>Ga0307376_10001781_pt1 | contig 22358 bp, 17 predicted proteins | sample TR2MG_FD_202536 | JGI IMG/M metagenome (GOLD analysis project Ga0307376, IMG submission 202536) | Soil microbial communities from Risofladan, Vaasa, Finland - TR-2 | ecosystem: Environmental > Terrestrial > Soil > Coastal area > Acid sulfate soil | place: Finland: Risofladan, Vaasa | collected...
GATGTGCTTCCGATGTTCCCATTGCATCCGTGACGCGCCGAGAAGACACTGCCTGGTACCACCATGTGGGAGCGCTCGAGCGTGAACGTGTCTGCGCCAGCAGCATCAGCTGAGCGGAAGGGTCCGACGCCGGGATGGTGTTGGAGACGAGGTCCTTACATACTTGGAGTGTGGTCTTTTTGATGTCTTGGTTTTGTCGTGCATACTCAGCCCACCACATCGTTTTGAAATCTTCATACTTGATGTACCGGCCAAGGACTTCATCCCACCACGTACCGTAGAAGAGCTCGGGGATGTTCTGTGAAACAGGGCGTCCGGCTGCACCTTCCAGATCTTTCCAGAATGGGCGGCGGCTTCCAGACCACATCGTACCGTTTTGGATTCGGCTGTCGCAGAATAAAAGAACAGCCCGTTCCCACCATACTTTCTTCGACTCGTCGTTCTCCCATCCATCGAACAGTGCGAACTCACGAAGCTCACGCATCGCTCCCGTAAGAGTGTTCTCCTCAAAGTATTTGACCTGTGTCTGAATACCTTCGGCGCTGCCAAACCAGTCTTTGATCGTGGGGTTGACCACAGCCTTATCAGTGCTGTTGTACACAGCTGCAAGGTCGTCACGGCCACCTAAACGAAGCATATATGCGCAGCTTCCTAAGCTGTTACACTGGAAAATCCCATAGTTGGCTCCTGCGTTATCGCCAATGTCGTTCTCTGCCATGCCGAACGCATCCTGACGGTTGCCCACTTCGTAGTAGGCGATGAGGCTCATGATGCGATAGTTCAGGTCGGGAACGAACGATGTGGCCTGCGTGATCAACTCTGTTGCCGTGCCTTTGCCGATCACACCATCTACAGGTTCAAGGTTGTTCTTGGTCTGAAACTCCTTCACGGCAGTTTCAGAACCCGCACCGTACCAGCCGTCGACACTACCATCGTACGCAGCAATAGATTTCAGCGCACCCTGGTAAAGAAATACCTCTGGCCTCTTAGTCGTCTTTCTGATCATGGCTGTGCTGTACCGCTGATACTCCATGGGTCCTCCTCCTGTTGGTGGTTCTACTGGGGGATCTTCTTCGAGCGGGCGTAAGAGCTCAATGGCATTCTCGTCAATGAGCGAGATGTTCCAAGTGGTGGTGACGGTAGCGGTGAACACACCACTTACCGTGAACTCCACCACCAAGTCGTCCCCCGACAATTCTGTTACTGTGAATGTTTGTCCTACGCCGACCGCGATTTTTACGTTCACGTCGGTCCCTACTGCATCAAAGTCAAACGCACGTTTAATACGAATGACATCCCCTACTCGCCATTCAATCATCTGTTGCTCCTTTTACTGGACCCGTTTCAGGTATTTCTGTGCCACCCAGCGACGCACTTCAACGTCGTCTGATGCTGGGAAGCACAGATACGCTTCCCCATTTTTCACTTTTTCTATGGTTGCTTGAGCTCCCGTAGGAAGTGAGAGCTCCAAAGATCGGCTGTGGTAAGTTGCTACAGGGTGGTTGACTGGTAATGTGACAGTGATGCTCAAATCGTAATTGAGCTCCACGACATCCCCGCAACGGAATTGTCTGGGCATAGCTAATCCTCCAAGTAGAAGATTAACTATTTATTTTCGGGAATTCGGAAAGGAGGGAGGGCTAGTCTACGATATACATCTTGCGGAACTTCTCATCGGTAACCTTGTATCCATCGGTACCGTCTTCGTTGTTGAAGACGATCCAATCGCCTGCCTTGTAGTGCGACTCGCCTTCTTTAGTTTTGACAGCACCATCCTCCGTGGCTTTCTTAGCCCAGACGGAACCTGTCTTGAAGTAGATGCCAGGGGTGTCGGGGTCCACGAGGGTGTACGTACTTGCGAAGCTCTCCACGTCGATGGTGTAGCACTCGCCGCCGTTGTTGACAAGCCAGTCACCCTCCCTTGCCGTATTGATGCCACCCCACTTTTTATACTGGAGAACCCCTGCTGCGTTTGTGTTATAGAGTGCCAGGTTCAGCTGGACGGCCACGATGGTAGCGTCTTTTCTGCGGGCGTACTTGGTCAGTCCATTTTCCATAACTCACCTCCCTGGTTTCATGCTCATCTGGTAGAGCTTGTTTCCACGATAGAAGTGCAGCTGCCCCTTCACGCGAGCCAGCAGCATGTCACCGCCAAGCACTGGGTCTTCAAGGTAGCTCAATTTATTAGAACGCCTGTCCGCTTTGAACACCTCGAGTTTTTCATCCTCGTTCAGACAAACTGTTACACCAGAATCAAGTACGACAAAGTTGAGCCCAGATGGCGTGATGTCCTCCACCACGCGCACATCGTACAGCACGTCCTCGAAGCGGAATACCAGACGGTCGTACTGCCCCTTCTTTTCTCCGATGACCATCAGTACCCCACGGTCGTACCTGGCGTCGACCACCCGGTACCCCTTGAGCTCATCAGGCAGTATCTGGTGCGTGACACCGCTTTTCGGGAACACCGTCACGACCATGGTGCCCAGCATATCCTGGATCACCACCCCCGAGAACATCTGAGTAGCGTTCTCTAGTACAGTAGCCGCCAGCTGTGTCGTCGCTACCACGTCGGCTCCCATGTCCACTAGGACAAGCTCGTACACGTTGTCACGTACACGCATGTACACACGACCGTCGTACGCCATCATGTCCGAAGGCTCCAGTGGGAACGCAATGCCTTGGCGGTCTGTTAGGTTGTAGAGTTTTGCTCCACGACTAGTGCGCGTTACTGATACCGCTTTGCTGCGTCGTGGACTGTAGGCTATCGAAGTCACCGCTGTCCCAGCTTCTGGAATCGGGTGCCCGTTCAGCCACACGAAATTGTCTGTCACCACCGCTGTGTGCTGCCCGAAGTCCCACACGCCGCGTATCACACACTTGTCATCACTGTACGAACTCACCTCTATGATGTCTAGCAGGTTGGTCCCGATGATCTCCCGCAAGTCGGGTACCAGTACCATCACCATGCCAGATTGCACCGGGGGCGCGACACGCTTCCCATCCTCGAACACCGCTCGGTACCAATCGCGGTACTCACTTGGAATGACCGATACCGGATACGCAGCCTTAGGTACGCGCACGCTCGAGTTGAACACCGACACATTAGCTATCATGCGTGCGTCGAGCCCCTTCAGCTGCTTGTGCTTCCCCTTGAAAGGATGGATGCCACAGAACATTTGGAAGCTCACTACGCTAAACGCAAACCAGTCCGTGAGTGTTGTGAACCCTCTTGACCCCTTCATGTGCCGGTCACGAATGCTTTCCATCAACGCTGTCGCTGGGAAGCTCTTTGTTTGGTAGGAATCTGCATCGATGAAAAATATCTCATCAAACTTCTTGTCCACCAGGAAATTCATTTCGTTGAGGTCGACAAGCAGTATCTTCGACTGGTGAACGTGATGCACACCCTCCTGTAGCTCGCGTACGAGGTGGGTGATTTGCCCAAGGTCCAGCCCGTTACGCTCCCGGAAAGCTCGAGGGAACAGCTGGCACAGTGCGTACCCTCCCTTCACGCAGGCCATTGTGTATCCAATGGGAAGCCCCTTCGCGTTGGTGAGCACATCAACTGGTTTCACAATGCGTTTGTCTTTGAGAACAGACAACTCCTGGATCTTCGCCACCGGGATCATCTTCTTCCGGTCCGCGTAAATCTTGTACGCTGTGCTCCCCCGTGCGTACACAGCACCCTCACCCCCCTGGCCAAGGTAGTTCCGCTTGTCGAGTTGTACAGCTTGTCCGTTCACATAGACTTGCATGGCTACTCCTCCTCTACGTACTCCTCTGCATACACTGCTGCCATTGAGAAGTCGTCATAATGTGACCACCCGTGCTCAGCGCAGTACTTGCTCAGGAAGCGTTTGCACCGTCGTGTGACAAACTCTCCCCTCACACTTTTAAGTTTCATCAATTGCTGAAGAACCTCTTGCAGTGGAATATTCTCCAGCTGTCCCAACACATTCTTTTTCTGGAAAGAGTGTACACCGTCTGAAAGTACAGCCACCATGTCGAAGTGGCTTCTATTGAACCGCTCGATATGCCAAAACGTTTCGGGGTCACGTGTTACACGACTGTCCAGACGTCGGTCGTCCATCTCAGGATCAGGTACTCCCGCTCCCATTCTGCCATCGTACAGCATGAACTTCATCGTCCGAACGCCACATCCTCCTTCGAGAACGCCTGTGTTTAGCTGTCCTGTGGTGTACGCCTCGAGTCTTTTCTGGTCCATCTGGTAGCTGAGATATGCAGGAGCATTGTGGTTAAATTCGATTTCCTGTGTGTGAATAGTTCCATCACGGTGACGAGCTACGATTACACCATCCCCTGAAGCAGCTACGTTGATAAAGCGTGATGTCGTGTACACGAGTAGCAGAGTGGAATCCAGGCATTCCTGAGGAAGTATTCTCCCCATCATGGCGCATGCGTGCGGTAGGACAGCGTGCTCGTTGAATTCATAAGGAGGGGACAGTCGCAACGCTTCCTGCGCACCAAGGCACAAGAAGCGGGCTCCTATGTCAGTGTGTCTAGAGGAGGAGCACCCGTCAGCTACAGCAGCAAAGAATCGCTCCTGACCTCTGGCATAGGATTCTGCTACTTCCACTGTCCCAGCCAGCGCGTAGTCTTCACAGATTTTGTGGCTGCTGCCGATGGCAAAATAAGAGTCGGCGTACACGAGTACCTCCTGAGCAGGTGGCCCAGGCCCTCCCCCAGGCCACCTGGTGTTGAGAGCTAGAAGCTTAATGATTTCGACGCGCCGCCTGTCCCGAGGGCCTGAGATTGTGAAGAAATCGACTTCGAGATGAACTGACCCAGCTTCGCCAGGGTCTTATCATTCGCGTCCGCGATCTCCACGTACTGCGTGAACCCAGCCTCGTCGGTGAACGCCTTGAGGTAGTCGCTGAGGTTCGTCGCGTTCACCCCGATGAGCACAGAGATGATGGACTCCATCGACTCCGCTTTCACCGCTTCCTTCATGGCGTCCTTTACCATGTCACGGGTGAGCTTGGAGCGGTTGTCCATGCCATCGGTGATCACGAAGACCGCTCCGTTCACGTCGAAGTCCTGCTCGGTCAGGTCGCGCCCGTACTGCACCATCGACTGCACACCGTTGTAGGTAGCATCGTACAGAGCCGTGAGACCCTTGGTTTGGATGCAGCCGTCGTAGTCGTCCTCGTTGCACTCCGACAGCGGCTTGAACCCGTGGAACTCGTCCACCGTGGAGTTGAAGGTGATCACCCGCAGCATGAGGTTGTCCGCTCGAGGGCTGCGTCGACAAGCCTTGGCGACTTCCTTGACCACCTTCTCCATCTCGTCCACGAAGCCATTGATGGAAGGGCTGCAGTCGATCACCAGGAGTGCAAGCGTATACTCAGACGCTCCTAGCTCACCAATGCGTTTGGCAGAAAAACTGAAATTGGAAGCTCCCATCTGATGGGTTTCCATTGTGGGGTCGTCGGTTCCTAGACGTGGCATAATATACCTCCTCGTAATATGGAGTCCTCAGTGGAGGACTGTAATGACTATTTCAAGAAGTCGACCGTGGTGGTGAGCTTCATGCCCTTCCCGGTCAACTCCTTGACGAAGTCCTCGCCCAGGTTGTCGAACCCAGGTACGTTCGAGGAGGCGTCCGTCAGCAGGTGCACCTTCTCGATGTACTTCGGGTCGCTGAACGCATCCGCCGTGTCCCGCATGGTGTTGGCCACACAGTGTGACAGCGCCTGGCCCGCCAGCAGAATGATGTCCGCGTCCTCGAGCGTCTGCACGAACTTCGCGTTCAACTGCGTGGTGGGGTCCTCCGGGTCCGGTACTTCAGCCTTCACCGCACTGAAGTGCTCGGTAAAAACATTCGATCCCTTCGTCACGAAGTCCACCGTGGCGAAGCTGTCCTCCCACTTCTGGAGTGCCTCGAACAGCGCAGGGTACACGTTGTGCCCCCAGCTGCCGATGAGACAGTGCGGTGGCCAGATGCAGTGAGGGTAGCGTCCGTTGGCCTCGAGTTGCTGCAGGTACTCCAGCGACCGCCCCTGAAGGCTGGGCATTTTCGCGTTCCACTTGCCTGCTTGGACGTCGGCTGCGGTGATGATGGTGAAGGGGTCGGGACGGGCACCCGAGGAATCCTTCCACCAGATGGGGTGGGCGATGTCGACCTTGCGGTGGCTGTCGAGGGTGACGTGAATGTCATCGAGTTTCGGATGAATCCGCTGGACCATGGTTGCTAGGCGCTCCATGTCCTTCTCAGCCCCAGGAACGTACAGCGAGCCGTTGGGGTCGCAGAAATCGTTTTGGGGATCGATACAAACTAAATGAATGGATACAGGCTTGCTCATTGTAATGTTCCTTTCGTAATTGTTAGCGACCTGCCTCTACAGTCGCTCTGCTTGCTGTTAATTACTCGTACATTTTCTTCGTGACGATGTCAAGTAGAAACTGTTTTACAGGCTACAGCTTCCGCGTCGTTCCATGCTCTGGGCAGCATGTCTTCTGGCTTCCACGCTGCTTTCATTTTTTCGACGTCACCTTCCGTGTGATATTTACCGCTCACGTTGTACACGTCTGCGTCCTCCACAGCCTCCACCTGCTGGAAGGCTACCTGTGCGTAGCGCCTACCAACTATTAAGGGTAGGGAGTGATACTTAGAATTATTTTGTATCTCTAGTGTCCAGCGATTGTAATAACCTACATCACCCATACCTGCACAGCGGCACACTTCGAGGAAGTTACGGCCCGCACTGGAACGTGCAAACAGCTGACTGGTAATCGTGTTACCGCGTCCACCAACGAACTCGTTGGTGTGCGCTAGGATGCTCTCGCCAGGATGAATAAAGAACACCTTATCCTTAGGGCCTATCCCTTCTATGCGCCCATTCCGAAAGTCCTCTTTCATTAGTAGATCTTTCGCGTACAGTGCACGCTCTTTTGTCCACAAGCGCTTCACGTGCTTCTTGCTGTAGTAGTTGTAGATGGCATTTAAACCAGAGCCTACTGGACCAACTAGGCCAGCGGTAGGTTGCTCCCGCCAGATCCACTCGCCCAGTGTTAGGTCGTAGCTGTTGGGGCGAAGGTGGTCCGGATTAAATGGGTCGATTAAAATATTGCCTGCTTCCATCTCACGTAGGATGGCAGGTTTACTCAGTAGCGTCATTTACAGTCTCCTTAGTAGCTTGCGGATTCAGCCACAAACATTCCGTGCGACCCTGTGTCACTTTAATCACACCGTCCCCCTGCAACTGTGTGTGCTTCGTTCGAGCAGCTGCGTTACAGGAACGGTCAAAGGATACTCGAGTCCACCCGTGCTGCTCGAGCTCCTTGTACAGATCGTTAGGGTAGCCAGATAAAACGACGGCTCCTTGCAGTTGCTTGGCCTCCTTCACCATTTCTTCTTGCTCTTCAGTGGTCATCTCAAAGTAGTACCAACCGTCCCGGCGTGTCTCTTTGGGGTAGGGAGGGTCCAGGTAGAACAGCGTGTCGGGACTGTCGTACTCCGCGAAGATCTCCTTGTAGTCAACGTTGTAAATTTTGACACGCTTCATTCGTTCTGCGATGCGAGGCAACATCTTGATGGCACCGATGTACGCGTTGATGGGCTGCGCCATCCCATGCACACTGGTATTCGTCACGAGTCCCCACGAGGTCCTGTCAATCATTCCACCCAAGGACTGCCTGCAGTCCACAAAAAACATCCGTGCTCGAGCTACGTCGTCCTCGGCATCCTGCCAGTGGTTCTTGCTGTGCAGCCGTTCCTCTCGACTGTAAGGCGTCAGCATCAGCTGCTCAATCAATCGTGCTCGATCTTCGTCGCTGACAATCACCTGAAAAAGCGTGGTCACGCGAGGGTCTAGGTCGTTGAATACCTCTACCTCACTGCGCTCCTTCGCCAGCAGGACGCTGCCCCCTCCTCCAAACGGCTCCACGTAAATACGGCGCTCGGGGAGGTAGGGAAGTATCTTCCCTCGGAGAACACCCTTGCCTCCAATAATCTTGATGGGGGACCTGAGGACTGCCATTACTTGTCTTCCGCTAGCGGAATGATTGCTGTCACTGGTGCTCCTGTCTGTAGCTGTTCAAGCGTTTCCTCGTCCGACGCAAGGTAACGTTTGCCTGCTTCTGTTACCACCAGATTTTGTTCACCCACTGCGTGTAGTGGATGGTCTGCCTGCGAAGCGTCCGCATAACCTAGTTCTACACCTGTGTTGTCTACCAGCATGGTGCCTGCTGGGATAACAATGGCTGACGTTACGGTGACCTTCCTTCTACCTGGAAGGGTCTTGGACTGCACGTTGGGACGCGTGATCTTCAGATCGCTGCACGTGTACGTCATCTGCGTATCATCATCACACATCACAAACAGTTTGCCACCTTCATCTAGCCCTCCAGCGAAAACCAACTCATCGTCGCCAAGCTGCTTAAACACAGGGAACTGCGTGCGCCGTTGGTCGGGGGGGAACGCTACGTACTTCCCGCTCTTTGACAGTGCTACCACACAGGCGTGCTCCTCCGACGCTACCCCGATCACCTTCCCCACACTCTTGTCAAATTTCTCGATGAACGAAATGGGAATCGACTGACCGATGTTGTCCTCCGACACCGTAACAAATTTGCCGGGGGTCCGCACAAGGTCCACGTACGTCCACGTTGCTCGACTCTTCAGCGGGAGCTCCGTGTAGCTATCCACTTTGGCATCCTCGGTTACGCCTACGTAGTATGTGGCCTCTGCTACGGTCAGGTCCAGGTCGTCCTTGCCTCCGCGTAGCCGGGTACCTCGCTTGTCCGCGTACTCAAGCATCTCACGCAGCCTACGCGCTACCACGCGGTCCAGGTTCGTCAGGTCGTCCTCGATCTCATCGATGCGTGCGCTGTACTCCTCAATACGCTTCTCCAGCTTCTTCTTGTTGATCGCCATCAAGGAACGGACAGACGAGTCAGCAATTACTTTCGCTTGTACGTCCCCTACAAAGCCAAACTCTGTGCTTAGCTGCTCGATCAACTCTTCTTCCGACTTCGCCTCCATCATTATTTTGATTACGAGTGGAAGTGCTGTGATGGCAATGAGGCGTGCTGCTTCCGCACCTCTCTTGCGTTCCAGTACGACACGCTCATCTTCCAGTACCAGCTGCTCTACCTTGCGTCGGAAGCGCAGGAAAATCTCTAGCAACTCCTTCAAGCTGTACAGGATGGGGCGTTTCTTATTGTTCAGCGCGTAGAATTGGTACGTGAGCGATGAGCGTAGCAGCGGGAGCACCCGGTCGTTGATGATCTTCGGGTCCGTGAACTCCACCACCACCCTGGTTCCAATTTTCCTCGAGCCCTCGTCGTTTGCCGCCGACTCAAGTAGCTTCGCTTCCTTGAGTTCGTCAGTAATACGCACGAGCTTCTTGGCGTCGAAGCCGGGGTTGAAACCGGTGATCACCAGCTTCTGCTTACCCTTTGCTCCCTCCTCGAAGTGGTAGTTACACGAGAACACCAACCGACCGCGCCCAGTACTGTACACCTTGCGCAAGTCATCTTTTTTCGACAGCAGCACACCGCTCCCGTAGTCCGGTCCCTTGACATGCTTGAGCAGGTCGTCCGTTGTACAGTCTGGATTCTCTAGCACCTCTAACGCTGCGTTGATTATCTCACCCAGATTATGCGGTGGGATATTGGTTGCCACTGCCAACGCTACTCCCACACAACCGTTTACCAGCAACAGCGGTACTCGAGCAGGTAGGAGAAATGGTTCGTCATGCTCTTCCGTGAATGACTTAACGAGTGGCATGATGTCGACGTCGTCAAACATCCGGTCCGCAAACTTTGACAGCCGTGTCTCCGTGTATCGGTACGCAGCTGGTGGAGCTTCAAGTAACGACTCCCGAATGCCAAAGTTGCCGTGCTTCTGTATTAGTGGGTGCCGCATCCAACCCATGTTAACCAGCGCACCGTAGCAAGCTGAGTCCCCGTGTGGATGGTAGCGCCCTAGCGTGTGCCCCACCACTGTTACACACTTGACCGGGATGCCGTTGCTGTGACGCTTCAACTCGTGTAAAGACCACAACGTCCTGCGCTGCACAGGTTTGAGTCCGTCACGTGCGTCGGCAATCGCACGGTCTTCAATGGTGTACTCACCGTACTCGAGCAGGTTCTCTCGTACGATCGCCGCTGTCTGTTTCTTTTCGGTTTTTACCATTATCGTACACCCAGGTAACCGCACACAATGTTTATCCCTAGCTCTTCTATCTTGTTACGCCGGGGGCTATTCTGTAGATCAGTTTTTTGATACTGCAGTTCCAGTTCCTTGCTGAGAGTTTCTTCATACTCCATCAGCTTCTCGTAGCTCCACTCTCCACGTTTGATAGGCATCAATATAGTAGCGGCGTCTGCACGTGCCACATGCATCGTCTTCTCTTGCAGTATCTCGCCGCACATAAGCAGAAGTCGAACAAGGTGCAACGCGTGTTTCGAATCGTAGCCGTGCTTCTCTTCTGCCTCACGACGTCGTGGATTGCGTTCCTTCTTCCAGTGCAACCACGACTTGTACTCTTTACGCGCTTTTTGGTACTGCTTCTCTTGTTTCAGCAACTCAAGAAAGTTGTCCTTGAACCCCAGCGCTTTTCCAGCAGACACCCAACTCTTGTCCGAAATCTCCTGCAGCGTCAGCGACAACGTATGCTCAAGGAAGTTGTTGAGCAGGTGGCGCACTCCCATCGCTGCATCCTTGGGGATGTCCGACAGTTCTTCTTCGATGGGATACTTGTTGAGGTGGCGACGGATCAACTCCTGCGCCGCGTTGATTGTGTCTACAGGCAGTTCACTCCGGTCACGTAGTCCAAAGTCCCCCCGCTTAGGTTCTTGGAGCTCCCCTTTCATCAACCACTCTCTGTGATTACGCATACGCCTAAGCTGCGAGTGTGCGTAACCTTTGTGCGTGTGGTAACACTTCTTCGAGAGAAACAAATCTCTATGCTCTACTAAGCGTTCCCACTCTCCAGTATGAGTCATCCAGAATTGTTCAGGTGTCCATAGAAGCTCGAGGATGTTCGGATTGTTTTGCGCCGCCAGGTGTAGGAATTTTGAGAAGCCATAGATGACCAGGTCTTCTTCTGACGGTGCGTACTGCTCAAATTTACTTGCGTACCCAAACCAGTATTTAAAAGGAGGGATGCACACCCCACGGTAATCGTAGTCTGACTCCTCATCGTAAGTCCCGTACACACGAGAACCAGCAAGCGTCTTGAAGATGGTGCACTGCTCTACGTCAAAGTTCATTTCGCTCTCCACAACCATTGAAAGGGTGGCAGCGGGTGTAGGTCTCTGGCTTTCACTGTGAACGCCCCACTGAACACTCCACTGGTGCTAGGGGTCTTCGGTAGCATCGCGTCGGTTGCCCACCCTATCAGGTTCGCCAGCACTGGTTTCGGTTTCTTCATCTGTGTGACCAGGATGAGTACGTATATCCATTCTGGATGGCGCTCTCGAGGACGTACTGCCAAACGGTAATCCAGTAGGTCTCTGTTTGGATTGCGCGCCATGCTTGCTTTGAAATCAAGGTTGGCACCGATTATATCGCTGCCGCCGTCACCCACGGTGGGGTTCTGGTTGGCTACCCATCGAGATTTCATGTAGGGATCTGCGCTTCCAAACAACCACATGCTTCCAACGTACTGCCCTACCTGTCCTACCAGCTGGTCCTCACGTAACGTGGTCTGCCTGTCTGCTCCGCGAATGTTTGACCTGCCTCCGATAGAGGCCAGCTTCGCGTGCTGGGCCACGATGTTCATCTCGCGTCCTGCTATCTGTACCCGGATAATATCTTCCGCTGTAATGGTCATGACGCGTCGACCACGCCCATGATTTTCTTTCTGTGTACGGGGTCTTTTCCCATGTACGCAAGTACCAACGCCTGGTCCTTCTTGCCGCCCCATTGCACCTGCAGCACGTTGCGGCTTTTGGGATCCATCGCGTAAATCTCCAGGTCCGCTGCCTCCGACTCTCCCAACCCCTTGAACCGTGTGATGCGAGTTTTCGCGTTCCCTTTTATCTGCGCACGCACCTCTTCTATCGTATCCCCGTACACACGCTGCGACGCCGTAACGCCCATGAACAAAGGACTCAGTACAATGAACAGCTTGCCGTCCTCAATAAGCTGCGCCATGTGGGCAGCGAAGAATGTTAGCAAGAGGGCTTGGATGTGCTTACCGTCTGAATCAGCGTCCATCAACAAGTAGATACTCTTGTAGCGACATTTGTCGAGGTTGAACGCCGGTCCGATACCTGTGCCAATGGCTTGCGTGATACTGGTGAGCTCCGCGTTCAAAAGGATTTTGTCGATGTCTACCTCGGCAGCGTTCTTCACCTTCCCACGCAACGGTAGAATTTCCTGGAAGTGTACGTTCCCTTTCAGGGTCACTCGAGCGTCCCGCGCACTGCCAAAGGCCGACGTCCCCTCAACGATGAACAACTCGCGCTCGTCAGGTGAACAGTCCGACGCTTCACACAGTTTGCCAGGTAAGATACTCTTGGCACCCTGCTTTACCTTGGTCTCGCGGATTGCCTTCTGCTGCTCACGCAACTTCTTCTTCGCGTCCCGTAGTAGAACCGCGTGCTCCAGTAGCTGCTTGGTTACGTCCGGGTTAGCTGCTACAAACTTCCGCAGGGCGCTCTCCACGATAGCCTGGATCTTTTCCTCCACATCCTGGTTTTGTAGGCTCCTCTTAGTCTGTCCCCGAAATTCAGGCTCGAGTACGTGCGCGTGGATAACCCCTACGATGCCTTCACGTAGATAGTCGCCCTTCAGCTTGCCGTACTTGCCGTTGGTAGCCTGGTCCTGCAGTACCTTCTGGATTGCTTTCTTTGCCCCAGTCACATGCTTCCCGTGCTCTGGTGTGCTCGTGACGTTTACGAAGGATGCCCACCGTTCGTTGGACCCGTCCGTCCAAGCAAATGCGATGTCCACGAGGTCTTCTTGGATGACAATAGGTTCATGTAGGTGTACAGCGTCCCCATGTTCCTGCATAAAGGTTGGCAGCATATCTACCAATCCACCCTCAGCCACAAACCGTTCTGGGGGCTCGTCGTCTACTTTGAACTCGACTACCAAACCAGGGCACAGGTAGGAGATCGCCCGCAACCGTTGCCCGATGCGCTCGACATTAAATTGGGTGCCCTTGAATATTGCAGAGTCGGGTAGAAAGCGAATGCAGGTGCCTGCATTCATGTTGCGCTTTACCACGCGCACCTTTGAAGCGGGTTCCCCTCGCTCGAATGTTTGGTGGTATACCTTCTCCCGCTGCACTGTCCACACGGAAAGCTTTTCCGACAAGGCGTTCGTTGCTTTTATTCCAATGCCGTGAAGCCCTGCTACTGCACTCGTGTACGCACCGTGCCCGAATTTGCCACCCGAGTGCAGCTTGGTGAGTACAGCAGTGAGAAGAGGAAGCCCGGTTTTCTTGTGCTTAGTGACTGGAATGCCACGCCCGTTGTCGAGCACCATCGCAATTTGGTGCTCGGTGTCAATTTTTACAGCGATGGCAGTTACGTGGCCATCCATATACTCGTCTACTGCATTGGCTACTACCTCTTCAAGAATGTGGTGTAAACCATCAGGGCCAGTGTCCCCTATGTACATTGCTGGCCGTAGACGTATGGGTTCCAGATTTTCGAGGATACGGATGTGATCCCCGTCGTAGTGCTTCTTTTTCAATTGCCAATCCTACGCCCTAGCCTGAACATTCTGTTTTCGTTGCCACCAGTCCCAGTAGCTCAGAACCTTGGGAAGCGGTCCCGATTTAAGCTGTACTTCTACTTCTTTGCAACCGCACTCTTCACAACGTTTATTTTTAGGGTACGCCGTTTCCTTCCGCTCTTTTTTACACTCGGGGCAATTTACGCTGTATTTCTCCTGTATGTCAACATTTATTTGGTCCGCCCAGTTAGGCCCGATTGAAAAATCGACCACAAAAGGAATTGACATCGTCAATCCAAACGGCTTCATGAGGTGTGGATCCACCATGATTCTATCGGAGACCTTCATGTAGTCTTCCACGTCATCACGCGGTATTTCAGCAATGATGGAGTCGTGTACAATATTGAGTAGTCGCCACGGTCGTTGGTGTTCCTCAATGTATCTTTGGATGGCGATGCACGCCATTAAATTGGTGTCGCTGGCGATAGCCTGGATAGGAGCGTTACGGCAGACGCGATCCTCATAGCCCTTGTACTTGCCAATGTCTGTGATCACGCGCTTCCCGTTGACGTCGAAGAACTGGTTGTCGTCTGTGGACACGAAACCAGATACCAGGTGGCGACGCCTTCCAATCGCAGACTCGACATACCCCTTATCGAATCCGTGCTTCTCGATCCAGTAGAGCCACTTACGCGCCTTCGGAAACTGGTTCAGGAATTTCTCCTGGTAGTTCTCTGCTTCCTTGAAGGAAATTTTCAGCGCTTCAGCGATGCCGAATACAGACATACCGTAGATGATGCCGAAGACTATGGCTTTTGACGCACTTCTTTCGTCGTCGGTGATCTCGTGCGCAGGCTTGTCAAAAATCTGCGACGCGGTCTGCCGGTGGAAGTCGCCTTCCTGTAGCATCCGTATTCGATTTTCCTCCGTAGGATTTTCCAGGTAGGCTTTCTGAACCTGGGCGACAGCTTCAAAGGCTTTCTTCAGCAGCGGGTCGCCGGTTACCTGTGCAAGCCACCGCACCTCCGCTTGGCTGTAGTCAACGCAGACCATGAGGTGCCGCGCCTCGACGGTGTAGACACGCTTCACTGCTAGCGCGTTAACCGTCTTACCCTTCGGGATGTTCTGCATGTTAGGGTCGCTTGAGCTCGTTCTTCCTGTAGTTGTCTTGTGGAAGTTGAACGCTGCACGAATGCGACCGTCCCGCATCTCTGGGCTCGTCTGAAGCATCTTGTAGGGTGACTCGATGTACGTTCCGCGTAGCTTGTCAAGCGCTGCCCATTCCGATGCCAGGTCGACCTCTGCTACACCCTTGTTCTCTTTGTAGAATGTTTTGTCGATTTTAGGCTGATTACTCTTTGGTGTAACCTGTGTGGGAAGATGTAGCACGTCCACGAATAATGCTTTCTGTGAAGCAGTCTTGTTGATGTGAAACAGCCAGGGATCCTTCGCCTGATTTCCCCATATCCCCGCCATCCCACGGGTCCTCTTTACCTGCTGCAGCAATAGTTTGTTGGCCTCCTTTACTGTGTCCCTACTCGCAAAATCCTCCTCGATTTTCGCTATGCGCCCAACAATAGGGGAATCCTTCGCCATCAGATAGCGCAGCTGCTCCTTGTCAGCGCGGATGCCATTGTGCTCCATCCTCGCCGCAAACATAGACACCGGGCCGTGCATGTTAAGACCTAGCTGCTTGAGGGTGGAGCGGTACTTCTGCTGGTGAGCTATCCTGTCTTGCATGTCATGAAGCCGCCACGTGACATAGCAGTCCATCCCGTTGTACTCACAGACCTGCTCGATCGGCCCCTCCTCCAACGTGTGCCCCTTCATCTTGATCAGCTTTCGCATAGGTACAATGTCTTCGTCGTAGTACCCCTTGAACCCCAACCACTCATCACTCAACGTCTTCAGGCCAAACGGTGACTGTACCACCCCTTTCCTGTTTTCGTTGAGGGCGTGCGCACGTAGCATCGTGTCCTCGAGTGGTAGGTTCCACAAGGACACACCAAACTCGTCCAATGTTAACGCGCATTCAAACTTGAGGTTGTGTGCTACCAAGGCGCGAAAGGGTGCGTTGCGCGTCGTGAAAAACTTCCGCAGTAGCGCCCGTACTTCACGAAGCTCCTTGCCTGTCCATGGACTTTCTGGATGCTTGTACGGGATCACGAAAGCCTTGTCCGGGCCGTACGCAAAGCCCACCGTGATTATTTTGTTGTCGATCCTGTCTAGCCCGGCTGCCTCGTAGTCGAACGCTACTATTTGCTCCTTGGTAAGCTTTGTTGCCATGTACTTGAGTAGCTTGAACACACGCTCCACGGTGTTCACCATGACTACCTTATCACCACGTTTACTGTAGTCAGGTACAATCCCACGAGCGCGGTAGAAAGCTCGAGCGATGTCCTCCTCAAAAACCCCTCCCATCTTTGGTGTACGACTGACGAAAGCAAAGTGGAAGGTGACTATGGCTGGGTAACTTTCGCCGTCTGGAGTTTTGACCACCACCTCTTTTCCACGTAGCTGGAAGACCTTGGAGTTGGGGTCGATAGGCTCCCCTGTGGACTTGTTGCTCGCTAGCCCTACCGCTGAGGAACCACCCAGCAAAACGATGTAGGCGGGCTTGATCTTCATGATATCGTGCAAGATGTTGCGACGGCAATGCACCACCTCTTTCGTAGTGGGCGCCCGGTCCTTCCTCGGGTCGTCGTCTTGTACCGGACGGCACCGTACGATGTTGCCGTAGGCTACTCCGCGCTCCGTACCTCCATTGAGCTTGTCTACCAGCTGCCGTAGAATCTTGCCCGTCCCGCCAATTACTGGACGCCCCACCTCGTTCTCCACGCGGCCCGGTGCCTCCGCGATGAACATCACGTCCACGCCCATCCCCTTCTTATTCTGTCCTCCTCGATGTACTTCGGTGGGTACCTGTTTGCGAACAAACCGGTTGCCTAGGAGTGGGCACCCGTTGCTGGCTTCACAGGTTTCTTCTGCGAGGGGTGAAAGGATGAAGTTTTCGTCCATCTGGAGATCTCCCAGGAGAAAGTACTGTGTCAGCAGTACGTAATATCTGCACCAGGGAGACGCCCGTCGCGGCCTTGTCGCGGAAGGGTCCGGGGTTTTTGTTCATCGCCTGCAGCACGCGATTCAGGTTGTTGACAACCGTCCTAGCTACAGGTCCGTTGCACCCGTAGTTAGAGATAAACTGGGCAACGTCTACGAAGTTGCCCTTTTCGCCACGCATGTACAGACCGTATCTGCCCTGGACGTTCATTGTCCAGAACCGCACGTTAGCACCACCCTGCTCTAGTATTTTACAAGGTGGCCTCCCGTTTTGGACGGGTGCAGGCTTGGCATGTCCTCGACAGCATCCCATTTAATGTATCCTTCTCATCTATTGTTGCGCCTCAGCCCTGTTAGTAACCTTTCCAGGGAGCTCTTCCTTCGGCCAGTCGGTCGCGCCGTTAAAGACAACGATGATGCTGTTCACTTTGTACTGACCTTCTTCTCTATGTTTATTCATCAGCTTTCTGCGCATTGTCAAGCTGCAGATCCAGTTTGGTCCAAGTTCCTCTGGGTAGCTCAGAATTTTGGGATGAAGAAGTATAGTGTTTTCTGTGAGTTCCGTAGTGTAAGTTCCAGGAATCATATGTATAATATCTGGCTCCCCGTCCTTGACTTTCTCAGGTACTTTTTGGATAGGGCGCAGCATGAACACTCCTCTCGAGGTACCTGCTCCTTTTTCTTTCATTATTTCTACGTACCAGAACTCCTCTGCTTGGGGGACCTGGTCTTGGCCGTTGATGTGTTCCCAGGAGAGGACGCCGGTCTTGCCTAGCGTTTTGGAGATCACCTTGTTATTTGGTGGAGCGTCTTCCTGGCGATTCTTCATAAATTTGACGAGCGTAATCATCGGTTTAATACCTTCCTAGAAGTACTTCCAGAAATGAACGCGAGCTCTACCTAGCCGAATGTACTCGCCTTGGTTAACGTCGAAGGTAAGGCGCACTGTGTAGGGTTTACCGTCGTCGAACGTTCCAGAAGCCTGGTCGACGTCAACGTGGTGGGCTGTCCACGCACCGGAGCCCGCAATAACCCCTCCAGTAACTGTTACAGGTGCCTGGCTGGTATCAAATAGCTCTACCGTCAGGCGCGTGCTAGGAGAAGAGGCAAACTCTACGTAGACCTCGACAGCGACTGGACGTAGGCCGCTCTGCATGAAGAACCCCAGGTTTTGCACTAACTGCTGCACAGGGGGTATAGCGGTGGGGGTGTTGGACACTTCTTCATAGACGAGAAAATTTCCAACGTCGAACGCAGTATCGGTGAACGTTATGTCTGTGCCCACCACTGAGTTTGCATACCGCGTGAATGGCGGAATTAGTTCCACAGGTAATGACTGCGAAACCAACATCGCGTAGTCATCCTCTGCCAGCTTGGGTGCTTCTATGATGTACTCTTGTAGTAACGGTCCAGATCCTGGATGGTTTATCCATCCTAGTACGATGCCGTTTGTAACCGTTTCGTTTGTTGCCAACGCTTCCTCAAGCGTATATTCAACGGCTGTTCCTCCCAAGATGCGACGGTTGGTGTGTGTAGCTACCAAAGTGTACGAAGTTGCAATGGACGGGGCCGTGAAGACAATCGTGCGCTCGTCATCTTCCTGCCACACGACTCCATCATGCTGCAGGCCAAAACCAGCCCCCATCACCAGGTTGAAGTCTGTGTTCACCGACAACTCAAACCCACGGTACACCCCTTTGGGATGCAGCGCGTATTGCGTAAGGTTCTCCGTTAAGTCGTCCAGTGTCGCGCCGTAGTTGTAGTATCTCGTCTGTGCCATTTGAAGCTCCTAACCGAAGACGACCATTCCGATGTAGTCGACGCAGTTAACCGCTACTTTGATCATCGGTGGGGTACCGCTCAATGTGGTCTCAAACATGTTGGGTATACCAGCGACGGGTGTCATCACAACAGGTATCCAGGTAAAGAACCAGTAGTACAGCACCGGAGGGTTTTGATAAGTATAGTAGATGTCTGCACGTGTTTCTTTAATAGGTACAAAGGCTACGCGCCAATGATTACCAGATGCACTGTTTACCGCAACCGCTCTTGTCGCGTAGTAGCCCTCTGCACCCACACGCAGCTTGCTCATGTTGTTCGCTGGAAGAACGTTAGAAAGATTTGCTCCGCGCTCTGTATTAGGTACCATGTCGTGGTACCTGGGGGCGCGAAAGTCCTCTGTAAATGTTGTTGCGTTTCCTCCAGCCATTACCATAGCGATATACTGCAACGTCTCGTTACCAATCGGACGGAGTAGCTGGTCGCGTACTGTGGTAGATATGATCCGCTTGTCCCGAATCTCCGCCATGCGGAAGCCATCCCACATAAGCTGCGCAACATGGCAGGCGTCCTTTAACTTGTCGTAAGTGTCATACGGATTCAATGCGGCCCACATCATGATAGCTGCACTGGGGCCTGCAGAGGTTTTTTCATCGATTATAATCTGGTCCAGGCTGGCAAAAACCTGAGGAGTAACCTTAATCGCTTGAGATGTCAGTGTGTCCTTGGGTACCGGACCTGGGTCTACCCAGGAAGAGTCAAACTCGAATACGTGTTCGATAGAACTTCCGTTGGCATCCTTTCCGTAAAGATGCACTTTCACTATCATGGTAGCGTCACCAGATGCAGCGTCTAGTCCGCACATGATGCGGGCTGGTCCGTAGAGCCCTATGTCGAAGGTGTCCGACGTCCCGATTACCTCGAGCCGCTTGTGGCAGTAAACCACCTGCGGGGTTTTTATGATTTCGCCTTCCCCGTCTACCAGTATCTCGTAGAGCATGGGGAACTTCTGCGCGTCGGCGAAAGGCTCCTGAGTATTTGTGAGCGACGTAAACCCGGAACCACCTGCGATAATCAACTCCTCCTCAGCGGGGTTCTTCGTGGTAAAGACTATTTCATTCCTACCTACAGGCGGCTCACACGCATCTACTTTGGTGTAGTAAATGTGGATGGTGGCATCCGCAGGCATCGTGAACCTCGGGAACACTACTCGATTGGTTCCTTCAACAAGGTCCGACCCAATGTCCATCTCGGTTGTGGTACCTGTAGTGGTTATCCAAGCTCTTCCCAAGCGTACTGGGTAGTTGGTAAGCTCCACATACTCCGCGTTGGGGTACGTGGTTTTGGAGCCTACTGAGTCGTCTGTCAATACAGACGAGTACGGGAAGGCCACTTCACAACGGACACCGGGGATCTTTGCAATTGACCTGTCGTCGGCCACGATCATTCCGTGGTCCAGCTGCAGCTGCATTGGTGTAAAATCACCAATAGTCAAATCGTTCTGCGAAATCGCGTGCGGGTTGGTAGCGGTAGACACACCTGTTCCTAGCTGTGCTCTATGCGCCGAGTCCACAGCCGAGAACCAGGGCCTGTTTATGCCGTAGCTTCCTCGTGTGAGATCGATAGACAGTTCACTAGTGACCACACTGGTAAGTGGGTCTTCTGTGCTCTGCATGGTCACTATTGCCAGCGGAACAAGGTCATCTCTTACGCTTTGGTCGTACCCCTGGTAAGCTTCTAGCGTGTCCGTGTCAACCTGGGACTGTGCACCTAAGAAACTATTAGGGGAGCTCGGGCGGTACGTTACTGGGATTACAGCATCGAAGTAGTCATTTAGTTGTGTGTCTGCTGGGTCCACGACGTACCGTAAATACACCACGTTAGTGACGCCAACAGATGGGTCTGCGAGCTCTACCTGCCGTATGTAATCAGGCAGCAAGATCCACATCCCGCTTTTAGTGACCACCATACCTGGGCTGATGTCTAACGTTTCTTCGTTGGTGCTATTTACAGAAACTGTAAGCGGAACGGTTGTCGTTCCTGGAACAGCTGTTCCGGGGTCTGGTTCACTTACGATACCAAAGGAAGTAGTAGTGAAATAGTCCGGGTGGCCCATCATCAGCTGGATACGCTGCACAAACTCTTCGTTGTACACGGATGCTTGATACTGCAGCCGGTCAAGCGACTGACGAATTGTATAGTTGATTCCAGGGATGATAGCCATTGTTTACCCTCGTTACACGCGGAGGTAGCCGCCGTTGAGCTTTCCGTACCAGCCCAGCTTTGTTTCCAGATCACGTAGCGAAGGGAACAGTGGTTTTATAAACAAACCGTTCGCTGCGTACGTATGGTCGCCTAGCATTTGCGATATGTACTCATGGGAAACTGCTGCCATTCGTCTCGTAACAATATTCCAGTCACCCATCTTCACTTCGCCCGCAGCAGCACCCTTCATCAAAATGTCAATACGCTCAATAGGTTTATCCGTGGAGGCCAATGTAGCGTTCACCAATGTGGTGACGCCACCCGTAAGATTCACATCTGTCCAGTCGTTTGGGAAGAACCTCGTGCGCAGCAGAATATCTTGGTCAGGTGTGATCTCGAAGCTCCACTGTACACCGCCTGTTCCACCGCTCATACCGTTGATGAGGAAGTTGGAGTCCGTGACGCTGTAAGTGATTGGGTTGTTACCCGCTACGCCTTTTACTTCACTGAAAATCTGGAACGAGTTGAAGATGCCAGGCGCTTCCGCTGTTACCTGCAGTTCCGATCTGTTAATCGCCGCACTGGTGAGAATAGCCACTTCAACAGCGGTGGTAGCTGCGCTGACATCTATGGTCTCGAGGTCATCAGTTCCTCCACTCATTGCGAAGGAAGATGCCCAACTGAGCGGAAAAGTAGTCAGGTTCGCGGTAAGAGTAAACGGTTGGTTACCACGAAGACTAACCACGTCGTTCGACAGGTTTAACGTGGCCCCTATGCGTGCCGCTGTTATCTTGAGTGCTGCTACTGCGTTTACCGCCGCCTCCGTGGCAACCGCTACGTCTACAGGGAAAACAGCTGCTGTGATGTCAATCACACGCGCTCCACTGGTTTGTGCAAACGCTGCGTTAACCTTGTACTCAAAAATAATTACAGTGCCGAATCCATCATCCAGAGTAAATCCGTCGTTGTTGTTTATTAGTGGAACATTCGCTGGATTTGGATCGACAGTAATCCATCCAGTAGCCGCTACCGTTGGTGTTGGAACGTAGGATCCATTTAGCTGGAACTCGAAGAGCATTGCATCTTCGCCATCGTCTATCCGGAACCAATCGTTATTCACAAGGTTTGCCGCAGCCACGGTGACCATCGACCCAGAAGCATGTGTAAACGGTATTTCTATGACGGGTGTGCATGTATGCTTTAGCCACCATTTCCCATCATCGTTCAGCAGCGCGAGGAACTTCTTGTCACTGTTGTCGTAGTTCATTTCGCCGTCGACCTTGTCCCAAAACAGGAACTGGTCGGCTATGATCGGAGCTTCTAAAAAGACGGTGTTCTTTTGTATTTCTAAAGGCGCTCCGATTTTTCCGTAAGCGGAATCGTATTTTTGTATGTACTGCGTCTCCGCCATTGTGACCCCAGCGGTGAAAGGAGTCGAGCGCCAGTCAAGAAGGAAAGGTCCACGAACCTGTTGTACGAACCCAGAGTTTACAGGCAATGGCAGTATTTTAGATTTGTACGCCAGGTATGCGCGTATTTGTATTATTTCTTCATCGTCAAGGTCGCGATGTATTCCTCGGTCCAACGTTACCTGGTATTGATAAATGCCGTTTACTAAACTAGTAAACGCATAGTCGAGTACTTTATATTCTTTAAATGC
>Ga0307376_10001783_pt1 | contig 22344 bp, 21 predicted proteins | sample TR2MG_FD_202536 | JGI IMG/M metagenome (GOLD analysis project Ga0307376, IMG submission 202536) | Soil microbial communities from Risofladan, Vaasa, Finland - TR-2 | ecosystem: Environmental > Terrestrial > Soil > Coastal area > Acid sulfate soil | place: Finland: Risofladan, Vaasa | collected...
ATAAATAGCACAAATCAAGAATTTGCTCGGTATATGACTGAGATAGCTATAGTAATGGATGTTGCTTGCTGTATAGTTTTAGGATAAAATTTAAAGATAATTCTTCCATTCCTCAATTTTTATATCATCTTTTCCTTCTTCTTATGGATTTATAATTGGAATATTTGAATATCTATGAAAATTATGTGGAAAATAAGTCAGAATGTTGAGATATAGATTTTCTAATAATTTATAATCATGAATTTCTTTCATTCAACATTTCTCTTTCATTTGGTAAGAATGTTAAGTTAATTTGTTTTTTTATATCTTAAGTAATATTTAGTTAGTAATCTCAATTTTAATCTGACTTAAACTCGTTAAATAAAAAATAAACAAAAATAATTTATTAGCGTTTTATTCTTGCTGAAACCCAGTCGTAATAACCTTTTGCTTCCAAATGTTTAGGAATTTCTGCGAAAAACTGTTTAGTGATATCCTTCACATGACTAGCTGCAACCGGGTGAAAACACATGGCCAAGTCTAAACCTACAACAGTTAAACTTAAAGCATTAATAATTTCCCAAATTGGGCCTCTATATTGTCGCATTCCCCATTGAGGTGCTTGCTTCTCGCTCATCCATGCTTCACGAGCCCCCCACGCGTTAGTTGTACCACCGCTGATTGGATATGCGAGGTCAGTTTCTCCCAATAATCCAGCGATACGCATTCTTTGATAAATGCTAAACGAATACTCCATGCCATAGCCCAAAGTAGCACATGTGGGGTCCATAACGATTCGATTTTTAGGTAAGCCTAATTCTAATGCGTCTTTATTCATTTTTATTTGATTATTTAAATCCAAACTCGTCCAGAGTAAGCAATTGTGATCGTATTTTACTGCTAAAGGTATAACTTCCTCCCACGTAGCTTTATCTGCAGCAGAGAGCATCAATACTTCGCTTTCAGCAACAGCCGCAGTGGCTTTAAACATCTCCACGTCTTTTTCTTTATTTCCAGAACAACCAATAATGACGGGGACATCTACGGCTTGTAAAATATCTTCTAAGTATTTTACAGATTGCGAAACAGGTGCGTCACCCATTCCAGGATCGATTTCTAGAGAGTGGAAAGTTATACATTCTGCGCCAAATTTATCAACAGCAAATTTAGCCCATTCTGCGGGATCTCCTAAGACTTCTCCATATTCTTGCTTAATTGGTTTTGGTAACATCATTTTAGAGCCCATATCGAAAACATCGTACGTAACGAGAGGGGGGTTTGGGTTTCTCTTATCTAGACCCAGGAAGTTATAGAACGGAGGTACTTTTTCTCCACCAATAACGGCTTTTTTACCATTAGATCTAATGAATTCGATAGTTTCAATTTGTCCGGGAAATTCCAGATCAAGAGAAAATTTAGTTGGGGTCCATTCCGCTTTTCCAATACCAGGAAGAACCGCTTGTGCTGCAGATTGAATAATACCAGGTAGCATTTGAAATTCTAAATACTCGGCAAAAAGGTCTACATCTTTTAGCTCAATTTCTTCCGTTTCCTTCATAAGTTGAGCTAATTTTTTACTAATTTCTTCGAACGCTATTTTTCTTCACTTCATTTCTTTATATAAATTCTATAAATAGGCTATTGGTGAATTGAATTTAAAATTATGTGATGGAAATTGATCAAGGATCGCCTAAAATGTTGTTTTTGTAAGATTTAACCAAAAAAATTATTAATAAATTTTCAAAATCAGCAATCATTTAAATATGATATACTTCGGAATTCGTCAAACGAAAAGAGATAACTAAGAAATCGAAAAAATATTAATAATATGAGAGTAGAGCTATAAAGATTAAATTCAAGAAAAGTAACTGTTAAATTTTGATTAAATTTTAATAACAAAGACGCTATGTATTAAAAATAAGAATATCATTGAATTTGCTAAAAACTGATTAATAATGAGACGAAAAACCGTTTTTATAATAGTGATAATCTGTATATTTGTTGTAAGTATACCAGCTATTTTTTGGATAGTAAATTTTGAAAATGGAAATTCTGGTGATAATAATCACATTGTTTCAGGAACTTATGTAATAACCCATAATCACGCTCATCTGGAGGATTTAAAAAGTATACCAATTGAATGGATAGAAGAGGCTAAAGAGAGCCTTAATATTGCTTATGGACATACTTCTCATGGGAGTCAATTAACTTCAGGCATGGTTGACTTAGATGCTTTTATGGGAGGGAATGATATTTATATATATGGCCCAGGTGGTGCAACTAATGACTCAATTCTTGAATTTTATGATTTTAATGGTGGATTTGCTGGTGTCTTAACGACAACTAGCGCAAGTGACCTCGGAAATCCTAATGATGATGCTTGGGCTGCTGCAACAGAAGAATATTTGGACCATCCGAATAATCCAGGAACTAACGTAATTATGTGGTCTTGGTGTAGTATAGCTGGACATAATATCACGAGATACCTATTACATATGGAGTATTTAATTTCTGCATACTCTGCTGGTGGTTCAAAAGGACGAAATTCAACGAATGAGGTAAAATTTGTGTTTATGACGGGTCATGTTGATGGACAAGGGATAAATGGGACTAACAATTTACAAAATAGACTTATTCGAGAACACTGTATGATGCATAACAGAACTTTATACGATTTTGCTGATATTGAAAGTTATGATCCAGATGATAACTACTTTCTTGATAAAAATGTTGATGATGGTTGTTATTATACCGGCGGAAATTGGGCATTAGAATGGCAATCTACTCATAATGGCGTTAACACAGAACCGGATGGAGGAGAATGGTACGCGTGTGGTTCTGCTCACTCTCAACCTTTAAATGCAAACTTAAAAGCTTATGCTTCGTGGTATCTTTTTGCCCGATTAGCTGGTTGGGAAGGTATCTAACTCTTTTAACCATCTAAATAATTCTAAAAACAAATTCTTTTCATATTTTAATAGGATGAGTTAAAAAAACTGAATCTGGTTAAATTGTTCTCATTCTTCTCTTATAAAGAAGAAGAACTAATCCTAGTGTTAGGAAAGATGATAATATTAATAATTCTACTTGAAATCCAGGCACAATAGGGAGGTAGTATCTCGTTAGCTTGTCTAAATTAGTTCTTAAGAAGAATGTGTCTGGTCCATTGTTGATTAAAACCAATTCTATATAATATATTTTTGATTGCGATACTGTATAGTTGATGTAAGGGTTGTCATCTATGCTGTAATTTAAAGCTACCTGGAAAATGATTGGATTAAGAGTTTTATCATCGTTTACATAAGATTGAGTAGGGCGTGAACCGAATAGAAAGAGCGTAAAGTTCCCATCTCCAGTATGAGTTACATTTATTTCAATATTCTCCCCCTCTTCTAAATCTACTAGAAAATACACGGAAATGCCATCGTTGATGTTGTCAACATGTTCAAATCCAAAAATACTTACTATTGGAATGAGAGCCATTAGAGCGAGAATAGGAACTGTAAGATATTTACGCTTCATAGTTTAGCTTACTAAGTAATTTTAATTTTGATATAATGTTGAACTTAACTTAAGTTTTGTTGAAATTTTAGACTTAACCATCTAATTGCCTACAAGAATTAAAATAGGAATTAATGCTACAGTAAATTTATTTTCTCCTTACTTTTGAAATCGTAATTTTTTTCAATAAGGAGACTATTAATCTATAAAGACATTTAATAAATAGAAAACTTGCAAGTGTTAACAAAATGGATAAGATATCATTAGAAAATTTGGATTTTGAGAAGCACCATGGCTTAGGCAACGATTATATCTTAATTAATAATCTTAAGTGGGATATTCCCGATGATAAAAAAGCAGATTTGGCAATAAAATTATGTAAACACCATTTCTCAGTCGGAGCAGATGGAGTTTTATTTGTTTGTCATCCAAAATTGACAGAAGTGAGGATTAAAATATTTAATCCTGATGGCTCTCAAGCAGAAATGTGTGGAAATGGAGTAAGGTGTTTTGCAAAATATATTTATGAAAATGATATATATTCGAAAGAAGAGATTGAAATTGAAACACTTAACGGTATCGTGGTTGCTAAACTTAAAGTTGTTAATAATGAAGTTGAAACAGTAACTATTGATATGGGACCTCCAGTTTTGGATTGTGAAAATATTCCAGTGAATTTGGAGAGCCTTGTTAATCGCTGCGTAAACGAATCTATTGTGGTATTAGATAAGATTTTCAATTTCACGGCAGTATCAATGGGCAATCCTCACGCGATTATTTTTACAAAAGAGGTCATAAATGATGAGAATCTAAAGAAATATGGAGTTGCAATTGAATCTAATAAAATTTTTCCTAAAAAAACTAATGTGGAATTTGTAAAAGTACTATCCAAAGATGAAGCTGTTCTAAGAGTATTTGAAAGGGGTGTAGGAGTGACGAATTCCTGCGGAACTGGCACTTGTGCTGCAGTGGTAGCGGGAACTATTTTAGGAAAATTTAATCCAAACACTCCGGTAACCGTACATAACGACGGTGGAGACTTGAAAATTACTTATAACGGTAAAACGGTATTTATGGAAGGTCCCGTAGTAAAAGTGTTTAAAGGGGTTATCGACAGGATTGAATTTTGATTTAATGATTGTATAATATAATTAAGTTAATTGTAATGCTGAACTTGAGGTAAAAAAAGTGAAATATTCGGAATGGCTAACCATGAAAGCTTTAGAGTATCGTGACGATGTGCTTTATTTTGCAGGCAAAAATACACTAGAAATTTCTAAAGAATATGGTACACCTATTTATGTGATTAACGAAAGCACGATACGAGAACGCTATAGAAATTTAAAAAGTCTACTAAATTCAGAATGCAAGAATAATAGAATACATTATGCTGTTAAAGCAAACTCAAATTTATCAATTTTAAAAATATTTCATTCAGAGGGGGCTTTCTTTGATTGTACATCTATGGGTGAAATATATACATGTTTTAAAGCAGGTATTTCTGCTGAAAAGATAATATATACTGGAAATATGTTTACTGATGAAGATTTTACATTCGCAGTTGAAAATAATGTTCTAATAAATCTTGACAGCGTAAGTCAATTAAAAAGATTAACGAAAATTCATGACGACCTTGGGAAGGAAAAATCAATAATTTCTTTTAGAATAAACCCAGAGTTTGGTGCTGGACACCACACTCATACAATTACAGCGGGAAAAACGGTTAAATTTGGTATCCTAGAGGAACAAGCGATCGAAGCGTTTAGCAAAGCAAAAGATTATGGTTTTGAGAAGTTTGGGATTCATCAACATATTGGATCAGGAGTGTTAGACGCTCAAGATTTCAAAAAACCAGTAGAGAAATACATTAGTATTATAAAAAAAATTGCTAAGTCTCTCGAGATTGAATTTGAATTTATCGATTTTGGTGGTGGGATGGGTATTCCTTATCGCCCAGAAGAAGAACCATTAGATTTGGATATTTACAGAGAAAATGTTATAAAACCATTTAAAAATCTCCTCAAATCTGAGAATGTTGGTGAACCTATTTTTAAGATTGAACCCGGGCGGTATTTAACTGCGGAGTCAAACATTCTTTTAACGCAAATAAACACGATCAAAAACAATGGATATAAATTATTTGCTGGCGTTGATGCTGGGTTTAACACTTTGTTAAGACCTACTTTATACAATTCCTATCATCATATTATACCATGTAATGAGAAAGGTAAAGAAACAACATTAACTTATGATATCACGGGGCCAATCTGCGAGTCTGGTGATATACTAGGCAAGAATAGAGAATTAAAGAAGTTAGAAGAGAAGGATGTACTTGCAATTCTCGATGTAGGTGCATATGGCTTTACGATGAGCAGTAGTTATAATTCTAGACCTAGATCCTCTGAAATTTTAATCAATGATGGAAAGATTTATAAAATCAGAGAAGCAGAGAGTCTTGATGACTTGTTAAAACTTCAAATTATTCCAGATCACTTAAAGTAACAAAAAATAGTAGTTAATTTTCATATAAAAGAATAAAAATTTTAGTGCTTTCTTCTATTATGAGATAAAATTATAATAAAGGAAGCTTTAAGGACTGGATACCCTTTAGACCTTCTAAATGAAGAGTTGGCAATATGAAATCTGTATAAAGTAGATTGATGATAAGACTGATCTGCTCTGATCTTTTATAATTTTATCTCTCTTTAAAAAAATATTAGTAAAATTTAACAATAGAGCTAGTCGTTTACGATAAATTTATCGAAGTTATAAATAAAATTTAAGAGAAATTCTTGGATATTCTTACAAATTATGATGTAATTATAACTATAGCCCGTTTATATAGTATAATTATAAAAACTATAACTTGGATGAATAAATGCGGTAACATTGCATTTAGAGAACGTTGGTATTATTCGATCTAATTCATATCCAAGATCAATATAGAATTTAAGTGTATTCCCTTCTGTTTTATTTGAGGTTAATACTTCAATGAAGCCAACTCCAGTTCCCATAGCATGCTGATATGTTAGATCCCAAACTAAATGGATGGCATATTCGCTAGAAGCTGGAAGAAATATGAAATTAATATCTAAATATTCAGTTCTATTTAAACACATGTAATTCAAATTGTAAAATTCAATTGTTGTAACAATATGATCTTCCTTAGGAATTACATATTCTCCTGATGTGCGAACATCATATGGCCAGAAATCTTGAGTCTGACTACAAAATCGTTGCCATTTAAAGCAATCTACTATAAATACATGGACTTTACCATAGGTAGTTATTGCACTAATATTGCAGAAATCTATACCTGATTTATTAATATTATTGGAATGATAATGATTAAAACCTATTTCTTCAAACTGACCTGTAACCTTTGAGAACTGTGTTGTTCCATTAATAGCTTCATAGAAGATATCAAATTTTGTAATTTCTATGGGCGTCCACATTTTAAAAAGAACATCACTAGGAGAAAATAAGTTTATGTTTATCTTATGAGATTTATTGAAATGATTTGCCCATTTTACATTAACTCGTCCCGATAACGCAGAAGCGTTAAAATCTGAATAAGATATAAATCGAATATTCCAAATATCAAACCATTGATCTCCTGAATCTGATGTACATAAAAAATCTTTTGAGAAAATTGAGTGATCTAGAATTAAATTTATATCTCCAGAATTCGTTGATATTTTAAAATCATTATAAATCGAGCTTTTATTTAACTGAACATCAACATTTCCTGAACTGGTTTTAATTTCAAATACACTATAATTAATTTTATGTGTATTGAATTTTATATTACCATTTCCACTATCACTTTTAAAGCTATAATTATTAAAATTTGGGTTAAAGAATATGTTGAGATCTAAATCTATAATATCATCCGGCATATTGAGAGCGCTAAAAATTTTTAAAATAGATTGTTGTTCTTCATAAGTAATTACAATAAATTTTTCCGGATCATTGAAGCCCTTATAATTTATTGTCCATTCTGCTTCTAAAATATTACTTGAATTTTCAGATAAAGTCATGAAATTAATATTACCCTTCTTAATTTGATTATCAATTTCAAGTTCAGAAATAATTTTTCCCTCCGTAGAGATTTCGTAATAGCCAGAAGTTTCTTTTGAATCCTCATAAAATATAAAGATAGTTGCCCCAACTACAGAAAAACTAATAACGAGAACTAACGATATTACAATTATGACTTTTTTTTCCATAATTTTAATACTAGTATAATTTTTTTTGAAAACAAATTTTTAACAGAGAACCTATCCGTTTCTTGATAAATTATTATACGCAAGTCAACTTATATATTTTTTTTCTCTAATTCTCCTAAATTAGATGATATTGTTTCGAGGGAATTTTTTAACAGACCTGCTACGATAATTTATATTACAGAGTATAGAAATAAAATTATTTTGAATTCATACTATGCCTACCGTAAATATCAAAGGAGGAGTAAATTTAAAATTTAAAATTTATAGATTTAAAACATCTTTCATTGAAAAAATACGAATTTCATTTTGTTTCGCAATAAATTTAATTGCTTTTATTGCTCCATTAGCGAAGCATTCTCTACTATGAGCTTGATGTTTTAATTCAATTCGTTCACCTGGTCCAGCGTACAGAACAGTATGATCGCCAACAATATCACCGCCTCGAATTGAATGGATACCTATTTCGTTTTTAGCACCTATTTTCCTTTTATTGGGACCCCTTGAACGTCCAAATGTTAGTGTTTCTTCTGGATCGCACCCAAGAGTATCACAGATTGTTTTAGCAATCGTCAATGCCGTCCCTGAAGGTGAATCTACCTTGCGATGATGGTGACTTTCAATAACCTCAATATCCCATGCATTCAAATAGTTCGTTAAAATTCCAGTGATTTTAAACAGAACATTTACTCCAGTTGCCATATTTGGTGATATTACCGAAGGGGCATCGTTTTTTTCTACAAGTTCTTCAAATTCCTCCAAAAACTCTTTCGACATAGCGGTTGTTCCAATTACACACCTGATTCCATTTTTAACACAGATTTTACAGTTTTTTTCTGTTGCACTCGCGACTGTGAAATCTACAACCACATCTGGATTAGTTTCATTAATAATTTCTTGAAGTTGATTCACATCTTTGATCTTTATATTGCCAGGGTTAGGAATTGCTAACAAGGATCCTAGATCTTCACCTATGTGTGCTAAATCACACGCTGCTACTACCTTAATTTCATCATCGGTCAAAGCTAATGAGGAAATTAATCTTCCCGTTGATCCAGAAGGACCTAGTATTAATAATCTTATCATATTAATAACTTGATTATGCTTTACATTTAGATTAAATTTAAATTTCTCAATACTGCCTTTATTTTTTCTTGATTTTCTTCCAAAGGTGGCGTTAAAGGTAATCTCATCCTTTTATTCATTATACCCATCAATTCAGCGGAAAACTTAACGGGACCGGGATTGGTTTCCACAAATAATATTTTAAAAAGATCAAAAAGTTCTAATTGTAATTCCCTCGCTTGCTCCCATTTTCCATTAAACATAGTGTTTGTGAAATCTACTAACTTAGCAGGTATGATATTTGACGCTACGCTTACAACACCTTTACCACCTAGAGCCATTATATGGAACGTCATTCCATCATCGCCACTAAGTACTATGAAATCATCTGGTGTTGTTTTTACAATCTTCGTAATTTGATCTATGTTTCCGCTCGCACATTTAATCCCAACGATGTTATCTTTTTTATGAGCTAATTTGGATATGGTTTCAGGTTCAAGATTACGTCCAGTTCGGCTGGGAACATTATAAAGAATTATTGGCAAAGAAATTGAATCTGCTACTGCTGAAAAATGATCGATTAATGAATGCTGAACAGGTCTATTATAATATGGTACAACTACTAAGCACCCGTCTGCGCCTGCATTCTCAGCATATTGGCAAAGAGAAATCGATTCTTTAGTTGAATTGCTCCCAGCACCCGCTAAAATAAAGGGATCTTTTCCGCTCTTTTTGCCCTCATCAATGGCAATATCCATTGCAACATGGTGTTCTTCGTGAGAAAGAGTTGGAGATTCTCCCGTAGTTCCCATGGTTAATGGTTGGCAACCATTTTGTATCTGAAATCTGATGAATTCACGATATTTTTGTTCATCAATGGTTAAATCTTCTTTAAAAGGGGTAATCATTGCCGTAATTACATTTTGTAACTTATCTAATTTTTTCACAACTTGTCACTTAATTTCCTTTTTCTGTAGAGATTTTTTGTTGGAAATATATAAATAAAAAATATTGATTAACACATAATTAGGTAAATTACATTTATAAGGATTATTGCTAAACTAGTCATAAACCACGCTCTGAATTACAATCCCGCTTACCTATCCTATTAGTTCAACCATAGAGGAAACGTTGAAATTTAAGAATAAAATTAAATAAAAAGGTAATTATGATTTTTTTATAAAGTTCATTTTTTAACTATGAAGACTGATTATTTAGATAAGTTCGCTGGAACTTTATTAGGAGTAAGCATTGGAGATACTTTAGGCCATCCTTTTGAAGGGATGATTAGGGAACGAATATACTCCCGCTTTAATGATTTTAAAGAATTTATAAGGAGCAATACAAAGTTATTTAATACTTACACTGATGACACTCAATTAACGTTACACACAGCAAAAGCGCTTATTCAAGGATCTGGTTTTAACGAGGACTACTTTATTAGAGAATATGTCGAATGGCTTGAGGATCCCCCCATAGGTCCCGGGTTTGGATGTATATCGTCGATTCAAAAACTAAAATACGGGATTTCTTGGAAAAAAGCAGCTTCAAACTCAGGAGGTAACGGTACAGCAATGAGAGTTTCACCTATTGGATTATTTTACAATAAAGATACAAAAAATCTAAAGAATTTCGCATTGCAATCAAGTATTATTACTCATTCTCATCCAGCAGCTTCTGCAGGGGCAATAGTAGTTGCAAGAGCTATTGCTTTTTTAATAGATAAAACAATAGAAACAGAGTTCTCAATTGATGAATTTTTTGATGTCATTATTTCTTCTATCTCTAATTCGGGAGAAGAAATATGGGATGAATTTATAAAGATTTTAAATAAAATAAGGAATAGTCTTAACATTTCGTTAGAAGCAGGGTTAATCAAATTCTCTCAAGCGGGCGTAAAAACACCCTATTTTATCGAGGATTATTTAGGAAAAGCGTTTGTTCATCCATATACTCTGAGCACAGTAGCCTGCGCAATTTTCATCTTTTTAAAAAATTTGAATTCATTTGAAGAGTGTATTTTCCAATTAGCGACTGCTGGTGGTGATAGTGATACTGTGGGGGCTATAGGAGGTAGTTTAGCAGGAGCTTATTTCGGCAAAGGAAATATACCCTTTGATTTGATACAGTTAGTAAGAGGCTATAAAGATATCCTAAAAATTAGCGAAGAACTATGGTTGAAATTCAAAGATATAGATATAACAAAAGCTAATCAAAACTATCTATAATGATGTCCAATTTATTAGCACATTCTTTACAAAATTTAGGCGGTTTTTGATCAGTATCTTCTAAAGTATTTGAGAATTTCATTACGCAGAAATTTGTGCAATGTTCTAATCCAAATGTATGACCTAGCTCATGAATTGCCTCTGTAACTATTCTCAGCTCAAAAAGAGCTACATTTTCAGTTCTCCTATAAAATTCTTCTCTTAAACGGGTAACTGAAATTAAAGCGCTCCCAAAGTCCTTGTTTTTAGGCAGATCGGCAACACCAAAAACAAAGTTTAAATATTTAGAAAAAATATCAACATCCAAAACACCCAGGACACGATTATAACCTTTAATTTTAACGTACTTAATTAATCTTTTTTTTACCTTCAACGCGTCGTATTGTCTTTTATATGAATCATATTCAGATTCTAATAAAGGAAGTGGGTCTGGAAGATTTACAATTTTAAAACCGTATTTTTTAAAGAACAACATCAAATCTTTTTTTAATACAATTAAAATCCCAGGATCAATATCTCCAATTCTCTGTAAGTAAATTATTTTTTTCATTTCAAAACTAAGTGTAAGAGAGTTCCTATTGAATTTTAAGTAAGACTAATTTATTAGATTTAACAAAAACTATTGATAGATGGGAGTCAGAAATAAAAAAATTAAAAATCGAATAAATATTTGGATTATTATTATTGATATCTAATAATTTAAATATCGTTCCAAAGTTATTTTTTATCAATGTCCTTCTCAATATTAAAGGGAGGGTGGTCTAGCTTGGTATGATTCCTGGTTTGGGACCAGGTGGCCGGGGGTTCGAATCCCCCCTCTCCCATTTACAAAAACACTATTTTTAGAATGAACCTTAATAAATTTACATTTATCAGAAAAGGAATTATTTGATCTTAAAAAGAAAAAGGGTTAGATTTCATGATATTCCTCGAGATTTAACGACTCGTCTGTGTTAAAAAATATATCTGGGATTAATTCTTGAATTGCTGTAAGAAGGGACAACATTATAGCAGGATTATCTGAAGTGATTTTATAGTATATATGAAACCCTACTCTAGTTTTTACTTGTATTTGACTTTTGAAGAATTCTATTAATTGCTGGATATCATTTTCGAATTCTTTATTTTTTTCAATCCAAATAAAAATTTGTTTTTTTTTAGTTTTATTATTCGATTTAATTTTTAATCTTAATATCATGGCAATCGATTTGTAAATTTATTTCAATTTTTCTTTTATGAATTAACCATACATCTAACTCTAATTATAAAAACGAGAATATTTTTGAGTTTAATAAAAATTCTTCAAAGTTTAATAAGAAGGGCAAAAAAGAACGGAATTTATTTGTCAAAAAACGGTTTTAACTGAAATTTTTCACACAGATTTCTGATAGCAATATCAAATCTCTCAGAAATATTTAGATAATGATTGCTCCATCCACTTGACAGTGAGATTTCTTGAAAATCTGATGTAGGCGCAAATAGAAGGATAATATCTTTAACTTTTGAAAAATCTTCGAGTTTTAATTTTTGGATATGAGTATCTATTTCAAAAATCAATTCATCTTTACTATCAAAAGTTGACCAAGAAATGTCGGTTCTGGGTTCTAGGATTAATTTTTTAACTATTTCCAGTATTTTAATTAGAACTGTTTCATTATTGTCAATGTTTTCCAATCTATTCTCACTCAGGTAATTATCAAAACTGTGTCTGAACTTAACCTCTATAAATCTTTATCTAATCCTTTTTAATTCGATTTTCACAACATTAAAACGATCCGGACATTCTAATTCAACTATATCCGGGTCTTGTGACCAAGGAAAGGTACCACCAAATTGTAATGTTATAATAGAAGGAAAAATATCGTGATAAAAAAACCCACATAATCCTCCAGAGTCGTGTCCGCTCAATTCGATCACATCTCCTTTTTTATGTTTTGCGGTGCAACGACCTTTAACATCTTTTATAGTTCCAACTATTTTATACATTTTTTTCTTGTTTTCACTCATGATTTAAGCACAATAATTACTTTTGGATTTTTTTTTTTAATTCTTTAAGAATGTTATCTACTTTTTTATCCTTAATCCAATATCTTATTTTGGAGGATTGTAATAGAGATTGAATTTTAGCATTAAGCTCGCTTAACTTTTGTTTATCCTCCTCAGATAGTTGAGGAACTTCTACTACTTTCGACATGCTAATTTTTTTAATATGTTCTTCTATAGATGGAATTTCTACTTGCTCCTTTCCTTCAATAAGAGCTCTTCTTAATATTTCTTTAATATTCTTAACCCAACCTTCTATCCAAGGATATAGTTCACTTTTTTTCGGATTTTTAATTTGAATATTTTTCCTTTTAACAATAATTAAATCGTCAGGACAAGAATTTTCGCACGCTCCACAATAAAAACACTCTTCTTCATTACATGCAATTTTACCATATTTTAAGACTTCTTCTGCGCTTTCAGGAATGTAAAACGACTGTACGGGGCAGATATTAATACAGGCTTTGCAATTTTCTGGAGAACATTTATGGAGCATATTTTTCTTTATTATAACTTCTCCTTCAATCGGAGAATCAATATGGAAGCAGTTAGTGGGGCATTCTTTTGAAATTTTAAAATAATCTTGGACATGATTCCTTTCTCTTACTGTTAAACATAACTGGCAAATTTCATTTTCCTTATCTTCAGTACACTTATCAAAATCGATTTCATAGAATTTCCCTAAAGTAGGAAATTCATCCATAACAATTTTTCCTTCTGGCTCTATATTTTCGTGAAACGCATCGGTGGGGCAAACAACGACACATAGCATGCAATAACAGCACTTATCGTGGTCAATAAAGAGTTTAGGGTTTGAATCGTCCAATATATTTTGGGCAATTTCGGGGATTGGTCCAAGTTCTATGGCGTCAACCGGGCAAACAAGTTTACATAAACTACACCCGATGCATTTTTTTATATCGTACGTTAGTTTCTTCTTAACATCCTTATATTGCCAATTTAAAACTAACTGATCTCCAACAACATCTAGAGTTTTTTCAATCTCTTCTTCTTTTTCTTGATCTAATTTATCTTGACCTAAGGATTCAGTAATTTTGATTCTCCCGAGCACTTAATTAAAACTAATCTAATTAATTTAAATTGTGCTGATTAATTAATTTTAACTCTTAAACACAATTTACAATAAAAGTTAAGAAAAATACGATTGGCTCTCTCTATCGAAACCGCTTACATATTCTATAGACATACCGTCTGGTCTTCGTTCAGGAGGTACAAAGACAATTTTCAAATCGGGTATAAATACGCCAATTCCATTTCTCGCGAGAATCAATACTGGGTGATTCTTGTCTTTGAAGATTTCTTCACTAATATTGAGAGTAATCGTTCTGCACTGTTGCTCATCAATAACTCCTAACGAATGAATGTATTCATGTAATAAAATGTGATAGGTATAAGCCCAAATTATTTCATACGGCTGAGATTCTAATATGATTTTTAACGGAGATTTGTTCATAACAATTTCTGTACCGGGATGAAAATGCATTCCACCTATGAAACCGCCCCGAAACATGCCCATTTCGACCAACCCTAAGCTCAAACCCGCCCGGTGACGACCCATTATCTTTTTCACGTCTTTTTTAACATTTTCGAAAATTTGGGGCATCTGTTGTTTTAATTCTTGTAGGTTCATTGAGCACCTCGTAATAAATCTATTTTTTAAAATTAAATAAAAATAAATAACGGAACTAATGCGGTTTTAAAAATCGAAAAACCAATCATCATCATCTTCCGAAAGAAAACCCATAAATGATGACATATCTTTCAGTAGGGATTTAACATTTGTTACCTTAGATTCTCTTGTAAAAGGATCTAAATCAGAGAAAAATAAATTATCTATAAGTTTATCAATACTAATTCTTTTGCGAAATTGTACTGGATTGTAAAATAAAGTATAGAAAATTTCCCGTTCTAGATTTTCTACTTCAGATTTTGATTTTAGGAAATTTTTATGGTATGTTTGATTAATTATATTTTTAAGTTCGATTATAAAGCACTCTTTATTCTGCAGTAATTTTCTTCTGTCTCCTTCTAAATTCTTAATATTTTGCTCTATATCCCTAATTTGTTGCCCTAAATATCTTATTTTATCATCAGGAGATTCAATGCTCTCAAATTTGGTAGAACATCCAATATCTTTAAGATCAATAGATTTAAAATCATCGTCGATTTGAGCCATACTATATTTTATATTATAATAATCTGGTGATATATCAATCCTTACAGAAAGATTGCTTTTTATTCTGTATTTCCCACCACGCTTTTCATCGCCGATTCTTTCGATAATATTATTTGAGCTTAAAATATCTAACTGACTGTGTATGGCTTGTCTCGAAATGCCTAAAATTTTAGATATTTCTGAAGTGGAGTGTGGAACTTTCGCTATTTTAGACAATATAATCCGTCTAGTCGGATTGCCTAAAATTTCTAATAGATTATCTAAACTTATGAATTGTTTGCTTTGATTTTTTTTTTCTATTTCCATCTATATCACTTCATTCTCGTTTATTACTTTAATATTATCTATACATATCATCTGATTCTTTTGAATATTGTTCGTGAACCTTCTTCGCCCTATCTGCTCCTTTTATGATTTTATCAATCGCTTCATTGAATTCTTCTTGATTTACTTCGATTTTAGCAACTAACTCTGATTGGGCTTTATCGATTCTATTTTCTATCTCTTGAATAGCAGCCTCATCGCCTTTTTCTAATTGTAATTGCTCCAGATGATCCTTAAGCTCTTTTAACTCCACTTTTTTCTTATTAACGGAGGGGATCGCCTTTCGAATTGTTAATAAAGTAGCTTCTTCAGCAATTGCTTGAATATCCGCGCCAGTATAATCTTCTAAAGCTTTAGCGAGCTTATCAAAATTCACATCCTTTGCCAAAGGTTTATGCTTGAGATGGATCTTGAATATTTCCTTTCGAGTTTCAAAATCTGGCATACTAATCTCGACATGCCTACCAAACCTACCAGATCGAAGTAAAGCAGGGTCTAGCATGTCAGGTCTGTTAGTCGCTGCAAGTAAAATTACATTTTTTAAATCCTCTAAGCCGTCCATTTCGGTTAACAATTGAGAAATCACTTGATCAGTAACCTCGGAGCTTGCAGATCTACCTCTCACTCCAGCGATCGCGTCAATTTCATCAAAAAATATGATACAAGGAGCCGCAGATCTTGCTTTCCTAAAGGTTTCTCTTACAGCTTTTTCGCTCTCTCCAACCCATTTGGAGAGAAATTCTGGTCCCTTCACTGAGATAAAGTTAATTTCGCTTTCATGGGCTAGTGCTTTAGCTAATAAAGTCTTCCCAGTTCCAGGGGGTCCATATAGTAAAATACCACTTGGAGGTTTTGAAGATAAATGCGTGTATAATTCAGGATACTTTAAAGGCCACTCGATAATTTCTTTTAATTGTATTTTAGCATCTTCTAAGCCACCTACATCTTCCCATGTTTCCTTAGGTTGAGAAATTACTACTTCTCTTAATGCTGAAGGTTCTATATTATTTAACGCAGAAGTAAAGTGTTCCATTTTAATTCTTAAAGCATTTAAAATTTCAAAGGGAATTGGTTTGTCTAAATCGATCTTTGGAAGCATTTCTCTAATGGCTAACATTGCTGCTTCTTTAGCTAAAGCTTCAACATCAGCACCAACAAAACCATGGGTCCTCTCTGCTAATGTTCTTAAATCAACATCTTCAAATAATGGCATACCTCGAGTATGAATTTGCATGATTTCGTAACGTCCATCTGTATCTGGTACCCCTATTTCGATTTCTTTGTCAAATCTACCAGGTCTTCTCAGCGCGATATCTATATCATTAACTCGGTTCGTAGCTCCTATGACGATAATTTCTCCTCTCCCTTCTAATCCATCAAGTAAAGATAATAACTGAGCTACAACTCTCCTTTCTACTTCTCCAGTCACTTCGCCTCTTTTTGGTGCAATAGAATCTAATTCGTCAATAAAAATGATTGAAGGCGCGTTTTTTTTAGCATCGTCGAAAATATCTCTTAAATTTTGTTCGCTTTGTCCGTAAAATTTACTCATGATTTCAGGACCGCTAATAGTTATAAAGTGGGCATCAGTTTCAAATGCAACTGCTCGGGCTAATAGAGTTTTCCCCGTTCCAGGAGGACCATGTAATAAAACACCTTTGGGTGGATCGATTCCTATTCTTTTGAATAATTCTGGATGTTTTAATGGCAATTCTATCATTTCACGAACTCTCTGAATTTCATCTGCTAATCCTCCAATATCTTCGTAACTTACCCTTGATTTTTCTCTTTCTATAATTTCTTTATGGGTTTTTTCACTTAATTTAATCTCCGTACCAGAATGGATTCTAACTGCATCAGTTTTTGGTTGAAAATCAAGAACTACAAAGTCGTATTTCTTGTTATATGAGTAAAAACTTAATATATCGTCCTTAGTAACCACTCTATTCTCTAAAAGTGAATTTAATCGCTTTGGGCTAATTACAACCGATTCTGTTAATCCTGCGAATATCACCTTTTCCGCTAGAGCAACTTTAATTTTGCGAATCTCAACAAAATCATCTAAAGTAGTATCAATATTTCTTCGCAAAAATGGATCTAGCCGAATTATACCCGTCCCAGTATCTTCAGGTTTACTTGGAAATAATAATGCTGCAGTTTTTAATTTTGAAATAGGGTGAGATATCTCTATTGCATCACCATTTTTTAGTTTCAACTTTTTTACGACTTCAGCGTCAATCCTAATTCTGCCTTGTCCAGAATCGTCCTTGAAAGCGTCTTTTACTCTAAGCCTATTATCTTTTCCTTCTACACCACTTGAAATTTCACTCATTTTGTAATCACACTCAAATGTTCTTCTTTTGCATTATAATCGTTACTATTCCGTTATTAACTTCTAAAATGTGATCGTCCATTGTAGACTCAAAAGGTAATTGTATCTCTCTTTTAATATTAATAAAATTGATTTCGATTGATACTCTAAGAGTTCTCCCATCCTCACTTAAACTTAGTAAAATATGCCCTTTTTCAATTCCTGGTGCTTCGATAATAATTTCAGCAGAATCTTCATAAAAGTTTATCTCAAAATAGGAATTTTTTGTTAATGAATCTTCTTTTTCGTAATTAGGTTGTAAAGAAAGCTGACCTGCATCAATAGCATGCGTATCCCTTGAAGGATTTAACCGCTTAATTTGTGGATGTTTAGATAGGTCAAATGTCTTAAAATATTCCTGAAGCTTTTTTTTGTCAATATTACCTTCAACCTTTATTTCTGGTTTATCCATTCCAGATTCAAAATGATAAGTTACTTTAAAGCCTTTAAATTTCTCATCATTACGATTCGTCTTTGGATCAAAATTCGGTTCAGGTAGAAATAAGAAATCCACATCAAAAGCTCCTTGATCTAAATTAAGATATTTTTTGATACGCTCTAAAAAATCATTATAATCATCATCATACTCATCTGACACGAATATCACCTTTTCTAATTTTGTCAACAATCAATTGACAATAGTAATATGTCAAAAAAGCTATAAAAACTTATTGTTTTTTAAAAATAAGCAGTTTACAGATAAAAAATGATTTTTTATCTTTTTATTTATTAAAAATAATAATTTAAAAATCAGAAGTTAGACTCTGAAATAAATAGTCCTTAGATTAATAACATGGATTTGCTTTAAGATTGAAGAACTTTCTAGTCGAGAATTGATACGATTTGTGATTTGTATATTTTTTTCAATATAAGTTCTATAAGCTCTTCAAAAGATTCTACAACGCCATATCCGTGAAGTGCTACTGTCTTTTTCGTTTTAAAGTTCTTAAATTTAAAAAAATTGATATTTTCTAAGAAATCGGTTGAATTAAACTTTTCCTGCAAATCCTGTTTATTAAAAGCTAAAATTTTTGGCAATTTAATGAAATGTTCTTCGAAATAGTTGCACAATTCATTCCACGAGGTCAAATTTCGATAATAAGCGGATTGGTGAGAGTCAGCAACGAAAACGATTCCATCTATCCCTTGTAGTGTTACAGGTCGGGTGATTATATAGAAATCTTGACCTGTTGTAGAATATATGTGAATCTTAAGCCGCCATTGCTTATTTTCAAATGTAATTGTGCCATAGTCAAAAAATAGAGTTCTTCTTATACTACTTTCAATACTTAATACACTATCATCTTTTCCAAAGTGTTTGAATAAGGATTTAAGAGTTGTCGTTTTCCCAGATAATGCCGGTCCAAAATAGCAAATTTTTAATTGAATAGTTTGGTTTAAATGATCTATTATCATTTTTTATTATTTTGCATTGGTTTTTGTCTTATATTTTAATTAGAAGTATATTAATTTCTATTTTTTTTTCCAAAAAAAATATAAGAGTTATGAGAGATAAACTCAAGGAATTGAGCATAACTGAATTCTACTTCAATAATTAGATAAAATATGATTTCTATCACAAAGATCTCAATAAAGATAATTTAAACCTGTTTATATAGCATTTCTAACATCCTTAATGACTTTATAAGTTCTTTTTAGTAATTCGTAAGCAACTTGGGGAGGATTCCATCCTTTCAGTCCACAATCGGGTCCCACGAATTTAACTCTATCCTCATAATGCTTAAGAGCAAAAAGCAAATTTTTCTTGATGAATTTTTCTGAATCAATTAAGCTCATAGTGCCTTCAAATGTTTTAAGTTCATCAAGTAAAGCCCCTGCATCCAATTTCTCAGCCATTATACTGTTTATATTCGTTCTCGTGATACCGACACGTATGAATTTATCATGCTTTTCTAATTCATTTTTTGGAATGACATTAGAATGATCAGAGGCATATTCACATGTGAGCACATCTATGTTTTTTGCTTGAATAGGAATTGAGTATTTTTTTAAAGAATGAAGGTGGATTTGGATAATACCATCTATTCCTTCCACAGTTTTATCAAAAGCTTTAATCAAGTCATCTTCTTCAATATTAAACATTTCAACATACCCAAATGACGGTTCATCTATTGAGATGATGGAATTTTGAAGATATTTGGTGTTTTTTATTGATTTTTTCAATATCCTGTTTATAGACTTTGCAAAATTGAGTAGGATATCGGGATATATCGTAAAATTGAGTTTTTTTATGTATAATTCTACGGGTCCTGTAATGCAGACTTTTATCTTAAGGGCATTTCCAGTTCTTTCATAATAATCTTTCGCAAACGATTCTAATATAAAGAGTTCTGGAATAATACCTTTTTCAGAATCAATCAGAAATGGTTCTACTGCATAATCCTCAATAGGCTTTAAAAATTGGGTATATATATCCATATGTTGGGGATAATTGATTATCTCAACACCCGCATTTAATTTCAACTGAAACGATTGGAGAAATGGATGGATGAAAAAATTATAAATTCCCCTATTCTCAAAAATATCTGCGTTATTAACAATTCCCTTATACCCTGCCCAATAAAATTGGTTGAATTTATCAAGATCAATATAATCAGGTAATGGAAAACTACCTACATCGTCAAATTGGGGAAATTCAAATTCATCCATTAATCAAACACAAACACTAATATCGTTAATCATAAATAATCCCTAATAACAGATATATTTATGGAACAAGAGTTAATTAGTAAAAAAATAAAAAGAAAGAAAAAACAGCAAATTGCTGAATTAGCGCTAGCTGCAAAAGCTGCTAAGGAGAGAGGTGGTAAGCCATTTATATTTCACTTTCTTACAACTTTAAAATGTAATTGCGATTGTGAAACCTGTCTTTGGAAAAATAATACGAAAAAAGATGAACTAACACTTGAGGAAATCAAGCGTATATATTTGGAAGCAAAGGAAGCAGGATTTTTAGTAACTATTCTATGGGGTGGAGAACCTCTCATTAGAAAAGATATTACTGAAATTATTAAATTTGTTAAAAGGGAGTTAAAGTTTACAATTGTTGGAATTGTTACGAATGGTTGGTTCCTTCCAGCTAAAATCAAAGAAATTGGAAATGATATAGATTTTATTCTTATATCTCTGGACTCCCCTAGGCCAGAAGAACATGATCAGATTAGAGGGTTGCCTGGGTTATATGATAAAATAATGGATTCTGTTACTATTGTTAAAGAAAGCTATCCATTGATTTCACTACAATTTAGCTTTTCAATTAGTAAATATAATATAAATCGTGTTGAGGAAATGATAATTTTATCAGATAAAATTGGAATTCCCGTAGCTTTTAATGTAATAAATACTGTCCGCCATTATTCACATGGTGATAAGGATGAGAAAGGCATGCTTTCTGCTAATGAAAAAGATCTTAGTAACGCATTTGAAAGAATTTTAGACGCTAAGAAGAACGGTTCGAAAGTGCTAAATTCAGAAATGTATTTAAACCATTTTATTGGTGGTAAAAAGCAATACCAATGCCACACAAAAAAGGTTTTCATGTTTGTAAACTATAATGGAGACATTGAAAATTGTCTTCAGATTGATAAACCTATAGCTAATTTACGACAAACATCTGTTAGTGAAGTACTACAACTTCCTCAATTTATTAAATTTATTAAAGAGAGCGAGAAATGTTATAGCTGTAATTCTCCCACAATGATCGACACAAGTTATTTATGGGATGATATAAGATTGTTAACAAAATCAGGAGGTATATCGTTTGGTTAGATTTTTATTATCTTATCTAATAGTATTTCTCTATCAAAAGATCTATATCCTCCTCCACTAAATCAAATAGTATAAAAAGTAATATGTCTATTATCCTTCGGGGAGGTTTTTCATTTCGTATTTGAGAATAAGTATTGGGAGATATTTCCCTTAATTTATCTAATTTGGTTTCATCTACGGAAACAATATTGTGAATTATAGTTGAAGTGAAATATCGAATTAAATCAATTATTATTAATTGATATTTAGACCGAAATAGTTTAATATTAGGGATTGGTATTTCTTCTTCTAATTTAGTCTTGCTTCTCTTTATTATAATATTTTTTGCCCTAAATAAAAATTTCACAATTTTTGAATTGAGATAAGCAAGAAAAAATAAGTAATCTATATCATTCTTCCCTTCCCTTAACCATAAGAAATAAGTATCAGAGGTGGCATAATATGAATCTTTAGTATATCCAAACACATTTGATTTGGATATATAACTAAAAAATATTTTAGGTTCCTTATCATAGTAAGGTTCGAGATTAATTAATTTTCTTTTATGTCCAGTATCATACTGAGTAATAAAACTCCCTCTTCGTGGAAAATAGATATCTTTAATATTTTCTTTAGCATTCC
>Ga0307376_10001784_pt1 | contig 22326 bp, 21 predicted proteins | sample TR2MG_FD_202536 | JGI IMG/M metagenome (GOLD analysis project Ga0307376, IMG submission 202536) | Soil microbial communities from Risofladan, Vaasa, Finland - TR-2 | ecosystem: Environmental > Terrestrial > Soil > Coastal area > Acid sulfate soil | place: Finland: Risofladan, Vaasa | collected...
CCCCCTTTTCACTTCGCTTCCTTCTCCCGCTTCTTCTTCACGTCCTCGGCCTTGCGCGATATGCGATTCCAGACGGCGCTCAGGCCCATGGCCTTCTTGGCGGCCGCGAGGGTGGCGCGGGCCTCCTCGCGCATCCTCATGGTGCCGTCGTAGACGACCTCGTCGGCGAGGCCGCCCTGGGACTCGTAGCGGGCGCGCCGCTCGCGGATGGGGTCCAGGAAGGCGTTGAGCGAACGAGCGAGCTTTTCCTTGACTTCTACGTCGCCCACCGTGCCGGCGCGATAGCGGGCCTTCAGGTCCTCGACCTCGGCCTTGTCCGGATTGAAGGCGTCGTGGTAGACGAAGACCGGGTTGCCTTCCACGGTGCCGGGGATGTCGGCCGAGACGCGCTTGGGGTCGGTGTACATGCCCATGACTTTCTTGACGACGGTCTTCTCGTCGTCGGAGAGGTAGATCGCGTTGCCCAGGGACTTGGACATCTTGGCCTGGCCGTCGGTGCCCACCAGGGAGCCTTGGTCCGAGACGAGGACTTCCGGTATGGGGAAGGTCTCGCCGTAGAGGTAGTTGAAGCGCCGCGCGATCTCGCGGGTCACCTCGACGTGGGCCTCGTTGTCCTTGCCCACGGGCACGAGGTGGGCGCGCGGCAGGAGGATGTCGGCGGCCTGGAGCACGGGGTAGCCCAGGAGGCCGAAGGGCATCTCCTCGATGCCGGCGCCCTGGGCCATCTCCTTGAGGCTGGGCACGCGCGAGAGGCGGGGCACGGTGATGAGGTTCTGGAAGAATAGCGATAATTCTATAACTTCCGGCACGGCGGACTGGAGGTAGATGACCGAGCGCGCCGGGTCGATGCCGCAGGCGAGGTAGTCGAGCGCCGCCGAGCGGACGTTCTCGGCCAGGGCTTCGATGTTCTCCTTTTCCGGCTTGGTGGTGAGGGTGTGGAGGTCGGCGATGATGAAGAAGCACTCGTACTCGTCCTGCAGCCGGACGCGGTTGGCGAGGCTGCCGACGTAGTGGCCGAGGTGGAGCTTGCCCGTGGGGCGGTCGCCGGTGAGGATGCGCTTGCGTTCCATTGTTGTCTCCGATGCTCAGATGTGGGTGCGTGCGGCGCCGAAATCGGGTCGCCCTGACAGGGACTCTTGCCGTTTCGCCCGTGCGGCGATGTCGTCTCGCGGGGGCCGCGCCCCGGCGCCTCGGCGCCCGCCCTATCGGGGGAGGGCCGAGGCGGACGACACCGCCCGGCGCCAGGACCAGCGTTCTCGGGGGCGAGCCTGCGCAGCCGCCCAGTCGGTCGTGTTGCTCATGATTCTTGTTTCGGAGTGTAGCGGAAATCTGGGCCGCGGCGCAATCGGCCGGGTGGCGGGGCCGGAGCACATAAAATAGTTGTGATGTAAATTGTATTCATTCTTCAAGCTTACGAAGCAAAAAGCCCTGACGTTAGGCGATCTTATCCCTTAAATATGCGAAGCGCTGCCTTTATTCATTTTTTTTGAATATTAGATCCGAGCTTATAAATAGTCGCCCATCATGCAAAATAATTACTGGCACATTGGTAACCCCCATCAAAACAAACAACACTCCATTGGACATATAAGCTTGCTGCTCCTGGCTCCCGTTAGGACCTTCGATTTTTACTAAAAATCCTGTTTGCTCTTCTGTAATAGTCAAAGACCCTGTATTATCTGCCGTAGATAACCACTTCCCCACATATGGATTTGAAGCCGCAAAAAGTGGAATCGCCACGCAGACACAGAGAACGATTAAAAAAAACTTCTTCATCATAGCCCCTCCTTCTTGTATCTTCTTAACGACATTGGCGTTTGTGCTTTTATTTTAATAGCTCTTCAAGACCATCAGTCTCAGAGGCGTGCTTCGTTATCCACCTGAGCGCGATCTGTTCGCCGTCTGCCGATATCTTCACCTCCTGATCATCAGCGCGCTTTGTCATCGAATCAACCGTTCGGTAAAAAAGGGCATTCTCATCCTTCTTCCCGAACTGATTGGCCGTCCCCCGCACCTTATTACCGTAAAGAGCTCGGCGGATTCGCAACGAGTCCCCTAATGTCATCCGTTTGTGTCTTCGAATAAACTCGTAATGGCACCACGCGACTTTTCCCAGCTTTTCAATCCGGACATCGTCTTCGAGAGACGGGATCTCCCTTGCCGTTGTGGTGCCGGAGAGCTGGGCAATCCTTAATTCGCTCTGTTCAATGAGGGCTCTGGCCTGTGCAATGATCACCGAGATCTCGTGGAGAGCTGCAGCGTCAGTCGAATTCATAATCATCTCCTGTCATGGAAAAAAATACGTGACGTAAATTATGATACACATACGTCACGTAAAAGTCAAGATATTTTCGTTTCCTAATCTGATTTCAAAAGGAGATCATGAATTCGTACAAAACAGCCTGAACAGCTGTGCCGAAAGAACAATCAAGGTTCGAGGTCTTTTGCAGCGATTGCACCATTGCACGTGGCATAGTTTGGTACGTTGCCTTCCGACTATTGCTTTAATCTAGGTCGGGCGTCAGAGCCGCCATTGCATAAAAATACCGAATCTCGGAAGAAATATACGACGAGCCCTTGACCTTCATCCGAACGCGGTGACATAGTTCCCGCATTCTTCTCCCCTGGAGGGGGCCATGTCGGGATTTTGTCAGGCTCGCCGGGTATTCGGAGGGCTGTCGTCCCTCCGATTCTTCAACACCCATCGTTCCCGGTCCATAGCCGTTTCCTTCCGCCTCCCGCCGATTCTTTCTCCCGCCTTTCCCCGCGCCCGTCGTTAATCCACTACACTCGAAATAGCATCGACGATCCGAGCCCGAGGCCCGCGGCCTGGGCTCCGGATCGATGTTCGCGCATCGCCGCCGACGCGAGGCGGAGGCTGCGACGATAGGAGGTTGTCCGGTGTTTACCTGCGGCATCATCGGCGCCACCGGCTATGCCGGCGCCGAGCTGACGAGAATTCTCCTTTCCCACCCCGACGTGAAGGAGCTCCGCCTGAGTTCCTCGAGCCAGGCCGGCGAGAAGATGAAAAAGCTCTATCCCAATCTGGCGGGGAGGGCCCTGGGCGAGACGGAGCTCGTGGACCAGGAGCGAGCGATCGAAGGCTCCGACGTGGTGTTCGCCGCCCTGCCCCATGGGCTCGCCGAGGGTATCGCCGCCGCCTGCTTCGAGGCGGGCAAGCTCTTCATCGACATCTCGGCCGATTTCCGCTTCGGCACCGACGAGGCTACCTTCGCCGCCTGGTACGGCAAGAGGTACGCCCGGCCGGAGCTCCACGCCCTGTCGGTCTACGGCCTGCCCGAGCTCAACCGCTCGGCGATCGCCAAGGCGAGGATCATCGGCAATCCCGGCTGCTATCCCACCTGCGCCGAGCTGGGGCTCTTCCCCGCCTTGCGCCTGGGCATAGCCGAGCGCGAGGGCATCGTCATCGACGCGAAGTCGGGCGTCACCGGAGCCGGCCGCGAGCCCACGAAGTCGACGCACTATCCCGAGATAGCCGACTCGATCGTGCCCTACAAGATCGGCCAGCACCGGCACACGCCCGAGATAGCCGCCGCGCTCGCGGTCATGGCCGGCGCTCCGGTGGGCATGGTCTTCACGCCTCAGCTCGCGCCGATGGGCCGGGGCATCGTGAGCACCATCTACTTCAAGGTCGCGGCCGGGACGCTCGGCGGTACCTCGGGGCGGGAGGCCCGCTCGGCCGCGCTGCGCGAGGCCTACGCCGAGTTCTACAAGGACGAACCTTTCGTGCGGGTGCTGCCTGAGGGCTCCGTCGCCACGAACAAGGACGTGCGCCTCTCCAACTACTGCGACGTCTCGCTGCACATGGCCCACGACGGACGTACCGCCGTCGTCGTGTCCGCCATCGACAACATGGTCAAGGGCGCGGCCGGTCAGGCCGTGCAGAATATGAATATCGCACTCGGCCTGGACGAGCGCGCGGGAATCTCGATGCTGCCCCCGGCCTTCTAGGCCGGGAAGACCATCCGGAAGCGTCGAGAGGAGAGGAGAGGACTATGAAGAACCTGAGGGGCGGCGTGACCGCTCCCCGCGGATTCGTGGCCGCGGGCGTCCATTGCGGCGTGAGGAAGAACAAGGAGAAGAAGGACCTCGCCCTGGTTCTGTCGGAACGTCCCTGCGCGGCGGCGGCGGTGTACACCACCAACCGCGTCATCGGGCAGCCCTGCATCGTGACCAAGGAGCACCTGGCCGACGGGGTCGCGAGGGCGATCATCGTCAATTCGGGCAACGCCAACACCTGCACGGGGCCGCAGGGCCTGGCCGACGCGCGCCGCATGGCCGAGCTCGTCGCCGAGCGCCTCTCCGTCGAGGCCGAGGACGTCGTGGTGGCCTCGACCGGCGTGATCGGGGTGCCGCTGGACATGGCCGCGATCGAGTCGGGCATGGACGAGCTGGTGGCCGGCCTCTCCAAATCGGGCTACATCGACGCCCGCGAGGCGATCATGACCACCGATACCATGAAGAAGGAAGTCGCCGTCGCCTTCGAGCTGGACGGGAAGACGATCACGATCGGCGCGATGGCGAAGGGCTCGGGCATGATCCACCCGAACATGGCCACGATGCTCGGCTTCATCACGACCGACTGCGCCATCGAGACGGGCCTCCTCAAGGAGGCGCTCTCATCCTGCGTCAACAAGACCTTCAACCGCGTGAGCGTCGACGGCGACACGAGCACCAACGACATGGTCGTCGTGCTGGCGAACGGCATGGCGGAGAACGCGCCGATCGCCGGCCGCGACGCCGGCTTCCGGGCCTTCTGCGAGGCGCTCGACTACGTCGGCACCCAGCTGGCCCGGCTCATCGCGCGCGACGGCGAGGGCGCCTCGAAGCTCGTCGAGTGCACCGTCTCCGGGGCCGCGGCCGAGGAGGAGGCCGTGGCCTTCGCCAAGGCGGTGATCGGCTCTAGTCTCGTCAAGACCGCGATGTTCGGCTCGGACGCCAACTGGGGCCGGGTGCTCTGCGCCCTCGGCTACACGCCCGGCACGCTCGACCCCGACAGGATCGACCTCGCCTTCGAGAGCCCGCGGGGCTACATCGCGGTCTGCAAGGCGGGCGCGCCCCTGCCGTTCAGCGAGGAGAAGGCCAAGAAGGTGCTCGGAGACCAGGAGATCTCGATCCTGGTCGACCTGGGCCTGGGACGGGCCCAGGCCACCGCCTGGGGCTGCGACCTCAGCTACGAGTACGTCCGCATCAACGGGGACTACAGGACCTAGGGGAGGGGAGTATGACTGTTCCGGATAACGTGCGCGCGGATATCCTCGCGCAGGCCCTTCCCTACATGCGCCGTTTCGCCGGCAAGACCTTGGTGGTGAAGTACGGCGGCGCGGCGATGACCAACGAAGGCGTGAAGATCACCGTGGTCCAGGATCTCGTGGCCCTGAGCTGCGTGGGCATCAGGATCGTGCTCGTCCACGGCGGAGGCCCGGAGATCGACTCGATGCTGCGCCGGCTCGGCAAGGAGCCGACCTTCGTGCAGGGCCTCAGGTACACCGACGAGGAGACGATGGATGTCGTGCAGATGGTCCTGGCGGGCAAGGTCAACAAGGACATCGTCGCCCTGATCCAGCGGCAGGGCGGCCGGGCCCTGGGACTCTGCGGAGCCGACGGCGGCCTCATCGCCGCGAGGCGGCGCAGCAAGGGCGGCGTGGACCTCGGACTGGTGGGCGAGATCGAGTCGATCGACCGCGGCGTGCTGGACGCCGCCCTCGCCGGCGGCTACATCCCGGTGGTCGCGACGGTGGGCATGGGCGGGACGGACGACGAGCGATTGTACAACATCAACGCCGACACGGCGGCGGCGGACATAGCCGTGGCCCTGGGCGCGGAGAAGCTCGTGCTGCTCACCGACGTGCCGGGCGTGCTGCGCGACCCGGAGGACGCGAGCACCCTCGTCTCGGCCCTGCCGCGCACCCTCATCGAAGAGTATCTCGAGGCGGGCATCGTCTCGAAAGGCATGATTCCGAAAATAGAATGCTGCGCCCGCGCGGTCGACGGGGGCGTGGGCCGGGCTCACATTGTGGACGGGCGCTCGCCGCATGCCCTCCTCCTCGAGCTTTTCACCGATCGCGGCGTGGGGACGATGATTCTATGAGCGACTTTTTCATGGACACGTACAAGCGCACGGGCCTGGTCTTCGTCCGGGGCTCCGGGGCGCGGCTCTGGGACGAGCGGGGCAGGGAATATATCGATTTCACCGCGGGCATCGGCGTCAATTCCCTCGGGCACGCCCACCCGGCCCTGGTGGCGGCTATCACCGCCCAGGCTTCGAGGCTCATCCACATCTCGAACTACTACCAGAGCCGCGAGGCCATCTCCCTCGCCGAAAAGCTCTGCACGGCCACGGGCTTCGACCGCGTCTTCCTCTGCAACTCGGGAGCCGAGGCGAACGAGGGCGCGATCAAGATCGCCCGCAAGTGGGGCGCCTCGAAGAGTCCCTCTCGCACGACGATCGTCACCCTCGAGGGTTCCTTTCACGGCCGCACCATCGCGACCCTGAAGGCCACGGGCCAGAGCAAATTCCACGTCAACTTCGGTCCCTTCCCCGCGGGCTTCTCCTACGTCAAGGCGAACGACGCGGCCGCCCTGGCCGCGGCCCTGGGAAGCGAGGTCTGCGCCCTCATGCTCGAGCCCATCCAGGGCGAGGGCGGCGTCGTGCCCCTCGACGAGGCCTACCTGCGCGAGGCCGCGCGGCTTTGCGCCGAGCGCGGCATCCTGCTCATCGCCGACGAGGTGCAGTGCGGCATGGGCCGGACCGGCGCCCTCCTCGCCTCGGCCCAGATGGGCATCGAGGCCGACGTCGTGCCCCTGGCCAAGGGCCTGGGCGGCGGCGTGCCCATAGGCGCCGTGCTGGCGCGCGGCTCCGCCGCCGAGGTCCTGGGTAGGGGCGACCACGGCTCCACCTTCGGCGGCAACCCTCTCGCCGCGGCCGCGGCCGTGGCGGTGCTCGACGCCCTGGCCGCGCCGGGCTTCCTCGGCGCCGTCGCGGCCAAGGGCGAGCGCCTCATGGCCGCCGTGCGCTCCTGGAAGCATCCGGTCGTCAAGGAAGTGCGGGGCAAGGGGCTCATGATCGGGATCGCGGTCAACGTCAAGCCCGACAGGATCAAGGAGCTCTGCCTCGAGCGCGGTCTCCTCGTGCTGACCGCGGGCGAGGACGCCGTGCGGCTTCTGCCGCCCCTCGTCATTCCGGAGTCGGACATCGACGCGGGCCTCGCCCTCATGCGCGAGGCCTTCGACGCCGTCCTGGCCGAGAGCCGCGCTTCCTGATGTCCTGACGCGGGGGCGGCCGCCGACCGGGGCCTCTTCGCCCTGAACGGCCGCTCCCACCCTGAACGGCGACACCGCCGGGCAGCAGCCCTCCGGACCGACCGGGCGAGGGGATTTTACAGGCCCGTTTTTTTCGATATAGTGGCGGCGTTCCGGCTAGAAAATACCACGGAGGTCGCCATGAGAAAAATCTCGGTCACGCTCCTCGTCGTCTCGCTCGGTCTGACGGGTTTCCTCGCCTCCTGCGCGAGCTCCGCTCCTTCGGCGGCGGCCGCCCCGGCGAAAGTCCGCAAGGAGCGCACGATAATCGTGCACGTACCCATCCTCGTGAAGGAAACTTCATACTATTCCGACGGACAGCTCGACCAATACATCGTCTACAAGTACGATCCCTCGGACAAATTCCTGCTCGAAAAGGACACCTTCGATCCCTCCCAGGCCTCGCCCATGGAGCGCGTCGTCTCGGAATGGAAGAACGGGCAGCTCGCCGCGGATGTCTTCTACGACCGCGACGGCAAGATCAAGTTCCGTCACGACTACGGCTACGACGCCGCCGGCAACCTCGCCTCCGACAGGGTGACCGACGGCAAGGGACAGCCGAGCTCCTCTTCGACGTATAAGCACGACGCCGCCGGCGACAAGATCGAATGGCGAGTCTTCGACGGGGCGGGAATCCTCGACGCCGTGACCGACTACGGCTACGGCGCGCCCGGCCCCGGCGGCAAGGCCCAGCCCGTGCTCGTCACCATGAAGGATCCGGGCGGCGCGGTCACGGGCACGATCAAGCTCGCCTACGGCCCCGACGGCAAGCTGGTGCGGCGCGACTACCTGAACCCCGACGGCTCCGTCAGGAAGTCCGAGGTCTATTCGTACGCTCCGGCCGCTCCCGGCGCTCTCGTCTCGATGGAGCTGCTCCGCGCTGACGGCTCGGTCGCCGAGAAGACGCTGTATCAGAACGGCGAGCTCGGACAGGCGCTCGTCGCCACCGACTCGGACGGCTCCGGCGAGGTCCGCGGCGTCACGAAGTATGAATACCTCATCCGCGACGACAAGGTCACGCAAGTCTACTACGAGTAGTCCAGGAGCATCGTCATGAAGCGTATCGTTCCTCTTCTCGCGCTTTTGCTCATCGGCTCGACCCTCGTCTTCGCGGACGAGACCACCGAAGTCTACAAGCGGCTCTTCCTCCAGGCCCAGAACCTGAGCCAGAAATACGCCGAGGCGCTCAACTTGGTGCAGCTCCAGGATCCGAGCGTGGCGCCGGTGCTCTCCGATGCGCTCACCCAGCTCCTGAAGAACCAGGAGAACTATAGCCAGCCTTCGGACAAGGCGCTCTATTCCAGCACCGTGCGCGTCGTGGCCCAGGCTCTCGGAGACTACAAGTACCTCGATGCCGCCCCCGCGCTCTGGGACGCGGTGCAGCAGATACCCGATCCGCTCGTCAAGGCGGACGCGCTCATCGCCCTGGGCAAGATGCACGCCACGGACTACTCCGAGCGCATCGTCCTCCTTCTCCAGGGCCTCGATTTCAAGCCGACGCCGGACGCGGACTACGGAGAGAAGGTGGCTTACGGCGCGATCTTCGCGCTGGAGAAGCTTCGGGACATCAAGGGCTTCTCGCCGGTGTTTTTCGCCTCGGTCGGCTGGTACTCGCAGCGCGTCAGGCAGGAGGCCGCCCGGGCCCTGCCCAACATCGTCGACGACCCGACCGATCCCATCATGACGATAATCCAGAACGAGTCATCGGACCGCAAGGTCCTGGCCCTCAAGGCCGAGCTCAACTCCAATGCTCCGAACGACCGCAAGATCCAGGCTGCGGTCTATGCGCTCTCCATCGGCCAGAAGATGTCTCCGCTCGACCCCGCGGACGCCCGCCAGCTCGCCAATCTGCGCAAGCTGGCGCTCAACGCGCTCATCGTCTTCAAGGCCCGGGGCGCCGACCCCGTTCCCTACTGCATCTATTCCTATAACAACGGCTACGACGACGAGGAGCGGCTCCTCGCCCTGGCTGCCCTGGGCGCCAACGGCACCGACCCCGCGGCCGCGGCCCTCAGCGACATCATCCTGAAGCTCGACTCCGACCAGCAGGCCGGCGTCACCGGCGATACGCGCAACCGGATGGCCAAGGCCGCGATCGAGAACGCGGGCCTGGCCGGGAACAAGCTGCTCAAGCCCGCCCTCATCACCGTGGCGGCCGACAACAACTGGTCCGACGGAATCCTCGCGGCGGCCCAGAAAGCCCTGAAGGCCATACCGTGAAGCCGCGCTACGCCGAACGCCGGGCCCGGGTCTCCGAGACGCTCGCCGGCGAGGGCATCGCGGCCGCCCTCTTCGAGGACACCGAGGGCCGGCGCGATCCCTCGATCCGCTACCTCTGCGGCCATCCGGGCGACGCCCTCCTCGTGATCTCGGCCTCGGGCGCCTCGCGGCTCGTGGCCTGGGACGTGAACATGGCGGCCGCGATGGCCGAAATCGACGGCGTCCGCGCCTTCGGCGACTTCGAGCGCCTGCCCGAACGGGCGCTCGCGGCCATGCTCGCCGAGCTCGGGGTGCCGGCCGGCTCGAAGGTGGAGCTGCCTTCGAGCTTCGGCTACACGCGCTACGTGCGCTTCGTGGAGATCCTGGACGGCTACGACCTCGTGTGCCGGGATGACGGGATCGACGCCCGCGTCGCCTCGCTCCGCTCGATCAAGGACGCCGAGGAGCTGGCCCTGTACCGCAGGGCCGCGGCCGTCACCGACGCCCTCGTGGAGAGGCTCGAGGCGGCGGTCCGCTCCGGCGAGGCGAAGACCGAACTCGACGTCGCCTTGCTCATCGAGCGAGAAAGCCGAGCCGCGCTCTGCGAGGGCACCGGCTTCGAGACCCTGGCCGCCGGGCCGACGCGGAGCTTCGGCATCCACGCCTTTCCGCCCTTCGGCTCCGGCCCCTTCGCCTCCGAGGGCATGAGCATCCTCGACTTCGGGCTCAAGCTCGAGGGCTACACCACCGACGTCACCATGACCTTCCTGCGCGGCGCCCTGGGCGCGGAGCGCGAGCGCATGGTCTCGCTCGTTCTCGAGGCGCGCGAGGCGGCCCTGGCCATGATCGCCCCGGGCGTGAAGACGCGCGACGTCGCGCGCAAGGTGGACGAGGTCTTCGCCCGGGCGGGCCTTTCGATGCCGCACGCCCTGGGACACGGGATCGGCCTGGAGGCGCACGAAGCCCCCGCCATACGCAGCCGCGAGGACAACGAAGATGTTTTCGCGGTCGGGCAGGTCGTCGCCCTCGAGCCGGGGCTGTACCATCCCGAGCTGGGCGGCATTCGCTACGAAGACGACCTCATCATCACCGCGGGCGGCCACGAGATTCTGACCCACTCGCGCATCGTTCGGCTATAGCGGGGCCGCCCGGCCGAGCCTCCAGGCGAGGCTCCTGCCCGAGAGGAAGGGCACGGCCCCGTCGAGCTCTTCCGGCACCGTCCAGGGGCCGCGCACGAGCTCGAGGCTGCCGCGCGGCGGGGGCAGGCCGTAGAAGGCCGCCCCGGTGCGCGCGACGAAGCTTTCGAGAGCTCCGAGCCGGCCTTCGGCCTCGAAGAAGCCGGCCAGGGCGGGCAGGGCGCTCGGCGACGCGTAAATGCCCGCCGGCGCCCTGCGGCCGCTTTTCGCCGAGCGCGGGTGGGGCGCGGAGTCCGAGCCGAAAAACAGCCGGGGCTCGCCGCGCAGCACGGCGTCGCGGAGCGCGTCCACGTGCCGTTGCGCCTTGAGGACGGGCCTGCAGAAGAGCTGGGGATCGAGTTCGCCTCCCAGGAGGTCCTCGAGGCTGCACAGGAGGTGGTGGGCCGTGACCGTGGCCCCGACCCGCCGCGGCGCGCGCCGCAGGAACTCCAGGCTCTCGACCGTCGAAATGTGCTCCATGACGACGCGAAGGCGGGGATGACGCCCGAGCATGCCGTCGATGACGGCCAGGAAACCGGCTTCCCGGTCGAGGGCGGGGGCCCCGGGCGACTCGCCGTGGATGCACAGGACGATTCCGGCCTCCTCCATGGCGTCCAGGGCCTCATCGGCGGACTCCGGTTCGACTATGCCGTCTTCGCTGCCGGTCGTGGCGCCGGCGGGATAGTACTTGCCCGCGATCGCGCCGGCCTGGCCGCAGGCGAGGACCGCCGCGCGGCTCATCCCGGCGAGCAGCTTGAAGCTCATGAGCGGCTCGAATCTCCCCCCCGAGGCCCGCGCGGCGGCGGCGAGGATCTCGCGGCGGTAGGCCGCGATCTCGGCGGCCGAGGCTACGGGCGGCTTGGTGTTGGGCATCACGAGCGCCCGTCCGAACGAGGCCGCGTGGCGCTCGGCGTAGGCGGCCATGGCGGGGCCGCGCCGCAAGTGGGCGTGGAAGTCGTCGGGCAGGAGCAGCACGAGGTTTTCAGCCAAAGTCGAACTCCATGATAGAGACGTCGTCCTGGAAGCGCGTCTTGGCCGAGCGGGCCTGGACGTCGTGCAGAATGCCGTCGAGGCCCGAGACTCCGGGCACGGTCGTCGCGACCCGCGAGGAGAGCAAGGCCACGAAAGACTCGAGCCCGAAGATTCGTTCGGCCCGGTCGCGGAATTCGTAGATGCCGTCGCTGAACAGGTAGAGGCGCGAGCCGCGGGGAATGGTCATCGAATCCGTCCGGTAGGTCGCCTTGGAATCGAGGCCGACGATGACGCCGCCCGTCTCCAGTTCGATCGTGCCGCCTCCGGGAAGGACGAGCACGGCCGGCGGGCTGCCCGCGCTGGCGAAGGTGAGCTCGCCGCTCGCCGGATCCCAGACGCCGTACCATGCGGTGAAGTACAGGTAATTCTGCTCCTCCATGCGGAACGAGGCCGAAAGCCTGGCGAGCACCGAGGCGGGATCGCCGAAATCCGCTCCCGGCAGGACCTGCGTCTTCAAGAGGTTCATGAGCGTGACGGAGAACAGCGCCGACTCGATGCCGTGGCCGCTCACGTCGATGAGATAGAGCGCGAGCGGTCCCTGGACTGCCGCGCCTTCGGCCTGGTCCGGCTCGGGCGGGCTCGGCTCGGGCGGACTCGGTTCGGCCGGGACCTCGTCGCATCCCGGCTCGCGGATGCGGTGGTAGCCGAACACGTCCCCGCCGAGCGAGGCCGAGGGTATGAACATCCAGTCCGTCCTGAGCCCGGGTACGGATATGCGGGCGGGCAGGAGGCTGCGCACGTAGGCCGCCCCGCCCCGCAGTTCCGCGCGGAGCCGCTCCTGCGCTTCGACGAGAGCCGACACATAGAGCGCCTGCTCCTCCTTGAGGTTTTTCTTTTCGAGGCAGGACTCGATGCGCGCCTTCAGGATGACGGGCTCGAATTCGCGCGGCAGGTAGTCCTCGGCCCCGAGCTGAATGCAGCGGGCGATGCTCTGCGTATCGGCGAGCGACGATATGACGATGATGTACAGATCGCCCAGCCGCTCGTCGGCGCGGATCCGCTCGAGTATCTGGTAGCCGTTCAGGCCCGGCATCATGACGTCCAGGATCACGATGTCGAAGGCCTCCGATTCGAGCAGGTCGAGCGCCGAGGCGCCGTCGGCGGCGGCCCGGACGCTGTGACCCTGACGCTCGAGATGTCTGGCCAGTATCTCGCGGTTGACGAGATTGTCGTCCACCACGAGGATGCGGCCGGCGCGCGGAGCGGGCGGGAGCGATTCCGACTCCAGCTTCGTTCCTTCCCGGGGCGGACTGGTCGGAAGCGGCCTCGCCGAGTCGGGCTCGACGACGCCCGATCGCTCGATCTCGACCAGCTCGAGCAGGCCGTTCGCGGCTTCGAGAATCTTGTCGACGTCGCGGGCGAGGTCCAGGTCGTCGTAGCGCTCGGCGCGGCGCTTGGCCTCCTGAATGAGGCCTATGAGGGCGAAGAGCAGGTCGTAGATCTCCCGGTCGATGGACTCGAGGCTCCCCGCGGATTGGATCTCCGGCGGGGCGAATCGCCGATCGGGCGAGGCGAATCGCCGGTCCAGCGGCGCACGGAGGGAAAGCGCCGCCTCTCGGATGCGGCCGAATATCTCGGCGAGACTCTCCCTGCCCGCCTCCTCCGCATCCTGCCGGAACAGGTCGCCGTAGCCGACGATGTGGTTGAGCTTTGTCCGCACGGCGTGCCGGGCGCGCGCCAGCTTTTCCTCTACGCTCGCATCGCTCATCGCCTAGTTCTTCTCCGCGTGCTCTTCGGCGTATTCCCTGAAAATTTCTTCGGTCATCTTGTCCGCGTACAGCGGGTAGAGAGCTTCGACGAGCTCTTCGAGGCTGGGGAATTTCGCTCCATCAAGTTTATAGGTCATGTAGTCCTCGGGAGCCATGATAGCCCGTAATCGGGATCGACGCAACAAACAGGCTTTCCTCGGCGGGGGCCGGGCCCGCCGCGTTGACTGTCCGGATCGAGACACCGTAGAGTAGCCCCATGTACAAGTACGTCATAGAGGGCGGCGCTCCCATCAAGGGCCGCATCACGGCGAGCGGCAACAAGAACGCGGCCCTTCCCTGCATCGCGGCTTCCATCCTGGGCGGCGCTCCCGTCGTCCTCCGCAACATACCCGAAATCGAGGACGTCCAGGTCATGCTGGACGTCCTTCGGTACCTGGGAGCCTCCGTCGAGTCCAAGGGACCCAACGCCTGGCAGATCGACGCGCGTCGCCTGTCCCGGACCGACGTGCCCCGCGAGGCGGCGAAAAAGGTGCGGGCCTCCATCCTGTTCGCCGGCCCCTTGCTCGCCCGCTTCGGCAAGGTCGTCCTGCCCCCGCCGGGAGGCGATGTCATCGGCCGGAGGCGGATCGACACGCACGTGCTCGCCTTGGAGGAGCTGGGCGCCCACATCGACATCGACGGCGTGTTCCGCTTCACCGCCGAGAAGCTCGTCGGAGCCGACATCTTCCTCGACGAGGCCTCGGTCACGGGCACCGAAAACGCCGTCATGGCGGCGGTCCTCGCGCAGGGAACTACGGTCATCCGCAACGCGGCGAGCGAGCCTCACGTGCAGGACCTCTGCAAGCTCCTCGCGGCCATGGGCGCCAGGATCGACGGCATCGGCTCGAACGTGCTGCATATCGAAGGCGTCGCGGAGCTCGGCGGCGCGGACTATTCGATCGGACCCGACTACATGGAGATCGGCTCCTTCATCGGGCTCACCGCCGTCACCCGCGGCGAGCTCGTCATCGACGGCGTCGAGCCCGCCGACCTGCGGCCTCTCAGGGTTGCCTTCGGACGGCTCGGGATCGCCTGGTCCGTCGCGGACCGGACGCTCACCGTGCCGTCCGGGCAGAGCCTGCGCGTCGTGACCGATCTGGGCGGCCAGGTGCCCAAGATCGACGACGCCCCCTGGCCGGGCTTCCCGCCCGACCTCACCTCGATCATGACGATCGTCGCCACCCAGTCCGAGGGCACCTCGCTGATCCACGAGAAGATGTTCGAATCGAGGATGTTCTGGGTGGACAAGCTCATCGGCATGGGAGCGCGCATCGTGCTCTGCGACCCGCACCGCGCCGTGGTGTCGGGACCTTCCCGGCTCAAGGGCGACTCGCTGACCTCGCCCGACGTGCGCGCCGGCATGGCCATGGTCATCGCGGCGCTCTGCGCCGAGGGCACCAGCACCATCCACAACGTCTACCAGATCGAGCGCGGCTACGAGAACATCAGCGCCAGGCTCCGCTCCCTGGGAGCCCGCATCGAGCGGGTCGAGGACCGCTAGCGGGCCCGGACGCCGTTCGGGCCCGCGCCGCCTTCAGACCTTGGCCTTCGGCTCGGTGCCGGCTCCGGCCAGGAGGAGCACCGCGAGGAATAGCACGAGGGCATGGAGTCCCGAGGCCAGGCCGAGCGCGCCCAGGCCCGGCACTACGCGCGCGGACCAGGTCGAGATGAGCAGGTCGATCCGCTCGGTCAGCACCAGGACGGGGATGAGGGCCGCGGCCATGAAGGGCACGAGCAGGTAGTGCCCTCGCGTGAAGGAGCGCGCCGGCTCGTGGGCGGAGCGATTTTTCCTGCGGCGGAAGCGCACGCCGGCGAAGATGCCCAGGGCGGCCGCGGTGAAGACCGCGAAGGGGATCGCGCTCCGTGCGAGGAGCGCCGCTATGAGGGGGCGCGGGTCTATGCCGTAGACGGCGTCTTCGGAGGCCGCCCGCCACGCGGCCGGCAGCGACAGGGAGCGCGGCGCGACCTGCGAGGCGATGAGGCGATAGGCCTCGTCGGGGGCGAGCGGCATGTCCAGCGCCGAGGCGATGCCGTCGGACGGGCCCGCCATCCACCGGGGCATATACGCGATGGAGGGATGCCGCTCGTCGACGCAGGTCAGGAAGAGGGTGTCCTGAGACAGCTTGCCGTACGCGGAGTAGACGTGGAATGTCTCGGCCCCGCCTCGGCTCGGCGCTGCCGTGCGCAGGACCTCCACTTGGCGGAAGAATAGCGCGTTGTCGCCCCAGGCCGCCTCGCGGGCTGTCAGGAAGCGCAGTCCTCCGTCCTTGGTCGGGATGCGCAGGAACACCGGCCCTAGCACGGTTCCCGCGAAGGCCGCATCCGCCTCGCCCGTGAAAAAAGCGCTTTTCTTCACCGCCGCGAGGCTCTCAGCCAGATAGCGCCGTACGTCGGGATCGCTTCCGTGGGCGATCGCGAGCTCGGAGAAGATGCGGTACGCGCCGATCGAGTCGCCCGAGACCAGGCGCCCGTAACCGTCGAGCTTGCGGCCGTAGAACGCGGCCCGCGCCTCGTCCGAGCGATCCACGCTCTTCGCGGCGAGGCGCTCCCAGGTCGTGGCGGCCAGGCGCTTGGCGTCGATGTAGGTCGGGTCTATCCGGGCGGCCGTCTGGGCGTACCAGTTGGCTTCGAAGTACCGGCCCTTGTCGAACAGCTTGAGCGCGGCGAGGTAATATGCCTTGGCCCCCGATGCGATCGCGTTCGGCGGCGCAGGGGGCGCGGCCGGCGGCGGCTTCTCGGCGGGCGCCCTGGCCAGGGCGGCGGACAGAACGCCGCCGAGCTCCACGAGACGGCGATCGGAGGGGCTGATCGCCCGCGCCCTGGCCGCGGAGGCTTCGGCTTTCGCGAGCTCGCCCGCATCGAGGGCCTGCCTCGTGTCGGCGAGCGCGGCGTTGAACAGCCCGCTCGAGCGCAGCGCCGCCGCCTTGGCGCCTTCCAGTCCCGGCACCGCCGTGATCGCCGCCGCCGCGAGCATCGCCGACAGGACGGCCGCCGGCAGGATGGCCGAGGCGACGAGCTCGTCGCCCCTTCCCTCGACCGTTCCCAGCGCCACCGCTATCGCCAGGAACTGGAGCATGGGCATCCAGCGGAAGAACTCGAGCAGGGCGCCGGTAGTCTCCCATTTGAGGGCTAGAGCCGGGATGACGATATTCGCCGAGTATCCGGCCACGGCGCCTGAGAAGAAGAAGGCGAGCGCCATGGCGTCGATCAGCAGCACGGCCCCTACCACCCTGCGCCCGCTATGCATTGAAATGCCTCGCGTGCGCGCCCGGCCTAAGGCTATCGACCAGGCCCGCCAGGATGCCGAGCGCGGCCTCGAAGAACGCCACGAAAAGCGGGTAGGGGAGGCGCAGACCGAGCCGCCCTAGCAGCGGAGCCGCGAAACTCTCGATCTCCGGTCTGGCGAGAAAGGCATCCAGGACCAGCACACCCAGTAGGCCCGCCGCGACCAGGAAGGCGTTGGCGAGGGTCCAGGAGGTCATTCGAGCCAGGAACCGGAGCCCTGCGGCGAGCAATCCGAATCCGAGGGCCATAGCCATGGCCTGAAGCGGAGGGAGCCCGTTCTGGTCGGCGAGCCGATCCCATATCCACCAGGGACTGAGAGAGCCCGCCTCGGGCAGGAGTTCGATCTGGTGCGGGGGCGACAGTGTGGCAGGGAAGGCTCGGCTGCCAATGAAAATCACCCCTCTGGACCGATCGAAGGAGGCCTTCGGGGCGTATATCAGCCGGGGCTGGGGCGAGGAGAAGTCGGCGCCGACGGCGTCGACGACCGTGTCGCCTTTCCATGCGCGGACCCAAACGGCGAGAGGTCCGCGCACGAGCGCCATGTCGGCGCCGAGCGGCACGGATACGGCTTGCCGGGGTCGCGTGGCCTGCCGCAGCTCCTCCACCAACGGAAAGCGCTCGAGCCCGACCGAGGCGGCCAGGGGAAGCAGCGCCACCACTATCAGGGCCAGCCATCCCAAACCGCGGTTCGCTATGCGCGATTCGACCGTAAAAAAGGAGAGGAAAAGAGTTATCAGACCGGCGAGCGGCAGGTAAATGAGCATGGACGAGACTCCTTCTCGGAAGGTGGCGACGATCCGGGGAGCCTCCGTACGCAAGGACGCGTCGAGAGCACCCGCTCCACCCACGAGAAGCAGGGCTAGCAGGAATTCGATACAAGCGCGGCTCAGGGCTCCGAGCCATGGTTTCATTGCTTGACTGTAGCATGTCCGATATCGACCTGCAAGATTGAGGCGAAATCCAGCTCTTCTCGCAGCCTTCCCACAAGTTATCCACAAGCCGAAACGTATTGACACGAATGGAAAGCGTTATCCCATAAAGATATTCTTACATACTTCTAATGTATTGGCCTAAGGGTCAATAGGACGATTATTGCTAATTTACGGTTATATATAAACATAGATATATGAATCGCCAATACCTCCACTTCCTCTCGCTTCAAATGTGAGGGGTCGTCTACTTTCTTATACAAAGATATCACTAGGCAATTTTCTCAACCAAAAGGCTCACAGGTTATGCACAGGTCTTCGCAAGAAGACGATAGCCCGAACCTCTGCTTGCCTTGATGAGCGCCCCCATTCCCGGGCAGGCGCCTTCCATGCGTCGCCTGATGGAGGAAATGTGCACATCGGGAGCCCGCGATCGCCGGCCATCATCGCCCCAAAGGGCGAAGCAGAGTGCGCTCCGCGGCACCGGAGTGCCGGCATTGAGCATGAGCAGCCTGAGGAGTTTTTGCTCCGGCTCCGAAAGAGCGAGTTCGTCCCGCAGGGGAGCGAGAATCCTAAGCGTTCCGCCCACGAGTTCCAAGACGAAGCCTTTCCCCGCCGCCCGCGTCACCTTGATCCGGGTCGATCGCGCGAAAAGCTCGCTCAAATTCCAGGGCTCGCGGAGATAGTCGAGGCAGCCGGCTTCGAAGGCGAGACCGATGAGGGCTGCCGGGCCATAGGCGAAGCTGGGCATGAGCCGCAGACTCTCCGGCAGGGCGAGATAGCGTTCTACCGGAATTACGGACAGATCGGCGGGTTCGGAAGCTGCGTCGAGGGGGGAAACCGAAAGGACGAAGCCTTCATTTCCGCCGATCGAGGCGCCATAGGATTTGTACGGCTCCCGGTCGGCGAAAACGCGGATGACCATGACGGGTCTAGGGCTTGGCTTGCTCCCCCCCGGCGCCGGCTGTTCCGGCATCCTGGGTGAGCATCTTGCGTTTGAGCTCTTCGAGCATGGTGTCGGCGCCCGCGCCGGAAGACTCGAGCTGCGCGAACTGCTTTTCGAGGGAAGTGTCCGCCGAGAGGTCTTCGAGTTCCTTGTTCGCCTCGGCCCGCGCCTCCAGCTCGTCTACCTTCTTCGACATGCGTTCGAAGGTGTCGAAGGAACTGGTATTGCCCGAAAGGCTCGACATGGTCTTATTGATCTTTTCCTGGGCTTCGGCCCGCTTGGCCCGGGCTACGAGGATGTTTTTCTTGCGCGAGGCTTCGTCGATCTTGTTCTGGAGCTGCCTGAGCGAATCCTTGAGCTTCTCGACCGAGGCCTTCTGAGCCTCCCATTGGGTCTGCAGCTGGGTGGAATAGCCCTCGTACTCCTGCTTGCGAAGGAGGGCTTCCTTGGCGAGATCGTCGCGGTTGGAGCGTACGGCCAGCATGGCCTTCTTCTCCCAGTCCTCGGCCTGAGTCTTGTTCGTGAGCAGGTCGCGTTCGAGCTTCTTCTCGTCGGCGATGGCCATGGCCACGGCCTTTTTGGACTCGATCATCTGTTCATTCATGTCGATGAGCAGCTGGTTGAGCATCTTCTCGGGATTTTCGGCTTTGCTGATCATATCGTTGATATTGGATGAGACGACGGTCTTGAATCGATCGAAAATGCCCATGACGGGTCCTCCTCAGTTGGCCCTGTAGCGCGAGAGCACAGGATAGTGCTCGGACAGGGCGAAGCCGATCGCGGTGAGCGAGGCTTCGAATTCGGCCTTGTCCATATCTGAGAACTCGAGGGTGTCGATGAGTACCACCTCTTCCCCCTCGAGCGCGTAGGCTCCGTGCAGAAGCCCTCCGTAGTTCAGCTTCAGGAGCTCGGCGTAGAACTCCTCGCGGTTGGCCGCCGGCACGGGCATGATCCGCGCGTGCATTATGACGACCGGCTCGGCGAAGGAGATGAAGATGCCGGGCAGGCCTTTCGACTGATCGTCTACCAGCCAGGTGCCGGGCTGCGGCTCCTCGTACGCCACACCGAGTTCGATGAGGTATTCCTCGATCTTGTTGAGACCCGCCATCGGAAACCTCCTTGTGGAACACGAAGGGAAGCGTCTCTAACCCAGGAAGACCTGCCCCGAATTGTCGATGGCGAGGATGGTCTTGCACTCGGAACAGCGGAATCGCCCGGGTTTCGATGCCTTGAGTTTTTTATTGCAGATCGGGCAGGAGAAAATTTTCGGGAAGACCGAGGCTGCGGAGCTTTGATCTCCCTGCTGAAAGAAGCCCGTGGCCTCCTCGATATTGTCCTTGATATTGAAAAACTGGGAGAAACCGAGGAGCTGAAAGACTTCGTAGACCTTGGGCTGGATTTCGAGCAGGACGATATCGCCGCCCCGCGGCCGCACGGCCTTGAGAAAGGCGGTGAAGGATCCTATGCCGGTCGAGGATACGTAGTTGAGTCCTCCGCAATCGAAGATGAGGCGGATGAATCCGGCATCGATGGCCTTCCCGACGCGTTTCTGGAAGAAATTGGAATTGTAGGTGTCTATATAGCCGGTCAAGGAGAGTGAGAGGCAACTGTCTACGGTATCGACTTTCCGGAGAACGATTTTGAGGCTGTCGTCCTTTTCGTCATCGAATCCAGGAACGATATCGTTATTGTTCATGGTGCTCCTCTTCGCCTCACGTCGCACAAATAATAACTATTGTAGAAGCATCTTAATGCTCTCGTCAATGCTATGTCAAATCCGAGCGGCGACGGCGCGCTACGCGCGAAAGCGCTCGATCGAATCCCGCAGCCTCGCCGCGCCCGCGAGCTTCCTTCGTATTATCGGTTCGATGGAGCCGGATTAAAAGGCCAGACCGCCGTCCATCGTCAGAACCGCGCCCGATGCGGCGCAGGGATCGGCCGCGATGAGCGCCACAGCCGCGCCGGCGATGTCGCGCGCACGGAGCAGTTCGCCCCGCGGAGCCTTGGCGCGCAACTCCAGCCTCGCGTTTTCGTCCAGGTACTCCGTGTCGACGAGGCCGGGGCAGAGGGCGATGCAGGCCACGCCCGTCCGGCTCCCTTCGGCGGCGAGCGATTTCACGAGCACGGCAAGGCCCGTCTTGGCCGCAGCGTAGGCGGCGTTGGAAGCGTAAGCCCTGATGCCGTCGGTCCTCGTTCCTCCGAAGAAGAGCATGCGGCCCCAGCCGCGTTCCGCCATGCCTGGCAAAAACGCGGAGGCCAGGGCTCCCGGGAGGGCCAGGTCGAGGAGGGCGATGCGTTCCCAGTCCTCGCTCGTCGTGGCGGCCAGGCTTTTCCGGACGAATGGCCCGAAGGCGCAGACGAGGATATCGAGCTTCCCGAGCTCGGGGAGTCTCTTGAGGAGGTCTGCCGGCCGCTCGATCCGTTGCAGGAATCCATTGACTCGGGCCTCGCCCAGGGCCTCCGCGCGGGCTTCTTGCAGGGTTTCGTCGAGGCGATCGCGCGAGGAGCCGCCGTGTATCTCAAGCGAGGCGCCGCGCCGCGCCAGCTCCAGTGCCACCGCACGGCCGAGCCCGCCCGAGCCGCCCACGATGAGGGCGCGGCGGCCTGTGAGCGAGCCGGATGCCGCGGCGCGGTCGGGGGGGAGGTCTTGCGGTGTCGACATATCGAACGTACTATAACGGCCACTTCGCGGGCCCGCAAGGCGCCTTCTCATTAGTGTTACGAACCCTGTGGACGGCACAATCGATAGTAGCCCACCCTGGCTTTTGCTGCGTCGGGCGAGCAGAATCCTGTGCCGTCAACAATCTTCGTAACACTACCAAAGGATTGCCATGGACGAACCAGATCTCTCTACCTTCGAAGTGGTGCTGTGCCGCGCCGAAGAGCCCGGAAACGTGGGCGCAGTCTGCCGCGCCATGAAGACAATGGGCCTTGGCAGGCTCAGCCTGGCCGGCTGTCCCGAGTACGACGAGGGACGGCTACGCGCGATGGCGGTGCATGCGGCCGACGTCTATGAGTCGGCATGCCGCTTCCCCGACCTCGCTTCGGCTCTCGCGGAAACCTCGCTGTCCGCGGGCTTCACGCGCCGGCGCGGCGCGCGAAGGAAGAGTTTTTCGCTAAGCGTCGAAGACTTCGCAGCGAGGGTTTCGGGCGGCGCCTCGCATCGCTTCGGAGGGCGCGTGGCCCTCGTTTTCGGCAATGAGCGCAGCGGCCTCGACGCCCGGGAGATAGGCCTCTGCAGTCTGGCCGTGCACATCCCGACGAGCGAGGCCTTCCCCTCGCTCAATCTGGCCCAGGCGGTGCAGATAGCCTGCTACGAACTGAGACGTCGGGCCTTGGGCCCGCTCACCGGCTCGGCAGTGGCGGTGACGAGAGCCACGGCCGAGGAGGCCGTCGCCCGGATCTCTGAGGACCTCCGCGCTCTCGGATTCTTCAGCCAGAGCGAGGGCGAGACTTTTCGCGCATTTCTGCGTGACAGCGTGGAGCGCTCCAGCTACAGCCTCTCGGAGCTTCGATACTTCGAGTCGATTTTCCGAAAGACGGCTGGACTCGCGCGCCATCGGTAGTGTTACGAAGCCTAGTGATACCCTCCCTCCCGGCTACCCCAGCGCGAAGGCGGGAAGATACTCGGCCTTGGTCTTCAGGGGCGTCGGATAAGTCTTCCTCCATATCCTGTCCAGGGTCTCCGG
>Ga0307376_10001785_pt1 | contig 22301 bp, 21 predicted proteins | sample TR2MG_FD_202536 | JGI IMG/M metagenome (GOLD analysis project Ga0307376, IMG submission 202536) | Soil microbial communities from Risofladan, Vaasa, Finland - TR-2 | ecosystem: Environmental > Terrestrial > Soil > Coastal area > Acid sulfate soil | place: Finland: Risofladan, Vaasa | collected...
CGACGATTTCTGGTTCATGATTGCATTCCAGGCACTCAGCCATTATTGTGACGACCGATCGCCTTTACTATCAGCCTGAAATAGCTTTTCCCAATAAAAAAACGTCACTTAAAAGGGCAAAGCGCCGAAAAAGCAATTGGCGAGATGTGGAAGGTCCGGATGGCAAGGAGTGGAAAGAGAGGCGGGCGGGAAACACCTTTCAGCTCTACGAGGGTCCCCGTTGTGTTGCAGAAGGGGAGATAACCAGCTAACGGCGATCAGTTTCTGATATGAGGCCGTCGATCTTCCAGATGTCCACCTTGGCATCTACAAGATCGGCGGCCTTTTCTATTGTCCTCGCGTATGAACTTGACAGCATATGAACTATGTGGCATATTACTGGTATGTGGGCCGTAGCCGCTACCGATGAGTACCTCGACTGGTTCCGCTCCCAATCGCCCGAGGCCCAAGAAGCCCTGCTCGCCAAGGTCCTTCTTCTTGAGGAGTTCGGCCCCCAGCTCGGCCGCCCTCATGCGGACACCTTGAAGGGTAGCAAGCTCAAGAACCTCAAGGAGCTCCGGGCACGGACCTCTGTTCACGTCCTTCGCGTCCTGTACTACTTCGATGAAGAACGCCAGGCCCTTCTCCTTATCGGCGGAGACAAGAAGGGCAGGAACGAGAAGGACTTCTACACCAGACTGATTCAAACGGCCGAGACGCTCATCGAGCGCTATCGGCGATGAAGGAGGCCCCTATGGCTATCGAAAAGAACGTGGTAAAGGCGATGGAAGCCTCGATGACCGCCGACCAAGTACACCGCGCCCATGTTGAGGCAGAGCGTGAGATCCTCTCCATGCGTCTCGCCGAGCTCAGGGAGCGTCGCGGTATCAAGCAGACGGACATCTCCGCCTTCAGCCAGACCGCCATCTCCAAGCTCGAACGCCGCAAGGACATGAAGCTCTCGACCCTCATCGAGTATCTCGAAGGTATCGGTATGGGCCTTGAGATTCGGGTCTATCCCAAGGGTTCGAAGGACTCCCACAAGACCGAGACTTTGCTCAAGGTCTGAGGTTCAAGCAACGGAGATGGGCATGGAAGAGCAAAGCTCGACGAACCGGATTCTTCTCGTTGTCGGATTCCTGACCGTCTTCTTCCTGTTCAAGGAATACGCTGCCTCTGGCCTCATCCCTGATCTTGAGGTATTCGGTGTTACCGTGAACCGCCCCGGGTTTGCCGGAGCCTTTTCTATTTGAGTCCAGCTCCTACGGCCAGACCTTCTTGATGAGTATAATACATCCTTTCGAACTCCGCAGGGGGGATGTTGCCGATCGGCTCAAGGAGCCGCCTGTTGTTGAACCAGTCAACCCATTCGAGAGTCGCGTACTCCACGGCATCGAGGTCTTTCCATGGCCCGCGGCGGCGGATCACCTCGGCCTTGAAGAGTCCATTGATCGTTTCCGCCAAGGCGTTGTCGTAGGCGTCGCCGACACTGCCGGTCGATGGAAGGATGCCGGCGTCGATCAATCGCTCGCTGTAGCGGATCGCGAGGTATTGCGATCCGTGGTCGCTGTGGTGAATCAGGTGGCCCGTGACCTGCCGGGCCCAGAGAGCCTGCTCCAGCGCATCCAGGGTCAGGTCGGTGCTCATGGATCTGGCCGCCCGCCAGCCGACAATCATCCTCGCGAAAACATCGATGATGAAGGCGACGTAGGCGAAACCGGTCCACGTCGCGACATAGGTGAAGTCGGCCACCCAGAGTTGGTTTGGCCGGTCCGCATGGAACACCCTGTGGACGAGATCCAGGGGCCGCTGGTCCTGATCAGATGCCACGGTGCTGCGCTTGGTCTTGCCCCTGACAACGCCGTGCAGGCCCATCTGACGCATCAGACGCTCGACCGTGCATCGCGCGACTTGCCGCCCCTCGCGTAGGAGCTGGTGCCACACCTTGCGCGCCCCGTAGACCTTGAAGTTTTCGTCCCAGACACGGTGGATCTCGGCCCGGAGCGACTCGTCCCGTCGCCGCCGCGGCGAGAGCTTCGTGGGGTCGGCCCGTTCGGCCTTGTGCGTGTAGTAGGTCGAGGGAGCGATCGGCAGCTCGCTGCAGATCGACTCGACTCCCTCAGCCTCGCGATGCTCGTCGATGAAGGCGACCATCACCTCTGTTTGCGGTCGAGCTCCGCCTTGGCGAAATATGCTTCAGGCCAGACGGAGAATCTCGTTGGCCTTCTTGAGCTCGCGGTTCTCCCGCTGGAGCGCCTTGAGCTCCTCACGCTCGCTCGTCGTCAAGCCGGGGCGCTCGCCCCGATCCCGCTCAACCCGTCGAACCCAGCTTCTGAGCGTCTCGGCCGAACAGCCGATCTTCGCTGCCACGGACCGGATGGCTGCCCATTGGGATTCCGCTCCATCCGCTTGCTCCCCGACCAGCCGCACCGCTCGCTCCCGCACCTCAGGGGAAAACCTGTTTACTTTGCCCATGCCTCAATCCTCGCAGAGATTCAGGTCTCCGGCAAACCCGGGGCGGTTCACGTTGTGGCGGTCGGCTATCAGTCGCCTCCCCTCGCGGGCCATGGAGCGAGGATGCTAGGCGTCGAGGAGAGCACGGAGCTCCTCCTTGCATCGTAGCCGCATCTGCCCGCGCCCTTTTCGAAGGCGTGGCTCAGGCATGCGCCTCATCCCCGGCCGACGCAGCGGTGCGGCGGTGCGGCGCCGGGCCCGCGGTGCGGCGCCGGGCCCGCGGTGCGGCGCCGCGGCGTCGGGCCCGCGACCTAGGCGCTCGCAGCGCCGGCTATCGCAGCGCCGGCTATCGCCTCGGCGACGCGGATGCCGTCCATGGCCGAGGACATGATGCCGCCCGCGTAGCCGGCGCCCTCGCCGCAGGGATAGATGCCGCGGACGGAGCTCTGGCAGGACTCGTCGCGGAGCATCCGGACCGGGGACGAGGTCCGGGTCTCGACTCCGCTCAAGGGGGCGTCCGCCCGGGCGAAACCTCTGACCTTGCGGTCGAAGGCTCTGATCCCCTCCCCGATCGCCGCGGCGACATAGCCGGGCAGGCAGAGGCTCAGATCGGCCAGGGCGTAGCGGCCCCGAATGTCGGGCTCGACGGCCCCCAGCCCCGAGCTGCGCCTCCCCGCGAGAAAGTCGCCGCAGAGCTGCACCGGCATGGCGTGGGCCCCGCCTCCCTGCTCGAAGGCCGCCGCTTCCCAGCGGCGCTGAAACTCCATCCCCGCGAGGACCTCGGGCGAGGCCGAGCCCTCGGCGAAGCCGCGGAAGTCTTCGGGGCCGACCGTGACGACGACGGCGCTGTTCGCGTTGCGCCCGCCGCGGCCGAAGTCGCTCATGCCGTTGCAGGCCACCATGCCGGCCTCGGAGCTCGCGTTGACCACGGCGCCGCCGGGGCACATGCAAAAGCTGTACACGCCGCGGCCCCCGGCGCTGCGATGCGTGAGCTTGTAGTCGGCCGCAGGGAGAGCCGGGTGCCGCCAGGACTCGCCGTACTGCGAGCGCGAGATCATCTCCTGGGGATGCTCGATCCTGAGGCCGATCGCGAAGCTCTTCTGCTCCATGGGAAGGCCGATCGAGGCCAGGTAGGAGAAGCTGTCGCGGGCACTGTGCCCCAGGGCGAGGACGATGGTCCTCGTGGCTATCGTCTCGGACGAGCCGGTGACGCGCAGGCCCGAGACTCGCAATGCCGAAGCGCCCTCCCCCTCCAGCTCGATCGCCTCGACCCTGCTCCGGAAGCGGAGCTCGCCTCCCAGGCCCTCGATCTTGGCGCGGATGTTCCGCACTACGCGGACGAGGTAGTCGGTGCCGATGTGCGGCTTGGAGCTGTAGGCTATCTCGGCCGGAGCTCCGGCCTCGAGGAATTCCTCGATCACCTTCAGGTTGCGCCTGCCGGGATCGTTGACCTGGGTAGTGAGTTTGCCGTCCGAGTAGGTGCCCGCCCCGCCCTCGCCGAACTGGATGTTCGACTCGGGGTCGAGGGGGCCGCCGCCGAAAAAGGCCGCCACCGCCCGCCCTCGCGCCTCGACATCGTCGCCTCGCTCGAGGACGAGGGGCCTGAGGCCCCATTCGGCGAGCATGAGGGCGCAGAAGAGGCCCGCGGGCCCGGCGCCGACCACGACGGGCCGATGGTCGAGCTCGGCGCCGCGGGCCGAGAAGGCGTAGCCCGCGGTCGCCTCGACCCTCTGAACGGAGCCGGCCGGCTCCGGCTGCCGCGCCCCCTCCTTGGTCTCGGCGACCACCCCGTAGACGAGCCGCAAGTCGCGCTTGTCGCGCGCGTCCACCGACCTGCGCTCGATCCTGAAGCCCGCCAGGTCGCCCGGCCGCAGCCGGAGAATCTCCGCGACGCGGCGCTCCAGGGCCGATTCGGAAGCGCCGAGCGGCAGGGAAATTTGGTTGATTCTATAGAGTGCCATGTCCTTCTCCGGCCGTCAGTGTGCCATCCGATTCATTGTGTCTAGGCGATGAGGCTGGCCAGGCGCTCGCGGATGAACTCGCTCTTCTCGCGCAGGCCGATGGCGCCCGTGTGGATGACGAGGACGTTGGGCCGCTTCGGGTCGAGCTTGATCCGCCCCCCGCCCTCGCGGATGAGCCGCACCAGGCGCTCCACCGACACCTTGGCCACCTTGGAGAACTCGACCGTGACGCTGCCTCCACGCTCCTTCAGGTTGGCGATCGAGAGGCGGCGGCAGATCACCCGGATCTCGGCCAGGGACAAGAGCGACTGCACCTCGTCGGGCAGGGGTCCGAAGCGGTCGACCAGCTCCTGGTACAGCGTATCGAGGTCGGCCTGGGTGAGGATGCCGGCGATCTTCTTGTACACCTCCATCTTGAGCGTGGGCTGCGAGACGTAGTCGTCGGGGATGTAGCCGGCGTACTCGAGTTCGAGGTAGGGCTCCTCCTCGGCGACGTAGTTCGCGTCGGAGAGCCTCTGGACCGCCTCGTCGAGGAGCTTCAAGTAGAGGTCGAAGCCCACCGCGTAGATGTCGCCCGACTGCTCGCGGCCGAGCAGATTGCCCGCGCCGCGGACCTCGAGGTCCTTCATGGCGATCTTGAAGCCCGAGCCCAGCTCGGTGAAGTCCGAGATGATCTGGAGGCGCTTCATGGCGAGCTCGTTCAGGGCGCGGCGGTCGGGGTAGAAGAGGTAGGCGTAGGCGAGGCGGTCGGAGCGCCCCACCCGTCCGCGGAGCTGGTAGAGCTGCGAGATGCCGTACATGTCGGCCCGGTCGATGATGATCGTGTTCACGTTCGGGATGTCGATCCCGTTCTCGATGATCGTGGTCGACACGAGGACGTGGAAACCGCCGTGGATGAAGCGGTGCATGATGTCCTCGATCTCCGTGCTGTCCATCTGGCCGTGCGCCGTGTCCACGAGGATCTCCGGCACGATGTTCTGCAGGAAGACCCGCACCTCCTCGAGGCTCTCGATGCGGTTGTGGAGGTAGAAGACCTGCCCGCCGCGAGTCACTTCCTTGCGGATGGCCTCGGCGATGAGCTCGGGGTTGAACTCCTCGACGACCGTCTCGATGGGGTGACGGTTCACGGGCGGGGTGTTGAGCACCGACATGTCCCGGATCTTGAGGAGCGACATGTGGAGGGTCCGCGGGATCGGGGTGGCGGTGAGGGTCAGGCAGTCGACGCTCGCCTTGATCTCCTTGAGGCGCTCCTTGTCCTTGACGCCGAAACGCTGCTCCTCGTCGATGACGAGCAGGCCGAGGTCCTTGAACTCGATATCCTTCTGCAGGAGGCGGTGCGTGCCGACGACGATGTCCACCTGGCCCTCCTTGAGGCCGGCCAGGGTCTTGCGCTGCTCCTTGCGCTCGACCAGGCGCGAGAGCATGGACATCCGGACGGGAAACTCGCCGATCCGGTCCCTGAGGTTCTCGAAGTGCTGCTCGACGAGGATCGTCGTCGGCGCGAGGAAGGCCACCTGCTTGCCGGCCGCCGCCGCCTTGAAGATGGCGCGCATGGCTATCTCGGTCTTGCCGTAGCCGACGTCGCCGCAGACGAGGCGGTCCATGGGCTTGTCGCTCTCCATGTCCGCCTTGACTTCCTGGATGCAGCGGAGCTGGTCGACGGTCTCATCGTAGGGAAAGGCCGCCTCGAAGGCGAGCTGCCACTCGCCGTCGGGAGGGAAGGCGAAGCCGCGCGCCGTGCGCCTGCGCGCGTAGATGCGGATGAGGCGCTCGGCGAGCTGCTCGACCGAGGCGCGCACCTTGGCCTTGCGGCTCTCCCAGGACTTGGAGCCCAGCTTGTCCAGCCGCGGATCCTCGCCCTCGTTCCCGATGTAGCGCTGGACCAGGTTGGCCTGCTCGATGGGCACGAAGACCACTTCGTCGTCGGCGTAGTCGACCTTGATGTAATCGCGCTCGAGGCCGAGCACCTTCATCCGCTCGATCGCGGAGAAGCGGCCGATGCCGTAGTTCACATGGACCACGTAGTCGCCGGGCGAGAGCTCCACGAAGGTGTCGATGGCCACCGAGCGCGCGCTCTTCATGGACTTGGGCACCCGTTTGCGGCGGCCGAAAATCTCGTTTTCCTGGACGACGATCAGCTTGAGGCTCGGAACGATGAAGCCGGCCGAGAGTCCTCCGACGCCCACGAGGACGGGGTATTCCTTGAGGAGGCTCGCGATGCGCTCGGCCTGGCTGTCGGTCTCGGCGAAGATGAAGACTCGGTAACCGGACTTGATGAGCGTCGACAGCTCCTCCTTGAAGTACTGGACGTTGCCGAAGAAGGAGCGGGGCTGCTCGACTTCCATGCGGAGCCGCTGCCCGCCTTCCACGTCTTTCAAGGCGAAGGTCCTGAGAAGCGGGGGACCTTTGTCCGCCGCGCGGGCGGAGGCCTCGGACTCGAGGGCCGAAAAGGAGAGCAGGCAGCGCTCGGGCGGGGGCACGGGCCCTTCCTGGAGCGCCCGTCGGTAGAGCCCGGCGTATTCCTTGCGGGCCGCCTCCTCCTGAGCCAGAAGCCGCTCCCGGTCCAGGAGGACGACCATGCCCTCGGGACCTAGGTAATCGAGGATGGCCCCCGGCCTTCCGCCTGGGCCTTGATCGTGGACCAGCGGATACCAGAGCTCCTCGCCCTTGGTCTCTCCCTTTTCCCTGAGCTCTTCGAGCAGAGGACCCTCCCTGCCCGCGCAGCCGGGAAGGTTCGGCAGGAGCTCGGCGAGACGGGCGGCTCGGCCTTCGTCCCAGACCAGTTCCTTCATGGGCCGCAGCGCCATCTTGCCCGGCCGGGAGGTCGCCGACTGGGCCACCGGATCGAAGGTGGAGATGCGATCGATCGTATCGTACTCGAAGACGACGCGGACGGCCTCGGGCTCTCCCGGCATGAAGACGTCGAAAACCTCGCCGCGCAGGGCGAACTCTCCGGGCAAGGAGACCCGCGGCACGCGGAGATAGCCGTAGGAAGCCAGGCGCTCGCCCAAGGTGGAGGGATCGATCCTCCCGCCCTCTTCGAGGCCGAAGACGAGGGAGGCGAAGTACTCTCGCGGAGGCACGGGAGTGACGAAAGCCCGCTGGCTGGCCACCACGACCTTCGAGGCGCCGAGGCAGAGACGGGCGAGGCAGGCCGCGCGCTCTCCGAAGACATGGGCCCGCGGCGAGGCGGCGCGGTAGGCGGCCATGCGCCACCAGGGCAGCCCCTCGGCCTCCACGCCGAAAAGCTCGAGATCGCTCACCAGGGCCTCGGCCTCCTGGTCGGTAGGCACGACCACGAGTATCGGCCCCCGTATCCGTTCGGCCAGCTCGGCCACCATGACGGCGGCGAAGGGTCCCTCCGTTTCGGAGAGATCTATGGGGAAGGGGCCCGACTCGAGGCGCCGCGAAAGCTCTGCGAGCGGAGCGAAGGATTTAAGACTCTCCAGAACCGCTTGCGGGTGTAAGGTATTCATCATAACATTCCGACAATCGAGAGATGGAATACAAGGTCGGCAGTATATGCCGGACCCGCGTTCTTGTTCCAGATGAGGGGAGTCAAGCAGCGCCATGCGCACGAAGTCAGCCTTCGGTTTCGATCGCAGGAAATCCGCCCTGGCGGCATTCGCGATCCTCTACTCCGTGACCTGCGCATTCGCCGCGCTCGCGCAAGTGTCGGCTCCCGGCTTCCCGAACCCCGCGCCGGTCCTGGCGACCGGCGCCGATTCGGCCGCTCCCAACGCGACGACTGCCGACTCCTCGGGCGTACGGCTGGAGATCCGCTTTTTCGACAAGCGTATTTACTTTCCCGAGAGCGAAATACCCATCAAGGTGACGATAGCGAACGGCGGCGATTCCACCTATAGGTTCAGGCTGGCCGACGACAAGCTGTACAGCCTGACCTTCGATGTCCGGACGCCGACCAACCGCCGGCTCGACTCGAGCGATTCCTACAAGCTGGCTCTCGGCGATTCGAGACCGGTGCTCTACCGGGAGCTGGCGATCAAGCCCGGCGAGGAATACTCCTTCGTCGAGCGGCTCGAGCGCTACGTGCATATCGACGGACCGGGCAGCTACACGGTGCGCTCGAGCTTCTACCCGGCCCTGGTCGGCTCCGATACGCCCCCCGCCGTGCTGTCCAACGTGCTCCTGCTTTCGGTCAGGCCCTCGCCGGGGCTACCCCCGGCCCTCGACATGATCAGCCAGGAGACGGGAGAGGCGCTCAAGGCCGAGGCCCTGCCCCCCGACGAGGTCGTGAAGCGCACCATCATGGCCCGGCAGAAGGGGCTCTGGAACCAGTTCTTCCTCTATCTCGACCTCCAGGCTCTGCTGACGCGGAATGAGGATCAGCGCATCATCTACGAGCGGCAATCGGACGAAGGAAGACGGCGCATGCTGGCGCGTTTCAAGGACGAGCTGGAGTCCAACGTCGTGGACAAGGACATCTCGGTCCAGCCCTATTATTTCGAGATCCTCGAGACGAAATACTCGCCGTACAAGGGCACCGTGCGCGTGCTGGAGAAATTCCAGGATCGCCAGCTTCGCCTCGTCAAGGAATACACCTACCAGCTCGAGCGCCGCGACGGCGTGTGGTACATCGTCGGCTACACCGTCCTGAACAAGGGCGCCGAATGAAAGCGCTCCTCATCATCGAGAACGACCGCATCGCCGACATAGCCCGCTTCTATCTGCGGCCGCTGGGCTTCGAGGCCGTCCGGTACCGCAATCCGCTCAAGGCCCTGGACAATCTCGAGGAGATCGAGCCCAACGCCATCGTCGTGAGCGCGCGCGACTTTCCCCGCCATTGGAAGGTGATCACCCAGGTGGCGCGCGCGCGATGGAACAAGGACGCCTGCGTGATCGTCCTGCTCAAGGGCGAGTTCTTCCCCTTCGAGGAGGCGGCCAAGGCCGTGCACATCGGCGTAAACGGCGTCGCCAGGGACAATCTCGACGATCGGCACGAACAGACGCACTTCCAGCACCTGCTCAAGCGCTACGTGACCGTCGATGAGTCGCGCAGCGCGGAACGCGTCGCCCCCTCGGCCTGGGACCGGCTGGACTTCATTTTTTCCCATCCCTTCACCTACTCTCCCGTGGCCGGCCACTTAGAGACCGTCTCGCTCGCCGGAATTTCCTTCATCCCCGACAGCCCCGCCCTGGTCGCCGACCTCGAGGCCGGGCAGCTCGTCGAGGATTGCTCGCTCAGGGCAGGAGACCGGATACTGTCGCTCTCCTGCGAGGTGGTGAGGTCTGACCGGGTTCTCGGACTGTCGATCGCGGATATTTCGCCGGAAGATCGCGGATATCTGGAGGATTATCTCGAATCCTGCCCCGAACGGGAGATGCGCGCCCTGCTCGAGAGGGGCAGAGTCTCCGACTGAGCGGGAAAACCCCTCAATATCAAAGAATGACTAGATATTGAAAAATACTTGAAAATCGTGTACCACTACGACATGTCAGACGATGTGTCTACCTGCGACGCCGCTTTTATCAAAGAGTACTCGCGAAAGCTCAAGGCGGTCGGGCATCCGATTCGGCTGAAGCTGCTCTGTCTCATAGCCCGCGAGGCCGACCCCTGCGTCACCGACCTCTGGCGCTGCCTCAATCAGCCCCAGCCGGTCATTTCGCAGCATCTCGCGATCCTCAAGGAAAACGGCGTCGTCTCGGCGGAAGTGCAGAAAACCCGGCGCGTCTACTCCATCGTCGACCCCTTCATCAAGGATATCGTCGCCAAGATCCTGCGGGAACACGACATGAACCTGAAGGACTGATCGTGATATCCCCCCTGGTGGAGCTGGAGGTCGGCGGCAGGAAATGCCGCGTCCTCTCCTACGACGAGGCCGCCTCCGTGCTGGACGGCGCGAATTTCGTCATCGCCGACTCGAACAGCGCTCGGCTCATGCATTTGAACGCGGAGAAGTCCTTCGTCGTCGAACCGGGCGAGGGCTCGAAGCGCTGGGACATCGTCGGCAAGATTCTCGAAAAGGCGGCCGGCCTCGGCCTGCGCAGGGACTCGGCCATAGCGGGTATCGGCGGGGGGGTGGTCTGCGACATGGCGGCCTTCGCGGCGGCCCTGTACATGCGCGGAACCGGTCTCGTGCTCGTTCCCACGACCCTCGTGGCGATGGTCGACGCGGCGGTGGGCGGCAAGGCCGCGGTGGACATGGCGGGAGTGCGCAATCTCGCCGGCACGGTCTACGCGGCCGACGAAGTCCGCATACACCGACCCTTTCTCGCAAGCCTTCCCGAGCGGGAGTACCGGGCCGGGCTCGCCGAGGTCCTGCGAACCGCCCTGATCGCGGCCCCCAAGGTCGAGGATCTCATGCGGAAGTCCCGCGAGGCCTTCCTGGCCCGGGACGGCTCCCTGCTCGAGGATACGATCCGGCGCTGTGTCGCAGCGAAGGCCTCGCTCGCCGAGCGCGACCCTTACGACAAGGGTCCGCGCCAGTCCCTGAACCTCGGCCACAGCTTCGGCCACGGCCTGGAGGCGGTGCGGCCCGACATCCTGCACGGCGAAGCCGTGGCCTGGGGCATGGGGCGCGCCCTCGAGGTCGGGCTCGGGCTCGGCCTGACCGATCCGGATTTCGCGGCCTCGTCGCGCGCTCTCCTCGAGGATTACGGTTTTACGTTGAGCTACTCCGACGTCGACCCCGAAGCCGTTCTCGCCGCGATGCGGCTCGACAAGAAATCGGCGGCTAGCGGCATCCGTCTGGTCATCCCGCGCGAGTCCTGTTCGGTAAGCTACGAAACCGTCGACGAGGCTCTCATCCTCAAGGCCATCCGCGGCGGTCTCTGATCCGCTACGGGGAAAGGGCTTCGGCCGCCCGCGAGTTCCATGGCGCGATGCCCGGCTCCGCGGCCAGGACTCGCCAGATGCCGCGGGCGCTGTCGCGGTAACCCTCGGCCGCAAGCGCCTCTCCCAGTCGTTCGAGATCCTGGTACAGTCCCGACTCGTCCGCGTACGCGGCCAGATCCCGGTCTGCGCGTATCCGCCCCAGGAGCTCCGCAAGGCCGCCGAACTGGTAGGCGGGCTCGTATTCCTTGATCGAGGAGATGCAGCGGCTGAGCTCGGTATCCACCGCGGCCGCGAGATAGATGACCGCGAGGGGCCTGCCGTTCTCCAGGTAAAACGCCCCGAGCTCGGAATAGGCGCGGAGCGGAAAAGCCTCGTCGAGGCGGTAGAGCGACATGAAGCTGTCGATCCCGCGGGTCGAGAGCGTACGCTCCATCGCGAGCCTGAGGTAGTCGGACTTCTTGGCGAAGAGGATCGTGTCCCCCGTGATCGCCAGCAGGGAGCTTTCGTACTCGTTCATGTTCCCCTGGTCCCGATACAGCCGGGCCAGAGCCCCGAGCAGGACATAGGCTTGATCGGGCGAGTCGAAGGCCTCGCGCTCGTCGTAGGCCCGCTTGAACTGCAGCTCGGCCAGGCGGGATTCGCCCTCTGCCAGGTAGATCTTGCCGATCCAGTAGTCCGCCTCCGGATAGGAGCGCAGCACGGAGGCTTCCGCCCGGAGCTTGGCGAGCGAATCGCCGATGAACGCCTCGCCGCGCGCGGCGAGGACGAGCCTGGCGGCCTTCAGGAAATTGCCGAAACCGAAGGACAGGCTCTTCTCGCCCAGCAGCCTGATCTCCTCCATAAGAGAGCCGCCCGATCGGCGATCTATCGCGGCCAGATCGTAGCTGATGAGATCCCGCTGGGCCGCGAGCTGAATCAGGGAACGGATCGAGTCGCCCGCCCGGACGGCCGCCGCGTCCTTGAGCATGACATCGATGTCGCGCAGCGCGTCGCCGAAGGCGGCTGCGCGCTGCTTTTCGGCCGTCTTGAAGGCGTCGAGCGCCTCGCCGAGCCTGCGTTCCTTGAATAGCCGCAGGCCGCGCTGGAAGCTCTGCCAGTCGGCCGGGACGGGCTCCGCGGCCGAACAGGGCGGCAGGGCGAGGATCGACAGCAGCGTCGCGAGGAGCAGGCAGGGCGCGACGAGGCCTCCGCGGCGGGCGGGGCTTCCGGGACGGCGTTCCGCGAGAAGGATATCTGGCTTATTCATTCGAGCTTTTCGAGTTCCTCCGCGAATACAGTATCGGCGTCCTTCGGATCGATCGTGCGCACTATCTCGCCGCGGCGGAAAATGACGACCTTGTCCCCCGCTCCGGTGATGCCGAGGTCGGCGTGCCGGGCCTCGCCGGGGCCGTTGACCACGCAGCCCATCACCGCGACCGTGGCGGTCTTGCCCAGGGCGTAGAGGCGCTCGGCCCAGCGCGCGGTGAAAGCGTGCGTGTCGAAGGAGGCCCGGCCGCAGCGCGGGCAGGAGACGATGCTGATGCCGGGCCTGGCCAGGCCCGCGCAGGAGAGTATCTCCCTGGCGGCCAGGACCTCGCTCTCCATGCTGTCCGACAGGGACACGCGAATCGTGGCGCCGAGTCCTTCCCGGAGGAGGGGCACGAGGGCGGCCGTGTTCTTGACCACGCCCGCTATGAGGGGGCCGGCCTCGGTGACGCCGAGGTGGAGAGGATAGTCGTGGCGCGCGGCGAAGAGCCTGTTGACCTCGAGCGTCGTCGGCACGTCGCTCGCCTTCATCGAGACGACGACATCGCCGAAGCCGAACGCTTCGAACACCGCCAGCTCGCGCTCGGCGGCCTCGACTATGGCCGCGGCGCGATCCGGCCGGGCGCGCAGATCCTCGGGCAGGGATCCCGCGTTGACGCCTATGCGGATGGGCGCGCCGCGGTCGCGGGCCTTGGTCAGCACCTCCTCGACCTTCCACCGCGCGCCGATATTGCCGGGATTGATGCGGATCTTGGCGATCGGGAAGTCGAGGCAGCGCAGCGCTATGCGCCAGTCGAAATGGATGTCCGCCACGAGGGGCATCTGGACGAGCGCGGCCAGGCCGCCGAGCGTCTCGGCCGCCTCTAGGTCGGGGACGGCGAAGCGCAGCAGGTCGCAGCCCAGGGCCTCCAGACGGCCGATCCGGGCGATGACGGCATCGTCGATCGCGGCGAGCTTTTCCTTCCACATGGTCTGGACCGAGACGGGGAAGCCGCCTCCCATGATGACTTTCCCTATTTTCACCGCGCGTATATTCTGCATGCTCTCATGATACTCTCCGCCGGCGCCCGGGGTGAAGGGGAGCGCGCCGCGGGCTCGCTCCCGCGCCGCGGCCGAGGCCGCCGGATGCTTTTGAAAAAAACCTGTCACTCTTGCAGTCCCGCTTGCCAGGAATTAGGATACATGGCACTGTGTGCGCTTTCGCCGCCATGGCGGCGATCTCGATCTCGCGAAGATCCCGAGCCGAATTGGCTTGACAGACGAAAAAGAGGCGGGAATGAAGACGAACTTTTCCATCCGCACCAAGATGTTCCTCAGTCTCGGCACCACCGTCGCCGTCGGCACGGCGCTTTTCCTCGCCGCCGTCAATCCGATCCTGAAGGCCCTGACCTACGGTTCCTCCGTCCAGAACCTCAAGACCGAGACCGAATTGATCAAGGACATGGTGGCTTCGGGCACCGATGCGGCGGTGCGCAACTACCTGCGCGGCATAGCCGAGAAAACCGAGGCTCTCGAAGAGAGCTATTACCGGAGCTACAAATCGGGCGAACTGAGCGAGGCCCAGGCGAAGAGCCGCTTCGCGAGGGCGGTTCTCGACCCGTCCTACGGCAAGATCGGGCAGACCGGCTATCTGGCCGTCCTCGACTCGAAGGGCATCGCCGTCATCCACCCCTACGCCCAGGGCAAGGACCTGAGCTACGTCGACGCGGTCCGCGAGGCCATGCAGAAGAAGGTCGGGTTCTTCACCTATCAGTTCCAGCACGAGGGCGACGCCGCTCCGCGCGAGAAGGCCGCCTATGTCAGCTATTTCGCGCCCTGGGACAGCATCATCTTCGCCTCCAGCTACACCTCCGAGTTCAGCGATCTGGTCGACATCCGGGACTTCAGGGAGCAGATAGCCGCCATCAAGGTCGGCAAGACGGGCTACCCCTTCATCCTCGACTCCAAGGGCAATTTCATCATACACCCCACCATGCAGGGGCAGAACGCCTACGACGACCGCGATGAGAACGGCCGGTACTTCGTGCGGGAGATGATCAAGCGGGGGAACGGCCTCATCAGCTATCGCTGGAAGGGCCCCGGGGAGTCCCGTCCCCGGGAGGAGATCGTCGCCTTCGACACGTACGCGCCGCTCGGCCTGACCCTCGGCGTGGGCGTCTACGCCGACGAGCTGTACGGCCTGGCCAACTCGGTCATGGACGTCATCTTCGCCGGCATGGCGCTCACCTTGGCGGCCATCCTGCTCGTGGTGTTCTTCCTGAGCCGGCTCGTGACCAAGCCCGTCTTGAAGATCCAGGACACCATCAACTCGAGCCTCGTCAAGGGCGATCTCACCAAGGCGCTCGAAGTCCGCTCGAGCGACGAACTCGGCCTCCTCTCCAAGGACTTCAACGCCTTCATCGCCCAGCTCAGGGTCTTCATCGACAAGATGCGCGAGACCGGCCTCGAGAACCGGCAGAACGGGAGCGAGCTGTCGCATAGGCTGGAGGAATCTCTCGGACTGCTCACGAAGCTGTTCTCGGCCACGGAGCTCATACGCGAAGAGACCGTGCGCCTCGTCGGCATCGCGACGGAGTCCTCTGCGGCGACGGAGCAGATCGCCGCGACGACCGTCAGCTTCAGCGACAGGATCAACGATCAGGCCGGAGCCGTGTCCCAGACCTCCGCGTCGATCGAAGAGATCTCCGCGTCGATCCAGAACGTCCTCAAGATAGTGAACGGCCGCCTCGCCGCCGAAACCGCCCTCAAGGAGCTGACGGCCGAGGGAGTCCGGCTGTCCGCGGACACCTCGACGACGGTCAGCGATTTCGCCCAACGCGCCGATTCCATGCAGGACATGATCCGCACCATCAACGACGTGGCCAAGCAGACGAACCTCCTGGCCATGAACGCCGCCATAGAGGCCGCGCACGCCGGGGAGTACGGCCGGGGTTTCGCGGTCGTCGCCGACGAGATCCGCAAGCTCGCCGAATCCACGGCCAGGCAGTCCAAGGAGATTTCCGCGACGCTCAAGCAGCTGATCTCCCAGGTCATTCTCGCCCAGACGGCGAGCGGCAGAAGCGGAGAGGCCTTCCAGTCCATCGCCCGCGATATCGAAGCCTCCGTCGACGCTTCGCGCCAGATAGCCACCGCCATGCAGGAGCTCTCGACAGGAAGCAGCGAAATAGTCGGCGCGACGGGCATGCTTTTCCAGATCACGGAGGAGATACGCAGCGGCTCGCAGGAAATTCGCAAGGGAAGCGAGCAGATCAGGGATTCGCTGGGCGAGACGCGAAAGACGGCCGAACGGGTCGCGCAGGCGCTGGAGCAGATACAGGGCGGCGTGACCGAGGTCAACGTCGCGCAGCTTCGGATTTCCGACATCAACTCCAAGACCAACGCGTCGATCGACGAGCTGCAGAACGACTTCAAATCCTTCTCCACCGGCAGCCATCTGGACGGCCTGGGCACGGGGAGTCTCGACGTCGCGGGCGCGCGCCTGCACCACAAGGAGTGGGTGCTGAAGGTCAGCCTGGCGCTCAACGGCGCGATGAACCTGAACGCCGCGGAAGCCTCGTCGCCCAAGCGCTGCGCCCTGGGCAAGTGGCTGTACGAAGGCGGCGGGAGGGAGCGGTACCGGGGATTCGCCAAGATGGGCGAGCTCGAAGAGCTGCACGACCGAATCCACGCCACGGTCGGCGAGATACTCAGCCTCGATCAGCAGGGGCAGAAACAGGGCATAGCCACGATGCTCGGCGCCCTCGGCAAGGACTCGGATTCCATGATCCAGGTGCTGAGCGAACTGGAGCGGGAGTTCGATTGAGACGGAGATGGCGCCGGGGAGGCAGGCCGCCCCGGCCGACCCCGCCGCCGCGCCCCCCGATGCGGACCGGGCATGCCGGCGTCGCCGTCCTGGGCGCGTGAACCGGAGGGCGGGCTAGAGTATCAGCATCGCGTCGCCGTAGCTGAAAAAGCGATACCGCATCTTCACCGCCTCGGCGTAGGCTTCGAGGATGCGCTCCCGCCCCGCGAAGGCCGAGACGAGCATGAGCAAAGTCGATTTGGGCGTGTGGAAGTTGGTGAACAGGCGGTCGACCGCCTTGAAGCGGTAGCCCGGATAGATGAAGATGTCGGTCCTGCCGTCTCCGGCCTCCAGACCCTCCGGGCCCCAGGCGGATTCCAGCGTCCGCAGGCTGGTGGTGCCCACGGCGAGCACGGGGCGGCCCTCGGCCTTGGCGCGCATCACCGCCCGAGCCGTCTCGGCCGGCACGCTGTACTCTTCGATGTGCATGCGGTGAGACTCGATCTCTTCGCTGCGCACCGGCAGGAAGGTGCCCAGGCCGACGTGGAGAGTCACCGTGGCCCGCTCGATTCCTCTATCGCGCAACTGCCCGAGGAGTTCCTCGGTGAAGTGGAGGCCGGCCGTGGGCGAGGCGGCGGAACCCACGGCGCGGGAGTAGACGGTCTGGTAGCGCTCGGCGTCGGCCGGGGCGTCCTCGCGCCTGATGTAGGGCGGCAAAGGTATGTGCCCCGCCCGGTCGAGGTAATCGTCGTCGATGGCGGGAGAGAAATGCAGGAGCCGGGTCCCGTCGCGCTCGGCGCTCTCTTCTCCGAAGAGCGGGGCATCGACTATCTGGGCCTCCACGGATTCGGGGAAGAGGTAGCGCCGGCCCGGCCTCTGCCGCTTGAGCTTGGTCGCGGTCGCCTCCCAAAGTCCGGCGCCGCGCCGGCGGAGCAGCAGGAACTCCACCCGCGCCCCGGTGTCGAGCGCCTCGCCGTAGATCCGCGCCTTCCTGACGCGGGAATCGTTGAAGACCACGAGCGTGCCCGGCTCGATGGACGAAGCGAGCTCGCTCACCATGGCGTGGCGAAGCGCGCCCTTCGCGCGGTCGAGCACGAGGAGGCGGGACTCGCCGCGTCGCTCGGGCGGGAATTGGGCTATCAATTCCTCGGGAAGATCAAAAGAGAAGTCGTCCGTCCTCACTCGGTGGCTCCAAATTGAGATGGCGGTAGGCGGCGGCCGTGGCCACCCTTCCCCGCGATGTGCGCGCGACGAGCCCCGCCTGGATGAGAAAGGGCTCGTAGTAGTCTTCGAGGCTGTCGACGCCCTCGCCCACGGTGATGGCCAGAGTCTCGGCGCCGACGGGGCCGCCCGAATACTTCTGGATGATCGCGCGGAGGATCTCGCGGTCGAGGCGCTCCAGGCCGAGCTCGTCGATCTCGAGCCGCTTGAGGCCCGACTCCACGATCCGCGCGGTGACCCTCCCCTGCCCCTCCACCTGGGCGAAATCGCGCATCCTGCGCAGGATGCGGTTGGCGATGCGGGGAGTGCCGCGGCTCGAAGCCGCGAGGCGGCGGGCGGCCTCGGCCTCGACCGCGACGCCCAGTATGGAAGCCGAGCGCCTGACTATGGCCTCCAGCTCCTCGGCTTCGTAGTAGCCGAAGCGCAGGGAAATGCCGAAGCGGCTCGACAGAGGCGCCGAGACCGTGCCCGCCTTCGTGGTGGCTCCCACCAGGGTGAAGGGCGGCACGGGCACGCGGACCGTGCGGGCCGCCGGCCCCTGCCCGATTATCCAGTCGAGTTCGAAGTCCTCCATCGCGATGTAGAGCATCTCCTCGATGGCGGGCTTGAGGCGATGGATCTCGTCGATGAAGAGGACCGAGCGCTCGCGCAGGGTCGTGAGCACTCCCGCGAGGTCCTTCGGCTTGTCGAGGGCGGGGGCGCTCGTGGGCTTGAAATCCACGCCGAGCTCGTTCGCCACGACGAGGGCGAGGGTGGTCTTGCCGAGGCCGGGCGGCCCCATGAGAAAGAGATGATCGAGGGCCTCGCCGCGCTCGCGGGCGGCGCGGATGAAGAGGCCGAGGTTTTCCTTGAGCTTGGCCTGTCCCTGGAATTCGGCGAGCGAGCGCGGCCGGAGCGAGAGCTCCCGCTCGTCCTGCTCGGGATCGAACTCGGGATCCATGGCGCGAACCATCGGCTAGGCCCCTCCCGAGGAAAGGTCGAGGAGGGCGCGCCTGAAAAGCTCCCGCTCGCGCTCGGGCCCCGGGCTCAGGCCCTCGGCCAGGGCGACCACGCGGCGCTCCACCGTCTTGCGGTCGAAGCCCATGTCGCAGAGGGCGCGCACCACGTCGGTCCATTCGCCCTGCGCCTTGCCCTGCCCGGCATCCCGGCCGGAGCCCAGCACGAGCCGTCCCTTGAGCGCGAGAAGCATTTTCTGCGCCAGCTTCGGCCCCACGCCGGGCACGCGCTGCAGGGCGGCGAGGTCGTCCGAGCCGAGGGCGGCGTCGAGATCCGCGGGCTTGATGCCCGAGAGGATGCGGAGCGCCTGCTTGGGGCCTATGCCCTCCACCTTCATGAGTTCGTGGAACACGCTCCGCTCCTGGGCGCTGGGGAAACCGAAGAGGCGCATGCCGTCTTCGTAGTGATGGAGCCAGGTGAAGACGCGGACCTCGTCGTCGAGGGCGCCGAAATCGTCGAGCGAGCGGGCGGGGACGGACAGCTCCCATTCCACGCCTCCGGTCTCGACGCAGATCGAATCGACGCGCTTTTCGCTCAGGCGCCCGCGGATGCTGTTGAACATTGTGGACCGAGTATAGAACGGCGGAGCGAGGCTCTACAAGGAGCGCATCGCGTCGAGCGGGCCCTGGTGGTGGGAGCGGCAGATCGCCGCGGCCAGGGCGTCGGCCGCGTGATCGGGGCGCGGCCGCTCGGCCAAGCCCAAAAGGACGCGCACCATCTCCTGGACCTGCTCCTTCTCGGCGCGGGACGAGCCGGTGACGGCCTGCTTCAGGGCGTTCGGAGGGTATTCGGCGAGGGCCACCCCGGCCCTCGCGAAAGCGAGGCGAATCACGCCCTTGGCCTCCGCGACGGGGAGCGCGGAGCTCACGTTGCGGGCGAAATAGAGGCTTTCCATTCCGGCGACGTCGGGCTCCCAGGTCTCGATCAAGTCCGCGACGGCGCCGAATATTTCCAGGAGCCGCCTGCCCAGGGGCTCGGCCGCCGCGGTTTCGACGCAGCCGTGGGCGAGATGGCGGATCCGCCCGTTCTCCGCCTCGATGACGCCGTAGCCCATCGAGGCCAGGCCCGGATCGATGCCGACAATGCAAAGGGCCGAACCGCTGCGCGGCCCGGCCCTTCCTTCGCCGATCCCGACGGCGCTCCGGCCCAGGCCGGTGCCGCCGCTCGTTATCCGCGCTCGGCTACTCGTCGGATTCCTCCGGCAGCTCGATGTTGTGGTAGACGTTCTGCACGTCTTCGCTCTCCTCGAGCCGGTCGATGAGCTTCTGCACCTTGGAGGCGTTTTCCTTGTCCGGAGCGACGTAGGTCTCCGGAACCATCGAGATTTCGGCGCCGTCCGTCTCGAAGCCCGCGGCGTTCATCGCGTTGAGGACGGCCTCGAAGGCGTCGGGAGCGGTATAGACGACGAGCTCGCCGTCTTCGTTCTGGACGTCATCGGCACCGACCTCGATCGCCGCTTCCATGATCTTGTCCTCGCTGTACTTCTCGCCGTCGAAGGACAGGACACCCTTGCGCTTGAACAGGTAGGAGACCGAACCCGTAGCTCCGAAATTGGAACCCGCCCGGGTGAGGATGTTGCGTATCTCGGCGGCGGCCCGGTTCTTGTTGTCGGTGAGAACCTCTATGAGGAGAGCTCCGCCTCCCGGTGCGTAGGCCTCGTAGGTGAGCTCTTCGTAGTTGACGCCATCGAGATCTCCGGTGCCCTTCTTTATGGCGCGATCGATGTTGTCCTTGGGCATATTGGCGCCGCGCGCCTTGAGAACTGCGGTGCGGAGGCGCGGATTGCCCTCGGGATCGCCGCCGCCCATACGCGCAGCGATGGAAATTTCCTTTATCAGCTTCGTGAACATCTGGCCGCGCTTCGCGTCGAGCGCGCCCTTCTTGTGCTTTATGGTCGCCCATTTGCTATGGCCGGACATGTGAGCTCCTTCTGTTGCGAATCGACATTTGAGACTAGCATAGCGCCGGGAAAACTGTCAATCCTGAGACGCTTTTCGACGGTAGCTCGGTATATAGTGCGGTATCGTACCGTTTCGACGAAAAGCGCGCGATGACTCCGGCGCCTATATCGCAAAAGGCCGTCCGGAGGACGGCCTTTGCGGGAGAGTTCCCGAACTTGCGTTTACGATAGGCCGCGATGCTTTCAAGCCCGCGGCGAGGGCGAAAACTAGCGGCGATCCGCCTTGAGGGGCGTGATCTTTCCGCGCTGGATGCCATCGCGGAGGACCTTCAGCGTGAGCTCGTCGTACCAGCTGTAATCGAAGGGCTTCTTGCCGCGCATGGTATACTTGATCGCCGCTTCGAGTTCGTCCTTGCAGGGCTCGCAAATGTCGATGTCGGCGATATGGAAGATGGATCTCGTCGGCATCGGATTTTCTACGGGTTTCTTGCAGACGTCGCAGTAGAGCACTTTCATCGCAAACTCCTTTGCGTATGCCGTTCTCGAAGAGTATGATAGCGCATAGCGACGCGGCGCGCAAGCAGGAAGAGGGGTTCGGATGAGCGATACCTTCGCGATAGGCGATCGACGTTTCGGCGGCGGCCGTTGTCTCGTCGTCGCCGAGATAGGCACGGGGCACGGAGGGGACCTGGCGAGAGCCCGCGAGCTCATCGCGGCGGCCTCAGGCGCGGGGGCGGACTGCGCCAAGTTCCAGTGCGTGATCGCCGACGAGATCCTGCATCCGGCCACGGGCTCCGTTCCCCTGCCGGGCGGCCCGACGAGCCTGTACGAGCGCTTCAAGGAGCTCGAGCTCGACGAGGACTTCTACGCCGAGCTCAAGGCCGAGACCGAGGCGAGGGGCCTACTCTTCCTGTGCACGCCCTTCGGCCTCGGGAGCGCCCGTCTCCTCAAAAGGATCGGCGTCGCCGCGATGAAGATCGCGAGCCCCGAGCTCAACCATCTTCCGCTCCTCGACGAGCTGGCCTCCTACGGCCTCCCGACCATTCTCTCGAGCGGGGTCTCGACCCTCGCCGACATCGAGCGGGCCGTCCGGCGCTTCCGCTCTCCCCTCGCCCTGCTGCACTGCGTGACGGCCTATCCCGCGCCGGAAGCGGAATACAACCTGCGCGTGCTGCACGGCCTATCCGGCCTGTTCGGGCTCCCGGTCGGCGTCTCGGATCACTCTCTCGACCCCGTCCTCATTCCCGCCCTCGCGGTGGCCTCGGGAGCCCTCGTCGTCGAGAAGCATATCTGCCTCTCTCGCGGCGACAGGGGCCTCGACGATCCGGTGGCCCAGCCGCCCGAAGCCTTCGGCGAAACGGTGCGCGCCGTGCGACGGGCCCAGGCTCGTCCGAGCTCCGACACGATGGACGAGCTCGCCGCGGCCTACGGGCGCGCCGCGGTCGAGGCAGCGCTCGGCGACGGCGTAAAGCGCCTCGCTCCGAGCGAAGAGGCCAACTACCTGCGGACCAATCGCTCCGTCCACGCGCTCAGGGCCATAGGCGAAGGCGAGGTCTTCGGCCCCGACAACCTCGCCCTCCTCCGGACGGAGAAAGTGCTGCGGCCGGGTCTCGGCCCCGAGTTCCTGGACATCGTGATCGGAAGGCGCGCACGGCGCGAAGTCCCCGCCGGGGAAGGCGTCGAATGGGAGGATGTCGGCGACATAGCCTGAGGCCGACGGTAGTGTTACGAAAACTACGGATATCTCAATCAAACCAGGATGAGCCGAGCGTAATCCTCCTTGAGTCCTTGCGACTTAAGGAGGTTTCATGGCCACCGCCCCCTTCTGCCCTAATCCTTTATGCAAACATCACCTGGAGCCGCAGAGGCCCGACTGGTATTTCCGCAATGGCGCTCATCAGACCAAGGCCTTCGGCTCAGTCCCTCGGTTCCTGTGCCGCTCCTGCGGAAAAACCTTCTCCACCCAGA
>Ga0307376_10001786_pt1 | contig 22291 bp, 21 predicted proteins | sample TR2MG_FD_202536 | JGI IMG/M metagenome (GOLD analysis project Ga0307376, IMG submission 202536) | Soil microbial communities from Risofladan, Vaasa, Finland - TR-2 | ecosystem: Environmental > Terrestrial > Soil > Coastal area > Acid sulfate soil | place: Finland: Risofladan, Vaasa | collected...
TATTTGTAACGCCGTACAATTAATGCCTCAAATAGACTTTGACGCTAAAATTAATTTCGGAGATATAATATTCTGCTATCAAGGACCAAGTGCTCAAGCGCTCGAGAACTTTCAACTCTCAAGTTATCTATGTCCATCTGAAGAAATACACCGTATTTCTTGTTATCTAGTTATCTAGTAGGAAACTATGCTTTCTTCACTTTCGTGATTATATCGATCGATTATGTGATCACAAGAAAGGTCTTGTCAGTTTTTGCAGCATAGGATAAAATCATTTCATGAAGGCGAATAAAAAGGTTTCCAGGCCGGAAACAGTAAAAATAAAGATTAAAAAGATATTCGCAGATCACTGGTCTGCTTTTCTGCCAAAATGCACAGCCAGGATACCGGACAATATGCTGTCAAGCGTCAAGGAAGCAGTAGAAAAAATGCTCGGCTGTGGTAATATAAATATTGGGCATAGATACTATCTATGTACGCACTGTGGCAAACACTACAAGAAAGTTGGGTTTACCTGAAAGAGTCGGTTTTGCTGCAGTTGTGGCAAAGTCTATATAGAGAATTGGGTAGCTAAGCAGGTAGAAAAGATAATTGATGTAAGTCATAGACATATAGTATTTACCATACCTCAGGAATTGAGAGGCGCATTCTATTGGGACCGCGATTTACTCAAAGATCTCAGCGATGGTGCAGCCAGAGTAGTGCAAAGCTGGTATAAAAACAAGTCCAAGTCGCTCGATTATGAAGTAGGCGTGATAGCAGTAGTACATACTTTTGGTAGTGACCTAGGCTTTAATCCGCACATACATACACTCGTAACAGAGGGAGCACTTGATAATCTTAATCGTTGGAAACCCGTGGGTTTCATACCTTATGAATACCTGCGCAAGAACTGGCAGTGGGTGTTGTTGGGGATTATTAGACAAAGGTTTAAGGATGATCCGAAGAAGCTTGCCTTGGTAAAATCGCTGTATAGTCGTTACCCTAATGGATTTTATGTACACGCCAAAAACAGAATGAAAGATGCGCGTGGTGCAGCCAGGTATATCGGTCGGTATTTGGCCCGTCCGGCGATCGCCGAATATAGGATTATGAGTTATGATGGCAAGATGGTTAAGTTTTGGTATAAAGATCATAACACAAATAAGATAGTCGAAGCAGAGTTAGATGCCCTGGCGTTTATAGGCAAGCTTACGATGCACATTCCCAAGAAGCATTTTAGGATGGTTAGGCGTTATGGCTTATACAGACGTGGGAAGAATGACATTGCACAGAAAGCCGTAGAATCGTACAATTATAGTAAGCTGGGCATAATACCACGCCGATCCATTAAGAAGTTCAAGAGGACTTGGAAGTCCCGAATGATGGATAGCTTCGGCAAGAACCCCTTGAAGTGTCCATTTTGCGGTCAAGAGATGGAACTATGGTATATGTGGCATCGACGATATGGCTATATGTATCATTTTTGGGGTTCCACCAAATGGAGGAGGCCATATGAAGAAAAGGAAAGAGATCCCGTCCTGGCAGGACGGAATTGAGGAAATACCTTTTGACTCAAAGAAGGACGAAAAACATCTCAAATATCGCTGCAAGCGTTGTGGCTATAGCGAGTGGGTTCCTGCTTGGGTGATTAATGAGTTTGCCATGGGTGAAAAATTGCGTCCTGGCGAATCACCAGAGGTGTGCTGTCCCAAGTGTCCTGGAGCCATGGCCTACACAGGAGAGTCCGAGGATAGGCAGGGCTAACCGAGGTCAGACAGGTTCGCCCGAAGGGCGATTTTGTTCGTATGAGCCCGCCAATGAAAGCATACGGGATTCTCGGCCTTATGAGTGAGTTAGAAGATGTGGTGGGTACGCAGTTGCCGGTCATGGTAGACGCGGTGTTCCTACCGTTCAACGGGAAGATTGTCTACGACGGTCTATCCCACAGTTGTCGTATTTCCTTCGGCGGCGGTATTCGGCGCAGCATGGCCAATGACTGCCAGGAAGCCAAAGCGAGATTCGGCATTATAACCTATCTTCCCTATTCAGCGACAACAGGGGGGCAAAGCGACGTCGACAGACTCAAGTTCTCTCTAAAAAGTCAAAGCAACCGTGAACGGTATCAAGACGAAATAAGGAGATTGTATAACAAAAGTTCCGATCTTCGCACGGTTTATCACCAGGAAATGGGCAGAATTCACGCTAGGAATTACGGTAAGCGTCTCCGGGAAATGGGCATTACCGGGGGATGGTTCGCCATCATTCGGGGCCTAACCATTGCCGCGGGTACCACGAGGGCCGAGTGGAGAGGACCGTGGAGTCCCTTGTGCCCGAGGACAACCTTTGCCTACATTTTTCAGGTGAAAGGTTAGCGGGGTAAGATCCTGTCAAGGGATGGCAAGCGAAACGGAAAGGAGCCTAATACTTTGAAGACGGGCCGCAACGATCCCTGCCCCTGCGGCAGCGGCAAAAAGTACAAGAAGTGCTGCCTGGCCAAAGACGAGGCCTTGCGAAGGGAGCGCGCCCTCGATCCCGGGGAGAAAGAACCAGTCCCCCTGATCGAGGAAACGGAAATGCCTCCCGCCCAACTGATTGACGCGGGCTATCGTTCGCTGGAAAAAAAGAAGGACATGGCCTGCGGGCTCTGGTTTCTGGCGTGGCGCAAGCTGAAACCTTTCATAGAGGAGACGGGGGTCACCAGCGCCGAGCAGTTGGACAGGCTTTACGAGAGGCCCCTCTCCCAATGGTTCCGGGACCTGGAGCGGGAGATGGCGGTGAACCGGGCATGGGTGAACGCCTTTTGGCGGATGCTCTTCGCCGGCGACTTTATGCGACTGCTACCCGACAGTACCGAGGACATCCTCGCGCAGATGCGGCAGGCGGCCGAGCAATCCCGCGTCTTCCTGGAGCGCTGGACCGAAGTACCGGACTACCGGCGGGAATCGGCCGAAGTACCATCCAGCCCGGACGGCTGGGCCGACGCGTACGAAAAAGCCTCCGAACTAGAACAATATCATCTGTTCATGGCCATTGCCCGCCGGCCGGAACAGCTCTTTGCCGACAGCCTCGACCTGGGTGATTTCGCCGTGGATCTCTTAGGCCGGCTGCAAGAACATAGCCTGCAAGAACAGGTGGTGGAAGTGGCCGCGACCCTGCAGGCCAACTGGCCCGATTACTACGCTCAAGAATTCCCCTATTTTGATTTCTTTCTCGCCAACCGCGCCCTCTACCTGGGGGAGGACTTGTCCGGACCCTTGGGACGTTTTACCGCGAATCCGACGGCCAATGCCGACTACTTCGTGCTCCTTTTTTCCACCATGGTGGCCTATCAGCACGAAATGGCCGTGCCGACGGCGGAGAAGGTGTTTTCTCTGCTTCAGGCCTCGGAGAAAGTGGTCGACGGGACGGAGTACCGGTTTGGCCTGGCCGTCTTCGCCGACCGACTGGAAAAGCTTTGGGCCGGAGAGATGGACTGGCAGACCCTTGAGCAGGCCGTGGCGCCCTTCGGTTTTGGGGTGGGGCCAAAGATGGCCCGCGACATAGACAGGCTTTGGTCCGGCGGGTTTACGGCGCAGGAGTGGTACCACGAACTGGAGAGGGATTTTAACCTGGCACTGACCTTGCTCGGGTACGACTTTTGCCGGGCCATGCGCGAACAAAAAGGAATGGCTTTTCCCTGTGCCTTGTTGATCTGGACCCAATTCGAAGATCTGGTGTGGGAGAGCCGTGACCGGAGTAAAACCGATTTCCCCGACTTTTCCCGGGAAGCGGTTGAGGACATGCTGGTCGGGAAGTTGGGGATTCGGTTCCTGGGACTGTCGAGCGAGAAGAGCAACGCCTTCGTCCTGCTCTGGGGCCTGCCCTACGTCTACGGCTATCTGAGCGCCCAGGGAGTGGCCGACGACGGATTGCGCGGCCGGGTGCTGGACAGGGTGGCCCGGTTGAAGGACATACTGTTTGAAAGGGTGGGCGACGACCTGTGGAAGTACGCCTTCGTGCGGCGCTGGGACGAGTCCGCGAACGCTTACGAGGACGACGTGTTTGATTTCAGCTTCCGCAGGCGGGAACCATTGGCTGAAAAGGTCTTCGGCGGAAGGCGGTAAATCCCGGTACGGGGAAGCGGCATGGGTTCCAATACCAAGCACCAGTGAAGGTTTCCGGCCCGGTTCCAGGCCCCGGGGTTACAGTTGGAAGGCCAGCCGCCTGGCGGCGCAAAGGATCAGGGGTCCGGGAGATCACTGCCGCCGGAAGGCGCGACCCGTGCCTGGCCGGAGGCTCATCGAGAAATTAGTGCCGGCCGTCGTATTTCTGACAGTTCGTCCGGTACCCTGGGGGCTACGCCATCAAAAAAGCCGTGGACCACCCGGCTAAAATAATCGGCGTGGCCGAAACGGATCCCGTAACCAGGACAGCGAGTCGCGACACCGATAGGCTTATCCGCCGCTTATTCCATTTCGAGAGCGCCGGCCTATAGCATCGACTACGGACGGACAAGAAGTGGATTCTGGGCTTGATCGCCATGGAAAGATACATTAAGCAAGATCGGTGTAGAAGGGACAGATGGTGATCTAAATGGCGCAGATCGGTCGAAACGACCCGTGTCCCTGCGGAAGCGGAAAGAAGTACAAGAAGTGTTGTCTGGGGAAAGTTGGGGAAGCGCAAAAGTCTGACCAGGCGCGGAAAGCCGAGCCGGGGCGTCAGGACGTGCCTGGTTGGGGATGGTTGGGCGGAATGGTGCGCCATGCCGGCACGGGCCCTGAAGGCGGAACCATACCGGGAGGGCAGCCACCCCAACGGGGGAAAAGGCCCCCGGAATGGGATTTGGAGAAGATCGGGGCCATGTCCACGGCCCGAATACTGGCCAAGTTGAAGGATTTCGGGGTTCCCATGACCACGAGCGAGTTTATCCGCCAGGCCCCGCAGTTTCTCTCGGCCGTTGAGATGGCTGAGGATTGGTATAAGAGATATCCGGTCAATGCAACGGGCCTCGACGAGGATTTCATCTGGATGGCGACGACGGTTCTCTGGCCGAGGCTGACTCCCAATGTAATGAGTTCTGAGAAACTGGACGATATGATGCAGCAAGGTTACGACCTTGTGGAGAATCGTAGGGTGGTAGAAGGATGCCGGATCTGGCTTGAGGTCTGGGAGCGCTTGAAGCGGCGTTTTAAGCCGGAAATGAATTCGATAGAGGAGGCCGAGTCGGTCTTCACCGGCCTGCAGTGTCTCTTCAACTGGTGTCAGGACATGGAGGAGGCGCTGGGCAACGCAGGCGGGGCGGATTCCGGGTATCTTCAGAAAAGGATCGATTACTGCAGCGAGTTTTGTGCTCTGTTTCCGTCTTCGGACGAAACTGTTATCCTGAACATGAAGCGCGCGGTTGCCGAATCTTATTTCGCCCTGGGCCTGGACGAAGAAGGAGAGAAGGTCTTTGCCGCCCTGGTGGAACAATTCCCGGACAACGCCTGGGCACACATAGGCTGGGGTGACGCCTATCTGTGGCCGAGAAAAGGTACGCCGCCCGACTATGACCGGGCCGAGCGGATTTACCGGGTCGCCCTTGAGAGCAACCTGACCCGGGACCGGGATGCGGTGGAAGACAGGCTGGAAGAAGTGGAGAAAGCCAGAAACCAGAGGCGGTAGGGACTTCCCGTGATGGAGACATGCTAGCTGTCACAGATGGTGTGTGGAGACAACGTGGTGTTGGCCGAAACGGAACGATCCGTGCCCGTGCGGGCGGACCGGGGGACTGAATCGTATCCGGTTACTTGGCTGGAACCTTGTCGAGGTATGCCTCGGGCAAGACCAGGATAGCACGTCCGGAAGGCCGGGCCCCATGCTCCCGCAGACTTGTTTGTACCAAAAATGTTTAGATTGCCGGGCTATATGCCGGCAAATTCGGTACGGCATTGATGGTTTTTTCACTTCTGGCGATTCGGTTTACTCCGAACAAGTGTACTTATTCGCAAGTTTGGTCGGTAGTTAGTTGCCATATTTTCGGATTTTGGGGAGGAACCGACGACTATGAGCAAGGATCGCAGTAGGTAGGCGGCGAGGCCGGCGCCGTTGGGCTGCCAGATCAAGCGGGGGAGGATATCTTACCCGCCTCCGGGGCGTCGGGGCAAACCCGTGACCATCCGATAAAACCGAGGAACCTTCACCCGGGGATCAACTTTTTCAAACTGCAAGAGATCAGGGCCGTCCCGACCAGCAGGAAATACTCGGCAGATCGTCGAAATTTGCTCAAATAAGTACGGAAGATTCGAGCCATGATTCTTGACCGGGTTCACGACGCCAACAACAGGCCGATAAGCTTGTCCAGATACCGGGGCCAGTGGCTCTTTCTGGTCGGTCTCAGCCCGCCGCGCAAAACGCGGGTTTGCAGAGAGTTTATAGAGAGTGGATCCCGAGAACGCGCTCGGGTTCACGGTCCAAGAGATAACCTGATGTAAGAAATGGCAAGGTGGCGGAATTGGCCGAGTTGGGAACCGCATATCGAGATGACCCCGGTGACGTTGCGACCAATATGGACGCCTGGTCGATGTACATGCTGTGGGATGCCGGCAGGAAGGCCAAGATGTCGCCCCCGGCGGACACCGGCTCCATTAAAGCATCCGAATGGCTGGACAGGAGCGGCGCAAAGGCACCTTAACCGCTGTTTTCTCGCCGCATTTCGGTTACCCTCGCTTCGTATCGTTAAAAGGACAACGCTTCGCCTAATGTCTATAATGGGCAGTTCATGAGAGCGGTTTGTTGTAGAGCTTACGGACGAAGGAACCGCCTGGGGTATATATAAATTCAAAAAAAACAAGAGGGCCGATGACATGAGGTTTAACAGTGATATCACTTATGGCGTACCACCAGAACCGATGACCATTGCTTGTGCCAAATTTTTCTCGGAACATGCATTGTTACATGCATATGTCACCTTCATTATCGATTTGGTTGGACATGTAGATCATGCTAGATTTGTGGCAAACGAAGCACTTTTAGAATACGCAAGGTCGAAAGAAGAAAAAGAAAAATATATTGCCTATTCTAAAAGCTATGGTTCTGCAGCTAGACAGTACTTTATGTACAATGAAGTAGCCCATGAAATGTGGCTTTGTCGATGTGTTGATAATTATTTATGTTATATTTCCGATTTGCTAGCTCTTATTTTTACAAGCAAACCAGAGACGCTTCGCAGTAACGAAACTGTCACCACGGAGGAATTGCTAAGGCATTCACGAATTGAAGATGTAATTCAGGCACTGGCCGAAAAGAAAGTTAACCAGCTTTCGTATAAGGGGTTACCTGAGTTATTTAAGCATCTCCAAGATAAATTAGGATTTCAGCTTTTTCAGAATGAGGAAGAAATGTATTACGCAAGAAATGCTGTTGAGCTTAGAAACCTAATTGTTCACAATCGAGGGATTGTTAACAATGTTTTCTTGCATCGTGTTCCGGATTATTCCGGGGTAATCGGCGACAGAATCAGACTTTCCGATGAAAACCTTATATCAATTGTTGCATTGATTTCAAGATCAGTAAGTGATATTGATGTGAGGGCTAGTAGTAAATTCGGCTTACCACAATCTTGCCAAACCAAAGATGAATTGATGGAGAAATATGTGTGTTGTGATTGTAAGTTTAAGGGGAAGGAATATCATGATATTAAGAACAATTAAACTTAATAGTAGGGTATGAACCATTAGAAGGTAAGGGACAGTCTCAAATAATGTAACGTATCTATAACGGATCACCGGGAACCTTTCGTACTAGTTGCACGTACTGGTTTGTCCTGCATGCTCCTTCTGAAATGGCGCAACGGCTTCGGCGAAAGGCTCCCCGCCACCGATACTTCGGGTGACCAGCACGCCGCTAACCACATAGGGGCACTGGATTTGGCACTAGAACAGTATGAAATGTCTATAATGGGGAGTTTATTGACAAGAGGATATTGCGATAATTTTTTACAGGGGAACCAGTATTACGGAGTGGGCACTGTTCGCGACCTTACGTTGAAACGAGGGACCTTGCGGAGGGAGGGGTCTATCTATATAACACCGATAATTCGACCTTGGTTTTGAAGCGTTAACCAAACAATAATATATTTTAAAAGAAAGTTTGTCCGTTCGTTATTTAATGATCGCAAAGTTGGTTTGAGGGGGAGAATCTGTGGATATGCAAATGCGGGACAATCAAAGTATAGATGGCAAGTATAAGGCAGTTATTATTACTGCTTTGAGTATCGAGTATGAGGCCGTAAAAAAACATATTTCTTCTGTGCAGGAAGTTACGCACCCACAAGGTACGGTATACGAGTGTGGTAAGTTTTCTTCATGCAATAAAACTTGGGAGATTGCCCTTGTTGAAATTGGTCAAGGTAATATTGCTGCTTCTACAGAAGCAGAACGTGCTATTCAATTTTTTAAACCAAATGTACTTATGTTTATTGGCGTGGCTGGAGGAATAAAAGATGTAAAATGCGGAGATGTTGTGGTGGCAACTAAAGTATATCGTTATGAATCCGGCAAGGATGAAGCATCGTTTAAACCTAGACCCGACGCAATGCATTCAGGCTATCGCTTAGAACAAAGAGCCAGAGCTGAAGCAAAAAGGGACCACTGGCTGATGCGTATAGGATGTTCTAGAAATGCGAGTGCTTTTATTGGGCCTATTGCTGCAGGTGAAAAAGTAATAGCGTCAACTAAATCGGCAACTTACAGTTTTTTAAAAGAAAACTATGGAGATGTGCTCGCAGTAGAGATGGAGGGATATGGCTGTTTAGGGGCAGTACATGCCAACCCAGGGGTAGAAGCTCTTGTAGTTCGTGGGATTTCTGATCTTATTGATGATAAACATGCTTCTGATACTGATGGTCGTCAAGAGATTGCTGCGCAAAATGCCAGCGCTTTTGCATTTGAGGTGCTTGCAAAATTTGACCCTGTAGGCAAAAAGCTCGAAGAAGTGATGACTGGATCCACACCATCTCCTGAGCCTGATCAAAACCTCACCATACCTCCTGGTATTAAATCTATGATTGGTAACGTTAAATTAGGAGATTGGACAGAGGCTGCTGTGGTTGCTCTTGAGATTATAAAAACTACTGATATGAATGGACATAATAGAATTTTCGAGTTGCTTCTTGAATCCCTAGATAATATTGGTGGTGATGATGATGATGAGATAATGTGGCCACTATCAATGATTGTCGAATTATGTTGTCAGCTTTCTCCAATTCTTGTAAAACATGACTTCTTAAGAAAAATGGCTTCTCATGCAAATTTTGCGATAAGGTCATCAGCAGCTAGTATATGTATGGATTTATCTAACTTTGCACCAGATAGAGTTCCCGCTGATATATTGTATGATCTGTCAAAATCTAATGAAGATTGGTATGTGCAAGCTCCTGCAAATGCTGCAATTAAAACGCTTGCATCCACTCGACCCATTGTTCTTCAAATATATTACCAAAGAGTATTAAGTAGTGATCCAGGAGACAGAGAACAGGCAGCCGAGATGCTTTTGGATATTGCTAATAACGAACCACATATTTTAGATATTGATGTAATGACTAACATACACAACGAACTATCCAAATTGGGCTATAAGGAAGCGTTTCTCTTTATTAAAAAGATATTACCGCGTATAATCCAGGGAGAAAAGAAGTCTCGATATAAATATGGTTTATAATCTCTGTTTAATGCAATTAATATTGAGGGTAGCAACCTTAATGAAAATAAAATATGGCTCTCAACATATTCTGCTATTAGACGCTGGTGTAGTAGAACCCTACGGTATGGGCAGGGCTTGAGTTTAAGAGGATGAAAGATCGTAAATACTTAGATAACTTGACCTCTGTTAAGCTCGAAGTAAATATAACTATACGATTTAGGTACAAACAAATAACTTCCCGTTATTCATATTCGTTACAATGTTTTTATGCTAACTGAACTTCCACTAATCCATAGTACAGTCGGTCCCCTGGGACCCAGGGGACGGCCCTCGAGGATGCGCACTGAACCGACTCGTGGCCACAGAGGTGGTGCCGTGGTGATGGCGGCGAGAGGTGGAATGCCTCAGTGGCTTAGGCATACTCCAACTGGTTTCCCTGCTACACATATTCATCCTTACGGGCTGAATGGTCGCCTTGGCCGCATACAACCCTCCAGGCGAGGTACCCGCAGCTTAGGCGGCGGCGGTTCACGTACAATTCAACCGACTGTTGTTAACGAGATCCCGCACGCCGGGCAGGGCAGGGCCAAGATCGCTACCACGCGGTCAATGTCATCGTTATACAGCCGGTCGAACTGGCGGCGCCACGGCTTGGGAGAAGAGCTCCCCGCCGGCGATGGCCCTTGACAGTTGGCCAGGTGGTCTGGGTTCGGTTGCGACAGCGCGATTTGTCGAAGCTACCCTGGCGCCACACGGTTTAGCCGACGGCAAGTGTTTTGGCCGCCACCGATGAAGGAGTCCGAACGTTCACCGGAGGAAGTGCTTTGTTAGATGGAAATGCTCCTGGCTCCAATTGTCCTGACGATTTTTGCTTTGCTATGTCTTGTTTTCGCAGTTATCGTCATAATAAGGTACTGGAAAACAAGAACCACTCGCCATCTTTTATTGTTCGTTATCCTTCTCATCCTTGCATTGGATGCCGGATTAGCAGGGATAAAATATGCCGCGCATTCTGGGCAGGATTTCGGCCAATCACAGGATGTAAGCAGTATGGATCCGCAGCAACTGGTTCAAACGTATTATGACAGTCTGGCTGCGGGTGATTATGTTACGGCTAAGGCCTGTCTTTCCGATCAAGTCGACGGTAATTTCAGTATTCAGCAGTACATGAACCTCCCCGATTCGGATTTCACCAACATCATCCGGCTGACTGATATTACGGTATCTTCACCAGCCAATATCCGACTGGACAAGACGAACTATCAGGAAGTCCAGGTAGTAGCCAAGTATTTTGCGCAGTACAAGAAAGTTGTTTCTGCCACCAGCGGGGAGCAGGTCAGGTTTATCTATGTGGCCAAAAAGGAAAAGGGCTCTCCCTGGAAAATCATCAGCATCGGTACGGGACCGTAAACAGTACCAGCGGAAATTGACGCCGTATTCCTGAGAACGGGGGAACTGTTTATGAGGTTGCCTGGTCGATTAGCAGATAATCGCCTGAAGCGATGGGCAAAGGTACTGCTTGCCACAGCCCTGTTGTTGACGGTCACCCCGGTGGGCTGTGCTCCGCAGACGCCCAGGGTTATCGCCATCACTGCGGCGGGGGATGGTTCCGCCTACGCATTGAAGTCGGATGGTACGGTTTGGGCCTGGGGAAATAACATAGCCGGCCAGTTGGGCAACGGCTCGACCACCGACAGCCTTGTTCCAGTGCAGGTCCAGAGCGTGACGGGTGTCACGGCCATAGCGGCCGGCACGGATACCGTATACGCCCTGAAGTCGGACGGAACGGTCTGGGCCTGGGGGGACAACAAACACGGCGATCTGGGTAATGACTCAACCACCAACAGCAGCAGCGTTCCCGTGCTTGTGTCCGACCTGACCGGTGTTTCGGCCATAGCAGGGGGCGCATGGTCTGGTTACGCCCTTAAGTCGGACGGGAGCGTCTGGGCCTGGGGAGATAACGAATTCGGCCAGTTGGGAAACGGCTTCGTCGCCGATAGTCACGTCCCAGTCCAAGTCTCTGGCTTGACCGGTTGTACGGGCCTTGCCGCCGGAAGCATGGTCGCCTATGCCCTGAAGTCGGATGGCTCGGTCTGGGCTTGGAGAGCGGGCCGTGGCGGAGCCCTGGGGAATGGCTCGCAGACCGACATCGGTCGCCTCCCCGTGGAGGTGTCCGGCTTGGCGGACATCACGGCGATAGCGGCCGGGGCCGGGACTGGTTACGCGCTGAAGCGTGACGGCACCATCTGGGCCTGGGGAGACAACGAGGTCGGTCAACTGGGAAACAATTCGAACGATTTGCTCACCGATGTCCCCGTAGAGGTATCCGGCCTGACCGGTGTTACGGCCATAGCCGGGGGTTGGGGCTCGGGGTACGCTCTAAGATCAGACGGGACGGTCTGGGCCTGGGGAACCAATGATGCGGGGGAACTTGGCAACGGTTCCACCGCCCGCAGCCGAGTTCCCGTACAGGTATCCGGTTTGAGCGGCGTCACGGCCATAGCCGCCGGGAGTATGGTCGCCTACGCTCTAAAGAGCGACGGCAGCGTCTGGGCCTGGGGAGTTAAGCAGCAGGGCCGCTTGGGGAACAACTCCAATACAGGTTCCTACACCCCGGTGCAGATACCCAGCCTGACAGGGATAATGGCCATAGTCGCCGGGTCATATGACACATACGCCTTGACATCAAATGAGACTGTCTTGGCCTGGGGGCTCAACGCCCGTGGGCAATTGGGGAACGACTCTAACGTCGACAGCCGCATTCCGGTGACGGTGAGCGGCCTGAGTGACGTTACGGCCATAGTTGCCGGAATTGATTCGGTGTACGCCCTGAAGTCGGACCAAACGGTTTGGGCCTGGGGAATGAACGACTTCGGTGCCTTGGGCAACAATTCGACAGCCGACAGCCACGTTTCGGTCCAAGTGGTGGACCTGACCCACGTGGTGGCGATAGCCGGTGGGTACGGCGCCGGGTACGCCCTGAAGTCGGACGGTACCGTCTGGGCCTGGGGAAATAACCAGGGCGGACAACTGGGGAATGGTTCCACCGCCAGCAGTCGCGTTCCCGTACGGGTTACGGGTCTTTCCAACGTCACAGCCATAGCCGGCGGGTATGACTGTGCCTACGCCCTCAAGTCGGACGGCAGCGTCTGGGCCTGGGGAAATAACTGTGGAGGCGACATGGGGAACGGGTCAGACGCTCCAAGTCAGGTACCTGTGAAGGTGGTGAACCTAAGCGGCGTGACCGCGATTGCCGCCAGCGAGGATTTTGCGGGGTACGCTCTGAAATCGGACGGCAGCGTCTGGGCCTGGGGCGCCAACCATGCGGTGGGAACGGGAGGTCAATTGGGCAACGGTTCAACCATCGACAGTCACGTTCCGGTGCGGGTTAAGAACCTTTCCGGGGTCACGGCCATAGCAGGCGGGGGATTCTGCGCGTACGCCCTAAAATCGGATGGAACGGTTTGGGCCTGGGGAGACAATCACGACGGCCAGCTGGGGAACAACTCGACCGTCGACAGTCACGTACCGGTCAAGGTGACGGGTCTTTCCGGCGTGACCGCTATTGCCGGCGGGGGTGATAACGGCTACGCCTTAAAGGCGGATAAAACCGTTTGGGCCTGGGGAACCTGCGGCGGCATGGGCAACGGTTCGACCTACCTGAGTTCCGTGCCTGTGAACGTGCAGGGTCTTGGGCCGTCCTGATCCAGGATTAGGGACGTCCGCCTGCGGAAGCGAGACCAACGGTCAGCGAGGGTGTTTCAACGGCTCCAGCAGGACAGGACGTCAACGCTATGAAACGAGGTAACCTTGTCGGCCCAGGCATCGCCGGAATTATAGTTGGAGCACCGTTCATGATTTGGCTGCATGTGTGGTTTACCCCCAGCATGACGCCCGACTATTCTCCCGGAGTTATTCCAGCCCAAACTGGGATGTCTTTGTAGGGCCCGGATTATATCCTGATTCTTGGTGGGCAATGGAGGATTCGGGAATCTCTCTTAAGAAAGGTCGTGTGGTTGTTGCATGGCAATGCCTGTATTGACTTAGTGCCAAATGTCTATTAGTGGAAGTTGGTTTCTGGAGTGTCGCTTGGCCGGTAAGAATGGAGTTGGGTGTGGATGGAAGGCTGAACGAGAGGGGACCGAGAATTGTGCTAAAACCAAAGAGACTGGAACAGGGCTCAAAAATAGCAGTTATTTCACCGTCCGACGGACTCCCTTTTAAATTCCCAGATATTTATGAACTAGGACTAAGAAATTTAAAGGAGATATTTGGCCTTGACATAGCTGAGATGCCGACGGCCAGAATGTCTCCCGACTTTTTGTATAAAAAACCGGAAATCAGGGCGGATGATCTGAATAATGCTTTTGCCGACAGAAGCATTGATGGAATAATAACCACGATAGGCGGGTATGAATCTGTCAGGATATTGCCATACTTGGATATAGAAACAATTATCCAAAACCCCAAGTTCATTATGGGATTTTCCGATGCGACAACATTCTTAACCTATCTGAATTACAGAGGCATGGTAACATTTTACGGGCCGTCGGTGATGGCGGGGTTGGCACAGCTTAAACAACTGCCGCCACAGCAGACGGAGCACCTGAAAGCAATTTTATTTGCCGGCGATTATCCATATACGTATATGCCGTATGAAAAATGGACCAACGGATATGACTTTAGAAATACACTGGGCGAATGCACTGAATTCTTCAGCAATGAAGAGGGCTGGACATTTTTACAGGGCGACTGCATCACACAAGGCCGACTCTGGGGCGGGTGTATCGAAGTTCTAGAGTTCATGAAATCTACAGCATACTGGCCCGACAAGAGTTTTTGGGACGGCAGGATACTTTTCTTCGAGACATCCGAAGAAAAGCCCGCGCCCCACCAGGTGGGATATATGCTGCGGAATTACGGCATGCAGGGGATATTTGACCGGGTAAGGGGCATTGTTTTCGGCCGACCCAAGGATTATTCCCGCAAGGAGAAAGAAGAGCTGGCTGAAACAATCTTAAGTATAGTAGGTGAAGAATTTAAGGTTACAGGCATCCCCATAGTGGTTGATGTGGACTTTGGCCATACCGACCCCAAAATAATACTGCCCCTGGGTTGTACCGTAAGGCTGAACCCACGGGCGGGAGAGATCACCCTTTTGGAGAGCCCTGTTATCTAGTGGTGCACAGTTTGGCCATGTGGCTGAAAATAGCCGGATGCTCCGGCGTAAAAGCGCCTGGAATTAAAATGTCTATAATCCGAAGTTTCCAGTCATGTTATAACATATTCAGTCTATTGGTACTCGTGGCATATGTTACTGATCCTTCTACAGAATTCTGCGATGCTGAGGCATTTAACGAGAAGTTCGACTCTTGAAAAACAAAAGACTGGTTGGCAAAGGGCTATAGGGGATGGGGGAGGGGCATCATGGCAGAGGATAATGTAAGTTATCTCCGGAGATTTAAATTTGGAGAAGTATTCAAGGCCTCAAATAGACGCGAGGCAGACTTCATTCTTGCGGCCGCAAGGATTGCCAACGATTGCCAGTTGTTGTGGCAACTGCTCAGTTCATCGTCAGTCGACGAGCCAGACATCGCACCTGGAACGATGTTCCCTGCCGATGCAGTTAATTATTTTTATGGTCGCTTGGCTTTTTTCTGTATTTGTGATGCACTTAAAGTCTTTAGTGACCATGAAAGGATATTTTTCGAGCTAGACCAAGATGCGCATACCAAATTCATGGAGATCAAGAACGGTGAGGTTTTTAATTTAGAAATGCTCGACGGCATAAAGAGTATGCGGGATGCGTTTGCCCATTATCCTTTGCTGAAACGGGATAATGGATCGAGAGTAAGGTTTGATCGTGCCCTTGGTGAATTATCTGAAGGGATATATGAAGTGTGTGACTCTTATGGTCCAATAGGAGACGAGGAATACATAAGATTTGCATTTGCCGACGATTTTATCATGCAACATGATCTAATATGCGTAGATCCAAATCGTGAGTTGAACGAAGATGGCCTTAATAATAAAATAGTCACCGCCCTTTTGGATGGGTTGGCAGCCATTGGCACTATGTGCATGCTGTTTGTGACTCATTATATCGATAAGACGATCGTAAGAAGCTAAGAAATTATTATATTTTTACCCTGCTACGTAGGTTGTTGCGCCCATGGCAGAACACCCATAGATCTTGTCGGTAGGAGCAAAATGTCTATAAGCGGAATTGGTTGGGCATGCTGGACGGGCTATAATAAAGATTTACAAAGGGGGCGATGAAGATGACTAATGATAGATTATTAAAGCATGTAATATATGAAATGAAGATGCTTTATTATACTTATGGTGTGCAAAATAATGCGCCCATAATATCCAGTAGTAGTCCTAATGAGATGGAAAGTATTCGAGATGCGCTATATACATCGTTTTTGCTTCATTTCCGTAATCTTTATTACTTTTTCAATGATCGCCATTACAGCGATGATATCAAAATATCAACCTTTGTAAAGGACGGGAAGGATATCGCTGGGTATGAATTTACCGACAAAGATCTAGAGGTCCATATAAACAAATGTTTAGCCCATTTGACAAAGGATAGACTTAAATTTGAGGGCGCTCCTGAGTTCGACTTCAGATATATGGCCTTAAGCATCATAAGTCGGTGCGTAACATTTTTTGACTATATACTGAGGCACGATATAGCAAAATCGCACGTAAGTGAAATCAGGGAGCTCAGGGATACATTTTCTACCTTCCTGTCATCATAATAGCAATTTTGAGGCAAAAAGCCAGAAGTCGACGGGTAAAGTGTACCTCTTAGGGCTTGGTAACATCTAATGTATACTGTACCAAATGTCTATAATCGGAGCGTGCGTTGTTCCTGAACAACCTGCATAGTAATATGCAACAAAATCAGGCGGTCTATCACGATAGACTGAAATCTGTGCTCGAAATGACAGGAGAAAGACCTGTCCAGATTGAAGGTTGGCAATGCTGCCCTAAGACTCCGACATGCCCTCTGGACCTGTTGTCAGAAGGTGTGAAGCTCGGCGAAGGCGGCTGAAAGGGTCCTAAAGGGAGCAATCCCCATGGAGTCAAGTAGGCCGGGGGGCCATAAAGCGGCCACGTCTACTCACCAGGAACCATCGTCTGTACGGCTCGAAAGTAGAATGGTGCCGAAAGGCGCCAGCCCTTGTGAAGAGGGTCCAGTCGCGGTCATTGAACTTCCGATTTTGATGGCCGAACCAATCGCAATTGACGAATGGAGTCCCGAACCCTCCAACCGCGGGTAAAGGGACGGCTGGCGGGTCATAGATGGGGACTAAAGCCGCATATGCAAGGTTAGAGCACAGGGAACAACGGAACCCTGATAGTGAAGGCGGAGAGGCTCCGATGAAGCTCGACGGCAGGAAATGGCCGTTAAAATCAGGGGACGGCAGCCCGTAGTAGTGATAAAACGGAGTAACGACCGTGGAGCGAAGGGGCATAGTCACGCAAAATATGAGGGAGAAGTTTAACTGTCCAGGAAGCCGTTGTGCACACCTGACTAACACCATTGTGGCAAACTCTCCGCAAGGAGATCAGGCCAAATGGTTCAAGAATTGGACTATCTGAGAATGCGCAGGCTGATCCCTGCAGTTCAGAGAAGAGTTGAACACTCTCTCATAAGGCATCCGGCGGGGTGCCGCGCGTGATGGAGCGCCGTGTGAAATGAAAGTTTCACGCACGGTGCGAGGTGGGGGAAAAGAGCATCCTACGGGTAATGCTGAGGATGACTCTTACCTATCACCGCAGTTTTGATATAGAACTATAATAACGCTTGCATTGGACTTGAATGATTATTACACATTCGTTATATAAGATGTAGCATATCTTAAGAAAGAAGCGTAATTAATGATAGATGTTCATATTCATTTTCTTCACAGTTCAACAGGTAAGTATACCTATGAATTGCTGGAACGAATTGTCAAAGCTTCTTTAGAAGCAAAAATAAATGAGATATACTTACTTGAACACACACACCAATTCATTGAGTTTAAACAGGTCTATGAACCTATTGCCACCTATAATCAATATCAACATGATTGGCTTTCGCGTAAGATGGGTGGATCTATTGACAATTACCTTGATTTTATAGAAGTTGCAAAGAAAAGAGATTACCCCATAAAGATAAATTTTGGCCTGGAGGTTTGTTACATACCACAAACGGGCAATGTTCTTAGTAAAATTTTGAGTGAATATAACTTTGATTTTTTGACTGGTTCAGTACATTACATCGATAATTGGGGCTTTGACCATAAGCCTGAGTTCTGGGATGGTGTCAATGTAGAAGAAGCTTACAAAAGGTATTACGAGATAATGAAGTATCTGATTGAAACTGGACTATTTGATGGATTAGCCCATCCTGATTCTATAAAATGTTTTCATCGTTATTCATCATATGACCTAGCAAGTATATATACAGAAATTGCCACTTTATTAAATAAGAAAAATATGTTTGTCGAACAAAGCGGTGGGCTAGCACTTAACTATGGCTATCCCGAGTTAGGGATGAATCGAACTATGTTGAAGGTATTTAAAAATAATGGTGTAAAAATATTGACTGCATCCGATGCACACAAACCAAGAACATGCAGGTGCGAACATTAATGAATTACAACGCTTAATTGATGGTGCATAGGTTTGTGATTCTGAGTAGTTTCAATATATACATTTTTGTATCAGTGGCTCTGTGTCTAGGGGTATATGGATTATAGGTCATAATTCATCACCAAATATTTTGGATTGATTATATAGTGCTCCAAGAAGTGTACATAGCACAATAATGATAATTACAATTTAATATCGCCGGAATTTTTAATTATACGGTCAAGAAAAAATGTCGATGACGCGTACTTTTTCCCTGACAAGGTGGTAAAGTGATGCTCTATGACCAGATTGGAAAGAATTATGACTCTACTAGACGGGCTGATCCATACATTGCCAGCCGGCTATCGTATCATCTTCAGCTAATGCCTAATAAGCGGTATCTGGACGTTGCTTGTGGAAGCGGAAACTATACCATTGCCTTAGCTAATATGGGCGCTTTCATGATAGGAATTGATCAATCGGCGGTCATGATTGAAACTGCCGGGAAGAAAAACGACAAATTAACATGGCGGGCGGGCGATGTAAAGTGTTTACCTTTCCCGTCAGGCTTCTTTGATGGGGCCGTGTGTACACTTGCAATACATCATTTTGATGATTTAGAGGCTGCGTTCATGGAAGTTTACCGGGTTATACGAGATGGTCGTTTTGTCCTTTTTACTTCTACCCGCGACCAGATGCGCGGTTACTGGCTAAATAAATATTTCCCCAACGCCATTGAAGCTTCAATAGCTCAAATGCCTGATATGAACGAAGTGATTGACATCCTGAAGGAAGTTGGCTTCAGAAATATCAGCACAGAAATCTATGAGGTCTCAAGAGACTCAGAAGATTGGTTCCTATATAGTGGCAAAGACCGTCCAGAAATGTACCTTAATCCGCATATGCGGGCAGGTAGTTCAACCTTTGCCAACCTTGCTGACCCGTGTGAAGTAGTAAATGGATGTCTACTCCTGGAAGAAGACATCCAGACAGGGCAAATTTGGAATGTCATAAAATCATACAGTCATGACAAGGGGGACTATTTATTTATTATTGCTAATAAGGACGATTGTCTGCCAAGCATTTGACTGACTATTATAGCCTTACCATAGAAACAAGGTCCCATACAACAAATAATTGCCCCATTGCGGCATTGAATGGGTATTTGATGATTTAGAACAATCCATTTTGCAAGGTATGCAAGCGCGTAAACAGCTCTATGTGAACTTTCGAGCGGCGAGTGGTATGGAATTCTGCAAGCAATGGAAAAGCTAGATAAACAATTGTCATCAAGAATAGGACAAACTTTACGGGACAACATCGCTTGGTTCAAAATAGTCGTATTAGATTTTGTTCAGAGCCGAACCGGTAAGCTGAAGGGCCCGATGGAATTCCAAGATACAAAGTTTACCAAGTAGAATGGTAAGGTGAAGTGAGGGATTCGCATTATCCATATAACAGGACGTTCTCCGACAATCAGTATCCGACTCCTTTGGCCTGTCCTGCTTCCACTTAGCTAGGGCGTTTTTTGCTGCCATTCCGCGATCTGGCAGGAACACATGCCCGGCCCGGCAAACTAATACCGGGGTGATTTAATGAGAATCCAGTATCTGTCCGATCTACACTCCGAATTCGGCTTTTCCCGGCCTATTCCGCTAGTGGGGGATGTCCTGGTTCTGGCCGGTGATCTGGTTACCATGCCCGGCAAGCTGACCAGTCTGGTTCGCCGGTTGCCGGAGGTGCCGACCCTGATCGTTGCCGGCAACCACGAATTTTACGGCCACCCCATCGGACAGGCCACCCTGGATTCATACCGGGAGGCCGTGGCTCCATTTTCCCACATTCATTTCTTCGAGAACCAGGATGTGGAGATCGGTGGGGTGCGCTTCCTGGCGGCCACGCTCTGGACGGATTTCGCCAAAGGTGCTCACGCCGGGACCTGCCAGGCCATGATGAATGACTTCTACCAGATAAGTGTGGCGGAGAAGTCCGGTCGTCGCCGGATTCTGCCGGAGGACTTTGCGTCCTTGCACCGCCAGACTGTGGGCTGGCTGAAAAAGGAGTTGGCCCGCAATCATTCGCGTACGGTTGTGGTGACGCACCATGCCCCGAGCTACAAAAGCCTTGCGCCCCGGTACGCGGGGTCGCCCTTGAACGGGGGGTTCTGCGTTGACCTCGAGGAGATTATAGCAACTTATCAGCCATTGGTCTGGATTCACGGCCACATGCACGACACTGCGGACTACATGATAGGGAGAACCAGGGTTCTCTGCAACCCGTACGGGTACGAGGGACGGGAGGAGAATGCCGCTTTTGATCCGGCGGCGGTGGTGGCAGTATGATTGCTGGGAATGTAGCTTGCCTGAATATGAATGGCGTGGTAGTATTTAGTTGAAATCTTTTAGTTTTGAAGAACCATGGGCGACGGTACTGGTAGAGATCAGTTCCCTTTGATCGTGGGAAGCCCTTGTAACGGTTATCTGTCCGTCAACTACCACCGGCACAAGGCCGGAGGCTTGTGGTGAAACCCAGACGCAAGCCTAGTTGATTAGCAGGCGGTTCATCGCGATCTTCGAGCGAACGAACCGCAAGCGTTACACCGGAATGGCGAAAGCCTAATAGGCACCCTGGGATACTCCACACGTCCCTTGCAATGCGGTCAGTGGTTAAAATCCCTGAGAGGTAGGGGAAGTGCTGCTGACGAAAAACCCGGTGCAACATCGGCGAAGTGGACCTACGAGTTTTGGCAGTTCTCGGCCGTTACGGCACCAAAAACTGCCCGCCCTTTGGGCGGCGGCTTCTTTCATCCCACAGCACAAGGCTATGGGTTTTCAGAAGCCATTCTCCATAAAGGAGATTTGCCATGACATCTCAGGAACTGTTAGAAATAATCGCCAATGGTGAAAATTCCAACGTGGAGTTTAAGCGGGAGAATATCAGACCGGAACACCTGGCTGAGGAGATTGTCGCCTTAGCTAATTTCGAAGGGGGACTTATCCTAATTGGTGTGGGCGACGATGGTTCGATCGAGGGCATTCAAAGGGCGGATATGGAACAATGGCTGATGAATATCTGTTCCCACAACGTCAATCCGGCTATTATACCGTCCTACCAAAAGGTTCGTATTAACGGCAAGATGGTGGCAGTTTTGAAAATCCCCAAGGGTGCCCACAAACCATATCAGGCGTCATCGGGAAAATACTTTGTCCGCGTTGGTTCCACGAAACGACTGGTTACCAGGGAAGGCCTGGCTAGATTATTTCAGTTGTCAGGCATGGTTCATTACGATACCACACCTGTTCCATGTACATCGCAAAATGATCTGGACCTAGCCAAACTGCGCCAATACTTCCTTGATTTTAACTATTTCGATATCCTTGAGGAAGATTCCGAACTACGCCGACGGCTCCTTATTAATGCTGAAATCATGGCTTGGACAGACGAAGAATACTTTGTCACCGTTGGCGGTCTACTCATGTTCGGCCAGGATCCGGTACACCGTCTGCCCCAGTCCGGAATAAGCTACGCCCGGTTTCAAGGGGGAGAGAGCAACCTGCGAAACTCGGAGCCCTTGCGTAGCAGGGCTTTCAGGGCGAGGTAAAATGACTTTACCCAACGGATGTTCCTTGAAAATCTGATACAAATAGGCATAAAAAGGAGGAATTACCTCACATCGTGTCGAAGTGTTTCTTGCCACAAAAACACACACGAGAGGAGTAATTCCCCCACCATGTATGTTCAACAAGAAGCCCTTTTCCCCTTCGAATCCTTCGTCAAAAATACGGATGAAGACGACAGGATTTTCGTAGCCTTATCCTCGGTCGACGTTCAACCGATTATGGCCCTGTTTCCCGGGAAAAGACTGGGACGGCCGGGGTTTAGCCGGGTCGCCCTCTTTCGGGCCCTGGTATTGCAAAAGATCCTAGGAGAGTGTTGCAAAACACCCGCGGAAAATGGTAAATATTTACTTAGCGCTGTCCATGACACAAGCCTAAGCCAATTTTGGTGGTTTTATCCAGGC
>Ga0307376_10001793_pt1 | contig 22194 bp, 43 predicted proteins | sample TR2MG_FD_202536 | JGI IMG/M metagenome (GOLD analysis project Ga0307376, IMG submission 202536) | Soil microbial communities from Risofladan, Vaasa, Finland - TR-2 | ecosystem: Environmental > Terrestrial > Soil > Coastal area > Acid sulfate soil | place: Finland: Risofladan, Vaasa | collected...
GTCTTCCTTGGTGTCGGGTACTTCTTCCGACTCCTGATTTGCTGCTTCCTCGTTGGCATTGATTTCGTCCTTATCCAACTACGTTCAACTCCTATCATCCGTTTATTTGCCTCGCCGTCGCGAGTAGGTACACAAAAGGACGGTCAACCGACCGCCCCACATAATCAATGTTCTTTATTACTTATGCCGCGTTCTCTGCCTCTTGTTCCAGACGCTCGGCCTCTCTTGCATACTTTCTGGGCGACATTCCACGTGCAGCCAACTCACGCAATTCTTTTGCTCTCCGAAGTAGGCTATCGCGCCTGCTTTCCTGTGGGCATGATGGATACTCAAGCCCATCACCGAAGAGTTCCTGGCGCATTCTTTCCTTCGCGGCCCTTTCGGCTCGCTTGGAGACATTGCCGCTGGGACTCAAAATTCCGTGATCAATTGCCGGTCTCATTGTCTCTCCTCCATCGTGGTTCCGGCCCCGGCCCAAGCCCTCGAGTGGGGGCTGAAATCAAAATCAATGCATCTAGCCCTGAAATCGATCTCCCCGTCCTGGACAACCAAGAACGACCGTCCAGCATAACCGTGGCAGTAAATCTCTATATGTGGTAGTAAGGCAGATTCGATGTCGCGTACCGGCCTGCTGTGTTGCACGGCGAGCTGCGTTTGAAGCGCGTTGCCTTGACGCATATTGTCCAATTCTTTCTTCGGCCATTGTAAGCATCATGAGTTCTTTATTTCTCATTGCCTCACCTCTATGTTCTAATATAAATATACTGCAACGTTGCATGATAGTCAAGTGCTTGGGGCGAAATAATTGCACATTTTCGCATACATTATATAGTGTGTCCTCGTGGAATAAATAACCCCGCCCGGGCCGTCACCGGCAAGTCGAGCGGGGATCAAATGCTATATTCCCGCATAGCTTCTTTGCGCATGCATCCGCATTTCATTGCGCATGAACTGTCGCGCTTCCCGCATCAGACTCTGGTATTCCTTGCTGCCGTATCTCAGCGCGAAGAACGGTCGCTTTGGCATCTTGCCCTCACCTCGATGGTGTATCCGCGCCAGGTCCTTCAATGTTATTGTCTTGCCACCCCGACGCTTTCTTGTGCCCCGTCCCTGAGCCCGCATGATTGCCATCGGCCTTACCCTCAGGAAGCCCTTTAGCGGATCCGCCGCGCCGACTCCTTCTATCGCCTCCAGCATTGCCCCCGTAGCCTTCAAGTCCACTTTGCCCCGGTACTGACCGCGCATCGACTTCAGCTTCTTGTATCCCGGCGAGTAATCCTTGAACGGTATCGCGTCACTATCGATTCCCGCTTCCGATGTCCGCTTACTTACCTTCTCTCGTGCGCTTTCCAGTATGACATCCCGCAACCGTCCGCTCTTCACTCCGCTCTCGAATGGCTGGTTCACGTATCGCACGGCAGCGCGTACCGCCGCCTCCGGTGATCCCCGACCGCCTAGCTTGGGGAATGCCGTGCCGATTCCCTTGATCATTATCCCGCTACGTATTTCTATCACGCCGCGTCACTCTCCAGTGGTTCCAAGCCATTGCGCCGCAACATCTTCTCCAGGTATTCCTCCTGGGCCTTCTCACTCAATCCGACCAATTCCAATTCCTCCGCCGTCAACCCGGCATTCTCCCATTGCCGCAGCATGCCGATGATTCTTTGAGTCCTCACCGGCAAGTCCCCTTCCACCATGATTGACATATGCTGCAATTCCGTGCTCACATTCACGTATAAATACGGTGTCAACCTGCACCGGCAATGGTCTCCGCATCTTGTATGCCCCGCCTTCGGCACGCCGAATTGTATCCATTCCTCCCACGTGTAGCCTTCATGCGCCTGCTGAATCGCTATCGCCATACAGTCCGGGCAGACCTTCCCATCATTCAGATTCACCCAGCCAAACTTGTGTTCTCCGGCTCGGGCCTCTTCCCAGAATTGCTCTATGTTCAGGCTACGTCACATCCTGTTTTTCACTCTATACGCGTTTTCAGCAATTGCTGAAATAGGCTGTTTCAGTGAAATTACCGGCGTATGTTCATCCTCAGGCAATATCCCAGTTGATATGAAAACAGCATCGGGATGATTCTTCATATATTCCTGCTTTATTATTGCCCTAATGCTTGAGAATATCTTGGCTTCGTAACATTTCCTGCAAAAAATGCGGTCATCATCGATGGATATATATTCTGCGCCCTCGCTATTTTGCCAGCCCCGCGTTACTTCTTCATGCTCTTCTCCATAATAATAATCCGGATAACTATCCACTTCCATTGAATCTTCGCATAAGTCACAAGTAATAACTTCCTGCTGCACACTCGTCTTTGGATCTCTTCCCATTACTCACTCCTTGTTGTGTTCAGTGAAATTATGGTGCCGCCGGCGAGACTCGAACTCGCGACCTGCGGGTTAAAGGCCCGTTGCTCTCCCGCCTGAGCTACGACGGCGTGGAGTTGCACCCCAACTTCTCAAAAACGTAGCCCAAACCCAAAAAGGAACATCAGCGCTCCACACACATATACAATCATGCCGAGGAACATCGCATAAATACCCACGAAAACGATACGATGCCCCTGATATCTAATTGGTCTGAATACGCGCAATTGATTAATATCACCAATTAGGTCGCCGCCGATAATGGCGCATAATCCTGCTACCATTGCGATAGCACCAAATAACACTAGTAGCACTTCCATATTACACCCCAAATGAATTATGCCTTTCGAAGATAGCGCTTGGGCGGACTATTCTCGCACCATTCCTCTGCAATATTAAGGTCTGATAATTTCAACTCGAATATGCCGCGCGGCCCATGAATCTCGGCTGCAAGTGCATTATCCCATGATTTATATCGTTTTGGCAATCCATATCGTACATACATTTTTTGCTTCCATATTTTCAATTGTAGTAACAACATGTCATAATCTGATAACTCATCTTCAATCATTATCGCTACCTCTATTGTACTATTGGGGGAGTCAACAGGACTTGAACCCATCCCTCGGAGGCCACAACTCCGCGTGCGGCCGCTACACCATGACTCCTTTTAAAGCTTCAGGCCCCAACCTTTAATTAGCCATATCGCTTTTAAAGTTACTTTCATTGCCCTACTCCGTGATAGCCACACTCCTGACCCCACATCTCGGCTTGGCCAATCAGCCCTTCGGCATGACTCAGCACGAACCGCTGCCACGTCCCCGTCAACCTGCCCCGTTGCCGCCAGTCGCGCCCTATCGTTTCGCCGACATCCTTAATCCCCGCCGCCTTCATCGATGCCGCGTGACCAATTACCTGGCTCACAAACGCCCTGCTCTGTCCTTCGTACTCCAGCCGCCACGCCTCTAAATGCCTGTCTATCCAGCCTCTGGATTCCGTGCTGTTCATTCCCTTCTCGGCCGTCCGCGCCTTCGTCTTCGGTGGTATTGTTGCCACAACCTCATACGCCGACTGCTTACCCTGCCGGAACGCCTCCAGTGCCAGCGACTTCAAGCGCTTCTCTAGCTCATCACGGAAGTCCTCAAGCGCGGACCAGCCATCGGCTCGCACCGCCTCCAGCCGGAACTTGCTTAATAACTCCTCCGCCACCGGCTTCGCCTTATCCCGTAGCAACCCGTCGGCTTTCATGTGCTCTATCAATAGCTTAGGCATTAGGGCCACACAGTGGCTTCTCCCGCTTGGCAATAGATATAATTTCTTGGAGTTCATCTATTCCCATGATATAATCAATCCCATCGCCGTTACGTTCATAGATACATACTTTTGTAAGATACCTATCAATTGTATAGTTTTTTAAACGCAACTCAATCTCTTTCAGCCGTTCTTCAGTCATTATCCTAACTCCATAACGCTGGTTTCTCTTTCGGCGCTTCTGCCGGCTTCTGCTCCAGTTCCATCGCCTTGATCTTCTCCGCGCTCTCCGCCCGGATACGCTCACGCTCCATATTGTTGCCCGCTATCGTCTCCGCGTATTGCTTCTGTGCCTTTATCTTTTCCATTTCCAGTGGTATCAATTCGTCCACTTCAGCCCGCTTCAACTGTTTCGTGTGCTCAACCTCTTCTGCCTGCGGATTGTAGTCCAGTATCGCCTGCTCAAGCTCTTCTAGGTCCTTATCGCTCAGTTCCGCGAAGTCATTGGTATTGACAATGCCCGCAGCCAGTCGCGCCTTGACCTTCGGCGGAATCGTTGTACTCTCCTCGACTATTCTCTGCTGCTCCAGGGCGTCCCGCGTGTCCCGCACCGCATACCGCCGTGGATAGATGATGCTCGACTCGAAATCTTGCTGCCCCTCGACAACGCCCATCATCATCCAATCCAACTGTTCCTCGAATTCCTGCATGTTCTGACCCAACCGCACGGCTTTGTCTTCCGTCGGCTTGCGCCGCACGGTATACGCCACGCCACTGAGCTCTGACTGTGATTTCTCGGCATGCCCCGCGTCCAGCCCCGCCAATTCGTATATCTGCCGCCTCATGTCCTGCATCTCGGCCCGCAGCGCGTCTATCGGCCCCGTCGGCGGACTCACCCATGAAGGCGGACTGCTTTCCATCGGATACCGCGTAATGTAATTGGGGCCGGCAACGTATTCCTGCTCTTCCTCACCGCTGAAGCTGTCCTCCGGCACGGCCAATTGGTTGTACAGCGTCTTGTAAGCCGCCTCTTCCGACCAACTCGAGTAGTTAAACAGCATGATGCTCTTGTCTACGGAGTCCAAGATGCTCGGGTAGCCCACAAAGTCCTCATTCGGCAATCGCATGTCGTACAGCACCACAATCGGCACCTGCCCCAGATTGTGATTGATTTCGTCTACCTGCGTGTACACCGTCTTCCCGCCTTTGCCTACGCGTTCTTCCCATACCTCCGTCACGTCGCGCTTCAATAGGCGATATTCCACCACTTTGTTCTGCTGCTCAAGCGGCCCGCCCTCGATCCGCGTCCCCGCCTTGATCAATGCCCACTCCAGCATGCTTCGCCTGTCCGCGTTCCAATTCAGCAAATTCGGCGGCAATATCGGCACCACGTAGGCCCGCAAGCCGAGTTCCTCATCGTCCGCCGCGGTCTTCGTCTTCGCGCCTTTCTTCGTGCTGTCTACATATGTCGGCAACCAGCCATATACCTGACTCAATGGAAACGCGATCCGCCGCATCCAGTCTGCCCGGCTGTTGCCCCGCAGATCGTAATCCTCGTTCAACTCTTCCCACCGCGCCGCGTTGCCCTTCACCGTCTCGCGTACGATCTTCCGACTGAACAATATCGAACTGAACCGTTCAACGATATTCCGCGGATGATTCTCGTACGCCGTGCGCTTCTGCCGCTCTCGCCAGTCCTCATCCGTTTCCGCCTCGTACTTCCAGAGGTAATTATAACTCTGCTTGAATGCGTCCCCGCCTTTGTACGCCGACGATATTCGCGCCCACATCGGCAGATACCGCGTATACACCGGGTGCCGCGCGCCGAAGAATGCCCTATATTTCTTCTGCTGATTATCCTCAGCCAATCATTGTCACTTCCTTCGTCTCTTTAATGCCGTTGCCGTCCGCACCGGGCCCGGTCGCGGCCGACGTATCGGATACGCCGCGTGTATCAGGTAGCCCAGCGCATCACTCGCATGCGTCCTGTCCGGATTCTTCTTATCCAACACACTCGTATTCGGTTGCCAGATCACCCATTCAAAGTCCTCCGTCAACATCTTGCATTCCGGGTGAACAAACAGCCTGACCGTCCCATCGCCGCTCTTCAACCGGGCGTTCACCGCGCTCACCCGGTCCTTCACCGCCGGGTTGGCCCGCGGCACGCAGAAGCTCCTGAACCCCGCGGCACGCATCAACTCGTAATCGCTCTTGCTCGCCGTCGTCGTCCGCGTCTTGCCCGCTGCGTCACCAAACACTATCGTGTTCCCCAACCAGCGCCCGTACTTCTCCATGAACGCGCCGATCATTTCCGGCGTGTCCGTATCCCGCAATACGATCTCATCCGCCACGTAGATCACGCCACCGCGGTGCTGCGCCACCAGCCATACGCACGGATCGATGTTGAAGTCACACAGCAGGCACAACGGCAACGCCGGCAGCAATCGTTCCCTGCCCTGCGGATCGAACGGACTCACTGTTCTATGGTGTGTCGCCCTGACGAATGCCTTGTACGCCCGGCCCTTCCCGCCGCGCACGAATTTGCCGCCCAATGCCCATTCTAAATCCTCTTCGCTGTGCGCTTGCCGGATACTCAGTAAATCTTCATCAGATAGATACTTGTTTTCATAGGAGGACGCTTGAAACAATTCATAGCCCTCCTCGGGATCGTCGGCCCAGTATTCCGCCAACCAATATTCCTCCGGCGTCCCAACTGCAAAACACTGCTTCCTCTTCGAACCCGCCAGTCTCACTCTACTTGTCAATACGCCCCAGATTTCCTGTCTTATTCGCGCAACTTCATCCACCCCGGCCCACGCAAGGTTCAAGCCCTTCAAACTTTCGGGCTTGTCGCCGCTGCGCAACCAAATATGCGCCGGATTGCGACTCTTTGGAAACAGTGTTAGATTCGGATACGGGCTATAAAGCAGCTTGTATGGCACCGGCGGATTGAATTCGTTTTCTAAGAGTTCCTGAAACATCGGTATCGCGATATCGCGTAAATTAGAACTCGTAGGCTCTACCAATACGCCCGGCAATGGGGAATTTTCCACCGCCAAAGCAAGTGCCTTAAGGCAGGCAATATGCGTCTTGCCCGAACCATATCCGCCAATATATGCTGGGTGACGTGCCGTAGATTCATAGAATGCCTGCTGAGTTGGCAATAGCCGTTCCGGATCTATTCTTAGCGTGTTTTTACGATTCTGGCGGCTGCTCTTCTCCGTCCTTGCGCCCCGAATATACATATAACTCTACGCCGTCACTTTCAAATTCATGGCTCTGCTTCTCCACCAGTTCGCCCCGCAACTGGAACAGCAACCTCATCGCCTGCACGTTGCCCCGCTCGCATTGATTCATCAGCTTGTCCCACACCCGCGACATCCGTTGCGCCGTGCCGTCCTGTACCAGCTTCCCAACCTCTTCCCAGAAGCCCTCCAGCTTGCGCCATTCGTATAACGTCTTCCGGGTGACACCAAGCCCCTTCGCGATGGCCTTCTGGTCGCGCTTTTCTGCTGGGTCTGCAAGGATTTCTATGTACTTATACTGCTTTGCGGTGAACGGCTCTTTTGTCACATTTTGTCACATCACTTCAATACTTGTTATATAGCGTCTTGAGGTTTCTCATCCGCTCCACTATCGTGTTCTTGCGGTTCTTCGCCTGCTCCACCCTCACCCGCGCCGCACCCTGTTCTGCCAGGGCCTCAGCCAACTCGATATCCGCTTCCACAATCGCCGCATCCAGGCCCGCCAACATCTGTGCCAAGCGCTCATATTGCCCTTCCAAGCCCTCGATTTCTTTCTGCGATAATGGTGTTATGTCCATGCTTGCTCCGCTCTATACGAAAGGCGGGAGCCGAAGCCCCCGCCCCGTGGCTAATAATGATCGTCTGATCACATAACTTCCTTGCGTTCGCTTATTTCTTCCCCTGTTTCGCCAAGTAACCACGATACGCCCGCTCCGCAGACGCCTTGCTCTTATATATTCACGGACCATTCCCGATCCGATACTTACCGTTTGGACATGATCTAACCGGCATTACAGATACGCCCCCGCTTCGATTCTATCCAGCAACTCCAATACTTCCCCCACCCGACCGTCCATTATCAGGTCAACCACCGATTCATCCCCCAATAACTTCTGTGTGTCATATAGCCATTTCACGGCCTCTTCATCCGTATACAACGTCTGTAATTTCTCTATTACGGCCCGCAGGTCCGCCACCCGCTCCGTCCAGTCCGATCTTTTCGGTCTTGGTTTCTCCCAAAATTCCACGATATCCTTCAGCGTCGGATTGTATGCCTGATAGTGTTCATCTTCATATGCCCCTACTAGGTTATCTAATTGCCAGAGTTCTTCTTCCAACTCTTCCGTGCGTTTTTTTGCCCACTGGTAGTACTGCCACATCAGATTCTTCCAGGCATGCGCCCCGGTTCCTAAAACCGCTTCCAGCCGCTCAGCCAGCGCATCCGACAGCGTACCGCCGTCCAGCACCGCCTGCATCTCTTCGTCCGGCTCGACACCCCTTGCCGCCAGTTCGTCTCGCAATGTTTCCTTCGGATGCACGCCGTAGTCAGGATCGAACATCACTCTTCCCCTAATATTTCGTCACATACGCCCCACTTCAGCGCCTGCTTCGCATCGAAATACAATTCTTCATGCATTGCACGTTCCATCATTTCCCCCGGAATATTCGAATTGCGTAACACGAAATTGTGATACCGGTTTGTCATCTCCTTAACATGAACGGCGTAGCTCTCCAATATATGAAGTGGCGTCCCCGTAGCATTACCCCCACATGTAGGATGCACCATGAAACTCGCGCTCGCGTATGCAAACTTCCTCTTCCCCGCGAGGAATACCGGCACCGCAGCGCTGTAAATCATCCCAATCGCGTATGTATCTACCGGCACGCCGCAGGTCTGTATGAATTCCGCCAGACAAAGACCGTTTTCCACATAGCCCCCGTGCGAATCGATCATCAGCATGATTGGTTGCTCGCGATCCAGCCGCAAGTATTCTAATATCTTCTCCATCACGACTTTGCACGGCTCGGAATCTATCTCACCTATCAACCACGTCACGCGGCTGTACGATTCCGTCTCCTCTTTCTCGATCAGAACTTCCTCAGTCATACCCTTGCTTTCATCGTATCGCTTCTGCCGGTTCAGCCAGAACGACGCCGGGATATCCAGCGACCGCTCCAGGCGCTCAGCCCAGACCTCATCTATCGGTACCTCGCCCGACAGCAGCCCCGTCACGTCCTCCACGTCCATCGCCCTGGCTAACTCATGAATCGCTATGCCCTTATCTGCCAGCGTATCCAGTATCGTTCCCCACGGCGGACTTACACTGTCCGGCTCATACTCGTTCATGCTCTTATCCTTAGCTATAGACTTCCGCATACCATGCACAACTGACCGTGCCGTCCAACCGCCGCTTGACAATGAACTTCGGCATCCCCTTCACCGCCGTAAGTTTTCCGCCCCGCTTGAGTACTTGTAGGTTCGCGAATGCGTCATATGCCATCAGCTTGGCTATCCATGCCCGATCAGTATCCCCCTTAATGACAATAAAATTCCCGTGCTCACTCCACATCGCTTCGCGTTGCAAATACGAATCATCGCGGCTTGAGTAATGCGTTGTCATGACCTTTTCTGCATGCAGCCAATCGCCACCCTCTACTTCACTGATTAGCCGGCTGTATTCCGCAAGGAATACCTGACTAGCATCCTTACCGTCTGAATCATTCGCGCTGCTATGCCGCGCAGCCGCCTCCTTTAGCCTTGCAAATTGCCGCTCATCCATCGGCTCACCATCCTCGAATTCATCTAACTTGCTACTCATTGCCCTACCTCTATCCTTGATTTCTACGTCCATTGCCTAGTCCTCTCCACGCCCCAATACACAACCCCCGCGATAAGCGCCGCGCCCAAAGCCTTCGGGTACGCTATCCCCGCCGCGACCATTAGCGGCAACGCCAATAGCGCACAGGCCACAAGCCCTACCAGCAGCCGTGCCGCCATTCCACCTAATTTATGGCCGTCCATTGTCAATCAACTGGTAGTATTCCGCCCAGCGCGGATCCCGTGCCTCGGGGATGTACGAATTGTGCCGCATGCCAAACGCCCCCGATGACGTGTCAAAAAAATACCCTGCGTCCCCTTCACCGAGAAAATACACGTGAGTGGGATACAAATCATTATTGACTGCGAATCTGAATCCCTCGAATAATCCCGTATCACCCGGAAGTGCCCTGCGATTCGCTGGTGTGTCTATCCATGCCCCTTGATTAGTCTTATCGCGTAGCATCCCGATGACCAATGCCGATGCGTAGCAATGATAGTAGCCGTCAAGCTTGGGGAATTTCCCATCTGCAAGCAGCTTTGCATGGCCTATGCGGACATCCTCCGCCCGCAATTCATGACTTACCGATTTTTGTGTCAATATTTCATGCCCCTATGTTATAACTCACACTGCGTTAAACGCCTAATCCGTGCTTTTCGCAGGTCGATTTATATGACCCAGCTGTGCTAACGCGTAATCAAACACATCTTTTTCAGGCAACCAACTATGATACGATACCGTGACATCGAAAGATTCCAGGCGGCTATCATAATTTTCCGTTCCTATAAATACACATTCATGCTGATTGATATCATATCTGTATTGGCAGTAACCGTTAGCCGCGTGCCAATCCATAACACATCCTTTTGTTTTTAACGCCCGCGCCAAATTATCTACACTGCTCTTATTAATAAATCCAATACGAAAGGTTTTGGTAATACCTATGCTCATTATTTACTCCTAAGCTCTCGGTTCTCTTCCAGCAACCTATTGTTCTCTTTCACCGCCGCCGCCAGCGTCTCCCGCAATGTCTCTATGAGGCCGTACAGATACGCGACGATCTCTCCTACCGATTCGAAATCTTCTGCCTTGTTCTTATCCATCTATTTCCCCAACATTCGGCAAATGTCTTCGGTTGTCATACCGGCGCTGATGCCCTTGTATACTTCCCCCAACATGATCTTGATTACCACCTTATTGCCCGCACTCCGCAGCTTGATCCTTTCCTTCACAGATACCGGCAAGCCCTCTGGTAACAACGCGTCAACTTCTTTCCAGCACTTTTCAATGTCTATCTCATGGCCTAACCCATCTAGTATGTATTCCGCCAGCGCCAACGCCTTCTTCCGCGTCAACCAGATTTCATGGACCGTCTCTTGCCCCCACCAGAACAACCGCCAGGCCGCCCTCATGCGGTGCCACAGCGACCACTTATATGGTCGTACTAACATCTCAAGGCCCGCCGCCATGTCATCATCATTCCATTCAAGGGGCACGCTAACCCTCAACGCATCACGGCAAACCGTGCATTTGAAGTACTTCTCACCCCGGTAATACCTGCTCATTACAATTCCCCTAGCCAATCCCTCATTAAAAACGCTATCATCCGCCACGGATCGATCCGGAACCGCTCGGCGAATGCCGCATGACCTCTGTTATGCACGGCGTCCTTGCCCAGCGTGTGGTGTTCAGCGCACAACGGAATCGCAAAGCAGTCATCCGGCTTCAAACCGACTCCCGCCATCGCGCCCTTTCTCCAGTGATGCGGCTCAGCCTCACCCCCGCAAATCGCACACGGCAACCCCCGGATATAATCCAGATACGCCTTCGATCGCCACTTGCTCATAACCCCTTATCCCACATTCGCAGCCAGTCAATTGCCGCCTGCTTGACGTCCTCGCCCGCCGCCGCCGCACGCATGATCTTCAGCAACACTGCATCAAATGCGTCACCGCCGTATCCCGCCCGCCCGGCAAAGGCCAGCGAACACTCGTATTCAATTCCCTTCAGCAACGCCAACCGGTCGAAGCACCACAGACATAAATAACCACTACCATCCCCCATATCTTCTACGGCAACCCTTGCCCATATCTCATTCGATACACTGAAATCGAGGCCGTCCTTTCGGCCGCACAGATCGCATGTAGCGCCCTGAATCGGTTCGCGTTGTTCAAGCAGTGCGTTTTCCAGCTTCGCTATCTTGTCGCGAAATTCCCAATTTGCTCGTGAACATTCATCAAGGTCGCGGTCTTTCTCCATTTCCACCAAGCGATTCAGCTCAAGGTTCCATTCCTGCAATGCCATGATCTTGCCGCTGTGAATCTCCACCGGCGCAGCGCAAATCGGGCACTGCGCGACCTTCCGCAAGTCCACGCCCGACTTTTCCTTGATCCTGTCCAGCGCACCTTCACACAACGTCCAATACCCTTCGTCCATCGATCAACTCCTTTGCAATTTACGGGGCAGCGGACCGGAGGGTGGCCCGCCGCCCCAAGGGGAGGGAGGTGTTATGAAATTTCCTGCAATTCAAGCGCGCATTGATGGTCTACTCGGGCCACAACGCAACGCACCATATCATCTGTGATCTGGCGGATTGCATTCCCAAATTGCACGCGCTTTATGCTGTCTTGTTCCATCGCAATATCTACTAAGCATTGCAAGCCATCATGGAAATCCCGAATCGTCAAAATACAGTTGCGTACGGCTTCAAGTTCCCTGGAATATACCTTCTCCCGCGCATTCTGTGGCTTCGTGCCAAGCATTCTTCGATCTGCCGCTTTCCGCAAATCAATGCTAAAATTATTGGCGTCAATGACTGCAATAAAGTCTTGATCGGCTGGGTAAACATCTTTCCAATTTTGGCGCCATTCCGCGCACCGATTAAGAAGCGTGTGTTGCTCCGCGATCCATGCCTTCATTCGCGCATCATCCACCAATGCCAACCGCGCGCGATTGATCAATGACTCCTTATAGCAAAGATACGCATTGTCCAAATATGCATACATCGTTCATCCATCCTTCTGTCCGTCCTAAGAGCCCCGACTCCATGCCGGCAGCTCGTGTTCACATTAAACAACTGTCGCCCGCCATCCACCCCAGCGCATGCGGGCTGCGCCCCTCGGGCGTCCGCCGTGCATCGCCTTCTCCGACCTATCTGCTCTGTGCCAGAATCTCCGGCCTATATTCGTGCTCCTTATCACCCTTCACCGCATTACAACCGCGACATAACACCTGGGCGTTCTCCAATGTGTTCTCTCCACCGCGATATATCGGTATCACATGATCTATTGTCAGCTCAACAACCCCCTCCGGCCGCTTACAGCAAAGGCATTTGCGCTCGTACTTATCGAATAGCGCCAGCTTCTCTTCTTCCGATATGCAGCCCGGTGCGGCCCGCCTTATGCGTTGTGCTTCGCGGCTCTTGCGATTGTAGTAGTCCGGCTTGCCCCTTACGGTGACACTGACCAATGTTTTATGACATCGCTTGCAATGCCATGACAGGCCGTCATTGCTGCTTTTGCCTGCATTCCTGTAAAACATGCTTACCGGCAATATCTGCTCGCATATCGGGCACTTCTTTTTTGTTCGTTTTATCTTGCCTTTCCCCGCCGCCATCAGCGCACATGTCTCACATATCGGATGGAAACCATCTGCCTCCCGCCTGTCAGGCATGAACTTCTCTATTCGCTTTATTTTGTTGCATTTAGCACACACCTTTAGCGTTCGGGTTGCCAGCATGGAATTATATCCTCTCTGATTTAATCTCTGAAACCATTATAACACATTTGACCTGCTAAAAATTGCAATTCGTACCAATTAATTTGCATTTATTTTACTCCCGGTAGTCCGCAAGGTCCGCCCAAAGAAAGTCAATCGCCCGCGCAAGCAGCTTCGCCGCGAGGTTGTTGCTCAACCTCAGGTGCTTCGCCGCCGCACCAAGACTCCAGTCCACATACGGCCGCGTCGAGTCCGCCGGCGGAACATTGAACACCGTCATCTCCACCAATTGCTTCGCCAGCGCCCCCGCATTCCGCCGCTCACACCGCCATTCATCGCGCCCCCGCATTATCAACCCCCGCAACGCCGACTCGATGTCCAGGCAGAAATTCCGCTCCTCGATCTGCAGGTCATCCACGCTGTCCACATGCGTTTCATCCGACAACCGTGCCGCGCGAATCGCCGACTGCAGCCGCTCATACCTCGCCAATATCCGCATCACCCAGCTTCGCCGTGCGTAGTAGAGGTCCTGTTCCACCCCACCCGTGATCTCCTCCACGCGCGATTCCATCCGCTCCAGCCGTGCGGCCAACTCTGCTACGCTTACCGGCACGCAAGACTCCGCTGGCAAGCCGCAATGATTTCCAGGAATTGTTCTATCGATATATCCTGATTCATGTAGGAATCGCGTAACGGATATTTGTACCAATTCAGCCTGAAATCCGTCGGCAAATAATGGAAATTCGGCAGGATAATCGGGCAGTCGGCCGCATGATCATCTTCTTCACAGCCGCATACACAATCGCCCCAATAATAAGGTCGAATGATGAATACTCCATTCTCGAAACCCGGCATACCGTAGGAATCACAGCCCGCCTGCTCCATCAATTCAACTAACGGCTCCATCCAGGCGTCCTCTCGCGGCACCTCAAATTCCCCGCGCGAATTGCCAAAAATAAGGTTCCCCAATTCCATCACTATTTACCCCTTTGCCACAGCGCATACACAATTAATGTCGCCATTCCACCCAACCAACCAAGCAATATGTGTTCTAAATACAGTGCCGTCCCGAGTAGCAGACATATCGCACCTATAAATATGTATGTCAGGAACAGCACCCAAGTCATCACGACAACCGTTGCGATAATCCATGCGAACACGTCTATGCATCTATCTATCACAAACCACATACTTTTGATTCCGCCTCCTCTATGATTGCTTGCCACCATCCCGGCTCGGTCCTCTCCAGTAGCTTCCAGTCCTCCGCCGCCGCCCTCTTCGCCGCCAGCGACAGGTCCCTTGCCCGTAAGCCCGCGTCCTGCTGCAACTTCACGTAGAGCAGGTTCAGGTGCTTCATCACCAACATCAGCCACTCACCCCGGGCATACAACGCCGCCTCTAATTCAGTCATCTTGTGAGTCCTCAAATGTCCGTTCATACCACCTCCAATCACAACGCGGGCAGGTGCGCCTCATCCTTTCGGGTCCGCCTGAAACTATTTCCCAGCCAACGTACTTGCAAGCCCATCCCGCATAGACGATTCCGAAATCCTCTTCCTCTTCTGCATAGCCGCACTTGGGACATTCCCTTATGCTGTCAAGCTTCGGTATACTGGCATTCTCCAAGCGCTCGATTACTTCCTGCCTAGCCTTTTTCTTATATCCAAACATTATTTATACCTCTCCGTTATCACGCCATAAACCTTATCTTTGAATTCCATCCGCACTTCCGCATAGGGTCTATTCAACACTTCAATTACTCTCTTGAATGGCACTTCGGCACGAGCCCCATCTTCTTTCTTGATCCGTATGTCGCCTAGAAATACGCCGCGCAAAACTAATTCCTTCAGCACAAGTTCAATTGCTTCATTAAAGGCATTTCCTAACCTTGCCGTCATCTCTTCCACTTGATTTCTGTATCCCTCGCGATCAAGCAATGCATCCCGTGCCGTCAATTCATCGCACTGAAAATGCTCCATAATCAATTGTATATTCCTTTCGGTATACGCCAACCGCAATCCCTTCAACTCCTTCACAACAAAGTGATAATCAGCCATTGAACTTCAGCATATCGCTTATCGCGTAGGCCAATAACGCACTGCACAGCATCATTAAGCCGATACTCACCCCCGACGGCATTAAACCGAACATCCCCGCCAAGCCCGTCATCGCCTGCACCGCTAACAGGAACAGTTGCCAACGCATCAACCCCAACCGTGTCCGCTGATTACTCACTTGTCTTGCCTACCATTGGCAAATTAAACACGTTTCTTCATGACATTCAGGCCAGAGCTTGATCTGTGCCTCATCGGCTTCGCGAAAATTCTTCAGTGTAAATGCGGCATTCCATGAATGCTTGCTGCGCGAGGTATGAAAGCTGGCCTCTTCCCATGCCTCAGCAAGCGCATAAAGCGGCGGGTAATATTTCAGAAGACCAAGCCAGTCAGATTTGCGTTGAAAAAAACAACAAAAACATGAAACATTTGTTCGCCAATTATAAAGAGGATTTAATAAATCATACTTGGCGCATAGCTGATGAACTTCGCGGCGCCCAAGGCCAGCCCCAACCAATGGTGTCGTTTTAGGAATATCAGGATGGTAAATATTCGGCAAATTAAATCGGTTTGGCTCATCCGCTCGAATTCCCACACAACATTCTGCACCAGTATCAGTACATCCGGAAAAGAACTGACCTATGGGACGATCCTTGAGAAATCGCCTACACCAGCGCGTTTTAGGTCCCGGCAAAAACCAGCCTTGATTCACCAACCAGGAAAACATCGAGCCGCCGCTGACAACATTTAAGCGTTTTCCCGTAACTACGGCGAGCCGATAAAGCATTACATAACTCTCGGGGAACTCCGCGCCCGTATCAGCGAAAACCATTTCAAAGTTCTCGCCCCGCTCCCATAGCAAAAGTGCTAGGGCCGTGCTGTCGGCACCCCCGCTGACGCTCACGTACTTCATTTACTTATTCACCTTGCCTCGCACTCCAGCTTCGATCCCGAGAGTATCGCGTTGCCGCAAGTGATGCGTCCATCATCTTCCTCATGGCTTGCGATAAATACGAGCACGTCGTAACCTGCCGCCTTCAATGCCTCTTCATGTTTTTGATACGGATAATATGTCGTGTAGTCACCCGATGTTTCTATGCCGTTTGCTACCGCTAGTTTCGTTTTGTGCATTGGGGTTAGCTTAATTAGATAATCATCAGGATCAAAAAACTTCAGCAATGCCTCTGGTTCAATTTCATAATTACATACGGCAAAATTGAGTGTTATTTTACGACCATTTGGAATGATGCCATCCATAATACGCGCTATTTCTTCAAGTGAACATGCATTTGCGCTAAACATCCGGTTACGTTCCGTCTCATTTGTCGAATTAATACTCAACTGCAATCCTGCATTACCTTGGTATAACCTGTTCTTTATACGCATCCATGTGTGTATAAATGTCTTTAACCATTGATTTGCCCGGGGCATCATTGTCGAAACAACTGGATGGGCCTTGTATTCAGGATCGATATGCGTCTTGAGCCACTTAGCCGCATCCAACACATTAGGATTAAACGTCGGCTCACCCATTCGCGCAAAATGTATATTTAAACGCTTGGTAAATTCTACTTCCGGATGTTGTTTTATTCCTATAAGAACCTGCCTAATCAAATCCTTGAATGTTGCATTGATTCCCTTCCCTACCAGCGGTACGTCACAGAATTCGCAAGCCATTGAGCAACCATATTGTGTTGAAATAGTAATAACCCACTTCTCTTCTAGTGGCAGCAATCGCGTATGCCTTACCGGCCGAAGCTCTCTTGTTAACCCCAAGGCATCACACTTTACATTTACATCCTTGCCATAATCGCCAATGGATAACATTTCCAGCTTACCCCTTTGCCCCTCAACGATTAGGATGTCACCTGTGGGCACTTTGAATTGTTCAATTATTTTCATTGCCTTGCCTTGCACTCTTCCCTGCTCTTTTATGGCATCCCCGGGATGTTCCCAGTCATAAGATAAATACTTAATCCAAGAACCGCTATCATCCAGATTGCACCCATAAGGCCAAGACATGTGAACACAAGATAAGAAATAATACGGACCATACCAGGTATATCCTTCACTAATACGCTTATTGCCGTTAATATCACTCCAATTACTAACAATAATAGAAATAAGCCTAATAAAAAGCCCATTTGCTTATACTCCTTTTCTATATTCTTTCCATCCGGTTTCAATCATCCCCGGCAACGACCGGCTCCTGCGCCATCGCATCAATAGCTTGCCCTCCAGCCCGGGCCGGTCCGGGTAACGCTCCGACACCAATCGTGCCGCCGTCTTGACAAACACCGCCCGCTCGACTCCCGCCCGCTCGCACGCCGTTGCGATCTTCCGTCCCTCCGGGGCCGACTCCCATGCCGGGTGCAGATCGATGCCCAACCCCAGCACCTCGTTGATCACATCGATCACGTCCGCCGTCCACTCCTCCTCCGCTGTCATCTCTTCACCCTCAACGTCCCGATATATCAACTTCTGTACTTCCCTCGATACCCGGCCCTTCAATATCTGCGTGTCAATGTCATCCTCGTTATTCATCACTTCACATCACTCATGTTTAACGGCGCGCAAATCTCGGGCAGCAACCCCCGCAAATGCGCCCGCCAGAATGCCGCTTCAAACATGTCCTTCATTTGCTATTCCCCATGCATCCCCGTGCCCTATCCGCCGCCGCACTGCCATACAGCACCTCCAGCCGCTCCCACAGCACCGCCTCCGCATCGTTACAGTGCATCACCAGCCAGAACCCCGGCCGGCCGCCCTCGGCCAATGCCACCACCGGCCTCTTCCCCTCTTGCTTTGCCTTGACTTTCACCGCATCCCACAACGTCACGACCGTGTGCTTCTTCCGCAGCTTCACCTCGACGAACAACACCCCGTGCGTCGAATCACTCGCGCTTGTCCGCCCGTACTTCGCGTCACAGCCGCTGCCGGGTACCCGTTGCACCCCGAACCATCGCGCCACCTGCCGCTCCCGCTTCTTCCATGCCTTGTCAGCCATTTGTGCTATACTCGTACAAAGGCATTCCGTTCACCTCGCTCGGTGGGCCTTGCCTTGACGGGGCCGCCTGCTGCAACAGGCGGTCCTTATTGCGTCATGTACTACCTAATATCCCCGCCGCATTATTGGGAATTTAGTCGCGATCCTGCATTTCAAATGCAAAATTGCAAAAGCATTGACACTTGTGAATAAGTGCCAAGGGTTGTGCATCGGTACAAAACGGATGTACTTATCCACAAGTCTCTGCACTTTCATCGGTACAAAACGTGAGTACTTATCCATAAGTACATACACTTTGTACCCGCGCCCTACTCTGTGTCTTCATCTTCGTTCCCATCCGGACAATAAGTGTCCATATCTGGTGGCAACTCATCCCGCGGGACATATCTCACTCGCAACCAGCCTTTAGTCTTGGATGTTCTCAGATACCGCCGGTTGTCTGGTTCCGGCATGGTGCTTTTATGCCTACTCAGTGTCTTCAACGCTGCTCCTGTTTCCGCCAAGGCAATGCCATTCGCCGCAATTGGGGCAAATATCATCCGACTCGATGGCCAGTTCACCAAATGAAATCAGGGCACCTTGCAACTCAGATCGCTTGAATCTTGCCCCGCATTTATGACATGAAACATAGAAATCACCCGCTTTCATCTTCGGCGCCATTGGCGGGGTGATCCCCTGCCGCTTGCGCTGTGTTGGTTCCTTCCGGCCTCGTTCGCTCATTGATACCCCTCCATTGCCTATGCTTCCGCTTCTTCTGGCTCAGACATATCATCTAATTGGCAAGAAAAGATTTCTATCTTATCCATTTCATTTAACCGTTCATGGCTGCAATATTTATCCATAAACGCGTCGGCATTGTCCTTACATGAAAATAACCGCTCCCAATAAACCTCGGTAGGGAAGTACCCGTCGCATACTTTACGGACACACCATATGTTACTCATAATTCACCATTGCCTTCACAACCCGGTCCACGTAGGACTGGTTGGCGTATGTGTCATCCACTATCCTGCAACTTCCCCCGTTCCATGCCGCTGCCAAATCGGCCAGGGTTCCCTTCAATACCGCCGGTCCTTGCGCGATGCTCAGCCCGTAATCGAGCGGATGATCCAGCATCCAGCGCAGGTGCCGGCAACCCCATTCGAGGTTGACCGCCGGATCGCACAACTCCGTCAACCAGCCCTTGAATCCCCGCTCCCGCGCCGTCGCCCCCATGATCTGCATCAGGCCCCAGGAGGCCTGTTGACCCAGCAATTCCGTCAGTATCGACGCCCGGTCGCCAACCACAACACCCCCGAATTTCGCCAGCTTCACCGGGTCCGCTTGCCACGTCCCGCTCGCGGTATCCCGAAATAGCGTCTTTTTATCCAGCGAACCATCGAGCAGCACCGCCAGCGGCACCCACCTAAATCCCACCAACCATTCGTGCCCCGCCTCGTGCCGCACCGCCCAGGGATTCCACGCGCGCTCCACCTCACACAGCGCGCAGACAAGAGCTTGATTAAGGCCATAATCATTCGCCATGACACGCGCCAGCCGCTGAAGTGATATTTTTGATATCCTAAAATCCCTAATATCCCTAAACTCTTCCGCGGTCATTTTATCTGCCTTGAAATCAATGCCCGCTGGCAGTACTGAGCGCGGATCATCCATCATTCGCTCGATTTCATCATTCATCGCCGCCCTCCCATTGGCATCTGGCAGCGGCACGTTGCATGACCCGGCACCGTCTGCCATAAATATTTCGGAAGCCTTCGTAGTCGCTCTTCTTCCGCGCCGCGCACCTTCCAGCCGATATGCCTGCCCCATATAAAGGCCAGCAATAGCCCCAGCGCTAATATCAAAAATACAATTTCATTCATCGCCGCCCTCCCGTCGCACAAATGTTGGATACACCTTGAACTCTATTGAGTTATCATTGACATTCTCTTCTATGCATTTCACTTCCATTTCAAGCTGTTCATCTATTCCATCCTGCATCGGCACAATTAATACAAGTGGTTTATCCCGCACAATATACGGCGCAATTTCGCCATACATTATATCCGATACCTTGAATGAAACCGTTAGAACTTTTGCTTTCTCCGCCATCATTTACTCCCTTGCTCCGCCCAGCACTTCGGAGGTTGTCAGCCCCCGCACCCGCTGGCATTCACCGTCGAAATACAACCCAGCCTTACCCGTCTCGCCGTTGCGGTTCTTCGCTATCAATATTTCCGTCTCGCCCATTTCCCCCCGCCGCTCAGGATCAAAATAACTGTCCCGGTGCAGGAATATCACTTCGTCCGCGTGCTGCTCGATCTCGCCGCTCTCCCGCAGATGATTCAATTGCGGTCGCTCGTGCTTGCCGGTCTTCGGATTTCTTTGCGCCGCAAGTCGTGATAACTGACAGCCAACCATCACGTGTGCATTCAACTTCTGTCCTAACGATCTCAGCCGTTGCACGATATCCCCAAGCCCCCGCACCCGACCCTCATCATTCGTATCAAATAATTGCAGGTAGTCCACCACGATCAGGTCCACGCCCTTTTGCAAGTGCCGCGCCTCGGCCATCGCCAGCATCTCGCCCACCCCGTAACCAATCCCGTCCGGTATCGCCAATTCCAATTTTGTCAATTCCTCCGTCGCCGCGTTCGCCCGCTTCCAGCTATCCTCGGGGATCAACCGCATCATTAATTCCCGCAACGGTACCGCCGCTATTGATGCCAAAAACCGCTTCCGCAACTTCCGCCCCCCGTCCTCCTTCGAGAAATAAATCACGTGATGCCCTTCCCGGGCCGCCGCCACGGCAAAGTTGCTCATAAACATCGTTTTCCCCATCGATGTCAGCGCCGCGATAATACTCAAGTCCCCGCGTGGAAACAGGTTGAAGCGCCCGAGGTCGATCCACGGCGCGCGGATGACTTCCGCCGCATTGCCCTCGCCATCAATCCCTGCGCGCAGCAAGTCAACCAATTCGTCATGCGCCTCGGCCATCGCCCTGAGCCGGACCCCCGTCCGCTCGCTCTCCAGCTTGGCGAGGACTTCAAGCGCCCGCTCGTAGATTTCCCGCGCTTCCTGTTCCGCTGTGTAGCACTCACTGTTGATCCTATTGCTCGCCGCAATGATCTGCCTGAGCAGCGACTTGTCCTTGACGATGCGGGCGTAGTGCTCGATATTGCTGCTGTGCGGCAGGCCGTCGAGAAGTCCGCTGATATAGCTGAAGCCGCCAACGTCGTCGAGTGTGTCGCCATGCCGGTGCAATCGCTCCCGGATCGTAACAAGATCGATGGCCTCAATGTCGGCCATCGCGCGGTAGATCTTGCGGTGGCCCTTGATATAGAAGTCACTAGACTTGAGTATCTGCGCGGCCTGCAGGTATAGTGTCCCATCGAGAAGTATCGCCCCCAATACCGATTTCTCGGCTTCGTTGTCGTGCGGCAGCAACCGATCACTCGCTATCACGCGCCTCCAGTCCTTTTAGCATATTCGCGGCGTTTTCAAAGGCTCCGGCCAATATCAAACATTCATCCGAAGATAGAGACATTAGCGGATATACATCCCCGCCATCTGCTACGAAAGTTGCCAGAAATACTCCATTAGAATCTTCGTCTATGGTGAAGCCTACATCCCCGCTATCCAGCGCGATTGTGAAACCGCGCATTCTAGACTGAATTCGTTTATCCATTTCTTATCCTCTCCAATTCCGGCGGGAACTCAAATCGTCTATCCTCCGCCGGCCAATCCAAATTGTGTTTCATCAACACGGGTATCCCCGCATCGTCCGCCCGGTCCAGGATTTCCTGCACCCACTCCCGCTCCGGTTGCCGCGCATGTGGACCTGTCAATGCACCTATGATTACCCATCTTGTCCCCTCGTCGATAGCCTCAGCGGCCGGGCCTAGCAATGGTTCAAACGAAATGAAATGATCGCATCCCCTTATCGGCCAAGCGTTTAATCTGA
>Ga0307376_10001795_pt1 | contig 22184 bp, 22 predicted proteins | sample TR2MG_FD_202536 | JGI IMG/M metagenome (GOLD analysis project Ga0307376, IMG submission 202536) | Soil microbial communities from Risofladan, Vaasa, Finland - TR-2 | ecosystem: Environmental > Terrestrial > Soil > Coastal area > Acid sulfate soil | place: Finland: Risofladan, Vaasa | collected...
CCGACATCGCCCGGATATCGGGCAGCTTCAGTTTGCGAAGGGTCTGGGCCTGCCATCGAAGCGAGCCGCTGTTCATGAGGATGCCCTTCTCGGCCACCTGCCTGCGCGCGAACTCCGTCGACAGGAGGCCCCTGAGCGCCGCCAGCTCCTTGAGACCTTTGCCGGCCACATAATAGAAATTATGGTGCGGATAATGTTCGCCCTCGTCGAGAACGATGGCATGCTTACTCGAAATGTCGGGAATCAGCAGTTTCGGCGCATGCACGAGCGACGGGTATATTCGATCGATGGTCTTGTACCAGTGCTCCGGATTTCTTTTCGCGACGTAGCGGCGTTCGAGCTCGGCACGGTGTTTTCGCAGGTAGCGGGACAGGAGCGGAAGCTCGTCAAGGTCGACGAGGCGCGGGCTGTCCCCGGCGAAGGGATTGATGACATATCGGTCTTTCCAGACGATCCGATCGCCATCCACGTCCTCCCGGGTCAACAAAGGAACCAGGATGCTATCCTCGATCTGGACCTCGGATTTTCTCACGATGAAGATATCGTCGGCACCTGTCGCGACGCCGATACCGATCGTGAAGCCCTGCTCTTCGATGGTTAGGCAGTTCGGCAAGTCTTCTCTCAATCGCAGCTCGCCTGACTCGTCGAGCTTGCTTTCGACGGAGTCCTTCGATAGAACGCTCGAGTCAAGATCCTCCAGCTTTGTCGCGGCCAAGTAGTTTGTCGCGCCGGGCGTCTCGCGCCTCACGGCGAAGATGGCGGGATACGCCACTACCTGTTCGGCAAAGGGGCTGAATCCCGATATCCTGATTACATCGCTCAGATGGAAATTGCGCGCGATCAATTTCCTCAGTGTCAGGCCATAGCCGTTGGTAAGCCACCGATCGGCGCATATGTAGGCGAGTACGCCGCCGGGGTTCAGCGATTTTACGGCCTTCTCGATGAAGGCGATGTAAAGGTCGCTGCGAGCCTTGAAACAGGGGAAGAGCGCGCGGTAGAGCTCGGCCTTGTTCGGCGGCAGCTTGTCGTAACGGACGTACGGAGGGTTTCCGATGACGACATCGAAATGTCCGGTATCGGAAGCGAGGTAATCCCCGCGGATGACGGATATCTCGTGCCAGAATTCTCGCAGTTCCGGCGCCGCACTATCAAATGCGGCCTGTAGATTGGCGGTGAAGGTATCGATTTTCACGGGATCGAGTTCGACCACGGTTATATTGCTCAGGGCCTTGGCGACTCTCATGGGATCGCTTGTGGCTGCAAGGATTCTTTCGACCAGACCGAGCGCGAAAGCTCCCTCGCCGACGGAAGGATCGAGTGTTTTTTTATTGAGAAAATCTTCTTCTGTCTTGAGCCCTGCCAGGTCGAGCATGAAGTTGACGACTCCCGGCTTCGTATAGACGGTGCCGTGCTCGCCGCCGCTTTTCCTCTTGCCGTAGATCATTTTGAAAATTCCCTCTTGCGCGAGAGCAGAAACGCGATGAAGGATTCCAGAAATGTCTCTATGCACGTGTCATCTGAACAATTTCCATAAGTTCCATCTCTCTCTGACCAAATTACGCTGGCGGCCGAGTAATGCCGTTCCGTCATCAACTTGGAGCAAAAAAGATCGAAAAGCCATCCATGTGTCGCCCGGCGGTTACGGACTGCTCTGATCTCATGCTCCAGAAATAGCGGACGGCGGAAACGATGCTATCCTTGTACTGTGCGACATCGATCTCTGGGGGCATGAAAATCCTCCAATATGAAAGGATAGCATGGAAGCGCAGGAAATGGTATCACGAGTGCCGGAGGACGAGGCATGCGCAGGATAGGCATCATCGGAGGCGGGCAGCTGGGCCGCATGGCGATAGAGGAGGCGAGGAAGTATCTCGCGCGGATCGAGGTGCTGACGCCGGAGTATCCCTCGCCGGCGGCCGAGATCGCGGACGCTTCCTATGTGGGCGATCTCATGTCCTACGAGGACGTGCTCGAACTGGCGGACAAGGTCGATGTCCTTTCGTACGAGATCGAGCACGTCAATGTCGACGCCCTGCGGGAGGCCGAGCGCAGAGGAAAGCTGGTCATTCCCTCGGCCGGCGTGCTCTCCCTGATCCAAGACAAGTCCGAACAGAAGCGCATGCTCGATTCCCATTCGCTGCCGACGGCGCGCTGGGCCTTCGTAGGCGAGGCCGACGGAGACCCGAGCGCGGAGACGCTTCGAACCGCGGCGGAGCTCGTCGGCGGATTTCCCGTGATGCAGAAAAGCTGCCGCGGCGGCTACGACGGGAGGGGAGTCGCGGCCCTCCATTCCGACGAGGGCGAGGCGCTCGCCGGACCGAGCTTCGTCGAGCGGCGCATCGATTTCGTCAAGGAACTGGCGGTCGTCGTCGCGCGCGGCGGCGACGGTTCGACGGCGATCTACCCCTGCGTCGAAATGGTCTTCGATCCCCGGGTGAACCTCTGCGACTCGGTGCTCGCCCCGGCCGACATCGACCCCGCGCTGCGCCTTCGCGCCGAAGAGCTGGCCCTGGCCTGCATCCGCGCGCTCGAAGAGGACTCGTTGCGCTTCGGTTCGCCGCGCGGCGGCGCCGCGGGAGTGTTCGCGGTGGAGATGTTCCTGACCGGCTCGGGCGAGATCCTCGTCAACGAGATCGCCCCTCGGCCGCACAATTCGGGGCACTTCAGCATCGAGGCCTGCGCCTCGAGCCAGTTCGACCAGTATGTCCGCATCCTGCTCGGACTGCCCCTCGGAAGCGCCGAGCCGCTCGCGCCCGCGATGATGGTCAACCTCCTCGGCGAGGCGGGCGAGGCGGGCGCTCCCGAGTATCTCGGCCTCGAGCGCGCCCTCGCTGTGCCGGGGGTGGGCCTGCACCTCTACGGCAAACGCGAGCTGCGGCCTTTCCGCAAGATGGGGCATCTGACGGCGATCGGTCGGAGCGCCGCCGAGGCGAGCTCTCGAGCCGAGCAGGCGCGCTCGGCCGTCAGGATCGTCGCGGCCTCGGACTCCGGCGTGGTATAGTCGGGACATGAGCGATTTTCCGAAGCTGAGTTTCGCTGCCGATGTCGCCGCCGTGCCCCTCCGCATCGCCCTCGTCGTCGGCAGGGCTCTGCCCTCCTGTCCCCCGAGCGAGCGGCCGGCGCCCGAACTCGCGGCCCTGCTCGAGCGCGTGCGCGAACGCGGAGAAGCCTGGCTCGCCGAGCCGCGGAAGAAGGCGGTGCGGGACATGCTTCGCCACGGGAGCTACAAGCCCGCCGGGCGGGCCAAGCCATCGAGCGAGTACCTGCTTGCCGCCGCCCTGGAGGGCGGCTTTCCCTTCGTGAACGGCCCGGTCGACGCCTGCAACGCGGCGAGCCTCGAGTTCGGCTACCCCGCGAGCGTCTTCGACCTCGCGAAGACCGGCGAGGAGCTGCAGCTCTCCCGCGGCCGCGCCGGCGAGTCCTATGTCTTCAATCTTTCGGGCCAGAGCATCGACCTCGAGGACCTGCTCCTCGTGCGCCGCCGCCTCGCCGACGGCAGTCTGGAAGCCTGCGGCAATCCGGTGAAGGATGCGATGGCGACCAAGGTCTTCGAGGACTGCAGGGACGTGGTGGCCCTCGTCTACGCTCCGGCCTCGGAGCCGCGCGAGGCGGTCGAGGCCTGCGCCGAGCGTTTCGCCGCATTGTTGCGGGACTTCGCCGGAGCCCGGATGGCCGGCAGCCTCGTCCTGGAGCCCTAGGCCGGAGTGCCGGCCGCGAGCGTTCCGGGCGGCCGTTCCGGGCGGCCGTTCCGGCGGCGGTGCTCAGGCGTCCCGGTCGCCGAAGAGATTGTCGACCATCGCGTCGATCTCCTCCTGGGGGATGTCGGACTTGCGTTCGTAGGCGAGTTCCTCGTTGGCGAGCCGCAGCTTCCTGAGCAGGCTGAAGATGATGGTCAGGAGGAATTTGTTGCCTGCCTCGGCGTGCCGCTGGAGGAAGTGCGCGAGTTCCTTGCGGTGGACCCTGAGCACCGAGGCCGACGAGAGCGCGGTGACGGTCGCCGTGCGCTTGACGCTCATGAAGATGCCCGCCTCGCCGAAGACGTCTCCGGGGCCGAGCGAGTTGACGTAGATCTGCTTGTCTTCCTTGTCCTCGTGCACGGTGACGCTCACCGTGCCCTCGATGATGCCGTAGAAATGAGGGCTGATCTCCCCTTCTTCGACGAGGACCTCGCCTTCTTCTATGCTGAGCACCTCGGACACCGAGAGAAGATCGACGATCTCTCCATCCGACAGGAATCTGAAGGATACGATTTTCCGGATCGGCTCGATCAGGGACATTTTCTCGGCGAACTCGATCATCTATGCCTCCTCGCTTCCGCGAGTATACGCGCCGCCGGGGCCGCGCGCGAGCGGTTTTTTCTCCGAGATCCCCGGTTTCGGCGTCGGGCGCAGGCCCTTTTGCGGCGTCGCCGGCCGCGCCGCTGCCGCGTCCCTGTTGTGACCCGGCGTCGCCGGCCGCGCCACTACCCAGCCCCGGCCGCTCGATCGCCGTTGCGGCGCCCGAGGCATTCGTCGTAAAATCCCCCATGCGCAAATTCGGCGAACGGCCCCTCGTGGGCATCATCATGGGCTCCGATTCCGACCTCCCGGTCATGCGCGAGGCCGCGCGCGTCCTCGACGAGCTCGGAGTGAACTGCGAGACGACCATAGTCTCCGCGCACCGCAGCCCGGCGCGGCTCGTCGACTATGCGCGCGGGGCGGCCTCGCGCGGCCTCGAGGTCATCATCGCGGGAGCGGGCGGCGCCGCCCACCTGCCGGGCATGACCGCGAGCATGACCGTCCTGCCGGTCATCGGCGTCCCGGTCCGCACGAAGACCCTCGACGGCCTGGACAGCCTGCTTTCCATCGTGCAGATGCCCGCGGGCATCCCGGTGGCGACCGTCGCCGTGGACGGCGCCCGCAACGCCGGCCTCCTGGCGGCCCGCATCCTGGCCGTCTCGCGGCCGGAGCTCGGCAAGGCCTTGGCCGATTTCGCCGCCCGGATGGAAGCGGAGGTAGCGGCGAAGGCGGCGCGGCTGGAGGAGCTCGGGGCCGAGGGCTACGACCGCGGCTAGGCGCCCGGCCCTTTAGGCGATTGCGAAAGGCCGCCCACTCGGCGTAGGATTCTCTCCACATGGAACTCCTTTCCCCTTCGGACGCCAACCTGCGCAGGGCGGGAGCCTGCCTCGCCTCGGGCGGCCTCGTAGCCCTGCCCACGGAGACCGTGTACGGACTCGGCGCCGACGCCTTCGATGTCCGCGCCGTGGCCCGCGTCTTCGAGGCGAAGGCTCGCCCGAATTTCGACCCCCTCATCGTGCACATAGCCTCGCTCGACCAGGTCGAGGACGTGGCCCAGGGGGTCGGGCGCGTCGCGCGCACGCTCATGGAGCGGCTCTGGCCGGGGCCGCTCACGCTCATCCTGCCCCGCCGGCCCGAGGTGCCCGACCTGGTCACGAGCGGACTGCCCACCGTCGCGCTGCGCCTGCCCGCCCATCCCCTGGCCCGCGCGATCATCGCCTATTCGGGGACGGCGGTCGCCGCGCCCAGCGCCAATCCCTTCGGCTATCTCTCGCCCACCCGCGCCGAGCACGTCGCGCGCATGCTCGGCGACAAGGTGGATCTCATAGTCGACGGCGGAGCCTGCGGCGTGGGGGTGGAGTCGACGGTCCTCGACGTGACGGTCGACCCGCCCGTGGTGCTGCGGCCGGGCGGGATGGCCGTCGAGACGATAGAAGAACTGATAGGCCGGGTGCGGCTGGGCGGAACGGGGAGCGCGCCTCCCGTCCCGGTCAGTCCGGGGCAGCTGGACAGCCACTACGCCCCGCGCACGCCGCTGTTCCTGTTCCGCGAGGGCGAGCTCGCGGAGCGCAGGGCCGAGGCGGTCGCGAGAGGGACGGAACGCGGCGCGGGGAGAGCGGCGGCCCTCCTCTTCGACGAGGCGGCGCTGCGGAGACTCGGCGCCGCGGCCGCCGGCTTCGCCGAGATCAGGGTGCTTTCCCCCTCGGGCGACACCGTGGAGGCCGCCGCCAATCTCTTCGCCCGGCTCCACGAGCTCGACGCCCTGGGCCTCGATTCCATCTGGGCCGAGCGCGCCCCCGACCGCTCCCTGGGGCGGGCCATCAACGACCGGCTCCACAAGGCTTCGACCAAGTGAGCCGCCCGGAATCGCCGAAGTAATCGATTATAAACCGAAGCGGCTAAACACCGGGCTCCGCCCCTCCGATATTGGGAATGGAGGATGGAGCCATGGTGGAAGCTGTCTCAAGCGGCTATTTGCCACTGTCGTTCGTCTATGCGGCGCGCTACGGCGGGCAGGATAGAATCACCGTCCCGGTGCTGCCGAGTCAGGCGCTCTACGCCAATTTCCAGCATATCCTCGGCGTGCCGGCCCAGAAGGGCGCCGCGACCTACGGGATAGACCGGCTGCAGGTACTCGAGGTGCTGCTGGAGCAGCTCGAGAGCGCCAAGACTCAGGCGCCGCCGGTGCGGGAAGCGCCTGCCGATTTCGGCGCTAGCGGCGTCGACGCCCTCATCGGGAAGTACGGCGGCGAGCTGCACGCGCTGGCCACGGCCCCGGCTCGACCCTATGCGCAGGCGCCGACCCTGGCCCCCGGCGCCATCTTCTCGATCGCCGCCTAGCCGGTTCGGAATGCTCGAAGCCTTTCGGGAGCCCGCCTGAACCTCAGGGGCCGGAGAGAGCGCTTCCTCCCTGCTGGAGCCAGGACGGCTCCCCGTCGATGATCTCTTCCGTCATCGTAGCCACCGGAATTCCGTAATACAGCTCGCCGTACATGACCGCGGCCTGGAGAATGTTGCGGCCGTACTGTCGCGTCTCCTCGATGCCCAAGACCTCCAGCTTGAGGTCGTCGGGCAGGTCGTGCAGGTCCGCGAGCCACTGCCGGAGCCGTCCCCTGCCGGCGTTGTAGGCCCACATGGCCCGCAGGGGCCGGCCCGTCTCGGAGAGCAGGTCGGAGAAGTAGACGATGCCGAAATGCAGGTTGTCCCGCGGAGAGCGGAGGTCGTAGTGCTGGATGCCCAGGGCACGCGCTATGTCCGCCGCGGTGGACGGCATGAGCTGGGCCAGCCCGATCGCGCCGACGTCGGAGCGGGCGTCGGCCCAAAAGAAACTCTCCGAGCGAAGCAGTCCGAGCAGGATGGGTTCGGGCGGCGTGAGACGATAGTGCACGGAGCGGATATCGGAGAGGTAGGGCCGGGGATAGAGCAGCTCGTAGTCGGAGCGGCGCGGGTCCCAGTCCGGGCGTCCCATCAGGGCTCCGATGAGCCGCATCGATACGTCGGGGCGTCCCGCCTGGGAGAGGAAGGCGGAAAGCCTCCGCAGGGACTCGCGGTCCAGCGAGCCGAGGCGGTCCATGGCCTCGGGGTAGACCAGGCCGGCGAGATCGTAGCGGACGAAGCCTTCGAGGAAGCTCTCCTCGGGATCCGGCTCGGTCGGCTCCGGCGGAGCCGGGCGCGAGGGCGGCAGGAGGACGGGCTCTTCGCCGAGGCGCCAGGCCGATAGCGCCCGGTAATGGAGGGGAGCCGCGGGATCGTTCATGATGGCGCGGTAGGCGTCGACCGCGTAGGAGCGCGGCAGGGGCTCAGGCGCGAGGTCCGACCTCCCCCGGAGGATTTTCCGGGTCCGGGCCGGGGGGTAGAGCCCGAGTTCGAGGGCGCGGGCGGCCACGTAGGCGCAGCGGGCGGTCATGACGGGGTCAGTCTCCGAGGCCTTGCTGGCCGCCAGGCTTTCGACGACCTCCCAGTCGCGGGCCTTCATCGCGTCGAAGAGAAGGGACTTCACCAGGTCCGAGAATCGCCCTGGGTCGTACCACGAGGCCGAGGCCTTCTCCAGGGCCTTGAGCCGCGCTCGCCGCTCGAGGGCCTGGAGCGCCGATTCCCTCAACCTTCGGTATCGGATGATCGGAGCCCTGGAGGCGCAATCGACGCCGTACCAGCGCGCCGCATCGGCGTCCGAGTGCGAGGGAGCCTCGTCGGCGAGCTTGTCGAAGAGCCCTTCGGCCTCCTTCCAGCGTTCGAGGGCGCGGTAGAATCGAGCGCGGTAGAAGGCGGCGGTCCAGGCCACGCGCTCGGTGCGGCCGGTGAGGGCGGTGTCGCCGAGGGCGGCCGCTCGTTGCCGGGCCGCGTCTTCGAGGGCCGCGAAGCGGTCGATTCCGTTGCGGGACTCGCCGGAATAGAGGAAGGCTTTTCCCGCGTCGGCCACGAGCTCGGGCGAGGCCTTGGGCGAGAAGACGAGGGCGGGGGCGCGGATGGCCTCGTGGTACGCGATGCCGTAGTCGCGGTCGGCTACGTCGATCCGCATGCGCGCCACGCCGCGCTCGGCGGCCGAAAACCGTTTGGCGGGGGGCTCGACGGCTTCTATGAAGTCGAGGGCCTTGGAGATCCATTCGCTGGAAGGCCGCTCGAGGATGATGGAGCGCAGGGGCGCGGCCCAGCCGGGGTTTCCGAGCCGCTGTCCGGCGGTCCCCTCGAAGTAGAGCAGAGCGTCGGCGTCGTCGGCGGTTTCGGCCGGAAAGGCCGCCTTGAGCGCCGCGATCGCGGCGAGCAGCTCGGCGTTCCGCCCCAGGCCGTCGAGAGCGTCGAGATAGCTTCGGTCTATCGAATAGTCGGAGCCCATCGAAGCGTGATAGGCCTCGTCGAAAGCGGCCAGATCCTTCCAGGCCTGGGGGATGCCCGCTTCGCCGTCGCTTTGCAGCAGCGCGGCGAGGGCGTGGCCGGCCTCTTTCCGGATAAGCCCGCCGTTGCGCTCGTAGGCGAGGCGGAATAGGCGCCGCACCCGCTCGGAGGCGGCGTCGAGGGAAGGAGTGCTCAAATCCGCGGGAGCCGTGCTCCCCGCGTCGGCCGAGGCTATGATCGCGGCGCCTTTGGCTGAGGCGGGACCCGAGGGACGGCTTTCGATCCAGCGCGCCAGGTAATAGTAGGAAGCGGGGCCGTAATCGCCTACCTCATCGAGCTGAGCCCGGTCGATGGCGACGATGGGGGAGGGATCGTCCGAGGCGAGAATCGCCTTGAAGCGCGATTCCGGCATGCCGAAAACCAGCCGTTCCTGGCAGGAGGCGAGGAGGAGGGGCGTGGCCGCGAAGGCGGCGGCCAGGAGTGCGCATTTCAGCCAGCGAGGGGCGGGAACCCGGCGGGGATGCTGCGACTTCGACGTATGCGGCTCGGATACTCTCATAGAGTATCCAAGCCTATCATTTTATCGAGGCGGTATCCATATCGTGCGGCCCGCGATGATGAGATCGGGATTCCTGATCTTGTTGACGCGGGCGATCTTGGCGAAATACCAGGGATTGCGATAGAAGGCGTAGGAGAGATTCCAGAGCGTATCGCCCCACTTGATGCGATAGTTCATGCCCGGACGCTTTCCGGCGGCGACCTTGGCCGCGGGTTTGACCACCGGCTTGGGGGCCGGGGCGACGGGAGCGGCCGCCTGCGGTGTTTCGGCCGGAGCCGTCGGCGCAGGAGGCTGGACGGCGGGCGCCGGGGCTGCAGGGGGGGGAGGCGGCGCAGGAGCCGCCGCCTGGGCGGCCGGGGCGGCTCCGCTTCCCGTGGCGATCCGGTAGATGAGATAGGCGCCGCCGAGGCAGAGGACGATGGCGGCGAGTATGGCCAGGAGCACCAGGACGGGATGGCGCTTGCGGCGCGGTTCCTCCTCCGGCGGCGGTTCCTCGTCGATGAGGAGCCGCACTGCCTCCTCTTCCGAGGGAAGTTCGTCGGTGGCCTGGAAATCCTCGTCCGTAAAGGCCGATGTCCCGCCGTGCAAGCTCGACGAGCCGAATTCGAAGTCGGGAATTTCGTACTTCTGCTCTTCGGAGAGCTCTTTGAGCGAAACCTTGAGGCTCTGGCTCGCGTGGGTGGAGCTTTCTTCGGCATAGGCGCTCAAGGTGCCGTCGGCCGTGAGGCCGATATCCACCCTGATGTCGGGCTCGCCCTTGGCCATGGGCGGAATGTCTTCCACGACGAGGCTGCCGATGTACTCGGCGCCGATTACCGTTTCGCCGGAGCCTCGGTACAGATCTATCTGGACGCTTTTCTGGCTGTCCTGCACCGTGGTCACGATGAGCCGTTTCCGCGCGACGGAACCGTCCTCGAGCACGGGGTAGAACTTTCCGTTGGCGAGCTTGATACCGATTTTGTCCATGGTCATCGCGCCTTCCGGTTCGGAGAGTGTGGCGGAGGCGGCCGGATCGGCCGTCTCCGCCCGTCTACAATTGTAGCTCCCGCGCAGGATATATCAACTCCTGGCGAGGGCTACCAGACTCGAGGCATCCTGATCGTAGGGGGAGGCGTCGAGATTTCCGTACAGTTCCACGCTCGAGAAGCCGGCGGCGAGGAGGGCGGCCTTTAGTTCCGTGGCCGAATAGAGCCTCAGGACGAAGGAACGGTCGACCGTCTCGACGGGCCTCAGGGGATTTTTCCGGGAGAGTATCCAGCGATTCCGCAGGCCTTCCCAGGCCCCGACGACCTCGTATTCGGTCCTGACCGTCCAGCCCGAGCGCTCGAAGGTTTCGCCGTCGATGAAGTCGCGCGCCGCGGTCTCCTTGCCGGTCGTCTCCAGGACGAGGGCTCCGCCGGGACGCAGCGACCTGCGGATGTTGCGCAGGGCGGCCAGGTCCTCCTCCGGGCTCGAGAAGTAGCCGAAGCTGGTGTACAGGTTGATCGCAAGATCGAAGCTTTCGGGGCGGACGAAGCTGCGGATGTCGGCCCTGCAAAACTCCAGAGGCAAATCGAGCCCCGCGGCGCTCTCGCGGGCGGCTTCCAGGTAGGTTTCGCTCAGGTCGACGCCCGTGACGCGATAGCCGCGCGAGGCGAGCTCGATGCTGTGGCGTCCCGGGCCGCAGCAGGAGTCGAGCACTGCCGCCCCGGCTTCGAGCCCGGCGAGCCGCTCGAGCGCGTCGACGACGGCGGGGACTTCAGCCCAGCGCCTTTCGTCGAACATGAGCGGCGCGTATGCCGCCCAGAAGGCGTCGTCTTCGAACCAGTCTCCGTTCACAGGGCCCCGTGGTCCACCACGAGCGTCATCGCGTAGCTCAGGAGCTCGAGGTCGAGCTCGTTCTGGGCGATCACGAAGGATTCGCGGATGTCGGCCCATTCCTCGGGCGTAAAGGGCGTGCCGTCGTAGTCCATGAGGAGGATGCTCCCCACGCCCGAAAGCCAGACCGTGGCGCGCTCGGGCGAGCGCGGCCAGGCTTCGAGGAAGGAGGCGAAGAGCGCGGCCTTGGTCTCGTCCGCGGCTTTGGGGAAATAGCGGAAAAAGAAATCGCGCAGCGGCTCGGATTTGAGGAGCCCCGAGGAGGTTCGCGAGCGCTTGAGCATCTGATCCAGGTCAGTCCTGAACTTGTCGGTGGGCTGCATGCCGAAAAGTATAGCGGGCCGCCCCCCTGCGCGTCTCCCGCCCTTCAGCGATAGAGGGTGAAAAGGATGACCAGGGCGTCGTAGATCGCGTGGCCCAGCGCTATCTCGTGGATATTGCCGCTCCGATGCCAGCGCCAGGCGAACCAGAGGCCGAGCAGGGTTCCGAGCGCCAGGCCGAGAGGGCCCTGGAGCCCGTGGGCGCTCCCGAACAGGAGGCTCGAGGCCAGAAGCGCCCAGGGCGCGGGGAAGCCCGCCTGCCTCAGCCTGCGGATGAGGAAGACGCGGAAGAAAAGCTCCTCGCTGTAGCCGACGGAGAGAGAGGAAACGAGGACGACGAGGACGACGGCGACCGCCGGGGTCGAGGGGCGCAGGGCCGCTCCGAGCAGGGGGTTGGTCAGTCCCAGGGAACCCATGGCGAGGGAGGGCAGGGCCACCAGGGCCAGCGCGCCCAGGGCGACCATGAGGCCGCGCCCGAGGTCCCGCCTCCTCATGCGGCCCAGCCCGAAGGCTGCCGGGCCCTCGGCGCGGCTCATCATGTAGAGCACGAGCAGGGCCTTGGGCAGGGTGTCCGCCAGGAGCAGGAGGTGAAAGCCTATCCGTCCGAGCGAGCGCCCCATGGCCGAGGGATCGGCGGGAAGAAACGCCGCCAGGTAAAACGCGGCGAAGAGCAGAGCCGCTTCGAGCATCGGGTGCGAGGGCGCGCCCGCGGGGCGGATGTCGAGGAGGGGATGCCTGGGCGCGGGGCCTTGGGGCCCGCCCCTCTCCATCGGGTCGCCGCCGGAGCCCGTCGCGGGGCCGTCGCCTAGGTCGCCTTGTCCTGCCTGCACGGAGCCTCCTTTCCTATCCCGCCGCCCTTCGTCCCTGACCGGTGTTTTGACGCGGGGCACCGCTATAGTATACTAGAAGCGGGCCGCGCGGCGGCCCCACACTGGAGATCGGATGTGCGTTAGATGATCCTGCTCCTCTTCCTCGGCCTGCTCGTGCTCATCCTCCTGGCAGTGGTGCTCACCCTGTCCATGCGGGGGGCGAAGCGGTATTCGTGGATAGAGTTCTACCTCAAGGCCCGGGAGTCGGGGCTTTCGTTCCGGGAAGCCGGCTCCCTGCGCGAGGCCGCCGCTTTCGCCAATGTCGCCGACCCGACGAACATCCTGTGGTCGCCGCGGGACCTGGACAAGGCCATCGCGGCGCTTCTGGATCGGCTCGCCGCCGAGGGGAAGGATCGGAGCCGGGAGGGAGTCTCGCTCGTGGATCGGGTCTACGCCCTTCGGAAGAAGCTCGAGTTCGAGCAGCCGCGGCACAAATACGGCATCCGCTCCTCGAGGCACATATCGCAGGGGCAGCGGGTCCGCGTCCTCCTGCACGGCGTCGGCGTCTTCAACTCGACCGTGATCGACAATCACCAGCGCTACATCGTGCTCTCCTATCCGGCGGGCGGGCGGCTGCCCAAGAACTGGATCTGGAAGGGCAAGAAGGTCTCGATCTACTTCTGGCGCCGCGAGGACGCCGGCTACGTGTTCGACAGCTACGTGATGGACGATCTCAGGATCAGGAACGTGCCCGTGCTCCAGGTTTCCCATTCCGAGGCGCTCCTGCGAACGCAGAAGCGCAGCTCCGTCCGCGCGCGGTCGAGCATTTCGGCCTACCTCTACCTCCTGAAGCGCATCGAGGGAGCCTACGAGAAGCCCGAGCGGGTTCCGGGGCTGCGCTGCCTGATCCAGGACCTGTCCGAGGACGGCGCCTCGGCGGCCATCGGCGGCAAGGCCCTGAGCGGGCTCCACGTCAAGCTCCAGTTCGCGCTGGGAGAGCGCACCATCGTCATGAGCGGGACCGTGCGCAACGTGGACTACGACGCGGAGCGCAACCGCTCCGTGCTCCACATAGCCGCCGTGACGCCGAGTCCGAGGACGCGCAACGCCATACGCTCGTACGTGTACAATATCCGCGCCTCGAACGGAGAGCAGTCCGAGGGCGCTTCCGGGCGAGACGACGAAGAAATCGTCCGCGCCTCGTTTTCATGACCGCATCGCGGGCCGGGGCCGCCGCAGGCGCGGCCCCGACCCGCGATGCGGCCAAGCAAGGGGGACCGATGAAACGCTGTATCGCGGCCGCGATCCTGGCCGGAGCGATGGTGTCAGGGATGTTCGCGCAGGAGGAGAACTCGCTTCTTCTGGGCTACGAGCGCAACTTCGCCCGGTCGAGCCTCGTGACCAAGCTCGAGCTCCTGAAGGAAGTCTCGGCGAAGGACGACGCCTCGTTCGGACCGCTGTTCGACATGGCGCTCCGCTTCGCCATAGACAACGCCGCCCTGCTGGGGCCCGATCCCCAGCTCAAGGAGCTCGCCCTCCTTTCCTGCGTCGAGACCGGCAAGACCGACTACGCCAAGGCGAGCGACGATCTGTGGTCCCTGTTCCAGGCCATGAAGGACTCCGACGTGCGCGCGGCCGCGCTCCGGGCCCTCGGCCTCGTCGGAGCCGGGGACCAGCATGTCGCCGAGAACCTCAACTCCTTCCTGGCTTCGCAGAACAGCCTCTACCGCTCGGGGCTCCAGCCCGAGTATCCGGCCCTCGCGGCCTGCATCGAAGCGCTCGGCTCGATCGGGGACGGCTCCTCCTTCCCGGTGCTCTTTTCCGCCTATGTCACGGGCTATTCGCCCGAGCTGACCGCCGAGGCGGCCAAGGCCCTGGGCTCCATCAAGGGCGACTATCTCGGCTATCTCCTGCGCGTCATCGCCCAGAATCCGCCGCTGGAGAAGGCGGCCGCCTTCTCCGCGGGGATGGCCAATGCCTCGTTCGGCGACAACGACCGAGGCGCGATAGCCGAAGCCTCCCTCTCGGCCGCCCTGGACGCGACCGCCTCCTCGCCCGTGGAGCTCCAGGCCCTGCGCGAGCTCAGGCTCGCCTCCGTCAAGGAGATCAAGCTCCTCAAGTGGCAGCGCGCCTCGCCCCTGGTCATCCGGCACTTCAATCTTCTCCAGGCCGACTACGCCAAGGGCCTGGCCGCCAAGGGCGATTTCATCGACGCGATTTCCTGTCTCGGCTCGATGGGCTCCACCGAGGCGGCGCAGACCCTCGCGCTCTATCTGCAGATCCTGAACGCGCAGACCGAGCAGGGGGCCCCCTACGACGAGGACATACTGCTCGCCGTCATTTCCTCGCTCGGGCAGCTGGGCGACAAAGTCGCCTTCGACTATCTCCTGCAGATCAGCTATCTCCAGTATTCGGATACGATCAAGCGCGCCGCTCGGGAAGCCCTTTTGAAGCTGAAGTGGTAGGGCGTCCGGGTCGGAGCGCCCGGCCTGCCCGCCCCCGTCTCCGGGCTTGAATCGCGGGAGCCGCCGAGGCGCGTAGCACTCCGTGCGGCTCGAACCTGCGATACCCGAGCGGCGAGTCGAGGCCGCTCCCGCTTTCTCCGAATTTTTTCCTCGGACGGCGGTGGTCGCCGCGGCAGGCCTCGGCCTGGGGTTCTATCCCGCGGCCCTGCCCCTCGTGCCGGTGCTCGCCGCGGCCATGGCCGCGGCGGCCTTCGGCGCCGCCCTGCGGGGACTGCGCTCTCCGGGGCCGAGGAAGTACGGGACGGCTGCCCTGGTCTTCGGCGCGGCTCTTCTGGCCGGGGCCGTCCTGGCCCACGACGCGGCTTCGGCATCCCGCCCCCTAGCCGGCTGCCGGAGCCCCGCGGCGCCGGGCGGCCGGGCTCTCCGAAGCCCCGCGGCGCCGGCGCCGGGGTTGCGGCCGGCGCCGGGAAACGCGGCCCGGCCGCCGAGCGATGCGGCGGAGGGGCGGCTGCGTCTGGTCGCCTTCACGGGACGGCTCCGAAAGGATTCGGCCGTCACGCGGGGCGGCTCGACCGCCTACAGCCTCGAGGTCGAGCGCGCCCTCATGGCGGCTCCGGGCATATCCGGCCAGCTCGGCTCCTGCGGGCATGGGGCGGGAGGCCTGGCGCGGCTCGACGTCCTGGTCCGAGGCGGGCCGCTTCTGGACGCCGGCACGCGCATCGAGCTGCGCGGAGCTCCCCGGGCGGGCGAGGCGCTCGCCTTCGTCCAGCCGCGGGATATCGCGGTCGTGGACCGCGGGACTCCGCTCGAGCGCCTGCGGAGCTGCCTGCGCGAGGGCCTGCGCTCGGCGCTTTTCCGCATCGGGGAGCGATCCTCGGGGCTCCTGCTCGCCCTCATCCTCGGCGCCCAGGACAGCCTGGAGCGCGAGGATGTGGAGGCCTTCAGGGCCGCCGGCTGCACGCACATTCTCGCGCTCTCGGGCGAGCACCTCTCGGTCCTGGCCGTGCTCGCCCTTCTCGCGCTGAAGCCGCTCTTCGGCCCGCTGTACGCCAGGCTCGGAGCGGCGCTGCTCGCCACGCTCTTCGTCTGGACCGCGGGACCGGCCCCTTCGCTCGTCCGGGCAGTGCTCATGGTGTGGCTTTCGGCCGCCGCTCTCCTCCTCGATAGGCCGCAACCCTGGCTCGCCATCCTCTGCCTCAGTTTCCTGCTCACCCTGCCCGCGGACCCCGAGGCCGCCCGGAGCCTTTCCTTCGTCCTGTCCTATCTGGCGGTCTGGGGGCTGGCCGTCCTGGCGCCTCGCTTCGAGTTCGTCCTGCGGAGCCGGATACCGCCGCCCCTTGCCGCCGCGCTCGCCGCCTCCCTGGCGGCCCAGGCCGCCACCGCGCCGGTCCTCCTCGGCACATTCGGAACCTTCGCCCCGATCGGCGCCTTCGCGTCGATCGCCGCGGCCCCCCTCGTGACGGCCTTCATGTGGTGGGGCATCGCCGCCGCGAGCCTCTGTTCGATCCTGCCCCCTCTGGCGCCCTTCGCGGTGCCGGTCTCCGATCTGTTCTACCTCGTTCTGACGGGAATCATGAAGGCGGCCGCGGCCGTCCCTTCCTTGACGGCGCAGGGTTCGGGGCTCCGGGGCGCGGCGATCGGCGCCGTAGCCGCCCTCACCGCCTTCGTGTATGCTTGGCCCGATGTCAGCTACCGCCTCTGGCTCCGCTTCGGCGACCCCCGACTACGACGCGCCCTCTTCGCTCAAGGCTCTGCTCGAGAGCGAGGGCCTCGCCATGTCCAAGCGCCTGGGCCAGAATTTCCTGATCAATAGGAGCGCCCGCGAGAGGCTCCTCGCGGAGCTCGGGGCCCGGCCGGGCGCCGCGGTCTGGGAGATCGGGCCGGGAATCGGCGCCATGACCGCCCTGGCCCTGGACGCCGGCCTCGACCTCACCGCCTTCGAGCTGGATCACGGCTTCGCCCGGCTCCTGCGGCGGGTGTTCGGCGAGCGCCCGTCCTTTAGTCTCGTCGAGGGCGATTTCCTGAAGACCTGGGCGGCGGCTCTGGCCGAGAAGGGAGCGCCCGAGCGTCTTTTCGGCAACCTGCCCTACAGCGCGGCCAACGCGATCGTCGCCACCCTGCTCGAGGACGGGCCGCCGGTTCCCCGGATGGTCTTCACCGTGCAGAAGGAAGCCGCCCTGCGCATGGCGGCCAAGCCGGGAACCAAGGACTATTCGGCCTTCTCGGTGCTCTGCACCTCAGCCTGCAAGGTCAGGCTCGCCTTCGACATAGGCGCCTCTTCCTTCTGGCCGGCCCCCCGCGTGACCAGCACGGTCGTCGTCCTGGTGCCGCGCGCGCAGCCGGTCGCGGGCGACGACAGGAAGGGCTTCTCGGCCTTCGTGCGCGCGGCCTTTTCTTCCCGGCGCAAGACCCTGCGCAATAACATGAAGGCCCTGCCCCCCGCGGCCGCCAAGGGCGAAGAGGCCCTGGATGAGACCCTCCTCGGCCTGGGCATCCGGGCCGACGTCCGGGCCGAGGCCCTGGGACCGGAAGAGCTCGCCGCGGTCTACGCCTCACTTGTCAACATGGGGCGCATCCCGTATCATTCGCCCGTATGACCGAAGTGCAGATAACGGCCGTCGACGAGGAACAGATCGACACCGTCCTCGCGAGCGACGTCGAGTTCGCCGGCGACATGAGCTTCAAGAAGCCCCTCATGATCAAGGGCCGCGTGAGCGGCATCATCCGCTCGGAGAGCGAGCTGCATATCGACGAGCACGCCGTGGTCGAGGCCGACATCACGGCGGTGGTCGTCTCGGTGAAGGGCAGCGTCAAGGGCAACATCGTCGCGAGCGAACGGATCGAGCTTTTCGCGACGGCCTCCGTCGACGGCGACGTCACCGCTCCGCAGGTCACGATGGAGACGGGATGCAGGCTCAACGGCGCGTGCCGCATGACCGCGTCGGATACCGATGCCGGCGCCTGATCGGGCGGCGGCCATGAAAAGCGCAAGATTTTTCGCGGTCCTCCTTCTTCTGACCGCGGCCGCGCTCTCGGCGGCGGCCGAGGCCAGGCCCGACGCGCTCAAGCTCTACCTCGCCGGGAAGTACGACGATGCGCGCCGGGTCTGCATCGACGAACTCGCGGCCGATCCCGGCAACATCGACTCGTACGTAGTCCTGTCGTGGAGCCTCCTCGCCATGCAGCGCTGGGCCGACGCCGAGAATTACGCCCTCAAGGGCTACGCCATCCGACGCGATCCGCGGCTCTCCGAATGCCTGGGCGAGTCGGCCTTCTATCTCGGCCGCAACGACGCCGCGCTCCGGGATTTCCAGAACTACGTGAGCGCGATCCCCGAAGGCGGCCGGGCCGGCAACGCCTACTATTTCATGGGCGAGATCTACCTGCGCCAGGCCAAGTACGACCACGCCGACATCGCGTTCAGCACCGCCCTCCAATACCTGCCCGACAATGCGCACTGGTGGGCCCGCCTGGGCTGGGCGCGCGAGAAGGGCGGCGACAGGCGCGGCGCCCGCGAGGCCTACCGCAAAGCCATCGAGCTCAATTCCAGTCTCCAGGACGCGACGAACGGCCTCAATCGCCTGTCCCAGGCCTCTCGCTGACGATGCGCCTCGGCGTCGCCTTCCAGACTCTCGGCTGCAAGCTCAACCAACTCGAGACCGACGCCCTCGTCGACTCTTTCAAGGAAGCGGGCGCCTCGATCGTTCCGTCGAGGCTCGCCGAGGGCGGCTCCGACATAGACCTGTTCGTGCTCAATACCTGCACCGTGACCGGCAAGGCCGAGCAGAAGGCCCGCCGCGCCGCCCGCGCCGTCCTGGCCAGGCGGCCCTACGCGGTCGTCATCGCGACGGGCTGCTACGCGCAGCTCGACCCGGGCGGCCTCGAAGCGCTCGGCGAGCGCATCGTCGCGGTGCCGGGGAACGACAAGGCCGCGATCCTGGGCCTGTCGCGCTGGCTCGCCGAGCGCTGGCAGGGGCACGGCGACCTGCTCGACGCCGTCCGCGAGTGGAAGGCCGAGCCGCGCTCGCCCGGCGAAGGCGCCGACCGCTTCGCGTTCAACCCCGAGTCTTTCGCCTTCCACTCCCGCCCTTCCCTCAAGGTGCAGGACGGCTGCGACAATCGCTGCAGCTACTGCCGCGTCTGCCTGGCGCGAGGCTCCTCGCGGAGTCTGCCGATCTCCGAGGCGGTGAGCCGCGCCCGCGGCCTCGAAGCTTCGCTGAGGGCTGAGGCGGTCCTCACCGGCGTGAACCTTTCGCAGTACCGCGACGGGAAGGCCGGCTTCCCCGGCCTGCTCGCCGCCCTGCTGGAGGGGACCGAGGCCATGGCCTTCCGGATTTCCTCCTACGAGCCCGACCGGGTCGACGAGGACTTCCTCTCGGTCTTCGCCCTCGACCGAGTGCGGCCGCACGCCCACCTGCCGGTGCAGTCGGGGGCCGATCCGGTGCTCGCGAAAATGGGCCGAGGCTACCGGCGCGACAAGGTGCTCGGGGCCGTCGAGGCCCTCCGGCGCGTCAAGGGCGACCTCTTCCTGGCGGCCGACATCATCGCGGGTTTTCCGGGCGAGACGGACGAAGACTTCGCCGCCACGCTCGATCTCTGCCGCAGGGCGGATTTCGCCTGGATCCATGCCTTTCCCTTTTCGCCCAGGCCGGGCACGCGCGCCTACGAGCTTAAGCCGCGCGTACCCGAACGCGTAGCCGGCGAGCGCGTGGCCGAGCTGGGAGAGCTGGCGCGCTCGGGCCGCAGGGCCTATGCCGAGCGCTGGACGGGCGCCGAGGTCGAGGCGGTGATCGAAAGCGGGGACTTCCAAGCCGACGAGGATGCGGGGGGCGCGGTCGCCGAGGAAGGACGGGGCTCGCGCTCGACGGGAGACGCCCCTGCCGCCTTTCGCATCGGAACCTCGGCGAACTACCTCAAGCTGCGCATCGAAGAGGTCCCGCCGAGCCTGCGTCCGGGCTGCGCCCTCCGTTGCCGCATCATCAGGGCTCTTCCCTTCGACGAAACGGGTTTCGACGCCCTGGCTCGGCTCGTCTAGCCGACCCGCAGGCGAGCCGTTCGGCACTTGAAAAATCTCCATTTTGCGCTATGGTGAAAGCCGTAGCCTTCGGTTTCTCTTTCGATATGCGGGCGCATCTCGAAGGAGCCCCGTTTCAGCGAAAAAAAAAGTGCAAGACTCGGGCGCATGCTCCGGCCTCCGGTATCGGCCAGGGCGGAAGCGCGGCATCGGTTAGGGGATATCGTGTGGATCGTGGAGGTGCCTTCATGTTGAGGTCGCCGGCCGGTGCAGCAGCCTTTGTTCTCGTCTCGGCCCTGCTCTTGGCTTCCTGCAATCAATTTTTCTCGGTCAATCTGTTTCAGCAGGCGGGGCTGGGCCAGCAGAGCACGCCGAGCGCCAGCGCGCTCGCCACCATGTCCGTGTCGGATCTGCAGAGCCTGGCCGAGTCGCCGAGTTTCTACACCGATCTGTCGAACGATGCGACCAAGAAGGGCGCGGTGCTCACGAACCTCCAGGGAGCGTATTCCAGTCCCTCCAATTCGGTGTCTACGATTCAATCCGCGGCGGCCCTGTATGCCGATGTCCAGCTCAACACGACCGACGGCGCGGCCATCGTCGCAGGCCTCGTGAGCGCGGCGGCCACGACGAATATCTCCGGCCTCGGGCAGTCGACTATCGTCTCGTTCATCAAGGCGACGCTGCCCGCCGACGTCCTGGCCGATTCGACGGGGACGAAGTTCGCGCAGGCCGTGGACGCCATCCTCGCGGCCAAGCCGGCCTACGACGCCATCGGCGCCACGATCCAGACGAGCGGCTGGACGGGCGGCACCTCGACCATAGGGGACGTCGCCCAGGGGGCGCTGCTCGCCTACGCGCTCGCCGGCACGGCGACAAGCAACGGACCGGCAGGCGGGCCGCCGAATGTGACTGATCTCTGGACCATGATCAACGGCACAGGAAGCGCCACGGTGACTTCCTTCACCACGCCGAACTCATCCAACCTGAGCGCCATCCTCACGGCCGCCCATTCGCCCTATACGTTCTGAGGAGCGCACCATGAAAAGCATGCTGTCGATTTTCGCCGTCCTCCTCGGATTGACCGCCTTCGGCTTGGCGCGGCTCGGGGCCCAGGCCTTTCCGGAAATCGCGCCCAAGGACGCCGCGAGCATGGCGCTGGGCGGAAGCTTCGTATCCCTGAGCTCGGGCTATTCCTCGTTCTACGGAAACCCCGCGGGCTTCGCGAGCGACCGGGGAGAGTTCACGATCTCCGACCTGAAGACCTGGGCCTACCTCAAGCCGACGTCATCGAATCTCGCGGCGGCCTCCTCGCTCCTGGGCGGAGGGGGGGACCTGGGCCAGACCATCTCGACGCTCAACGGCCTGCTCACCCAGAACGGCCTCGGCGGCGGCGCCTCCTTCGGTCTCGGCTACTCAGGCAAGGGCCTCGGCATCGGCATATACACCGTGAGCGACGAGGTGGCCTCGGGCGCGACGGCCTTCGGCGCGACCGTGCAAAGCTCGACCATAGTCAACGGCGTCATCGGCCTCGGAGCGCCCCTGCGGATAGGCGGCCTGCGCTTCGATATCGGCGGAGACGCGCGTCCCTACTATCGCATCGACTCGGTCCCGGGAGGCTGGAGCCTCCTCGACCTCGTCGGCAATTCCAACCTCATGAGCCAGAGCGTCTATGCGGGCTTCAACCTGGCCATGGACTTCGGCGTGTCGCTCAAGCTGAACACCCTGCGATTCGGGCTCGCCGTGCGGGACATCTCGCCGACCTTCCTCATGGGGAGCTACTCGCTCGGCGGATTGCTCCAGGATCTGGGGACCGGAGGGATCCCGACTCCCGGCCCCGGCGCGATCAGCGCCTACACCTATCCCTTCATCAGCCTCGGCATGGCCTGGAAGCCGAAGCTTCTGCCCCGCCTCGTCGATCCGGCCGTCTATTTCGAGGTGCAGGATCCAGTGGCTATCGCCGAAAACAAGGATTCCGTGTGGAACCTGTTCCACCTGGGCGCCGAGTTCAAGCTCTTCGACTTCCTGAGTCTCCGGGGAGGCATCAACCGGGGATGGCTTTCGGCCGGCTTCGGCTTGGATGTCTTCGTGCTCACCGTCGACGCCTCGGTCTTCACGGAGGAGCTCGGGAGGCATCCGGGCGACGATCCGCGCTCCGGGCTCGCGCTCCAGGTTGCGATTCGGCTCTGAAGGCTCGCGCGAACGGGGGCGCGCGCCGATAATCCTTAAGGAGGCTCTTCATGCGGATGCTCAGGTCCGCCTTCGCGGCCCTTTTCTTCGCGGCCCTGCTCCTCACCGGCTGCCAGCAGCTCTTCACCACCTCATTGGCGGCGGCCTTCGCGAGGAAATCGATCCCCATTCCCTCCAACCTCAGCAGCTCGCAGGCCGCTGACCTGGCCGCCCAGGCCAAGACCAATCAGGACACCCAGCTCGCCGCCGCCCTCGTCTCGAGTCTCAACACCGAAATAGCGAACACGACCGACCCGGCGACCCTGGCCTCGCTCAAGCAGTCCGCGGTGGAGGCCGCCGTGGTCGCCTCGGGCGCCGGCAGCGC
>Ga0307376_10001796_pt1 | contig 22175 bp, 44 predicted proteins | sample TR2MG_FD_202536 | JGI IMG/M metagenome (GOLD analysis project Ga0307376, IMG submission 202536) | Soil microbial communities from Risofladan, Vaasa, Finland - TR-2 | ecosystem: Environmental > Terrestrial > Soil > Coastal area > Acid sulfate soil | place: Finland: Risofladan, Vaasa | collected...
CTTCAGTCTGAGACGGCAACCAAAGGTATCTGTATCTGTTCTATCGTTTAACAACTTTTTAAATCTCCTGTTGTTGTTCTGGTAAACATGGGCTTTTAAATTTCTCCAAAAACCCCTCGGTCTTTAGCCGAGGGGTTGTTTACTCTAATACCTCTTTTTTTTATTTTTTATTAAAATATAATAATGTTGGATTTTCTTTGTGTAAAGAAATTATATTATTAGAAGTTAAATCTTCAATCCCTCTTGTGTCAAAAGGTCTTGTTATTATATGAAATCCATCTATAGTTTCTAATACTTCAATAATATTTTCTTCAAAGCCAGATTTACAGCTATTTATCTGTGCTTTTATTGATGCTAGTAAAATTAAATCCTTTAAATCATAATCTATTAACCATGTTTTTTCTTTTGAATGTCTTCCACAACACGATGAATAAAAACGTGAAATTTGTTTATAGTTACCATGAAAAATATTTTCAGAAATTTCCTTTAACAATTCAAATGCAATTTGTTTATAGCTTTTCTTTGATAATGATATATATGCTCTAGCATTAAATGTTTCGCATAATAATATTATTTCTGGAATTTTAAACTCAAAATATTCTAAATTGTCAATATAATATTGTTTTATAGTCCTTGCATCGTTATTTCTCTCTTTTTTAACCTCAATATTATCTTTTTTTCTTTGCATAACTTGCACATAATAAAAAGTATCTTTAACATCAGTTTTGTCAAACTCTAATAAATTTTTAATTTTTTCTATATTGTTTATTAACATTTAATATCCTCAATTTTTATTATTTATAAAACAAACTATTGTATCATCATATCTTTTTTTGATATTTCAAGTCTAATTTCAATTGGATTATTTGGATACTTTATTATTAGCTGTAAATCATCGCTATAATATCCATTTTGGTCATTATAACAAGGGATTGGGAATCCATTTAATTTAATACCAAAATCTGGAACATCTTCAATGCTTAAACATCCAAAGTTATGATTAAGTATGCTAGAATATTTTAATGACTCAAAATCTGCATAAACATGTTCGCAACAATCCTGATAATGTTCATATCCAATTACAATTCCATTGTCAAAAATTATTTCTTCGCTATTTATTTCTTTTATTTTCATGCAATACTCCTAATATTAATTATTAATCATTTATATATAATTCATTCTTTAGTTTTTCTTTAAATAAAATACTAGTTTGTCTAGCAATTTCTTTTTCTACAGCCACACTCCATTTAATTTCATTATTGCCCTCTCTTTTGATGTCTTCTTGCATCCCAGAAATTAATTTTCTCATATCTTTTATATCAGAAATTTTTATCTTATCTAAAACATGTATTAATCGCATATGGGTACACCATTCATTAGCAATTTCTTTTGCATTTTCTAATATTTTTAATTTTTCAGGATCAATAACTTTTCTTGAAGTAGACGTTTCCTTGAATTCATCATTTTTATGTTTAGAAATAATTCTACTTCCATTATTTTTTTTAAGCTCAATTAAAGGTCTAAGAACTAATCCTTCTTTTGTTTTTGGTTCACCTATTCCATTTCTGACAGCTTGGACTGATGGTTTTGATTTCTCTTTATCTATAATATTAATATCAGTTTTTATTTTTGTATAATATACAAATTCTAATTCTAATTCTTTGCAAAACTTTTCTGCATCTGGCACATTTAACCAATTATCATTTATTTTAACATCAAAAGCTATGAACTTTAAATCATTACCATATGTATGTCTCATACCCTGCTGTTTTCCCCCATACGCTTCTCCATAAATTATTACATCTGTTTCTAAGTATTTTAATTTTTCATATAATCTATCTTTATCAAATAATTTAACAAATTTTTCATGTTTTTCACCACCTGAAAAAAAACTCACAGTATTTTTGTTGTGTTTTTTAAACATAATATTAGCAGATGTCCCATGAATTTTTTCCATTGCGTAACATTCTTTAAACATTAATATGTCTTGATTTATATACAGGTTATCAATATGCAAATACCCCATTTGTTTCTCCTATAGTTTTATTTTTTTTATCCAATATTGCTTTATATTATTAGAGATTAAGGATCTTTCAAGTTCTATCTTTTCTTTTTCTAATTTTTTTATTTTATTATTAACTTCTAATTCTTTTTTTAATTTATTTAAATATTCAATAGAATTTATTATTACTTCATTATTTAAACATTGCAAATCATTGTGTATAAAACCAGATGTTGGAATATATTGTTTTACAATATCTTCAATGTTGGGCAAAATAACATCTTTAATATAATCCCTAAAATAAAATATTTGATTTAAAAATAAGGCTGAGCGAAAATTAAATACTAATAATTCTTTGCTAGTTTTATATCCAAGATAAACCAATGTTTCCATTTCTATATGATTAGATTCTATATGATTAGAACACATATTCCTTCTAATCTTAAAAGACAACAAATAAGAAATATCACCAATGGTAATTATTTTATTTTCACCTACAATAAATTTATCTTGACCATAATACCTACTAAAACACTCATCTTTAATATTTGATAAAGCAAAAATATTTACTATATTTTTCATTAATTCAGCTGATTCTTTTATGTTCATAATTCCACCTATGTTTATATATAATTATTCTTCTTTTCCGCATTTTGTGCAGTAATATCTATATTCCTTCATTCCATACATAGTTATACATAATCTTGGTTGATAGTTATGTATACAGAAAAAATTCTGTTTCAAAATTCTCTTTATATATATTACAAAATCTCCAAACATTAATAATATCCTATTTTAAATTTTTATTTTATCAAATATTTCTTTACTCTGTTCTATGCCAACATAATTCCTATTAACATTTTTTGCAGCTTTTAATATATTCCCACTTCCAGCAAAAGGGTCTAATACTATATCATTTTCATTAGAAGAAAGCAATATGAATTTTTCACATAAATCTATTGATTTTGAGTTAGGATGCTGTAATTTTAATTGCCTATTTGGTTTAATATTTGCTCTAATATCCTGTATAAAATTAGGATATTGATATGTGTATTCTTTGGGATTATTATTTCGCTTATCTTTCAACCATGAGTTTGATGTTTTTATAAAGTCTATCTTATTTAATGGTTTTGACTTTCCTTTTGATGCAAAAATTACAAATTGAGAAATGAAACTGAAGTTATTTTTTAAATATCTATTAGATGTATATGTCTGTGTAGTGATAATATTTTTAAATTCAAAATATTTTTTAACATTATATACCCACTTATCAACCTCTAAGGTAGGAATAAAGATATAAATATGGCTACCTTGTTTTAAAACCCTACACATTTCGCTTAACCATAAATTTATATGGTCTTTAGAAAACACATGATTTTTGCTATCATTATAAAGTTTATTATTATCATATTCTACGCCATAAGGTGGATCTGTTACTATTAAATCTACATCATTATCTTTAATATTTTTAATTATATTAACACAATCATCATTATATATATGGTTTATTTTTATACATTCATTTTTGCTCATATATTATCCTTTAAATATTTATTTATATTGAATATATAATTATATTAACTTTCTGTCAAGTTTTTATTATAATATTTTATTCTTCGTCTACGCATAGCGGATGTATGTATCCCGATCATGCTTGCATTATATAAACAATTATCACATAAATAAAAATGTTTAATCATTAAAATATTAACAACATAATTAAATTTCTTCCAATCCCATTTTATTATATTATCCCAATTCTTATCAATATAATTATGTATTTTATTTGTTATATTCTCACCACATATAATACAATGATTTTTTTCAACATGAGATTTATAATAACATTTTAAGCTACAATAATTTCCTTTATTCTTACTAACATCTGTTTTAAAAAACTTTATACCACAAAGCCTACAATAATATATTTTTTTTGATTTAAAATTTCCTATATTCTTCATTGTTTTGTTCCTCTTGGTTATCTCTATAATATACTAATTTTTTCTTTTTTTGTAATTTATTATATATTTTTGGATAAAAGTCTTGTATATATTTATCGCCAAACATTATATAATACTTTTTATTCAATGAAGATATTGGGATTGATATTGAAGACAAAGAAGCATGATTAAAGATGTCATTTAGTATTATTATATAGTATTCCTGAGACTCTTCCTTGTAGAAACAAATACCATGTATGAATTTTTTTTTATATTTATATACTAAATAACAATTATCTGTTGGTGATTTTAATATATAATCTGCTTCAAAATTATAATTATTTTTCACGTTTATTTTTTAACTAATTTATATGATAAGTTGAAGTATTTCAGTAAAAATTCTATACATTCTATCAGTAATGGATTAAAATCTTCACTTTGGAACATAATGTCTATAAATTTTGAAAGTTTTTTTTTAAAATATTTTTTACACTTACATTTATCTAGAAATTGATGAATAAATATATTATTTTCCATAAATTACTTCTCCTTGTATTCTTCTATTAAATTATTAACAACAATATCTATTGACTTATATAAAATAAATTTATTTTCAATATCTAATATTGATAAACATGTTTTCAAAATAATAAATTTTTGTTTTTCACTAAATTTATTAATATCGCAATACTCAGTTGCATTGTTTATAAGATGCTTTATAGATTCTTTTCTAATTTCATCTAAAATAACAAACTTCGAATAATCTTTTATTGAGAGTTGTTTGGATAATTCAATATAATGTTTTATTTTTTTAAGGTCTTCTATGCCGTTTTTATTACCATATCTACTTATATATTTAATTATATTTGCTTCTATGAATGGAATATTATTTTTAACAATAAAGTCTATTGGTTGCATTTTAAGTTTTAAATAATGGTTTCCCCCAATTTGTGTATTTAATGAATCTTTTTTTGTGTTATTGGTAGACATTTTATCCCCCTTCTAATTTATTTATAATATATTCAAATATCTTTTTAGTATCATTAGATATTGAAATTATTGTTTTATTTGTTTTTTATTTTTAACTTACTCATTTAACTACACATATTTTTTACAATATAAAATTATTCATCTTTATTGTCACCATTAGGACTTAACTCGTCAATCCATTGATTGAATTTTAAATTTAAAATATGCACTGCTTTTTCAGGTATTTTATTAAGTTGCTCATTTGATGTAATTTTAGGTATTAAATACATAGCAGATAAAGTTTTAGAACTTGGCAACATGAAGGCTATAGTAAAAAAACATAAAAATCCAATAATGATTTTTTTATACCAATGAAAGCTATTTATCCAATTAAGTTCCTCCCTATCGTCAATACATACAGCTCATATAATTAATCCTATAAAGAACAAGACACTTAAAACTGTAAAAATACCACATATTCCATGCATTACACCTACTAAATAAATCATCAAACTTATATTCATATTTATTTCTCCTTTTTTATTAAATAATGGATATGGCAAGGATTTGCACCTTGCATGATAGTCGATTCGTATCCAGATACTGTATTTTAACATGTTAGAAAGTTTCGCATGAAACAGCTCTCGGATTCAACACTTCCAGACGTTCTATCTTACCGCAACTAGCGTCTACCTATTTCGCCACATATCCAAATAATATATTAATTATGAAACCTTTTTACTTTTAAGCATATCATTCATAGCTTTTAAGTTTAGCATTTCGAATGGACTAATAGCTCCTCCCTTACCATTTCCACCTAATACAACAATTTGTGCATTTGGTGCTGGTTGGAAAGATGCTGTTGCTTTTGCAACACCTATAGCAGTATCCCTTGCAAACTCCGCTCTCTCTTTAGGGGTTAATCCTGCTTGCACAAGAAGTCTATTAGCTGTTGCTTCTGCTCTTTGTTTAACCAATCTTGCATTCGCTTCTTCTATAGCTTTTAATGTGTTATATTTAGCAACCTCATATTCTTTCATAGCATTTGTAACCGCTTCAATTTTCTCTACTTCTTTCTTTGCTTTTGCAACCGCAATCGCAGCATTTCCTTCTTCTTTAGCTGTGATAGCATCTTGTTTTGCTTTTTCCGCATTTGCTCTTGCTACAACTCTTTGTTGTTCAGATTCTTTCTTTTTAGCAATCAAGTTATCTATAGTAGCATCAAAGTCTAGATTTTTTATTACAAATTGAAGAATTTCAATTTTATATCTAAGAAATGGTGAAGGTTTTCTAATAATAGGCTTTCCAGTTTTGTCATATATTATTTTTACACTTCTTTTAATGAAATCATTACCTTCCGCATCCTTTGTAATTTTTTCTATTAATTCAGTATCATAAATACCATATTTAATTTGGTCTTCAACTAATGCCGTAAATTCAGCACGTCTTGAACTATACGATTCTTCTGCTTTCATTATAGAAGCAGTTTGCATTAATGCTTCAGCAACTACTTGTCTAATTAAATCAACACGAACAGCCCTAAAACTTTTAAAATCTTCATGTAATTCTTTTTGATTATCATTATTTGATGACAACTTAAATTTAATAGACCCTGAAACATCAGCTGTTCCACCATCATTAAATCTCACAGTAATTGGGTCTGATTCTTGTCCGCTTCCACCATCTAGATTGCTTGATGAAAAATGATACATCCCTGATAACTGATATTTGAAAATACTACCAAATGCCTGTAAAATTACTCCTGTCCTATTGATAGCAGATACCTTTCCAGTTAAAGCTGCTTGTTTGATTAGATAGTAACCTGAATTATTTGTTTCGAAAATTTTGCCTGCAAAAATAGCTAGAAAAATAGCCGTAACTACAACTATTATTTTTACTTTTGTTGAATTGAGCATTTATTTAATCTCCTTGTTTTTTTGTTTTTTTAATGATTTTTTTTAATTTTTTTTGTTGTCTTTTACTAGTATCATAATCTTTCACCGTTTTATCAATAAGCACATCCTCCTTCATATAGTTTATTTTTTTATATCCAAAATAAATTACTAATACAAAAACTGCTAACATAATTAAATATGCCATAACTAATCCTCCTTTTTTTAGAAAACTAAGATACTATTTTTCTCCTTTATTAAATATTTGATAAATCCTAAATCTTTTTCATAATTTTAATCCTTTAATTTTTAAATAACAATAGACGATTGCTAAAGCTAAAATTACCGATATTATTAAGATTTCTTTTAAATCGTATAATATTTTCTTCATATCATCCCAAGCTCCTTGTGATTGTTGGTTTCCATATAACACACTCAATATATCACAAAGATTTATTTTGTGCAAGTAGTTGTATGCTTTCTTTTATGTCTTTTCCATCAATATCAAATCCTAATGCATCCCAACCTTCTGTCTTTTGTCTGGCAAAAAGTTCTATTCGTGGTAAATCACCGAACAGCTCAACAATTTTATCCCTGAATATTTGTGGCTTTTCGCTATGTTTAGTTCTGTGTGTACTAACAAAACTTGACACGCTATTTGATTTGACTAAAGAATGCCCCTTCCCTTTTACGGCTAATAAACAAACTTCTTGGTTTGACTTGGCATAATATCCTATTCCAAAGAAGGGAGAACCATCTTTGTTAGTTTTCAACCACCACATTAACAGTGTAATGCTCTACCATTGAGCTACAATCCTATTCTTTATCAATATATAAACTTTCTTTTATTGTTGAATATATCGCAATGATATATTTTATATTATATTCTATAAATACATCTAAACAATAAATAAATGCCTGTAATTTAATAATACTCTTTATATCTAATGAATTCTTATTTCCTGTATAATATAAAATATAGCTAATAATAACACCAAGAAAAATAGCCTTCTTGATATTTTCAAATACTTCTGTTTTTGTTATTTTTTTTAATATTTCTTTTTTATTTTTTTTCATATACATTCCTTTAGTTATATTTCAAGTGCATATAAATACTAAATGTGTAGTTATTTGAACTTATATTATATTTATTGTAAATATTATGTGCAGGTGGGAATTGCACCCACTCGCTGACTTTGAATCTTACCTTCGGCATAGAGGTATTCAGCTTCATCGTTCCAGAGGTTACTCTATCTTGCAAGTTAGTTGCAACTTAACACCGAATCAATAAGAGGCTACTAATTTCTCCACTGCACAATATATTTATTTTTAAAGTGTTTGTATTATACACTATCTATCTTTTAATTTTAAAAAATTCCAACCCATATAGCAATATAATAGAGAACTCTTTACCGCTCTACCAACCTGAGCTATAGACTTTGGTGGTCTAGTAGGATTTGAACCTACGACCTGTCGTTTATCAGACGAAGTATCTCTATTATACGCCAATGATTTGGAAAATATATAAAACAACATCTATATACAATTATATATATTATAATTTATTTGTCAAGATATTTATTTAAAATTTTCCAAGTTTCATAATCAAGTCATAAACTGAAGCGTAAGGAACAAATAAATTAAATAATTTATGCTCAATTCCTTCCCAGTATTTAAATGTATATATAATATTGTAAAACCAAAATACCTTATATATTAAATTTAATACTTCTATTTCAAGCATATTACCTCTTATAATTTTTTATTTACTTGATTATAGCTTATTTTGGGTGTGTAGTCAAGTGTTAATAAATGTTTTTCTAATCTGTCTTTTCCAACTTGAAAATAATGCTCATCTTTTTCAATACCTACAAAACTTCGCTTAGTGTTGAGACAAGCGATTGCCGTAGTGGAGCTCCCCATTGCAAAGTCTAAGATTGTTTCACCAGAATTAGTGTATGTTTTTATTAGGTATTCCATTAGTGCTACTGGTTTTTGAGTAGGATGGAGTTTGTTTAAATCCCTGTTAAATTTAATAATCTGTGTAGGATACCTTGTTCCATTGTCTATATATGGTGTAACTTTTAATTTGTTTAAAGCACTTGTTTTAGTGTGTGTGCCCTTTGGTGTATTTTTTACTAAATTACCTTTATGTATTCTGCGTATAGGATTGTATGTTGGTTGCTTCTTATAAAAAACAACACATTCCTCTATTGTTTTACCAGCACGTCTTTTACATTGTAAAGGATTTGTAATTCTTTCTTTTTCCCAATACCAACAATACTTAAACATTTTCATATTAGACGCTATCATTGTGGTAGTAAATGGCTGACTAGCTGTCATAACGATAGCACCACTAGGTTTAATCAAGCGATTTAAATGTTCCCACATAGGCTTAAGTGATATTATAGAATCCCATTTACAAGCCGTAGTTCCATATAGCTATGGAGGGTCTGTCAACACCATATCCACTGATCTATCAGGGATACGTTTCATTTCCTCTAAACAATCGCCTTGCCATAGAGTAATCTGAGGTGTTGGCAAACCCAAATCTCCTTTGTCTGTCATATTAAATAATCCTTCATCTTGTTCAAGCAATTTCCTTGTATCAATTTAATATTTGACATTTTAAAAACTCCTTAACTATTTTCTAGTTTACATTCAATGTCTTCTATAATTTTATTATTTATAATATGGAAACCATTCTGGTTTAAAAGATACAATGCCTTTATCATTATATCTAAACTCAATTATAAAAAATCCTGTATGAGCTGTCAAGACTTTTCCTTTCATCCAGCTAGATTGCTTCTGTATGCTTCCTGTAGATACACAATGTATATTTTTTTCGTAAATATATCCCATCTTATGAACATGCCCAGCTAATAGTATGTTAGGTTTTATTGTCCCATTCTCAAAAGCATTACATGCTAATTTTTGCAATCTCCAACTATATGCAGCACTGCTTGCATCACCACCATGCCACATTTTTATTTTGATATTATCAATATTTATATCACCTTCATCAGATCCTAAATATTCAACATTACTTAAAGTTTCTGATATATCTTTAACAATGTTAGCTCCAATTGCTTTTAAAAACCATCTATCATGATTTCCATCAATAATATAGGTAGGAATTTTTATATTTGACAACATATCCCTTGAATGCCTTTTTTGTGCCTCGTATCCTAAGTGTGTGACTTCATAACAATGACCTTGTCTAGCAGACATCCCCTCAGTTACATCTCCTGCAATAGTTAAAAAACTACATCCCTGCTCTTCTATAAACTTAACACAACTTAAAAAATAGCTTGGATCTGTATGGTTTGATCCAAAATGAGTGTCAGACATGGCAGCAAATTTAACATATTTATCTTTTGAACCAACTATATCTATTGTTTTATATACTTGATCTATATGCTTATTCTTTAGCATTAAATACAACTCTTTCTCACTTAATTTATTACATAAGTCAAGTGATTGTATCTGTTTTTTTGTTACAATATCCCTAGATTTAGCTTCTCTTATATATCTATTTAAAGATTCAGATTTTATACTAAAAAACTCTAAAGTTTCTTGTTCGGTATGATTTAACCTAAAAAGTATAACATCCTTTAATTTTGATTCTGTTATTTTCATTGATGATCCTTTATTTTTATTTTAAAAGAATTTTCTCTTTTAGTTGTGATAGAATCTAATACTTCCTTATCAGAAACACATAAAAACTTTCTTATCTCTAAATACTGTTTTAATTTTTTATTATACAAAAAAGAATATTTATTTTTATTTTTAGATATATATTTCTTAACTGCTTTTTTATCTAATTCTTTTTTATAAAACTTAGTTTTAGGATATATTTCCTGAATATTAGGCATTAATTGTTCTATATTGAAATAATAGAAACATTGTTTAAAGCATTCTATTCTTTTAAATTTAATACCATTATTATACAATATTCTTATTTGTTTTTCTAGTTTAAATAATTCTTGTTCTTTGCTTTTTATTTCATTATGTAATTTAATGTATCTACTTTCTAGTTCTTCTTTGCTCATAGATTGTCCTTAATTTTAAAATATTTTATTTTTTTAAATTTATCATCAATTATTTCACAATCACACAAATATAGTAAATTATCTTTCATGAAAAAATAGTCAAAAGTAAAGAATCTGTCAAATGCACCACAAACTACCATAGAAATAAAATCATTATACTGAATTAAAAAGATATTACTTTGATATAGAGTTTGTGAAAACATACTAAATATACTATAAAGTTGATTTATATCAACAATGATTATTTTTTTATTAATTGTTCCCAAGTGAATTCCTTACGAAAAGATTTTTCTTCAGTTTTTATATCTATAAAATTATAAATATCTTCTAATTCTATAAAAATAGTATCATTTTCTATTGTATAATTTAATCCACTAATTATCATTAATATTACATCAAAAACAGTTCTGTTTAAGAATTTTGATATAAGATATATATCCTTTTTTGTTGAATATTCTGAAATTATTTCTTTTAAAAACTCTTTATCTATATTTATGAATACCTTTGAATCTTCGTTAATCTCTAAAAAAAGCCTTCCTTTTTCATAAAATATTTTTGATATATTTACTTTGTTTTTTATGTTTTTATTAATATTAAATAAAATCCAATAATTAAAACTTTCTTGAACTAACATGAAAATGTTATCTTTACTTTTATCAAAAAATACTGAAAACTTTATACCGTTATCTTTTAAACCATTATATAAAACTTGTAATTCTTTTGGTTGCATAATTTTCCTTTTTATAATCTTATTTTTATACATGATAATACTATTTTTATAAAATGTCAAGTGTTTTTTAATAAAGGTATTTTTGTTGACTTTTTGAAATAAAATAAATAATATATATTCTATAAAAATATTAAAAAATAATAAATAAGTAAAAAAGGAGCTATTATGGCAGTATTTAAGGTAAACAAAACGAACAATTTTACGGTTATGTCAAATTATCATTTAAAAGATAAAAACATATCTTTAAAATCAAAGGGGTTGCTTTCAGTTATGTTAAGTCTTCCTGAAGATTGGGATTACTCAATAAATGGGTTAGTGTCAATTATGAAAGAAAATGAAACTTCACTAAAAAATACATTGAAAGAATTAAAAAAATATGGGTATTTACAAATTATTCGCAAACAAGGAATAAAGGGTGTTTTTGAATATACTTATAACATATACGAAAAGCCAATCCTTAAGGATAAAGAGGCTAATTGTCCAGAGGGTGGTTTTCCACCTATGGATCATCCACCTATGGATGTTCCACCGATGGATGATCAGACCCAATTAAATACTAATAAACAAAACATTGAATTACAAAATACTAAAAATAATATATATAGTGATGTTAAGAACGAAACATTAGAAAGTGCTAAAAATATATTGGATTATATTAATGAACTAAAAGGCACTAAGTATAGATTTCAAGGACAAAACATTGCTAATATTTTATCAAGGTTAAAAGAATTCACAGAACAAGAAATACTTGATATGATAAAATTCAAGTATGAAAAATGGAAAGGCACAGAATGGGATATATATATAAGACCTATTACTTTGTTCAATAAAACAAAATGTGAAGAGTATGTAAATCAATGTTTGTGTGAAAAAAACAAAAAACAAAATAATAATATGACTAGTCATTATGGATTTAATTAGTCATAAAGAAAATGCTTGACATTTGTATTTTTTTGAATTATAATATTTGTAAATACTAAAAATAATAATGTGAAAAAAGGTGATAAAAATGAATAAATATAAAAAAGGAGATATGTATGGAAATTAAAATTCAATCAAATATAGCTGGAAATACTTTTCAAGTTTCTGCTGATGACAGAGGAGAAGATATTAATGAAATTTTTATAAAATTAGCACCATTTTTAAAAGCAAACATTCCTAATAGATGTAATGTTTGTAGGAATGAAGATGAGAGAATGTTTAGATTCGAAATAAATAAAGCTCAAAATGGTGGATATATTTACACAAAAGTTAGATGCTCGAAGTGTGAGGCATATTCTAAATTAAATCAAGCAAAAGAAACTAAGGTATTTTTTTGGGATATATTTAAACCAAAAGATCAAGAATTTGAAGGAAGCAATAAGAAGAAATAATAAATTTTAAAAAAAAAGGAGAAATTTAATGAGCGAAAGACTAGAAAAACATTTAAAGTTATTAGGCAAAAAATGTAGAGATAAAATTACTGGGTATACAGGAATAATTACTGGTAAATGTTATCATTTATATGGATGTGCTCAATATGCAATTAACCCTGGGCTTGGCGATGATGGAAAGCTACTTGAAGTGATGTGGTTTGATGATGGTAGGATAGAAGTTATTGGAGATGGTATAAATCCAGAAAATGTTAAATCAGATAAAAATGGTTGTGATAGTAATTCAATGCCTAATATGGTATAAAAAAAGGAGAAATAAAATGAGTGAGATTAGATTGCCGAACATTAATAGTGTTCAATTAACAGGAAGGTTAATAAAAGATTGTGAGTTTAAAACATTTAGTAATGGAGGAAGTGTTTTAAATGGATGTATAGCTGTCAATGATAACTATAAAAATCAAACAACAGGAGAGTGGGTTGATAGAACACATTTTCTAAACTTTACATTAAATGGAAAACAGGCTGAAAATTTAACAGATAAACTTAAAAAAGGAAACCCTGTATTTTTGGAAGGGAAGATACAAACAAGAAAATATATTGATAAAACAGATACAGAAAGAACATTCACTGAAATAATTGTTTATAGAATTCAAAACTTAATAAAGAATGAACCTGTACTAAATGATATTAATTCCAAACAAGAAACAAAAAAAGATAAATGGAATATTGCGGACGAGGCAGAAGATCAAGATATACCATTTTAAAAGTATAAAAAATGATTGTAAAATTTAATAAAATTAGTATTAAAATTTATAATAATTCATTTGATATTGGTTTTAAGTTTAAAATATCAAAAGATTTTCATCGTAATAGTAATAAATTAGGTTTTTATGGAATATTTTTTAAAAATTATGCTATTGTTTTATTTTTTAAATAATAATAATAAATGTAAAGGAGAAAAGATGTCTGTAGTAGTGGCAGTTAAAAGTTCAAATAGTGTTTGGATGGCATGTGATTCTCAGTTAACTTATGGAGGATTAAAAACAAACTTAATAGGAAATAAAAATAACTATAAAATATTTAGAAGCAAACAAAATAAACATTTATTAATAGGAATGGTAGGTAATTGGACTGACCATTCAATTTTAAAATCAATTTATGATATTATCCCAACAGATGAGTTAGATGAGGTAGATGAGATTGGTTTTAAAGATAAAATTAATATAAAAAAAGAATTATCAAATACGATAATGTTGGAAAAAAATATTTATAAATTTGATTATGATTTTGTTGTTAATCACATAAGACCAAGAATATTTTCAATATTAGATGAGAATGATAGGTTAATATATTGCGATGGTGCAAAAAATATGCAGTCAGAATTATTAATTGCATATAAAAATCAATTATTTCAAATTGGTTGCGGTGGGGCTGTAACCGAAATAGATGAATATATAGCTATAGGGGCTGGAAGTCATTTTGCTTATGGTAGTTTATATGCCACAAGATATATAGATATGCTTATAGAAGAAAAATGTTGTTCAGCGGTTAAAGCTGCTTGTGAACATTCAGTAAATGTAAATTATCCATTGGTATTAACAAATACTATGTGGAGAAGAAATAAGTTTAATATTGTATAATTAAAAGGAGATATGAAATGGTAATGAATGTAGATTTCTTAAGAAATTTGGATTATATTGAAATAACAAAAGAAAAAGATAATATTATAAAAGTATTAAACAAAAACACACAATGTAAGTATAAAATAAATAAAAATAAACTTAAATATAAAAGTCAAGCTGATATTGTGGCTGTCCTAAACGGAAGAGAGCCTATAGTTATGGAAGGTATAACTAGAATAGTAGGATATTTTAGTAAAATATTAAATTGGAATAAATCAAAAAAAGGTGAATTAAAAGATAGACAAAAAGGTAATTATAAAGTAAAATAAATATATTAGGTTATAAAACAATTAGGGCGGGTTCCGTCCTTTGGCGAGGATACTGCAACAGCAGGTCTTATGACCCAAGAAGCCACTAGGTCTTTAGCCTAGTGGTAGTTCACAAAATAGTATTTAATATTAGCAATAAATCCCCTGTAAGAATTATGTTGGTTTTTGAGCACCTCCTTTTATCAACAATAGTTTTTACAGGGTATGCTATTTTAAAAAATAAGGAGTTTTTATGTCAACAGAAAAGTTAAAAAAAGAGATGCTTAAGATTGAATTAAAAAACTATATAATAGAAAGACTAGATAGGCATGGATTTAGAATACAAAAATTATGTATAGTAAAAAAGGTAAAAGATGAAAGCCTAGAACAGGAATATAAAACAGAAGGATATTATGGAACATTAGATGATGCTTTTAGTAAAGTATTACAGTTAAAAATAGAAGACGACAGTGTTACTCAAATAAAAGATATTAAAATTAACCTCAATAAAGGCAAGGATGAAATTATTAATATTTTAAAAACATATAAAAATGATATTATAAAAGATATTAAAGATTATAGTGTTGTAAAAAAATAAAGGAGCTTTAAATTGATGATACCAGAACCAAAATGTAAAGAAGAATTTATTGTTATAGGAGACAAATATATAAGAACTGATGAAATAGTTTATTTTTATAAAGAAAAAATAAGCAATGATGAGTTATCTAAAAAAAAACTTGATTTACAAATGTTTCATTTAGTTTTTAATTTCAAAAATAAATGTTCTCTAACCCTAATATATGATAACGAATCTTGCATTAATAGAGATGTAAAAAAAATAAAAAAACTTATATATATATAATAATTATATTTTAATATAATAATTAACAATAAAAACAAAAGGAAAAACAATGTATAAATTTATTAAGCATTTTGAGGGGAAAGTATTAGATATTATTCAAAAAAAAACATCTGGGAAAAAGAAAAAAAGTAAAATTTTAGAAATTAAAATAGACAAAATAAAAGATTATATACAGCAATTAGATCTTGAAAAAAATAATGGATGGGAAGGATGGACAGAATGGTTGGATAAATGGGAAGGTTGGGTAGAAGGATTTGAAACAGAATTTTCAAAATATTATAAAATAGGTGATGATATTAAAGTAAATATACTTATAGATAAAAAACCAAATAGTGAAGTATGTTATATTAATTTTTATTCTCCTGATTATGTTCCAGATAAATTTTTAACACAACTTAATGCTGAAAATATTAATAAAATGATGGAAAATCAAAATGAAGCTTTGTCTTTATTGAAAAGTATTAAAATCAAAATTAATAAAAAGAAATAATAAGGATACTATTATAATGATATTTAAAATAATATTTCTAATTTTGTATACTTTATTTTCTATATCATTTGCTTATGAATTAAAGAAATATCCAAGCACAAAAAATGAAAAAATAATATGTGGAGTATTGTTTTTCTCGTTAAGTATTTTTGTATTGCATATTTTAAATATAAGGAGTTTATTGTTATGAATAATAAAACTTTATATATTGGCGTTGATATTGGAGATAAAGGTGGATGTTCTTTTTTTTATGATAAAGAAAAGAATCCAAGACATTACATAGACTTTAGAAAATTAGATAGCATTAAAGAGTTTTGTGGCGAGTTGTTAGGGTTTATTTCGGATTATAGTAATATTTATGCTTGTATAGAAAAAGTCCACTCTATGCCTAACAATGGGGCTGTAAGTTCGTTTAAGTTTGGGTATAGTGCTGGATGGGTAGAAAGTATTTTTAAAACATTAAATATTGATTATAGCATGGTAACGCCACAGCATTGGAAAGAACATTTTGATTGTATTATTAAAAAATCAGATTATTTAGATAAAAATAATGCTCAGCTCAAATCATTAAAGAAGATTATAGTTCAAGATAAATCATTCGTTATCATGGATAAAGAATATTTATTAGAAAATTATTGTCAAAGGAAAAAAAGAGGTGGTTTTAAAAAGGATATTGAATTTTATGATGCTATTATGATAGGAAAATACTGCCAAATAAACTTTTCTAAATAAAAATTTGACAAACCCTGAAAAATAAATTAAAATAAATAATGGTTAAAAGGATATTTGAAATTATGTTTTTTCAATTATGTTCGAAAAATAATCATAAGTTTGAACCAAGATATAATACAGAATATACATGCTTAGAAGACATAAAACTAGCATTCAAAGATGAATGGGGCTATGATAGAAACTATTTTGAAAAAGCCTAAAGACGGTCCTTCTGCTGGGATTACAATGACAACGGCGATGTTATCGTCTTTGACTAAACAAAAGATTAAGAAAAAATTGGCAATGACTGGAGAAATCACACTTACAGGTAGAGTTTTGCCGATAGGTGGACTTAAAGAAAAATTGTTAGCAGCATATAGAAATGGTATTAAACAGGTTATAATTCCAGAACATAATAAAAAAGATTTACAAGATATACCAAAAGAAATTTTGGATAAAATTGAAATTATTCAAGTTAAGACTTTTAAGGATGTGGCAGAAAGAGCATTTTAATGAAAAAGGAGTTAACCAATGGCAAATATGAAGTTAAAATATTCAGTTGCTGATTTATTTGCTGGTGTTGGTGGTGTTGCTTTAGGATTTCAGAATGCAGGTTTTGATTTGAAGTGGGCAAACGAAATAGATAAAGATGCTTGTTTTACATATAAAAGTAATTTTAAACATAAAATTATTGAAGATGATATTAAAAAATTAAAAAATTTAAATTTGGAAAAAGTTGAAGTCATAACCGCGGGATTTCCTTGCCAAGCATTTTCTATTGCAGGAAACAGAAAAGGGTTTGAGGATGATCGGGGTAACTTATTTTTTGAAATTATGGATTTATTAGAAATTATTCAACCGCAAGTATTGTTTTTGGAGAATGTTAAAAATTTATATAAACATGATAATGGAAAAACATTTAAAACAATTTTAAAAGAATTAAATAATAAAAAGTATAAAGTAAAATATAAAATATTGAATACTTGTGAATATTCTAATATTCCACAGAATAGAGAAAGAATATATATAGTGGCTTTTAGAGATGAAAAAGTTTGTTGTAATTTTGATTTTCCAGAACCGCTAAAAAAGAAGTTAAAAATAAAAGATATTTTAGAAAAAGAAGTGGACGAATATTATTATTATAACAAAACTAAATATTATGAAAAATTAAAAGAAAATATGATAAATTTGAATTCAATATATCAATGGAGAAGGATTTATTTAAGAGAAAATAAAAGTGGAGTTTGTCCTACTCTCACAGCAAATATGGGAACGGGAGGACATAATGTTCCCTTAGTAAGAGATTCAAAAGATATAAGGAAATTAACTCCAAGGGAATGTTTTAGATTTCAGGGGTTTCCAGATAAATTTATTTTACCGGAAAACTTATCAAGGACATCGCTTTATAAACAAGCAGGAAATAGTGTTTCTGTTCCTGTAATACAAAGAATTGCAGAAAATATTAAATTGGCTTTAAATGGTAAAAAAGTTAATAAATCAGAATTAGTTTAAAGTAGGAAGCAATGGAATATTTAAAATTAAATTTTGAAGATTTTAAAAGAGTTTTTGAATTTGGAACAAAATATTATTTAGAACCCACCAAAAATACAACTGGTAGAACAACATCAGAGCCAAGAGGTTTGGGAGCAATTTTAGATGCTTTTACATTGGGTAAATTAACAGAAATAGGAGTAGAGAAATTTTTTTATGAAAACAATAAAAATAAGAAGTATCTTTTAGATTTTGATATTAAAAAAAATATTCAAGTTCAAGACGATCCAGATATAATCAAAATTTATGAGAATGAAATAATAAGAGAGCCAAATATTTTTGTTGAAATTAAAAATACTTCTTCTAATGATAGATGGATAGGTTTAACAGAAGAGCAATTTAATACTATTAAACGAAGTTCAAAGGGGAAGTCTATTTATTTTGTTTATGCTTCTATTTCTGTTGAAAAAAAGCATGATAATTATAAAACAACCGATTTAACTGGGATGTTTTTGAAAGAGATAGAAAATATTCAAAAAAGTAAAATATTTCAAAATTTTGCAGAATTAAATGCAAAATGTAAAATAGAATTTATTCTTTCTAATCAAGATTTAGATAAATATTCTTATTATTTTGAGAAAGGGATGAATATGTATGAAACAAATCTTTTTCAAGAAAAAAATAAAAATTCTATTTATTCTAAAAATGGATTAAGAGTAGATGTTCAAGGCTTGAAAGAATACAAAAATTTTAATGGAATTTTGGAGCTTAAAATTAATAATTATGTTCAAAATGAAAAATTGGAGCTTTCTCAATTCCAAATGAAGGGCGATTTTAATTTGGTTTTCAAAAAAAATTCTACCATTATTGAACCGTTATCAAATGTATTTTTGGAGAATGAAATATTTGGGAGATTTGAATTAGTAAAAAATAAATTTTATGATTTTAATCTTAAAACCCTAGGCAGAGATCCAAAATTGAAAAGAAATAATGTTTTTATTTCAAAAAGAAAAATTTATCAACTTATTGAAGATAATAAAATAGAAAATCCGAAAAAATAGAACATATATTTGCGATATTTGCGTAAAATGTGGAAAAGTGGTTAATTTTGAAATGTTTGAAAGTTGTCAAGAATAGAGAAAATTAAAGAACAAATAGGTGGTGATATTATAATGCAAGTAAAAGATTTAATATTTTTTAAAAAGGATGAGTGGGATCTGTTTACAACACGAGAAGATTCGCAGATATATAATGAATTTATATTAATTTTAAATCATAAAATAAAAAATATAAATAAATTATTTGGCATGAAATGTATAAAAAAATATAATATTAAAATGGACAATAAAGATAACCAAGAAGAAAATATGTATATAGCACTTTTAAGATCAAAAAAACTTCCTATATTTTTAAGGATTGTAAGGTTAAGTCTTAAAAAAATTAATCTTAAAAATTTGATTTTAGATGTTTTGGAACATAATGTTGTAAACAAAAAAATATATAATACAATTATCTGTGATTTAGATGCAGCAATAAATATAGAGTTTAATAAAGCAGGTTCTGAATTTATATATACTACTCCAATTTATACTTCACTGAAAAAAATGTTAAATGATGAAATTGATTATGTAAATTTTCTATGCAAAAAAAAATGAAAAAGGTTGTGATATATGAAGATAAATAAAGAAGTCATGGAAACAGAATATCCACGTATACTTTGGAATTATTTAGTAGATTATAAAGATAAGTGGTTATTGACCGTAAGCACTCAGGAAGGATGCACTCATTCATGTAAATTTTGTGATGTTGACAATTTACCAAAACAAGGCAACTTGACAAATGATGAAATAATTAATCAAATTAAGTTATTATTGCGAAATACTGATTATGTTAAAGAAACTAAAAAGGAAAAACTAAATGAATAAAATATTAAAAATAGTTAGTGATACTCATTTTTATCACAATAAAATACTTACTTTTCATAGATCTCAATATAAGTCTATTGAGGAAATGAACGAGGCAATAATCAAAAAATGGAATGAAAAAATAAAACCAAATGATAAGGTGATACATTTAGGGGATTTTGCTTATGGTAGTGATTATGAAAAAATAGAAAATATTATTAGTAGACTAAACGGTAATATAACTCTTATTTTAGGCAATCATGATACATCAAAAAAAATAAAAGATATTTATGTGAAATACTTTAAATGTTTAGGTGGTTTATCTATTGGTAAATATTATTTTAGCCATGAACCTTTACATTTTAATACTATTAATCCAGATCAATTAAGGAGTAATGGTCGTCAAGCTACTATAAATATCCACGGACATTTGCATAATGGAGAATATTGTAGTGAAAATCATATAAATTGTTGTTTTGATGTTGTTGGAATAGATAATATGGTTAAAGAAATTTATATTTAATAAAAAATTGACAATACATCTACAAAAATACAAAGATATTGTAAAAAATGTGGGAAATTTCCAACAAAAGAAGGACATGATGCTTGTATTGGCAAAATAGAAGGTGTATTAAATGCTTGTTGTGGACATGGAATAAAAGGCGAGAAATATACACAATATATTGATAAAACAATAAGATATAATTAATACAATTCAAATTAATGATATAATCATGAAAGAAAATAGCAATATAATAACATTTACTATTCCAGAAGAATGTAAAGAGAGATATATAGCTCCAATATTTAAATTAGAAAACATGAAATTTATTGCTTTAGATATTATTGCAAGTAATAATGTTGATGATTTTAATTTGCAAATAAACTATCCAAATTTTAAGATATATAAAATAAAAAAATAAGGATTAAATAATAATGGAAAATAACAAATATAAAGAAGGCGAATTTGGTTACTGGTGGAATGTAATTGAAGGGAAGGAAGATATACAAGGCAAGATTTATCACGGAAATATTAATTGCAGGAATAACCAAGTAACAAGTTTTAAAGGATGCCCACAAAAAATTAGTGGTTGGTTTGATTTTAGTAATAACCAAATAAAAAGTTTTGAAGGATGCCCTAAAAAAATTGGTGGTGGGTTTAATTGTTGCAATAACCAATTAACAAGTTTTGAAGGATGCCCACAAGAAATTGGTTATGGTTTTTATTGTAGTAATAACCAAATAATAAATATTCCTAATAATTTTGATCATATTGAAAAACTTCATGGTGATATTTATTTATATAAAGACGAATATTTAAGTTTTTTTGATGGTGTTAGAAAAAAAGTAATCAAACAACGAAAACAAAAAGATATAGAAATATATTATTTTGAAGATGGTGTTTGTATAAAAAAAGATGGAATATACTCGCACGGAGAAACATTAAAACAAGCAAAAGAAGACTGGATATATAAAGTATCTAATCGTGATACAAGCGAATATAAAGACATGAATTTAGATACAATTGTAACATTTGAAGAAATGATAAAAATGTATAGAACTATTACAGGTTCGTGTGGGTTTGGATGCAAGGATTTCATAAAATCAAACAAAGTAAAGAAACAAGATTATTCAATAAAAGAAATTATTGATTTAACACAAAACCAGTATGGAAGTAATACATTTAAAGAGTTTTTTAAGAAATAAAAATATAAAAAAAAGGGAAATGGGGAATAATGAATAAATATAAAAAAGGATCATTTGGGTATTGGTGGACGATTATTAAAGGAAACGAGGATATTGAAGGGAAAAACTATAAAGGAGATATT
>Ga0307376_10001798_pt1 | contig 22132 bp, 22 predicted proteins | sample TR2MG_FD_202536 | JGI IMG/M metagenome (GOLD analysis project Ga0307376, IMG submission 202536) | Soil microbial communities from Risofladan, Vaasa, Finland - TR-2 | ecosystem: Environmental > Terrestrial > Soil > Coastal area > Acid sulfate soil | place: Finland: Risofladan, Vaasa | collected...
GAAGACGATCACCAGGTAGCTGACCAGACCGCCCAGGTAGCCACCGATGGTAAGGAGCAAGAGCGCCACTATCATGTTTTTGACCCAGATGGCCAGCATCATCCACGCGGGCTGCAGGCCCAGAATAAACTTGAACTGACCCAAAAAGGCCTTGTTGCGGAGGGCCTGGGCAACAACAGACGAATGGGCGGCCGGGGTCAGGGCGTAGCTCGCCAAGGCCGCGGCCAGAAAAACCAGGGCCAATACGGTCCAGTAGAAAAATATGCCCTTACCCCTCGGCCGCCGATCAAAGGCGTTGACGTAAAGATCATTCTGTCTCATGCTTTATCTCTTTCGACAATAACCGGCATATTCCTGCCGGGAGTTCACGCCTTTTGCGGTGAAATACTGCGGGATTTGGCCAGGGCGTCCACGTAGGCCTTGGCGCTGGCCTCGATGATGTCGGTGCTGATACCCCGGCCGACCACCATGCCGTTTTCCCCCAGCCTTATTTTCACCGTGGCGTCGCCCAGGGCTTCCTTGCCCCGGCTCACCGAGCGCAGGCTGTAATCCAGGAGAGTGTTCTCCACCCCCACCATATGATCGATGGCCCGGAAAACGGCATCCACCGGACCGTCGCCGGAGTTGGTCCCGGTTACCTCTTGCCCGTCCATCGCCAGGATTACCGTGGCGGTCGCCCTGGTCGAACCGGCGATGTTCAGGGCAATGTTGTGTAAAACCAGCCAGCTGTCGCCAACCGGTTTTTCCCCCATCAGGGCGTGCAGATCCTCGTCAAAGACCTCTTTCTTCTGGTCGGCCAGGACCAGGAACCGCTGGTACAGCGCATCCAGACCGGCGGCGTCCGGTTGGTACCCGAGTTCCTGCAGGCTGTGGCTCAGGGCGTGCCGGCCGGAACGGGCCGTGAGCACAATGCGGCTACGGGACAGACCTACCACCGCGGGATCGATAATCTCGTAAGTACCGCGTTCCTTGAGCACTCCGTCCTGGTGGATGCCGGAGGCGTGGGAAAAGGCGTTGGCCCCCACGATGGCCTTGTGGGCGGCCACCGGCACCCCGGTCACCCGGGAGACCAGGCGGCTGGTCCGTTCGATTTCCCGGGTATTGATGCGGGTCTCCACCCCGAAGTCGGCCGGCCGCGAATAGATGGCCATAATTACTTCCTCCAGGGCGGTGTTGCCGGCCCGTTCCCCGATGCCGTTGATGGTCCCCTCCACCTGGCCGGCCCCGGCCCGGATACCGGCCAGCGAATTGGCGGTGGCCATGCCCAGATCGTTGTGGCAGTGGATACTCACCACGGCCTTATCGATGTTGGGCACATCCGCCACGACCCGGGATATCAGGTCTGCGTATTCCCACGGCGTGGCGTAGCCCACCGTGTCCGGAATGTTGACCACGGTGGCCCCGGCCTTGATAACCGCTTCCATCACCCGGCACAGGAAGGCGGGGTCGGCCCGGAAGGCGTCCTCGGCGTAAAACTCCACGTCCCCGACCAACCGTCTGGCATAACGCACCGCGGCCACGGACATCTCCAGAACCGCATCCGGCGTCATCTTCAGTTTCTTGGCCATGTGCACCGGCGACACCGCTATGCCCGTATGGATTCGTGGTGATTCCGCCTCCCGGAGGGCCGCGGCACAAGCATCGATATCCTGTTCCACGGCCCGGGACAGGCCGCAGATAACCGCCCCCTTGATTTCTTTAGCCAGCAGCCGGACCGCGGCTAGGTCCCCCGGCGAAGAGACCGGGAAGCCGGCCTCGATTATGTCCACGCCCAGCTTGACGAGCTGGCGGGCAACCTCCAGTTTTTCCTGAGCGTTCAGGGTAATGCCGAGAGACTGCTCACCATCCCGCAGAGTGGTGTCGAAGATGTGCAACGGGCGCATAACCATCATCCTTTCCCCTTTTTTTACGACCAAAACAAAAAACCCCGCCCTACCATGGGGCGGAGTTCAATCCGCGGTACCACCCACTTTGACAGCCCAAAAGAGCTGTCGCCTCTGCTGGGTACGGGACATAATAAATCCGATACCCCCTTCCTTTTAACGGTGGAAGTTCCGTCCGGGCCTACTTTCCGGGGATTTCGGCCGGCAACTCGAGGGAGAGTTCGGTGTAGCCGTTGTACCGCCTCGCACCAAAAAAGCGGCTCTCTGCCAACACAGGCTGACACTTACTATTCCCAGTCATCGTCATTTTAACGTAGAGTTATGGGTGCATTTTAACAAGCCCGGGAGCAGTTGTCAATCTCTTTTTGGGTTGGGGCCCGCCCCGTCAAAGTTTACCCATATTTAATGCTTGCTTGGCCAGGATTATGGACTACTTCGATGGAATATTAGGGGAAAACGTATCCGACGATGGAGGTCGAGCACCTTGCTTGAAGAACTGAACCTCAAACTGGGAGGTGAAGCCGGCCAGGGCCTGCAGTCCATCGGTCTCTTGCTGGGCAAGCTGTACGCCCGGGCCGGCTACTATGTCTTCACCAACCAGGACAATGAATCCCTCATTCGCGGCGGACACAACTTCTACCAGTTGCGGGTGGCCTCCCGGCCGGTCTTCACCATGGGTGAAGCCATCGATCTCCTGGTGGACATGGACGGGGAGAGCCGGAGGATCCACGCCGGTGAAATCGCTCCGGGCGGGTTGGCCCTGGTGGACGGCACCAGCGCGGGGCCCGGGGAAGCGGCGGTCCCGTTGGCCGAAATCGCCCGGCAAAGCGGCGGCCACGACATTTTCCGCAACACCGTAGCCGCGGGAGCCATCGCCGGGCTCACCGGCCAGGACTTCGACGCCCTGGCCTCCCTTTTGACCGAGACCTTTGCCGCCGATCCCGATACCCGGGAGACCAACCTGCGCTGCGCCCGGGAGGGATACCAGGCCGCCCGGGCCACGGGCAGAAGCCTGGTGCCGGCCCCTCCCACCCACCCGGGCAAGCGGCCCTTCGTCAACGGCCACGAAGCGCTGTCCCTGGGCGCCCTGGCTGCCGGCTGCAAGTTCATGGCCGCCTACCCGATGAGTCCGTCCACCCTGATCATCACCTACCTGGCCGGCCAGGCGGATGCTTTCGGCCTGGTGGTCGAACAGGCCGAAGACGAAATAGCAGCGATCAACATGGCTCTGGGAGCTTCCTACGCCGGGGTCCGGGCCATGACGGCCACCTCGGGCGGCGGATTCGCCCTCATGGTGGAAGGCCTCTCCCTGGCCGGCATGCTGGAACTGCCGGTGGTGGTGGTAATCGCCCAGCGGCCGGGACCGGCCACAGGTCTGCCAACCCGGACCGAACAGGGCGACCTCCTCTTTGCCGTCCATGCGGGGCACGGTGAATTTCCCCGCTTCGTTTTAGCCCCGGCCACGGCGGCCGAAGCCTTCACCATAGCCCCCCGGGCCTTCGATTTGGCTGAAAGATTTCAGGTGCCGGTCATCATCCTGACCGACCAGCACCTGGCCGAGTCGTACCTAACCCCCGAACCTTTCGACTTTTCCCGGGTGACCGTAACCGGTTACCGGCTGACCGGAGCGGCCGCGCCCTACCGCCGTTACGGTCCGGGCCCGCTTGGTGTGTCCCCCCTGGCCGTGCCGGGTACCGTGGATGCCGTAGTGGTGGATTCGGACGAACACGATGCCGAAGGCCATATCGTCGAAGACGCCGCCACGAGAAAAGCCATGGTAGCCAAGAGGCTGGCCAAGTTCCCGGCCATGCTTGATGCCCTCAACCCGCCCCTGCGGCAGGGCCCACCCGCCGCCGCGGACGTTTTGCTGGGCTGGGGGTCCAGTTGGGGAGCCCTGTGTGAGGCGGGAGAAAAACTCAACCAGGCCGGCACACCGGTAGAGGTGTGGGGCCTGCAGGAGGTCTGGCCCCTCAACCCCAAACATTTTACGCCGCTCGCCGGCCGCAGGGTCACCGTGGTGGAGTCCAACGCCACCGGCCAGATGGCCAGGCTGTTGACCGGCTGGGCGGGCGTACAGGTGACCGCGGGCATCAACCGTTACGACGGCCGACCGCTCTCGGCCCGCTACATTATCCGGCATTTCAAGGGGGAATTTTAGCATGGCCAGCGCTTTTCAACTCACGGACCAGACCGCCTGGTGCCCGGGTTGCGGTAACTTCGCCATCCGGCAGGCGGTGGCACAGGCCCTGACCCTGTGCGAACTCGAGCCGCACGAGGTGGTTCTGGTTTCCGGCATCGGCCAGGCGGCCAAGCTGCCGCACTATATCAACACGAACGTGTTCAACGGCCTGCACGGGCGGGCGGTGCCGGCAGCCACCGCGATCAAGGCGGCCAACCACCACCTCCAAGTCCTGGTGACGACGGGCGACGGCGACTGCTACGGCGAGGGCGGTAACCATCTCCTGCACGCCTTCCGGCGCAATCCCGACATCACCATCCTGGTGCACGACAACCAGGTCTACGGGTTGACCAAGGGGCAGGCTTCACCCACCAGCGAATACGGCTTTGTGACCAAATTACAGAGTCACGGGGTGAAAAACGAGCCTCTGGACCCGGCCGCGCTGGCCGTGGCCATGGATGCCTCCCTGGTGGCCCGCGGTTTCGCCGGGGATATACCCGGTCTGGCGGCTTTGATCGCCCGGGCCGTCAAACACCGGGGGCTCTCCCTGGTGGACATCCTGCAGCCCTGCGTGAGTTTCAACAAACTCAACACTTACGCCTGGTACCGTCAGCGGGTGTACTACCCGGCCGAGGGCACGCATGATCCCGGCGACCGCGTGGCCGCCTTCCGTCTGGCCCTGGAGTGGGGGGACCGTATTCCGCTGGGGGTTATTTATGAAAATGAAAGGCCCGTTTTCGAGGACCAGTTTGCCGCCCTGGCCCAAGGGCCCTTGGTTTCCCAGCCCTATCCCGCCCCCGGCCTCCTGGAGAAAGCCCTGGCCGCCTTCTACTGAAATCATTCATTCCGTGCCAGCATGCCTGAGCAGGGGCCGCTTTTGGCAAAATCGGCCCAGAGAGTGGCGCCCGGAAAGCGACACCCGTCGATCTCGACAGCCTGGTTGTCAGGAAGTAAACGTGGGAAAACGTGTCAGTTTGGTGGGCAGGGTGGGATTCGAACCCGCGGAACGGCCTGGGGCCGCCCTGCGGGTTTTCAAGACCGCCGCATTCAACCACTCCTGCACGTCAGTCTTAGTGCATCACTTCAATCGACAGGCACAGGTCTTTGACGATGGTCGCGTCGAGATCTCTGATCAGAGCCCCGTTCTCGTACCGCCGCAACGAGTCCGGATGCAAACCGGCCCTCGCAACAAACTCCTCCTGGGTTAGGCCCATGCCCTCCCGTAAGGCCCTGACCTCGTCCGGCCCGGGTAGGCCCTTCCGCCTCCGGTACTCGTCATAGATGGCATGAATGCCAGGGTCGGTATCGTGCGAAGTGATATACTCCAACCCGCACACAGGGCAGCGCAGATAATCAAGGGTTCCGGCGATCAGTTCGCCCCGGACATTGACTTCTTCCTCCCGCGAAACCGGAATAAACTTCCTCATCTGATTACAATCATAGCAGTACTCTTTCATAATTTAAACCTTTCTTTTGGAAATTTGAGAGATACCCCCCTTCTTCTGTTTTAATCCGAAAGACTATCTCAAAACAATTAGGGAGCACAAGGCAATCTTGTGCTCCCACCAATTTTCCAAGCACCAATCGTCTATTCGGTAGCAAATAGGGAAAGACCAATATCTCCTACTGTTGTAAGTATACCTGCCGACAGAAGATTTGTCAAACGCCTTGTTTACCTCTACGCCTGGCAACAGCTTCTACTTATCTCCCGGGCCAGGGGCAGCAGCGCAAAACACACATTCTCCGCCACCACCAGACAATACCGCGCACCTTCCAAACCGGCCCCAACTCGCCGTACTCGCCATGAAGGTGACATTAGAGGCAAAGCGGAACCTGGTACTTCTCCAGGAGACCGGAATATCCGCTCCTGCGGCCGGTGCAGCTCAACAAGCGGCATTAACCAACCCACCGTGGCTGCCTGGAGGGCCATCTTACGGGCCGGCACCTGCCTTGGTCTCCCCTTCATCGCTCCACTCCTCGTGCCCCGGGGCCGGCGAGCCGCACAGCATCACCACGGCCCTGCGTTTCACCCATCCCCAATCCTTCTCCCCGCCGGCGGTTTCCCAGCTCTAGCGGTCTACCGGTATCAGGGCGGGACGTCCCCGAGAATTTTTCGACAATTTCTTACCCCGGTCGGGATTAAGGGCGGCAGCTAAATAGTCGATATTTAGTTGGAAGAACCTCCAAGGTAGCCGATGGCTTAGATTCAGGCACCGGTGAATGATTCCAGACCGGGTGGCGGGCTCAGTTGAGCAGACGGATAATGTCACTCTCCGGAAGCATGGCAAACACTTCACCGCGCGTATAGGAAAGAAGGTAGACGTTGGGTAAGCCCGTATTCACTCCCAAAACGCGCGCTACCACGACCTCCCCTTCCGGAAGTCTGACCAAAACGGCGTCTCCCACCTTGTACGCAGGGTTTGGCATTAGCCCCACCTTTACAGCCGAACTGGGGCAATGTTCGACAAGAGGGTCCCGTTGACCTGCCAGGGTTGGGTACCACCAGCACGGGGAGCAGCCGGACTCCGCCCCGGAGGGCAGACGCGGCACCGGTTACAGCCGGGACATTCTTTTGGAAAGCACGAGACGCAGTCCTTAACGGAGTGACCATTGATGCAGAAGGTAAAGTTCGTAGCCGACCGCTACGAACAACTGGTTGGCCATGTCGCCGGTATCCCGTGCATTCTGGAGAGCGGCGCGTCCCAGCCCAGGGCGGGTGAAACCTGGCTTGTTGAAATGACGAGGACCAACGCTCGCAGGACGGTAGCCTATGTAAAGGCGGTCCGCCCCTGGCAGGGCACGCCTGAGGACCGCCGGGCGGTCGTTCACGCCCATGTGGATTTTCACGACGGAACGCTCAAATTCCTCAGAAGTATCACCTTTCCCGTGGAACATACCCTGTATGCGCAGCTGTGGAAAGATTACCAACTCTTGATGGCTAATATGAACGCGGTGATCATAAGGGGCGACAAAGCCATCCGGTGGAACAAGAAGGGCAAGCCCCCCCATGCTTTGCCCCTGCAGCGTTTTGCCACCAAGTACAAGAACCAGCCCCTTATAGGCGAACCCGGTGACATCCGCTATTTCCTGGCCAACCTGGAGGACTTGCGCAATAAGACGATAGAAGAGGCTCGGAGAAGAAGGGCAAAGGAAGGACCAGAGGTTCTAAGTGTGACCTGACTTTGAGCCGTCCCGCAGGGCGGTTCTTCGCTTGGACGAAATCGGCCCTCTTCCCTGCCCGGCGTAAGGAACACAACCGGGGGAATTAGGGAATAGTCACGGACAAACCACGTGATCCGGTACGTAATGCATCGTTATTCGACCAAATGGGCAATTTGTGTCTGCGGATAGTATTGGAAACCGCTATCGAATGGCAAATATTGAACAATAGGAGACCCGTGATTGTCAAGGTTAACGTTTTGTCCTACTATCGCTCCATAAACGGAGACCGCTCCGTTGTTGGTGGAATCCACCGAACCATTCGGCGCATAAATGAATCCTTCCATGGTAAGGGCGCCATTATTTTCGAAAGTAATGTTTCCGCCAGAGTATAGGGCAAAAGATACCCCCCCATCGGAGCCGGTCGTACCAATACTGCCATTGGACTCGATCGTTATCCCGCCGCTGGCATATATACACGTGTTTTGCTGTATACTGCCATTGTTCTCTAAGGTTACCGAACCATCAACATATATGGGTCCCGTAAGCACGTCAGAACCATCACCACCAAATGTTTGATCCCCGGAATAATACGTCTTATTGTTATTGGCTTCGGTTTTCAACCCCGCCAAGAAACTGGAATAATCGGGCAACGAAATATAAGAATTATTGATGGTTGTTCCGGTAATATTACCATCGGTTGCATTGACAATATTGCCATCTAGAGTCACGTTGCCGGTTATATTCACCCCTCCGGTCGATCCAAAGTCGATATCACTATTGCTATGCACATTACCATTGACAGTAACCACTCCGCAACCCCCCAATTGCAGGGCTTGAGTGGTGCTCCCATTAAATATGGCATAACCTGATAGCGGATAGTATCCGGAACTATCTGCTGTCGCCGACCTCGTTAGCGCCAGGGGAGTTTTAAATCCCAAAACAGGTGCAAAGAAAAAATGATGCGGTTCGCTGATCGACACAGTGTATTTGCCACCGTTTATCGTAAACCAATTATCAGTATCATAATCGGCTTGAGAAATATTGTTGGCTTGAAGGACCGCCTCGGCCGCCGACTGAGCGTTGGAAGAGTTCGAAGCTGCCGCCAAAGCTGCTGCGGTCGCCGCCTTCTGCAACTGAACACCGTGTGTTACCTCGGCCCCGATGTCGACGCCCACGGCGGAAAAGCCGAACAGCAACACCACCAATAGGGCAACGAATACCAGCGATTGTCCGTCTTCCTTCCTAATCATGATGGTGGCACCTCCTCCACTACCATAGTCGTACTGCTCGTTACGGTGACCCCCGACGGGAAAAAAGACGCAATTATTGGAGTCAAAATGTGGTACTCCTTGTAGACGGTCACCGTTACATCGTCACCTACCGCGTCCGTCGGGTAGTAACTTGGGTCGTCGACGTTGGTACCCGGGTAGTCGGCCACCACGTCGTTCTTCATGGTGGTCGTTCCCGTTCCCAGGGTGACCATACGGGCCCCCATCGCGCTGGCCGCCTCCACCTGGCTCTTGGTCAGGAAAAGCATGCCAAAGTCTATTATGCCGGTAACCAGCAGCAAAAGGATGGGCAGCACCAGAGCAAACTCCACTGCCGCCTGTCCCCGCGAGGAGGAAAATCTCACAGCCATCCACCAGCTTTACCCGAAATTATGTACCAGGCTCCTTTCGGAGCCTACCGGCGATTACGGCGCTCTCCCCCGGTGGAGATGGCGGTGAACAGGCCCTGCAGGCTACCGTTCTCAGAGGTCAACCGCAAGGAAAGTTTGTTGCAGTAAGCAGGCATCCTGTTCACCAACTCTTCCTGATATTTACCGGAAAATATGTACCAGGCTCCTTGCGGAGCCTGTTTGGAGATTATTGTGCCGAGTTTATCGTGTTGGCGACATTGTTGAACATGTTGAACAAACCCTTACCCATAAACTGCAACGCTACGATCACGACAATCGCTATCAGGGCCAGGATCAGACCGTACTCCACCATGGTCTGCCCCTTCTCAGAGGTCAACCGGGCCTTCCAGACCGCCATCTCCGCCATCAACCGCAAGGAAAGTTCGTTCCAGCGAGCCAGCATCTTTCTCACCACCTTTCTGTATACAGTTTAAGACCGTTCCCCGCCCCTCACCATATCCGGCCCCGGCCGAGGGGAGTAACAAAAACCGGGGAGGTAAACGTTAATGGGCCAGTACGTTGTCCAGGTCCTGGTACTGATACAACCCCAGCGTGTTCATGCTCCGGGCTGTCAGGACCCCCACTACCGCAAGAGCGGCGAAACCAAGAATCAATGCGTACTCCATCAGTCAGAACAACCACCATGCACAAGGCTACTTCGCAGGCTGCCGGGATCAGGGCTATTTTCCCTGATCAAAAAGGTCAGCGCACTCACGTAAGATCCCTTCCCAATCCAGCCCAGGCGGTATTTCCAAAACCGCCACCGCGCCGCGCACCGGCCGGGTGAACTTCCCCGGCTCCATCAATACATTTTTGACCACCCGCCCTTCCGGATCCAGATAATAGACGTCAATCGTATAACTCATGAAAAAGGTGTGTATCCAGTTGCACTTAGGTATCAACAGGGCATAGTCGCCGTCCGAGCCGATCAGGCCCCTCGTCCTGGCTAGTAGTCCCCTGGCCACCTTCAGCATCAAAAGACCCCCGCGTTTATGACCGCGATCAGCGCCGGACCGAGGATGACCCCAAAAAGGGCCGGCAGGATTAAAAGGATCAGCGGAAAGAGCATTTTTACCGGCATCTTCTGGACGGCCTCTTCCACCCGGGATCGCTTGTCGATCCGCAACTGGCTACTCTGGACTCTCAGGATCTGGGACACACTCATACCGAAACGTTCGGCCTGAACCATCGATACCAGCACATTTCTCAGACTCTTGATTTCCTTGTTGCGCTGGGCAATGTTGAGGAGCGCGGTACGCCGCGGTATGCCATACTTGATTTCCTGCAGGGCAAACCCGAATTCCTGGGCTACCGGACCGCCAAATTTGCCGATCGCCGTGGCCATGGCGGCGTCAAGGCCCAGCCCGGACTCCACGGAAAGGGTCACGATATCCATGAAATTGGGCAGTTGCCTTTCCAGTTCCGTTTTGCGCCCGGTCACCGCCCGGCCCAGAAGGAATGAGGGCAGGACCTGGAACAGCAGGAATATGACTATGGCCATAAGCAGGGCCGCGGGCGGACCCTGGAGCAAATACTCGGCGTAACCGATAAGGATAGCGGCTCCGGTACCGGTGATCATCTTCATACCGGTCAGTTCTGCCGCAGTCAGGTGCCATGGGTTGCCGGCGGCGTCGATACGATCCTGCAACGTCACCAGGGTGCGTTTGCTTGCCACCAGGCTGCCGAAGCTCAGCACGGTTCGGAAGAACCTTTTGATAAAGGGAAGGCCCCCGGTTTCGCTTTTCTTTCTGGCCAGGCCGAATAACATCCTGGACATGAGACGCTCGCGGCTTTCCTTGACGCCGGTCAGAAAGTAAAGGACCAGACAAAAGATGGTGATCCAGATGCTGATTACGGCGACCCATTTGTCCGATAGTTCCATAGCTGATCACACCTTCATGTCCAGAATCCGGCGCATGACCAAAATACCCATGATCATCATCAGACCGCTGCCGACCAATATGGTCAGTCCCAGCGCATTGTGAAACAATACGCCAATGTACGAGGGCTCCATAAGGTATATCAGAAGACCTACCGCAACCGGCAGACCGGAAATGATGGCCCCGGAAAGCCTCCCCTGCGCGGTAAGGGTCTTGATATTCTTTTTCAGCTTGATCCGATCGATAACGGTATTCTGAATCAGCCCCAGGATCTCCGAGATATTGCCGCCGATTTGCCGGTTGATCCGAATGGCTATGGTCATAAGTTCGACGTCGGCGTTGTGGGTTTGTCTGGCCATGTTCTCCAGCGCTTCCTCCATCACAACACCCATGGACATGTCGTCCATGAATCTGCTGAAAACCGTCCTTATAGGGTCATCCATTTCCTCTATCACCATCTTCATCGCCTGCTGCAACGAGTATCCGGCCCTGACGGCCCCGGTCATTATGGAGAGGGCCTCTATCAACTGCTCGTCGATCAGCGCCTGTCTGACCCGCTTCTTGGCCTCGACCAGGAGGTCCAGAGACAGGGCCGCCAGGAAGCCGGCGATGAGGCCGAACCAGACGTTGATCAGGGCGAAAACGGCCCCTGCACCCAGAAAGACGACTACCTGTACACCGACGAATTCGGCGGCAAAAAGCTGGATATCTGCGTCCTTCAAACTGACTTCCTTGCGCGCCAGGTAGGTGCGCGGCACCAATCTCCCAAAGGTCCGCAGAAAGGTAAATCTCCTGGCCGGCTGCTCGTCTTCGACAGGTACCCGGAACGCAAATCCGGCCAGCTTGTCCTTCAAGGCCGTCGGCCGCAGCGACCACTGCACCAGCCCCAGGGAAAGGAACAGGGCTGTCAGAAAGACCATGACCACGGTCGCAATCAATACCACGGGGATACCCCCCTACGCAAAAAGGCTTTCCGGAACAGTGAACCCTTTACTGACCAGTTTGTCTACCAGATGGGGGCGGATGCCGGTCGCTACAAATTCCCCGGTCGTGTGTCCGCTCCGGTTGACTCCCGCTTCCTGAAACCTGAAGATATCCTGCGTCTGGATGATGTCTCCCTCCATGCCCAGCACCTCGCAGATATGGGTTATCCGCCTGGTGCCGTCGCGGAAACGGGCCTGGTGCACCACCATTTCAATGGCCGAGGAGATCTGCTCGCGGATGGCCCGCAGAGGCAGGTCCATCCCCGCCATCAATACCATCGTCTCCAGCCGGGCAAGCATATCCCGGGGCGAATTGGCATGGCCGGTGGTAATGGAGCCGTCGTGGCCCGTGTTCATGGCCTGCAGCATGTCCAGGGCCTCCCCGGACCGCACCTCCCCGACGATTATGCGGTCCGGACGCATGCGCAGGCAGTTGCGTACCAGATCGCGGATGGTAACCGTTCCCTTGCCCTCGATGTTGGGCGGCCGGGTCTCCAACCTTACAACGTGGGGCTGCCGCAGCTGCAACTCGGCTGCATCTTCAATGGTGACTATCCGCTCGTTTTCCGGGATGTACGATGATATGACACCCAGCGTACTGGTCTTGCCGCTGGAGGTGCCTCCCGCAATGATGATGTTTACCCGGCCCACCACGCATACTTCCAAAAAGCGCATCATAGGCGTACTCAGAGTGCCGAAGCGGATCAGATCCTGCATGGTGAAGGGGTCACTGGCAAACTTTCTGATCGTCAGGCACGGACCGTTGAGGGCCAGCGGCGGGATAACCGCGTTGACGCGGGATCCGTCCGGCAACCGGGCATCCACCATGGGTTGGGCTTCATCGATACGCCGTCCGATGGCCCCCACTATTTTCTCTATTACCTTAAGCACGTGGTCATGATCACGGAAGCGGACCGGAGCCTTTTCCAGCCTTCCCTGGCGCTCCATGTAGATGTCATTGGGTCCGTTGACCATTATTTCCGAAACGGTGTCGTCACCCATAAAGGGAGTTATCGGACCCAGACCGGTAAGTTCGTAAATGGTGGCGGTAACCACCTGGGACTGGTCGGAGCGGCTCATCGGGTAGTTTTCCACCCCGGCCAGCTCTTCCGCCACCGACGCAGTCATTTCCGCAAGTTCGGCTTCACTCAGCCGGGCGGTTTTGCCCAGCCGCCTGACCACTTCCGTATGCACCCGCCCGCCGAAATCCAGCAAGCGGGCATCATCGCGGACGCGCTCGTCCGCAATTAGGGTATTGGCGCCGCCATAGGGCTGCCCGACCTTTTGTTTATTGATCCAGTCTGCCAGCTTCATTGGGTATTGACGCCCCCCCGTGTAAATCCCGTAAACCTACTGCAACGCTGGCGCAAACATCTTTGCCCGTTTTGAGGCCTTGTCCTGCGGAGGTTGGGCCATAGTCATGATCGCCTGTGATATATCGCTTTTGGGATACTTCAAAACAAAAGGCTCACCGGTGTTGATCGACGCCACCGTCAGGCGGCCGTCACTTGGAACGAGATAGGATATTTTAAGTTCCAGGGCCTCCTCGATTTCCTTGATCTGTACACCAATATTGCCCACGTTGGACCGGTTGAGAACGAGCTGGACCTTGCCTAGAAAGCGCAACTCCCGGAGGATGTTGATGGCCTTCCTGGTGTTGCTGACAGCCAGTATGTCGGTGGACAAGACCAAAAGAATCTTGGTGCTCTGTTCCAGGGCCACCATGGCCACTTCCGTCATCTTACTGGGCACATCGATAACCACGTGGTCATACAGGCTATTGGCAAACTTTAGGATATTGCGGGCCTCTTCAGCGTCCACCAGATCCCCCTGTTCCGGGGAAAAGGGTGCCGGCAGGAAATCCAGGCCGGATTTGTGAGTCATCAGGTATTCGCGAAAAACGTCCTCGTCCTTGACCTCTTCCTGCACCCATTCGGCCATGGTCCGTTTGGGAGGCATATGCAGGATCAGCGCGTCCGATCCGTAGTGTACGTCATAGTCCAGGAGCAAGGTTTTGCCGGCCTTCCGTATGGTGTAAGCCAGAGCCAGGTTGGTGGCGATGAGGGAAACTCCCGACCCGCCCTTGGAAGAGTACACGGCCACGATCTCCGCCGGCAGCTTCTTGACCTGCTTTTCCTCCGGGTGGGGCATACGGTCGTAAATACGCCGGATAGCAACCAGCAATTCGCTGGAATCATACGGCTTAATCAATATCTCCTTGGCGCCGGCTGCAATGCATTGCTGCATTTTCTCGATGGTCGGCTCCATGGTGGAAAGAATCACGGCTACGTCGTTGTATTTTTTGCACAGGACATCACAGGCCTGAATACCGTCGAGAACAGGCATCTCAATGTCCATAACAACTACGTCGGGACGGGCGTCATTGGTCTTTTGGATGCAATCCTCGCCGTTCATGGCCTCACCGACCACGATCATATTTTTGTCGAATTGCAGGGTTCGACGAATACCCCGGCGAGTTTCCTCATTGTCATCCACAATAAGTACGCTAATCACTGCTTATCCCCCTAAGCAAGACGGTCAAGGTACCGTGCTGTTCCGCCTGTATCACCGTCAGCGCCCCCAACTGGAAAACCTCGATCGTAAGAGTACCGGCCGTCTTATCCAGCACCAGGACGTTAGGAAGCACATCGGTGGCACCCCCGCTGCCGTTGGACACCACAAGGTCGATCCGGTCACCCGTCAGAACGGCTCCGTTCACACCCGTCACCTGGTTGATGGGTATGCTCATGGCATACATGCTGGCAGGCACTTCAGCCGACAGACCGGACGGGACCGAGCCCTGGATCAGCATATTATTAACTATCACTTCTCCCGGTACTATGCCCACCGTGACCACCTTGCCCAGCGGATTGGCCGCGGCGTCCGGATAGACGGCCATGGGAAACTTTTTAGCTTCCAGTTCGGACGGGCCTATCGCCGTCCGAACCGGAATAACGGACTTGGCAACGAAAACCGTAACCGACTTGGCAACCGGGTTGGTAGTAAATATCTGATAGGAACCCATGGCTGCCACCGAAGCAAATACCACCGCCAGAAAAATGTAGATATACCGTTTAGGTGTAACTGTGGCCATGACGTCACCCCAATACTGATCATTGCTTCTTCCCGACGGTTCAGTCCGGCCTGATCTTCGCATATGGGGACGGCTGTCTTCGTTGCCGGGATCCGGGCTTCCCCCGTCAGGGGGAAATACCCACCCCTGCGACCGGTCCGCCCCATCGAAATCTTGCCGACGTCTCCAGCCGGACCGTATGCCCCTCCAGGCCGGCTGATTGCTTACCATATTTATCGACAGGTTAAGAACCTGTGCTTAGCGGACTATGGTCCCGGTTTAATTGCCCAATAGGACCCCTTGTCCGTGCCGGCAACGAACCATCCCTTCCACAAAACGGAAACAGCCCCGCCGTGCGGGGATGTCATTTTTCTGTCCTGCCATAGTGGTCAGCCCCGGGGCATACCCATATTGCTGACCGGTTCAATTTATTTGTACTTCTAACTAATAAACGCCTTTTGACCAACACTTATCCCAATCAGCATGGCAAAAAATACAAATACAATAAGCACAGTCGTTATCATCCATTTACGTTTAGTATTGACGCACATATCTGTTACTAATAAATAAATACCTGGCAATACTAATATATATCTGAACATCCCAAACATCGGCTCAACATTGTCAGCAAATAGCCCATTATTTCCTAATATAAGGAGGGATAAGAGGCTATATGATTTGGGTACCCATCCCCCCTTTTGGCATAGCACTACAAAAGCCACCCCCAGCGCCCATAAGTTAACCAAAAGCAATCCGGTCCCACCTTGGTGCGTTACCCCAAACTGTAACTCCTTAATAATTAGCAGCGGCAGAAAAATAAAATGTCGCTTATAAACAAGACCTTCCATCCTGGTAAATATTAACATATTGCCAAATTTCCACTGTAGGTAACCCAAAAATACACATAGAAATATTGACGATAATACTGTAAATTGTATCCGCATCTTTTTATCCCATTTATTATAATATGCGATAAAAAGTGATACCGGTAATGTAAAACCCGGAGGCCGCGCAACTGCCGCTAATCCGGAAACTATCCCGGCCCACCCTACTCTGTTCCGGCGAGTCCAGTATATAGCCAGTAACACGGCCAGGAGCATTGTACTCTCGCTATATGCCGCAGAAAAATAGACACTACCGGGGAAAATACCAAACAAAAGACACGATAAACAAGCCTTTCTCCAATCCCCAAGGCGTTCCTGTTCCAGGAGAAAATACACGTAAAAAGCTCCGGTGTAAGCTATGTTCGCCGCCAGTACCCCAGCCAGTTCTCCATGCCCTGGCATGATGATCAGCACTAGTCAGATTAACATGGGATAAAGGGGAAACCACATGGTCATCCCGGAGGACAGATAGCCGTGTGCAGCGATTTTGAGATACCATACGGAGTCATATAGGAACAACGCCGTTTCCGGTAAATAATTCAACGGACCCTGGTGGTACGGTAGATACCACCAGGGCGCTGGTGGTGGAAGGGAAGGATAATGGGCATAGAACGCCAGATAAACAGGGAGCAGAACGATAAAGCGCGTGGCGACAAACACTCCGGCTAAGATCAGGATTGGTCTCATCACTTCATGCCTACGGCCCAAAAGGTATCACCTTCTTAAGATCGTCTCAGGCGGCCCCCCCGGGGCGCACTTACAAACACATCACCAACCGTGTCACGATAAACTTCCTTCCATTTTTGCGGCTCCGCCTCCAAGTACCTGACCAACGGCGAGTCCTTCGGCATCAGGACCGTTCTAATTCGGTATTTGTCGAGCACCCCGTCCGGGTTGACATTCAACCGCACAGCCTGGAGGTAATCCTGGAACACCTGGGTGCTGGCCAGGTAGATATCGTCCCTGCCGTCGATAAACGGGGAAACCCCCTCGTAGATCAGGTAGCCCCCCCAGGTATAATTGTTGAACAGGTGATCCTGAAGATCATGGCTCTTAATATAACTCAAAGCACCGGCGGGCCAACCACCACCGGACACCTCCCGCATTACGTCTTTCTGTGGGAAATTGAACAGAGAGTAAATCAAAACGACCGCCCCGATAAGAGCGAACGCAACCTGCACGTTTTTCCCCTTCACCCGTGCCAAGAACTCGTCAGGCAAGAGACGCAAAATCATAATTCCCCACACAACCACGAAATAGGGATAGTACCTCCCCCCGGTTATGGCCAGGTAGAAGAAGCCGGTGAGGTATAAAGCCAAGACCGTGAATCTTCTCCTGCCCGCCGCGTCCCAATAATTCTCCTTCTTGCGCCCGTACAAGGTCACCGCCAACATAAAGATGGGGAGTAGGTAGATCATTGCCATGATCGGGGATCTAAAGTCTGGCGGCTGCCACTCCGTTATGTCTCTATTCCACGAATTGCCGGACAACCAAAAAGCAAACTTCCACAAGCTTAGACTGTTCGGGTTCAGGAGGGAAGCCAGGAAGCTCGCCCCGGCCACCGGTAATAGGCCCCCGTCCCTTTCGTGGTACCACTGCATCCCGGCCTCGAAGGCGACCATGAGAACTCCCAAGACTACCGAACTGTGCAGGTTGGCCCAAAGCAGAGTGAGCACTGGCAACGTCCAGCGCCACTTTGACCTGGAGTGCCAGGCCAGAACATAGAGAAACACCACGAAGAGAAAGTAGCTGCAGACCTGTGGTCTGGCAACGATCAAAGAACGCGGGAAGAATGCGGTGATTGAAAAAATAACTACCGTGACGGCCGCGCTTTTTTCTTCCTTCCGGCAAAGTAGCCAAACGAACACCAAGAAGCCCGCCAGTCCCAGCCACGTCAAAAGCATGAGCCCGTAGTAGCCCATCCACGACGAAAACAAGTACAGAATTACGTCATAAGCCCACTCATGAGCCACCCACGGTTTGCCGAAGGCTGTCCAGGAAAAAGGGTCCGTATGAGGCACGGTATGGTGAGCAACTATCCACTTGCCCGCAGCCATGGCCCAAAACGGATCCCCGTCAGTTATCATCTGGTGGGCAACAACCAGAATATAGACTATCGAGAAAGCAAAGGGCACCCCCAATGTGCTGAGGGCGTTTCTGAGTTTTACCGTCAACATTTTGAACCTCCGAAAGACATTTCGTCAATTGCATGGATTGCTTAGTCAGCTCAACAGCAGTCGCTCCTACCGCGGCCAGGGAAAAACATATTACCCGATGTCGGTACCTATAAGCCAATTCTGCAGGCCTCTAGTGCCGGACCGTGGCCCCGGGCTGGCAGGTAGTTTATAATAATATCGATAGGTCGGGTACCTATATTTAGCAGGTACAGCTTTATCCGCCAAAAATCAGCCCCGCCGATTGTCCCCAAAGCCCTTCTCCCATGCCGGCCCCTGACATCATTTGCCACAAAATGAAAACAGCCCCCGGGGCTCCTCAAAACCGGCCCTACGGAACGACAACAATCAGTCGACCACCTCACTCATTTCACGGTACGGCCCCGGGTCTGCAAATGTCCTTGCTCTCTGGAACATAAACCGGCGTGTCCCGGCAGCGGTTTATGTTTCCCCGGGATTCTCCGGCACCTGCTAAAGCAGGTGGGTTTGCTATGGAATGAAAGCCCACGAAAGCACGAGCCAACATACCCCTGACTTCAGTCGAGGATTACAGAAAAACCTCCCACTCCCCCACCACCTTCGTTAGTTCTGAAACGGGGGTGGGGAAACTCGACGGCTTTCGCTTTCCGGCTGAACCCCAACCGGTCAAAACAAGCTTCAAAGTAGTCACGTGTCGCAGGTGGTACAGCCGCGGCAAAAGGCCCGGACCGAAACACCGGGCCCGGCCTGGCCGGCGGCAGGAGTTCGGCCGCCGGTCACGAATACCATGCTTTGACCCCATGGTAGGTTAGGCCCCCAATGGCCGGGGCTTTTCGGAGGTGTCCCTGAGTGCAACTTCAAGGGAAAATAGCGGTTATTACGGGGGGAGGAGGCGAGTTCGGACGGGCGATTAGTTTGGCCCTTGCCCAGGCAGGAGCTTTTGTCGTTGTGACAGACAATGTTCTCGCCAAGGCCGAGGAAGCAGCCGGACAGATTCGTTCCCTTGGTGCACAAGCTGTGGCCCTCGAGCTTGACGTTTCCCGGGTCGGTCAGTTGGCGAGGGTGATGGAGGATATAACAGCTAAATACCATGGTTTGGATATCCTCGTTAACAGTACCGGGGTTACCTTGGGAAAACCTGCCACCGAGGTAACCGAACAGGACTGGGAGAGAGTAATCGATATCAATTTAAAAGGGAGTTTCTTCACCGCTCAAGCTGCAGGGAGGGAAATGATCAAACTTGGCGGGGGAATTATAATTAACATAGCTTCAATAAGTGCCCACGTGGCTGAAATCAATACCGCGGTCTACTCTGTAAGTAAGGCTGGTGTGGTGTCCTTGACCCGTAACTTGGCCCGCGAGTGGGCGAGGTACAATATCCGGGTCAATGCCGTTGCTCCGGGCTACGCCCGAACACCACTCACTGAAGCGTTAATGCGGGATGAAAAAATCTACAACTCTTTTTTGCGACGGGTTCCGTTGAGACGCCTGTGTGCACCGCAGGATGTCGCCCAATCGGTTTTATTTCTGGCCGGCGAAGATTCTTCTTTCATCACCGGTCATGTTCTGGTGGTTGACGGCGGGCAATCAACGTAACCCGGATAAGCCGTTTCGCCGGACGACACCACACGGTGAGGTATCTAGATCACCCGTACCCCCACGCGAAAATAATCATCGCTGATGACCAGGTGTTCCTGCGATCCCAGGATATCTCGGAAAACAACCTGGGGCATGAATCGGGAAGTCGGTATGGGATCGAACCACGACATCCTGCTTGTAAGGCAGGCGCTCTCCCGCTGAGCTCAGTCACCATGGTGGCCCCACCGGGATTCCTACTGTATCCGTGGTTCGCCCGATGGCCAGGAGGGGCCGGGGGACGAAAAAAGATTAACTCCCGGGGAACCCCGGGAGTCTTAGCTTCTCTTTGGTGGTGGCTGTAGGGATTGAACCTACGACATCCTGCTTGTAAGGCAGGCGCTCTCCCGCTGAGCTAAGCCACCGCAATACCCACATCGTAATTATATCCCTTCCCGACCCCAGAGTCAACCGGGCGGCTGGTAGCCAAATAAAACGGGCCCCCACCCCGAAGGGTCAGGCCCCGCAAGGTTCGGCTACACCTGTTTTTCTACCTTTATGCCAAGCGCCTCTTTGATGGACGTCTGTAGGATTTGCGAGAAATTTAGGCCCGCCTCTTCTCCAGCATCACGCAACCACTTAGGCAGAGTGCAGTTTTTGGTCACTGCCCTGTTCTCTGCCTCGTTGCGGTAAGGCGGCATAAAGGCGTCCACAAAAACAACGCGGTCGGTTGTGTCGAGCAATTCAATGTTCGCAGGGTCAGAAGGGATAGGGAGTTGCTGTCCTTGTTCCTCTCTTTCCAAGACAAAATTGGCCAACATCTCTTTTGCCCTCCGAATACCATCTGGAATATCAACACTAAGAATAGCCGTTCCCGGAAAGTCAGGGAAGTACATACCGAATCCGCCATCTTCCGCTTTCTCTACAACAACCGGATAAATCAAATGATTTTCGTAAGCCATAAGGTTGAGCTCTCCTCTATTAGAATTTTACCTTAGATGTTTGCTCTATGCTCTTTAGCGTTCCCTTCGGAATCACCTGACCGCTGTGATGATAACTAATATCCGCGTACCGCGTAGGGTCATTTTTATGTAGCCATCTTTGATGGCTGGTGCCGCTTCCGTGAGTTGGGGATGTAATAGCCCTCCTGTTTTAGGATTTGCAGGACTTTTCTTACCGTGATTTGCTTTCCCAATTTCGCGGCCCCCTTTTCGATATCATTATAACGCGCATCAGTAATGCGCGTCAAGGGTTAGGCAAGAAAATTACCCTACAAAACAAGAAAAGCCGCCCCCGAAGGGACGATCTTTACCAAAGTCACTGCGATCGCCGGGAGCAAAGAGCTCACGGCCGCCCGGGCTGATCTTGACGCCCTGGCAACAAGGGAACCGAACCGCTGGAATCGGAAACAGATCGAATACTACTTCGACCGGCTTGAGAAAGCCATGAAGGAAGGAGGCGGGAATCCGGCCGGAGTGAAGGCCTTGGTCCATGTCATAAAAGTAACCGTCCACCCTGACCATTTGGAGGTCCAATACCGGGTAGACGGCCATTCCGATGGTCCCGAGGGAACCGTTCATAATTTTGGTGACCCCACCGGGATTCGAACCCGGGTTACCGCCGTGAAAGGGCGGTGTCTTAGGCCGCTTGACCATGGGGCCGGAAAGGATGAAAGTGGTGGGCCCACCAGGGATCGAACCTGGGACCGACCGGTTATGAGCCGGCTGCTCTACCGCTGAGCTATAGGCCCGTATTGGCTCCCCGAGCAGGATTCGAACCTGCAACCTACCGGTTAACAGCCGGTTGCTCTACCATTGAGCTATCGAGGAATACGCTCGTAGTCTATTATATAATGCCCGGGGCCCTAAGTCAATCCCCCGCCGTTGACAGGAAACCCCTGTCAGGGCGGCCAGGACAGGGGTTTCGTCTATTCCAGGTAATCCTTAAGCTTCTTGGAGCGGCTGGGGTGTCGCAGCTTGCGCAGGGTCTTGGCCTCAATCTGGCGTATCCGCTCCCTGGTTACCCCGAACCTCTGCCCCACTTCCTCCAGGGTCCGGGCCCGGCCGTCATCCAGCCCGAAGCGGAGACGCAATACCTTCTGTTCCCGGTCGGTCAGGGTCTTGAGCACATCGTCAAGCTGCTCCCGCAGCAGGGTGAAGGATGCTTCCTCCGCCGGTGCCCGCGTGTCGTGATCAGGAATAAAGTCGCCCAGATGGGAATCTTCCTCTTCCCCGATGGGCGTTTCCAGGGACACCGGTTCCTGGGCTATCTTCATTATTTCCCGGACCTTGTCCTCGGAGATGTTCATCTCATGAGCTATTTCCTCCGGAGTAGGGTCGCGGCCTAGTTCCTGGAGGAGTTGCCGGGACACACGAATCAACTTGTTGATCGTCTCCACCATGTGCACCGGAATCCGGATCGTCCTGGCCTGGTCGGCTATGGCCCTGGTAATGGCCTGCCTTATCCACCAGGTGGCGTAGGTGCTGAATTTGTAGCCCTTGCGGTAGTCGAACTTCTCCACGGCCTTGATAAGACCCAGGTTTCCTTCCTGAATCAGGTCCAGAAAAAGCATGCCCCGTCCCACGTACCGCTTGGCGATGGATACCACCAGCCGCAGGTTGGCTTCCGCCAGCTTGCGCTTGGCTTCCTCGTCCCCCAGTTCCATCCGCTTGGCCAAATCCA
>Ga0307376_10001799_pt1 | contig 22131 bp, 23 predicted proteins | sample TR2MG_FD_202536 | JGI IMG/M metagenome (GOLD analysis project Ga0307376, IMG submission 202536) | Soil microbial communities from Risofladan, Vaasa, Finland - TR-2 | ecosystem: Environmental > Terrestrial > Soil > Coastal area > Acid sulfate soil | place: Finland: Risofladan, Vaasa | collected...
CTATGGGCAGTTGCGCCATTTCCGGCGGCCCCTTCGTGGACTCCTATTACGTCGTGCCGGGCGTCGACAAACTGGTACCGGTGGACGTGTATATCCCGGGATGTCCGCCCCGTCCGGAGGCCCTCATCCACGGCATGCTCATGCTCCGGGATAAGGTGCAGGGGAGAAAGGCGGTGGTCTCCCATGCCTAGCGAAAAGGTGGCCGAACGTCTGGCTGCTTTGGGTGAGAGCCTGCCCTCGCTGAATGTCCTCGAGGATGCCGTCATAGTGGGCGGGGACGACCTGCCGGCCCTGCTTCGCTCGCTCAAGGAGGATCCGGACCTGGCTTTTAACTTTCTTACCAATCTGACCGCCACCGACTATGCCGACCACCTCACCGTGGTCTATAACCTTGTCTCCTTCTTGTACGGGTACCAACTGACGATCCGTTGCGACATTCCGCGGGACGACCCCCGGATCCCGTCGGTCATGGAAATCTACCCGGGCGCCGACTTGCAGGAGCGGGAGGCTTATGACCTAGTCGGGGTGGTATTCACGGGCCGCGAGTTGAAGCGCGTCCTCCTGCATGACGGCTTTGACGGTTATCCTTTACGGAAAGATTTCACGTGGGCAGGTGGTAGGGATTGAACACTGAACTGGATATGCGGGACCGCCTGGAAGAGAACATCAAGACGGACCGCTACGTACTGAACATGGGGCCGCAGCATCCCAGCACCCACGGGGTGTTCCGGGTGATTGCGACCCTGGACGGCGAGGTCATCGTGGACGCCCAGCCGGTGTGTGGCTACCTGCACCGCGGCATCGAGAAACTGGCCGAGGCGCGCACCTATACCCAGGTCATCCCCTACACCGACCGCATGGATTATCTGGCGGGGATGCTGAACAACATGGGCTACGTGATGGCGGTGGAGAAGCTGATGGGGGTGGAAGTACCCGAGCGGGCCGAGTACATCCGGGTCATCTGTGCCGAACTCTCCCGCATCGCCAGTCACCTGGTGGCGGTGGGCTCCTACAGCGCCGACATTGGCGGCCTGACCGGTTTTTTCTATACTTTCCGCGATAGGGAGAAGATACTGGACCTTCTGGAGATGGCCTCCGGTTCGCGTTTGACCTTCAGCTACATGCGGGTGGGCGGCGTGGCCGACGACCTGCCGCCGGAGTTCTTCCCGGCCGCGCAGAAGCTCGTGAAGGAGTTGCCGGCCGCCCTTGACGAATACGACGGCCTGATCACCGGCAACGAGATCTTCCAGGCCCGCACCAAGTTCGTGGGCATTCTGGATGCCAAGAAAGCTATCGACTACAGTATCAGCGGCCCCAACCTCCGGGGCAGCGGGGTGAACTGGGACCTGCGCAAGGCGCGGCCCTACAGCGTTTATGACCGCTTCGATTTCGAAGTGCCACTGGGGCAAAACGGCGACTGCTTCGACCGGTTCCGTCTGCGCATGATTGAGATGCGTCAATCGTTACGCATCGTTGAGCAGGCTCTGGCGGGGCTTCCCGAGGGAACGCATCTGGGTAAGGTGCCCAAGGTCATCAAGCCGCCGGCCGGCGAGGTCTACCACGAGATCGAAGGGGCCAAAGGCATCCTGGGCTACTATCTGGTCAGTGACGGTTCTCCCAAACCGTACCGGATGCATGTGCGGCGGCCCTCCTTCATCAACCTGGGGGTGCTGGCAGACCTGGTCCAGGGCTGGAAGATAGCCGACGTGGTGGCTATTCTGGGCAGCCTGGACATCGTGCTGGGAGAAGTTGACTGCTAACGAATACGTGAATTAGGGGAGAAGAGTATGGGTGATAGAATTTTCGTCGAGTTCGGCAACTGGTTGGCCGGGCTCTTGGCCCTGGCGGGCGCCCCGCTTCTCTTGAACGAAATCGTCCTGATGATCGTCAAGGCCGTGGCCGCCCTGGTGTTTATTCTCCTGAACCTGGTGGTTCTGGTCTGGCTGGAGCGCAGACTTTCCGCCTGGTTCCAGGCACGCATCGGGCCCAACCGGGTTGGACCGGCGGGTCTTTTACAACCGTTTGCCGACCTCGGCAAACTGATCAGCAAAGAGATCATCATTCCCAGGAACGCCGAGGCAATTCTGTTCCTGCTGGCGCCCGTCCTGATTTTCGTGCCTACGCTGGTTCTGTTCACGGTGGTGCCTTTCGGGCGCGGGATGATCGCGGTGGATCTCAACCTGGGTATTTTCTTCTTTCTCTCGGTATCTTCGGTTTCCATCATCGTGATGTTCATGGGTGGCTGGGCCTCCGGCAACAAGTATGCGTTGCTCGGCTCCATGCGCGGCGTGGCCCAGATGATCAGCTACGAGATCCCTATGGTGCTCTCGGTTCTGGGCGTGGTGATGATCACCGGTTCCCTGAAGATGTCGGACGTTATAGCCTCCCAGGCACATGTCTGGAACATCTTTACCCAGCCGGTGGCCTTCCTGATCTATTTCATCGCCTCCATCGCCGAGGTCAACCGCCCGCCTTTCGACCTGGTGGAAGGCGAGTCGGAGATCGTTGCCGGACCCTTCACCGAATACGGGGGTATGGCCTTTGCCATGTGGTATCTGGCCGAATACGGAAACCTGGTACTGGTGAGCGCTTTTGCCGCCACCCTGTTCCTGGGCGGCTGGATGGCTCCCTTCGGCTGGACCTTCATCCCCACCTGGGTCTGGTTCGTGCTCAAGGTTTATTTCATGGTCTTCCTGTATATGTGGGTGCGTTGGACCTACCCGCGCATGCGGGTGGACCACCTCATGCACTTCGGTTGGAAGGTGCTGACGCCGCTTTCGCTGGCCAACATCTTCGTGACGGGCCTCGGAATGTACGTCTTTCGCGGGATAGGGTGGTGATGACATGTTTGGCAAAGGGTTGGTAAAGGGACTGGGAATTACCCTCCAGGAACTGTTCAAGCCTAAGGTTACCGTCCAGTACCCCTTCGAGAGTGCTCCCATCCCGGCGCGTTTTCACGGGCGGTTTACGCTGGACGCCGGAAACTGTATAGCCTGCGGCATCTGCCAGAACGCCTGCCCCAACCGGGTGATCAACTGCATCCGGACCAAGGTGGACAAGAAGAACGTGCTTACCGGCTACCACATGGACATCCAGTACTGCCTGTTCTGCGGCCTCTGCGTGGAAGCCTGCCCCAAGGGGGCGCTCAAGTTCTCCCAGGATTTCGAGATGGCCGGTTACCGGCGCCAGGACCTGCCGCTCGTTCTTCTGGCGGAGGGACAAGGCGGCCCGGCCTGCGACATGGAGCCGGCGGAATCAGGGAAGGAGGCGACGGCCGGTGACTAGCATCTTTCAGGTGGGAGCTTTTTGGCTGATTTCCGCAGCCATCATCTTCACCGCCATCCTGGTGGTGGCTTCCAAACAACTGGTGCACATGGTCCTTTGGCTGGCGGTCTGCTTCATCAGCATAGCTTCCCTCTACTTTCTCCTGGACGCCGACTACCTGGCCCTGGTGCAAATCATGGTTTACGCCGGGGCGGTCAGCATCATGGTCATCTTCGGCGTCATGCTGACCCAGAAACCGGACATAAAGGAGTGCCTGCTTTTCAATAACCAGCTGAAGCTGGCCACCCTGGTGGTAATCGTGCTGCTGGCGCTGACCGGCGGTATGACCTACCGGGCCGACTGGTTCGTCTCCGGCGGGACGGTGCCCGCAGACACCATCGCGTACATCGGCCAACTTCTGTTGTCCAAGTACGTCATTCCCTTCGAAGTTGCGGCCGTTCTGCTTCTGGTGGCCTTAATCGGGGCGATTGTCCTCGCCAAGGAGGTGAAGCCCGGTGCCCGCTCTCGCGATTAGCCCGACTAATTTCGTGCTTCTGTCCGCGGTGCTGTTCTTTATCGGCCTTTTCGGCGCCCTGACCAGGAAGAACGCCATCGCCGTGCTGATGTGCATCGAGTTGATGCTCAACGCCGTCAATATCAACTTGATCGCCTTTTCCCGCTTCGTCACGCCGCAGTTGTTCACCGGCCAGATCTTCGCGATCTTTGTGATAACGGTAGCGGCGGCGGAAGTCGGGGTAGGCCTGGCTATCATCATCAATATCTACCGTCACAGGTTGTCGGTCAACCTGGACGACTTCGACTGGCTGAAGTGGTAACGGTTCTCCTGGTTATTACGTCCGGAAGGCAGGTGTCAAGATAAGGAAATGGTTGAGTATTTCATGTATCATGCCTGGCTGATTCCCCTCCTGCCGGCGCTGGCCTTCGCCTGTATCAGCCTTTTCACCAAGCAGTGGAAGTGGCTGTCGGCTACCCTGTCCATCGGCGCCATGGTGTCCGGCTTCATCATCGCCAGCTTCGTGGTGGCGGGGGTTCTGCAGCATCCCGAACTCATCAACCACCCGCTGGTTTACACCATCCGCTGGCTCTCCATGCCGGGCTTCATCGTCAACGTGGGTATTCAGCTGGATCCCCTGTCGGCCATGATGCTGTTCATGGTGACTTTGATTGCGTCTCTCATCCAGATATATTCGCTGGGTTACATGCGCGGGGAGAAAGGGTTTTCCGTCTTTTTCGCCTACATGTCCCTGTTCGGTGCCTCCATGCTGCTCCTGGTGGCTTCGGCCAACCTGCTGGAGCTGTTTGTGGCCTGGGAGGGCGTGGGCGTTTGCTCCTACCTCCTGATCGGCTTCTACAACCATAAGATCTCCGCCCGCCAGGCGGCCAAGAAGGCCTTCATCACCACCAGGATCGGTGACACCGGCCTTCTGCTGGGGCTTCTGGCGTTGCAGCTCATTTTCGGCACGCTGTCCATCTCGTCCCTGTCCCAGCAGATTCCCCAGTACCAGAACATCCCGCTCCTGATTACGGTGGCCGTGCTCTTCTTCCTCGGACCCATCGGTAAATCCGGCCAGTTCCCGCTGCACGTGTGGCTGCCGGACGCCATGGAGGGCCCGACACCGGTCAGCGCCCTGATCCACGCCGCCACCATGGTTATAGCGGGCGTCTACCTGGTCGGCCGCGTGCTCTTCATGTTCCACTCCGTGCCGCCGGTGATGGAACTGGTGGCCTGGGTAGGCGGTTTCACGGCCATTTTCGCCGCCACCATCGCCGTCACCCAGCGGGAGATCAAACGCATCCTGGCCTATTCCACCGTCAGCCAGATCGGCTACATGATGATGGCCCTGGGTGTGGGCAGCCTCACCGCCGGCTTCTTCCACCTGTGGACGCACGCCTTCTTCAAGGCCCTGATGTTCCTCGGGGCCGGCAGTGTTCTGACCGGCTTGCACCACAAGGCGGATGTCTGGGAAATGGGCGGCCTCATCAAGAAGATGCCCATCACCGCCATCACCTTTGTCATAGGCGGCCTGGCCATCGCCGGGATTCCGCCCTTTGCCGGCTTCTGGTCCAAGGGGGACATCCTCGATGCGACCCTGGCCTCGGGGCACGTGGCCCTGTTCGTGATCGGCGCCTTCACCGCCTTTTTGACCGCGCTGTACATCTGGCGGATGATCTTCCTGGCCTTCTTCGGCAAGGAAAATCCGGAGAACCATCCCAAGGAGTCGCCTGCCGTCATGACCATACCCCTGATCATCCTGGCCGTGTTCGCCACGGTGGGCGGCCTGATCGGCACCCCCTGGGGGGATTTGTGGGGACGGTATATCCATTTCGGCACCTACGTGGCGCCGGTCGCCAACTGGCCCCTGATGATCGGTGACACCCTGCTGGGCGCCCTGGGCATTTTCACCGCCTGGGTCTTCTACTGCAAGGACGAAGAGAAGGTCAAGGCCAAGGCCCTGGCCAAACAGTTCAACGGCCTGTATACCCTGCTCTACAACAAGTACTACATCGACGAGATATACATGTGGTTCAACCACACCATGGTGGACGGAGTGGGACGGCTCCTGTACCTCTTCGACATCTACGTGGTGGACGGGATCGTCAACGGCTTCGGCGCCTTCACCCTGGCCGCCGGTGCCGGACTACGCGTTTTTCAGACCGGCCGGCTGCAGAACTACGCCCTGGTGTTTTTCCTGGGTGTCCTGGCCGTGGCGGTCCTGCTGGCCTTTACCGGTCCACAGGCAACCTTGCTACTGGGAGGTGTGAGATAGATGGACGAGCAACAAAGTAGTACTGCCGCTCTTGCTCTGGCTTCGGCCCTGATGGCGCCGGTCATCGTTATCATTCTACTGCTGGTTATCCTGGGAGGTGTGAAGTAGTTGAACAACTTTCCGGTACTCTCCGTCATTCTCTTTGCGCCGGTGGCGGGGGCGCTGCTGTTGGTGTTCATTCCTCCCGACGAGAACAAGCTGATCAAGGCCGTGGCGGCGACCGCCACCTTCGTTTCGCTGGCGCTCACCCTTTACCTCTACTTGCTCTATGACAAGTCGGTGGGTGGCCTGCAGTTCGTGGAGCGGATCCCGTGGATCCGGGATCTCGGGGTGACCTACTTCCTGGGGGTGGACGGGATCAGCCTGCCCATGCTGCTCCTGATCTCGTTGATTGGCTTTACGGCCATCTTCGCCTCCTGGAACGTCAACATGCGGCCGCGCGAGTTCTTTATCCTGTTCCTCACCCTGGTGACCGGCGTCATGGGCACCTTCGTGGCCCAGGACCTGTTTATCTTCCTCCTCTTCTACGAGGTGGTGGTAATCCCCATCTACATCATGGTGGTGATCTGGGGTAGCTCCAAGCGGGTCACCAAGGAATATGCCGGCATGAAACTGACTATCTACCTGCTGATAGGCAGCGCCTTTCTCCTGGTGGCCGTCATCGCCGTCTTTATGCAGGCGCTCGCCATCACCGGTACACCTGACTTCAGTATATACGGGCTGGCGCAGGTGGCCTTTCCGGCGGCCTTCCAGCGATGGACTTTCGCCTTCATGCTCTTCGGCTTCGGCTCGCTGCTCTCCATGTGGCCCTTTCACTCCTGGTCGCCCGACGGCTACGCCGGCGCGCCCACGGCGGTCAGCATGGTCCACGCCGGCGTACTGAAGAAGATCGGCGGCTACGGCTTGATCCGCATCGCGCTGTACGTCCTGCCGGTCGGGGCAGCCTACTGGGCCCCGGTGATCGCGGTGCTGGGCGTGGCCGGCGCGGCCTACGCCGCCTTCGGCGCCCTGGCCCAGAAGGACCTCAAGTATATCGTGGGGTATTCCAGCGTCAGCCACATGGGCTACGTGCTCCTGGGCATCGCCTCCCTGAACGTCATCGGTATCAACGGGGCGGTGGCCAACATGTTCGCGCACGGCATCATGGCGGCCCTGTTCTTTTCCACGATCGGCTTCGTCTATGAAAAGACCCATACCCGCTGGGTGCCCGACATGGGCGGCCTGTTCCAGCAGATGCCCCGGGTGGGGGTGGCCTTCGTCCTGGCCGGCCTGGCCTCCCTGGGCCTGCCGGGCCTGATCAGCTTCGTACCGGAGTTCACCATCTTCCTGGGCAGCTTCGGGCGCTACGGAGGCCTGTCCGTGGTAGCCATCGCCACCATCGTCGTGACCGCCCTCTTCGTGCTCCGGGCCGTGGCCAACACCCTGTACGGGCCCCGGCGCGAGGAGTACGACCACCTGACCGACATCCGCGGGCCGGAGATGGTGCCGCTGGTCGTACTGGGCGGGGTCATGGTGCTGGGCGGCCTGGTGCCTTCGCTGCTCTTTGACATGATCAACAGCGGCGTGGCGCCCCTTATGGCCTCGGTAACCCATACCCTGCAGATCGGGGGGTTGTTCTAAATGGCTGTTGACTGGTCCCTCATGAACCTGGAGATAGCTACCGCCGTTTTGGGCCTGGGCCTGCTGCTGCTGGGTCTCATCATACCGCACAGTGCGCGGCGCGGCCTGGGTTGGCTGACGGTGCTCGGCTTGGCCGGCATCCTGGCGTTGTCCGTAGGCGCCTGGTCCCACCAGGGCATGCTCTACAACGGCATGTACATCGTGGATAACTACAGCACCTTCTTCAAAGAGGTCTTCCTCACGGCCGCCATCCTGGTGACCATGGGCTCCATGCGCTACGTCGATGAACAGGTTGGCTACCAGGCCGAATACTACGGCATCCTGGTCTTCGCCCTCCTGGGCATGATGGTCATGGCGTCGGCCGGTGATTTCATCACCCTCTACCTGGGCCTGGAACTGATGACCATCGCCTTCATCATCCTGGTGGCCCTGCGTAAAACCGACGGCAAGTCGGTGGAGGCCGGTCTGAAGTATGTGCTGCTGGCCGGCCTGTCCTCGGCCGTCCTACTCTACGGCCTCAGCTTGATCTACGGACTGACCGGAACCGTAAACATCATCCAGATCGCCTTTCTCCTGGCCGGTGGATCGGTCTCGTCGGTCCTCATCCTGGGTCTGGTCATGCTGGTGGCCGGGGTGGGCTTCAAGATCTCGGCCGTACCGTTCCACATGTGGGCGCCCGACGTCTATGAAGGAGCGCCTACGCCGATCACCGCCTTCCTGGGCGCGGGCTCCAAGGCCGCTTCCTTCGCCATCGTCCTGCGGCTGTTCGTAGCCGGCTTCTCCGGCATATGGCAGGATTGGGCCCTCCTGGTGGCCATCCTGGCGGCGATCACCATCGTGGTGGGCAACCTGGTGGCCATTCCCCAAACCAACATCAAGCGGATGCTGGCGTACTCCTCGGTGGCCCAGGCCGGCTACATCCTGGTGGGCGTAGTGACGGCCAGCCCGGCCGGCTTAAAGGCAGTCCTGTTCTACGCCCTGCTCTACGTCTTTGCCACGGTGGGCGCCTTTACGGTGGTCGGCAACTTCTTCGCCCAGACCGGCAGCGACGAGATCCGGGACTATGCCGGACTCAGCCAGCGTTCGCCTCTTTCGGCGGCCATGATGCTCATCGCGATGTTATCCATGGCCGGCATTCCGCCGCTGGCCGGCTTTGCCGGCAAACTGTACCTGTTCGCCACCGTGGTACAGGGTTATCTCTGGCTGGTGATCATCGGCCTGGTGATGAGCATGGTGTCGGTCTACTACTACCTGCGGGTCACCCTGGTCATGTACCGGGACGAGCCGCTGGATCCGGCGCCCATCACCGTTTCTTTCCCGGTGGCCCTAACTATGATTATCGCCATGATCGCCACGCTGGTCATCGGCTTCTACCCCGGACCGCTGGCCAACATTACCGATGTAGCGGCGCGCTCCTTCTTCGTCCTGCACTGAGCCGGTCCCGCCACCGGCGGGCCGACCCTGGTGAACTAAAAACCAATGGCCCGGGCCGTGACCTTCGTCACTGCCCGGGCCGTCCCTTTTGCGGTACAATTGAGAGAGCGCCGGCTGACCAGCCGGGTAAGATGAAAGAAGGAGGAGGGTGGTTGCATGGGCGCCTACGCCCTGACGGAGGAGGATTTTGCTTCCTTCTTCCACGCCCTCGCGGCGGACCACGACATTTTCGGGCCCCAGCGCTGGGCGGGCCGCGGCCCCCTGGCCGGAACCGACCAGACCGGCTACGGGCCGGTCCGCACGCCGGGTGAGATACTGTTTGACGAGAGAGCCTATTTTTCGCCCAAGGAAGTCTTCATGCCGGCCAGCGAAACCCTGTTTTATTTTACGGAGGATGAATACCGCGAACCGGCTAAAGCTGCGCGGCCGGTCATTCTCTTTTTGCGGCCCTGTGAAGTGCAGGCCGTGGACCGCCTGGACCGGATCTACCTGGGCAACGGTCCCGCTCAAGACCCCTACTATCAACAGCGGCGGGAAAAGGTCAAGTTCTTTGTACTGGGCTGCGGCAACGGTTATCCCGGCTGCTTTTGCGTCTCCATGGGCACCAACCGCACCGATGACTACGCGGCTTTCTTCAGCCGGGAGGGGGACACCTATTACGCGGACGTACGCGGGGAGTTCGCTCCGGCAGCCGCCCGCTGGGGCCGGCCGGTAGAGTGGCAGCCGCAGTTTGTGGCCAAGAACGAGTTGGTGGTACACCCGCCCCGGCAGGTGGCCCCGTCCATATACGAAGACCCCCTGTGGCGGGAATACGACAGCCGTTGCATCGGCTGCGGCCGGTGTAACGTGGTTTGCCCCACCTGCACCTGCTTTACCATGCAGGACATCTTTTACACGGACAACGCGCGATGCGGGGAACGGCGGCGCGTGTGCGCCGGTTGTATGATCGACGGCTTCACCGACCTGGCCGGCGGCGCCAACTACCGGAAGACTTACGGTGAGCGGATGCGTTTCAAGACCCTGCACAAGGTAGATGATTTCCGCCGCCGTTTCGGCGTGAACATGTGCGTGGGCTGCGGCCGTTGTATTGCAGCCTGCCCCGAATATATCTCCTTTGCGCACCTGATCAACCGCCTGGGGGAGGTGACCGGCGATGAATAACCCTTACCGGCCCGAGCGGTACGAGATCATCTCCATAGAGCGCGAGACCGCTTATGACTACACCTTCCGGGTGGCGGCCCGCCTGCCGGTCGCCAGCGGCCAGTTCGTCGCCGTGTCCCTGCCCGGGGTGGGGGAGGCCCCCATCTCGGTGAGCGACTTTGGGCCGGACTATATCGAGCTGACCATCCGCCGGGTGGGACACCTGACGCAGGCCCTGCACGATTTGCGCCCGGGGGACGGTCTCTTCCTGCGCGGTCCCTACGGCAACGGCTTTCCGCTCGAGGAATTCGCCGGCCGCCGCCTTCTCATCGTCACCGGCGGTAGCGGCCTGGCCCCGGTCAAAAGTCTAATTAACTGCTACTATCGCACTCCGGGCGAGGTAACGGAGCTGACCCTGGCGGCGGGCTTCAAGTCGCCGCAGGACGTGCTGTTCCAAAGGGACCTGGAGCGGTGGGCCGGCCGGTTGGCCGTAACCGTGACAGTGGACCAGACCTGCGACGGTTGGTCCGGCCAGGTCGGCCTGGTAACGGCCTGCGTCAAGGAACTGAATCTGGTAGACCCCGGTCAGACCCGGGCCATCGTGGTCGGCCCGCCCCTGATGATGAAGTTTACCCTGTTGGAGTTGGCGAAGCTGGGCCTGGCCCCGGAACACATCTGGGTTTCCCTGGAGCGCCGCATGTCCTGCGGCCTGGGCAAGTGCGGCCACTGCAAGATCGACGCCACCTACGTCTGTACCGACGGCCCGGTCTTCAACTACACCCGGGCCCGCAAGCTGATCGATTAAGGGGGGAGTCAGTTGGACCTTGTAACCAAGAAGCTGATCAAAAACGGCTACCGGATAACCAGGGACAGGGACAAGACCGCCCTGCGCGTGCGTATTCCGGGCGGCGTTCTTCCAGCCCGGTACCTGGACCTGGTCCGGCAGATCGCCGAACAGTACGGGGACGGCACAATACACCTTACCACCCGCCAGGGGCTGGAGATCCCGGGTATCCCCCTGGCGAAGACAGACGAGGTGAACAGGCTGATCGCTCCCCTGCTCCGGGGGCTGGAGCGGGAGATCGGCGTGCCTCTGGACGCCGACGACCGGGGCTATCCGGCGGCGGGCACCCGCAACGTCACGGCCTGCATTGGCAGCCGGGTCTGCCCCTTTGCCAATTACGACACCACGGCTTTGGCAGCCAAGGTGGAGGCGGCCATCTACCCGCACGACTTTCACGTCAAGATCGCGCTGTCCGGCTGTCCCAACGACTGCATCAAGGGCCACCTGCACGATGTCGGCGTGATGGGCATGGTGGAGCCCCTCTACGACCCGGCCCGCTGCATCAGCTGCCAGGCCTGTGTCAACAACTGCCGGCAGGTTGTCACCGGGGCCCTGTCCCTGGTCAACTACCGGGTGGTACGCGACGGGTTGCGCTGTCTCGGCTGCGGCGAGTGCGTCCTCAAGTGTCCGGCCGGGGCCTGGACCCGAGGGAAGCAGTATTACCGGATGGTGATCATGGGCCGCACCGGCAAGAAGAACCCCCGCCTGGCCCGCCCCTTCCTGGAGTGGGTGGACGAGGAAGTGGTGCTGCAGGTGATCAAAAACATGTATGCCTATATCGACCGGAACATCGACCGGTCCAAATCAAAGGAGCACGTCGGCTACATCGTCGACCGCACGGGATACCCGGTGTTCCGGGATTCGGTGCTGGCAGGGGTCACTCTCAACAACAAGGCCAGGGTGGCCCGGCATATCGACTGGGGCGGTTACCGGTACGAACGCAGCAGCAACATGGTATGACACGGGCCCGCCGTAAGGCGGGCTTTCATCTTTTACGGCTTGATAACCGGCCCAAAGATTAGGATAGCGTGGCGGCACAATCCCCGAGGAGAGGAAAAGGGGCATCCCCTGCGGTGACGCGGCATATTGTAGCAGGTACTCTGTTCAGATGGCGCGGATGTCGTCTTGGGGGAAAACTTGCTGGCTGTCCAAAGCCGGGCTTCCTAAAGTAACCAAACCGGCGAGCCGAAATAGTTAATGTAAGGGAGGGGAGCCGTCCCGTGGAAAAAAACGAGATTTATTGGCAACACATCAGTAAATTGAAATCGCTGGTAACCTTGGAAACTGTGATCGCGGGAATCCTTGCGTATCTACAGGAAGATGTGACAATTGATCCGGTGGCCTTTACGAATGCCATCGAGGAACTTTCCAGAAGTCACAGCTCCTGGCGTTACCATGACAAACTTAGTTCGCTCGATTTTTCAACCAGTGGCGGTTGCAGGTATTCCCGGCAACTTGCTTCCGCTCTTTTCAAACTGGGATGTTCTGAAATACCCGGGGTGGTTAACCCGCAGTACGGACGTTATGTGGTGGACACGAAGGCCAAGGAGAAAATAAAAGCTGTTCTCAATACGGTATTTAGCGAGGATGACAAAGCGGTGTTGGAAGAAATGTCGATGATGGTTAATACCTATTTACAGGATTATGCACAAAGGAGCAGCTAATGCCATTGACCTGGCGAGCAGAGCTCAATGATTTTGTCAAAAGGCATCTCGATCTGGACATAATAAGCACACACAAGCATAAGTCTGCTATGATTCACGAGCCGATTCACGGCTCGCACTATTTCTTTCCCCATGAGTTGATGGTTTTGGACCAGCCGCTGATCCAGAGATTGAGGGATGTCGGCCAGGTAGACGTCGTGCCGTTTGTTTTTCCTTCGGCCAATCACAACAGGTTTGAGCATACGATCGGTGTCGTGGCGGTTGCGGATAAGATGCTCAAATCCCTCCAGTTGAAGCATCCCAGGCTGGTTGATGAGGGTGATATTTACAATGTTCGCATGGCTGCCCTTCTCCATGATTGCGGTCACGGTGCCTTTTCTCATGCCAGTGAGCAAATCTATAAGAACTTTCCCGATTTTAAGGAGATTGCTGAGCACCTACCCGGATCGAAAACCATGCGTCCACATGAACTACTATCATATGCGCTCGTAACAAGCGAAGCTTTTATGGAATTCATCCATTCTGTCAACCAAGCCTGCGAAGTTAGCCTAGACCCGTGGTTTATTGCCGATTCAATAGGTGGCCTGCTTGAAGGTGATAAGGCTTACCTTGGCGGGATAATAAACGGCCCCCTGGATGCTGATAAACTGGACTATATTCAGAGAGATTCCTATTTTACCGGGATTAAGATGTCTCTGGATTTGGACCGGCTTTTTTACTCTTTGAGGGTAACCGATAATGGTGACGACAGGGTGTTGGGGATTGATATCGGTGGGATATCCGCCCTGGAGCAAATTATATTCAGCAAGATGATGTTGTTCAACTGCGTGTACCATCATCACCAGGTCCGGGCCGCCGGATGCCTTATTAAAGATGCTATCATAGCAGCTAACCGGCATTATTCTGTTACTATGTTGGGAAAATTCCTCGACCTCACCGATAGTGATATACTAAACCTTGGTAGAAGCTTTTTTGCCGACCGGGAGCAGTTCCGTTCAGTCCACTTTTTGCGCAGGCGAAAGCTGCTGAAAAGGGCATTTGTAATCTGCAAGGATACCATTGCGAAAAATAGTTTAGATGACTGGTGGCAGGTAATTAAAGATACGCAAGGGGAACAGGAGTACGGGCTCCAATGCGCCATCCGGGAGCTGACCGGGATAGAAAGAGTTTGGGTGGATGTGCCGAGTCCACCCAGTTTTTCCGAGGGACGAAAGTGTATCGTAGTCCGGCCAAAGTGTAATCAACCTTTAAGAGAACTCTTTCCGATTGATGAATGGACAACCTCTTTTGCCCAAAATAAGTATAAAGCATTTGTATTTTGTGAGGAGGAATTCACAGGCGTTGTATACGAAGCGGCAATGGTTGCCATAAGGGATGCCTTTGGCGTGGAATTCAACGATAATGTGAAGGTTATGTGCAAAATCGACTAACTTGTCTGAAAGATATGGGCTGCGGACTATGGTAAGCTGGTGCCATAAGCGTCATAGCGGCTGTTGAATCTTCCACCGGCATCCTGGTCTTGGGAATATCTGTCGAATCGCGGCGGTACCGTTGCCGGACGGCATGACAACTGATATACTCTAAGGGACGGAGGCGACGGGTGGCGAAGAGAATTGGAAGAACGCACAACCAGCGCGGACGGCAAGCATGGCGGCTGGCCTGCCGGTCAAAATGACTGTTCCAGCCCGCCGGGGACTGGCTCCGGGCCACTGCGCCGGTATGTCTTGTATAATTCCTCGGTAAGTTTTCCGGGCTGGCAGAGGTAGTTGGCTATGTTTTCCCTGCGGTTGTACCGGTAGATGATTCTGAGCAGGGGTAGATAGTATTTACCGAAGGTCGAGAAGTACAACCTGTTGAGCCAGCGAAGATATTTTTCCCAGTTTAGACCGTTGGCGCGGAAGGTCATGCGAATGACCACATCCAGATCATAGTCAAAGAAATCCGCCGGTATTCGGGCAGGGATATTGGGAATAGGCCAGTACTCCTGAAGAAAAGGTATGAAATGGAGTCTTTGTATCATTCTTAAGACCTGGTAATCGTCGCTAAGATGCGAATTGAATCCATACATAGAAATAACGCCTACCGAATTGTCACCGAAAGCAGACAATAATTTCTTCTTATCATAAAATTCTCGCACGGTGTCGGTGTCGTTACAGCTGAAATAAAACATCATTTTGGTAAATTTAGAGTTACGGGAATGAATCTTTTTGAGGAGTGCAAGATTGTCATCGTTGAGGTAGGTTAGATCGAGTGATTGACTGAAATTAACCTCATAGCCACGTACCGCTATTTCCCGAAGTATAGCATCGGAGTCGTAATAAGCAAGTAGGTTGTCATCCAAAAGCATGACCTTCGTTTGTTGGGGAAGAACGAAATCGTCAAACGATGCGACTCTCCTGAGGGGGCCTTCCTTGGCCGGCACCAGACAGAAATCGCATCGCTGGTTGCATCCCCTTGTGATAAAGCCGATGGCATAATTAGTGAAAGAATAGAGATCATAATCGGGGAAGCAGGCCTCAATTTCAGGCGGCAACCTCTTGTTTAGGTTTATACCCGATCCGCCAATATTAATCTTATCGCCATAAAGTCTCTTTAGTGCAGCAACTTTTTCGATGGATTTGCGCCTATGGAAAATTGTGCTGGCATAATGTTGTTTTCCTTCGATAAACCCGATGTTTTTACTCAGGACGGCTTCGTAACCTAACTTCTTGTAATATGAACTGATTTTCATTAGCGCTAAATTGGGGATTTTGCTGTCAATATCATAGAGAACGACTCGTTGCTTCAAGCGAACAACCTCTTAAGATTTGATGTTAGTTTACTGACTGGCAGCCTTAAGGGTCACCAGGGCCGCAAACGGCCCGGGAGAGGGTACGGAGGCCGGCAAAGATCGCCTTACGGCGGGCTATTCCTTTTCCTCCGGGGTCCCCGGCTCCGGGCGGGCCCCTTTTTCGCGCAGCCAACGCTGGATTTCGTCCAGGGCCGGCGGGGAGACATAAAACACCTGGATGCCGGACGCGAACTGAATGGCGTGATCGGCGCGGACCAGGAGCACACCGGCTTCGTCCGCGGCCAGGGTCTTGTCGATGCGTGCCGCTATCTGGGCGTAGCGGGCGGTCAGGGTGTCCCGGTAGTGACTGGAGATAAATTCATATACCTTGGGGGTCATGATCACCGAAAGACAGTTGCCCCAGTCGATGTTCTCTCCGAGGAGATCCATATCCTCGGTTCTTTCCAGGACCGCTCCCTGTTCGCAGAGGCTCTTGACCACGGCGACGCTCTTCTGGCCGGACTGTTCCAGAAAGGTCAGGGTATGTTCCCCTTCGTCGGCCGCCATCTCGTGGTAGACCCTCTTTATGGGACCCAGCTTCCGTTGCAGGTTGCTCAACTGCCCCTCGACCTGCTGCCAATAACTGTCGATAAGGGCGGTCAGTTCTTCTGGCACGTCCCGGGGTACGAAAACCAGGGGGACCAGGTAGAGTTTTCTGGTCTGGTCGAAACTGTCGGCCTGAGGCCGGTCGATTTGGCCCAATACGTCGCTCATGGCGAAAACATCCCTCCAGGCTGGAAATTGGCGGCGGATCTGCGCTGACCGCCTTGGACAGGAAAATTATATCACCGACCGGAGGGAGGGGCAAGCCTTCCGGTCCGTCCGGTGCCCGGTCGCCGAACCAGGTTGCCGCGGGATACCGCCCTTTGTGCTATAATGGAATGACGGTGGGGACGGGGCCGTATTCTCAGTAATAAGGGGCAGCCGCTTGAAGATATTTGCCATTGGTGACCTGCATTTGTCGTTTACCGGGCCGGTTGACCCCGGCCAATGGGACCGGGTGCGCGAGCACAAGTCCATGGGGGCGCTTTTCCCCGTTTGGCAGGGCCACTACCGTAAGCTGTACGAGGAATGGAACGCCGCCGTGGGCCGGGAGGATACCGTGCTGGTGCCGGGCGACATCTCCTGGGGCATGCGCCTGGAGGATGCCCGGCCCGACCTGGACTTTCTCGGTCTCTTGCCCGGCCGGCTCATTCTCATCCAGGGCAACCACGACTACTGGTGGCAGAGTATTTCCCGCGTCCGCCGGACGGTGCCTCCGAACGTCCAGGTCATTCAAAACGACCACGTCCTGATCGGGGATGTGGCTGTCTGCGGCACCAGGGGCTGGACCTGCCCGAGCGACACCCACGATAAAGAGGAGGACCGGCGCATCTACCAGCGGGAGCTGCTGCGCCTGGAAATGTCTCTGAAAAGTGTGCCTCCGGGGACGGCGCGCAAAATCATCGTCCTTATGCACTACATGCCAACGAACGAGAAACACGAACGCTCCGGCTTCATAGATATTTTGATCTCCTACGGGGTCAGTATGGTGGTTTACGGCCACCTGCACGCGGCGGCCAAGAACCATCGCCTGCCGGACCGGGCCTGGGGTATTTCCTTCCACCTGGTCAGTGCCGATTACCTGGATTTCCGGCCGCTTTGCTTAGATCAACTGGAGGGGGATGGGTCTGTTTGCGGATCGCCGTGATTGATGGTCAGGGGGGCGGTATAGGCCGGGTCATCACCGAGCGCCTGGTGCGCGCCCTGCCGCCGGACGTGGAAATCCTGGCTCTGGGGACCAACGCCACCGCCACCGCCGGGATGCTGAAGGCCGGTGCCAACGAGGGAGCCAGCGGCGAAAACGCGGTCATTTACAACGCCGGCCGGGTGGATCTGATCATCGGACCGCTGGGCGTGGTGTGTGCGCACGCCTTTCTCGGGGAGATGACCCCGGCCATGGCCGAAGCAGTGGCCGGTAGCAGGGCCAAAAAGATCCTGCTGCCCCTCAACCGCTCCAACGTAGAACTGGTGGGGGTGAGCGAAGAGCCTCTGCCCCACCTGGTAGAGAAGCTGGTGGCCCGGGTGCAGCGCTATCTGGCGACGGGGTAGGCCCATGGCGTGTAGGAATCCGGTTCGCCGTCAAGGTGCCCCGGGTTGCCGGGCCCCAGTTAACCAAAAGTTAATTTTCCAGGGACAGGATTCAATCTGTCAAGTGGAGAAGATTAGGAGCCAGGTACCGCACCGGCCTTTCGCCGCCGGTTCCCATTGAGAAGAAAGGAATGGTGAGTCAGTTGACCAAAGAAGAACTTATCGCCGCGTTGAACCGTGACCTGGAGTTGGAGTATGCCGCCGCCATCCAGTATATCCAGCATGCCGCCGTGATCACGGGTGCCCAGTTCAGCGACGTTCAGAAGGAGATTATTCTGCACTCCCAGCAGGAGATGCAGCACGCCCTGTCACTTTCCACCCAGATCGATTTTCTGGGCGGTGTACCGACCGTAGGTGTAGGTCCCATCAGCACCTCCCCGGACAGCATGGAAATGCTGAAGGCCGACCTGGCGGGGGAAGAGGATGCCGTCAATCGCTACCGCATGCGCATAGAACAGGCCGAGCAGTTGAAGGAATACGGTTTGCGCCGCATCCTGGAAGATATCCTGATCATGGAAGAGGAGCACAAGCGGGACCTGATGGCCGTGGTTTATGATTCCAAGAAAGCGTAAGGAGTCCGCCCGGTTTGGGTGTCCCCTGGCTTAAGTGCCATGGATCCAAATAATGTATGAATCAGGCCGGCATCATAAATAAACTTAATGACACCCATGAAGGTATCTTATTTATCAACAGCGAAACCTTCCCTCAACCACAATGATTGGGCGAGGAGGGTTTTTCTTTTGGACTACCGTAGTTTATGGGCCAGTCTGAACATGGACCTGGAAAAACATGATGTGCTGTGCGCGGTGCTGCCGTCCCTATATGGGGACATCTACCTGACCCAGGAGGGCCGGCCGCAGTCCATGGATTATTTCGACTTCGTTATTTCCGAGGTGCATGGCCTGCGCATCCAGGAACTGGCGGACGCCCGCCGGGAGGGCCGCAAAATCTTCGGTCTTTTTTGTCTTTACGTGCCGGTGGAGCTGATTCTGGCGGTGGAAGGCGTGGCTGTGGGTATCTGTGCCGGAGCCCAGTTCTGGGTGCCCGACGGGGAAAAGGTGCTGCCGGGCAATCTGTGCCCCCTCATCAAGGCTTCCCTGGGGGCCTGGCTTAGCGCCACCTGCCCCTACATGCAGATGTGCGACTTCCTGATCGGCGAAACCACCTGCGACGGCAAGAAAAAGGCCTGGGAGATCCTGGGACAGCATGTCCCCATGCACGTAATGGCTCTGCCTCCCATGAGGCGGGAGTGCGATGTCGCCTCTTTCGGCCGGGAGGTCCGCCTGCTAAGGGATGAGTTGGAAAAGGTCAGCGGACACAAGGTTACCGCCGAAAACCTGCAAAAGGGCGTGGCCGTCATGCAGGAGCAGCGGGCGGTGCTGGAGAGGATTTACCGCGCCCGGCAGGCCGACCCGGTGCCCATCAGCGGCAAGGATGCCCTCTTGGTGTCCCAGATTGCCTTTTACGACGATCCGGTGCGCTTCAACGAAAAGGCCGCCCGCCTGGCCGGTGAGCTGGAGAAGCGGGTGGCGGAAAAGCAGGGCGTGTTTCCCGCCGGCACCCCCCGTATCATGATCACCGGCTCACCCATGGTCATACCCAACTGGAAGGTGCATCACCTGATTGAAACCAGCGGCGCGGCGGTCGTATGCGAGGAAGCCTGCACCGGCACCCGTTATTTCGAAAACCAGGTCGAGGCCAGGGAAGACCTGGACGAGCAACTCGACGCCCTGGCGCAACGCTACATGCAGATCAACTGTGCCTGCTTCACGCCCAACGAGCGGCGGATCGACGACATCCTGCGTATGGTGCGGGACTGGCGGGTGGATGGTGTGGTCTACTACAGCCTGCAGTTTTGCCATGGCTACGCCGTGGAATACCACTTGGTGGAGCAGGCCTTGAAAAAGGCCGGGATCCCGGTGCTCAGGGTGGAGACCGATTACAGCGACGACACCGGGCAACTGAAAATCCGGCTGGAGGCTTTCATCGAGATGCTGAAAAGTTAACCAGCCATTTTTTCCGAAGACCCCCCGAAAGCCGGTAATGCCTCCGTGTGAACCTCAACCCCCGGGACAAGCCCGGGGGCTTCTCCCAGAAAGTCATTACTCATATCATCGGAAAGCCGCCTTGCAAGCAAGGCCTTACGCCTCCTCCTGAGTTACATCCCGGCCTCGCGGCCGAGAGGCCCGATCCATAGGCGAAATACTACTCGACGTAGATACGTCTTAAGAGACTTTCTTTTTTGCAACCGGCGCCAGCACCCAAGGGCGGGAGTATTCCACCTTCGCGGGCAATACCCGCCCCATGGTGAAACTTCCGTTAACGCTCTTGTCCAGAATCCCGGATGCCCCTACAACGTCCCGGTGCGCCCCCTTGAAACCGCAGTCCTTATTACCGCATTTGTAAGTGCGGCCTGACTGTTTGGTGTACTCGGTACAGGCCGGACAGGTGCCCGATGTCCCGCGCTCGTCAACGGATACCAGCTTGATTCCGTGGCGCTTGAGTTTGTACTCCAGAAGCCGTCGCAATTTGCCGAAGGCCCACTGGCTCCGGGGCACCCGCGTAAGCGGGTCGTGATTGTGCTTGCGGCCACAGTCCTTCTCGCGAACCCCGGAGGGGTCGCCGATGTTAACGGTTTTTACTCCGTGCTCGAGGCACCACCGGACGGCTTCCGCCGAAATCGCGTGTAGAACGTGCTCAATCCGGCGGTCGATGTTGTTTAAGAATCGGTACTTGGCATCCAACAGCTTCCGCCGCCGACGTGATCTCTTCTTCGTCCGGGATATGGCCCGCTGAAACCAACGCAGCTTCTTGTTCCGCAGGCGGTGGAGAGACCGAAGAAGCCGCCGCTGATCACCAGCGCCTCCTGGCCGTCCGTAATCGTCACGGCGTGGATCTCGCCCGGATCAATGGCTGCCGGTTTCTTCCCGCCCTCTACTTTTTTGAGGGCCGGCTTCTCAACCGCAATATGCACCCAGTATCCGTTACGGTGCCACACCAGTTGCACCTGCCGGATTCCCACTCCGCGCAACCGGGCGGGAAGTTTGATCCTCAAGGGTTCACGACCACGGCCACTGGAAAGGCAGAGAAACGCACCGTCTACGGTTATCCCAAGTTCCTTCCATGTCATGTGAAGAAATATTTCCTCCGGTGCGGATAGCGCCAGTCGGTATGGCCTTCAGTGCGAAGTTTCTTCGTCCTCTCGTAAGCTAAGAATCCAGCGCCTTGCCACATTGCTGTGGTAGGTTTCCGGATGCTCGCCCCCGAACCGTACGTACACCTTTCGGCGTATACGGCTCTCCATTTACTCATAATCTGCAGAATGCTGCAGATTTCCTAATACAACTTCAGGACTCCTAATGCCTCTCGCATCCTTCCTTCGTTGTACTGGAGAGTAAACTGCCCTCCTTCGCCATGTGGCAGGTTTTCCCCACCTCGGACTACTACGAGGGCTCCGTGACCATGCCGGATTTTCAGGACCGAAGTCCATAGCTTGCGGGGCAAGCACTCCGGTTTAGGTCATCCCCGTTTAGATCAATCTGAACTGGTACGTCCTGTTGTCGGATACGACTTTCGCCATTTTCCGCTTATTGCGGCTGGGAGGCAAGGGATATAGTAGTATACACACTGCTACGATGTGCGCAACCCCGTTGCCATACGGCGTTTGTAACCGTCTTCCGCCGTAGCCTTCGATACGACCCCTCTGACTATCGTTAAGGCAATTCAGCCTTAAATCCTCATACAGGACTTTTCATCTCGACGCTCAGTCGCAATCTGACGGTTGATTGACTCGCGCCTTTCCTAGCATGCTACACTCCCCGTCCAGTTTCCCTTTCGGATTAGCTAGGTGATGATAGGCAATTCTATATCGAACCCACTGCCATACCAAGGCAGATTTCAGAATGACCCGCGTGATGTTCCCACATCACTTACGGGCGCACGCAGTACTCGAAGTACAGCTCCACTATTGTCTGTGCTGATTGAGAGTGGACTTTGCACCGGCCCTTGACGAATTCCTTCATCGCCGTCTCTCCCAGCCAGACGTGATAGGCTGCGTAGATCAGACGGTGGATGAAGCATACCATGTTCCACACCTTCGCCGCTTCCATCTGCAAAGTGCGGGCCGGGTACCCATCCGTAGGATGGGTGTTATCTGGTCCGGTGTCAGGTGTAGCTGGAACTTCTCGACCAGGGTATCGCCGGTACGATTTCTTCTCTTCTTTGTTCCCTCCGAAACCTTGTTCTTGAGCTTGCTCAATGTCTTTTCACCTCCTCGAGGAGATTTATGTGCCTCGATATATTTCCTGATGGTCTCCGCCCTAACGTTACCAGCAGTACTAACCCCTGCTCCACAAATCCACTGCCCCAGAAATACCTTCTCTTAAGAGAGGGTATCACCGAAAATACCTTATTGGC
>Ga0307376_10001801_pt1 | contig 22131 bp, 19 predicted proteins | sample TR2MG_FD_202536 | JGI IMG/M metagenome (GOLD analysis project Ga0307376, IMG submission 202536) | Soil microbial communities from Risofladan, Vaasa, Finland - TR-2 | ecosystem: Environmental > Terrestrial > Soil > Coastal area > Acid sulfate soil | place: Finland: Risofladan, Vaasa | collected...
ACCTCCATTCAGAAAGCATGGAGGCGAAATTCCCTCATAGCCCGCTTGTTCTTTAATAAAAAGTGATAATACCTTATTATAAATATTGGAATATTACTTCAAAATCAGAGAAATCAAAAGGTTTTAAAATGTAACCATCAGCATTACTTTCTTCGAGATGCTTTTCTACTTCTGAACCTGGTATAGCAGTTAACAAATAAACCGAAATGTTTTGATGCTCTTTACTTGATTTAATCTGTTTGCAGATATCATAACCACTATAATCAGGTAAAATAATATCAAGCAATACCAACTTAGGTGGGTTATTTGCTAGCTCTTCCAATCCTTTTGTTCCACTTACTACCCCCTTACAGGAAAAACCTTTGCTTTCAAAATAGCTTGTTAATAAACGAATAGTAGCTAAATCATCTTCAATTAATAATATATCGTATTGAAGAGTTTCTGTTTTTATATTGTCCAGAATGTTGATAATTTTCTTCTCTAAAAGTAGAGATTGATTAAATATATTTTGAATGGTATTAAAAACACTTTCGTCCATTTCATCACGATAATTTTCAATCAATAGCTGAGAAAATCCTTTGATTGACGTTAACGGTTCCTTTAGAGCATGCGATATGTTTGTGAGAGTTTGATTGTTTATTTTATGCAAATCTTCATTGATTAGAGTGGATTCTTGCTTAATAAAATAGTTAACACTCTCCCGTATAAGTTTGGAAATGGTGTTATATTTATTTTTATGAGTTTTTATAAACTTGCTCCACTCTTCTTTGGTTTTGTCAGTTACATACAAGGAAATGCGCTCCTTTTCTCTGTCGTATATTTTTTCTCCTTTAAGCCATTTCATAAAACCTTCTGTTATGTTTCCACGCCATTTAGCATACTTATCCGTTGTGTCCTCATACTCCCTCATTAGTTTTTTCGCTTGTTCGCTATTCAAATCCAGATTATTTATTTCTTCGTCAGTCATATTTGGACTTGTGTGATTTTCCTTACCATTTGAATTACTATCGTTCTTTTTTTCGTTAGGCATTTTTTACACCAAATACATTTTCATTTGATTTATATCTGAGTAATATTACGCTTAAAAATCTAATTTTATTATATTGTTTATTATAAAAAATTTTATTTTTGGTAAACTAATCTTTTACTTAATAGTAATTATTCACAAAAAATAAATTTAATCTAATTAAGTTTTATCATATTTCTTTAAAAGTTAACAAATCCAAAGAAAAATCATCATTCTTCTCTTGATGGGGATAATTTATTTAATTATTACTCAGATTATTTCACTTTTCCATTTAAAATTTCAAAAATAACTCCAAAATCAGAAAAATTAAATGGTTTAAGAATGTATCCATCAGCGAGTGTCGCATTTAAACGTTTTTTTATTTCTGATGCGGATATCGCTGTTAAAAAGTAAACTGGTATCTTTTTGTAAGTATTATCAGTTTTTATAGTCTGACATATATCATACCCACTTAAATCAGGTAAAATTATGTCTAGCAATATAACTTTTGGGACCATCCTTCTTAATTCCTCTAAACCCTTTGTCCCACTTACAACTCCCTTACAGATGTAATGTTTACTTTCAAAATAGCTTGTTATTAACCGGATTGTTGCCAAATCATCTTCAATTAATAAAATGTCGTAGGGAGTACCTTCAGGTTGAATATTGTCTAAGAAATTTTTTATAATGTTTTCTAGCAGATTACTCTGATCGAAAATATTTTTTATTGTTTCCTCAACATGCTCACTTAAGTTAGCTTTATATTCATCGCTTTCAAGAAGTAACTGGGAATAACCTTTAATAGATGTAAGGGGTTCTTTTAAGGCGTGAGAGATGTTGGATATGGTACTCGGGTTCAATTTAGACAGTTCATTTGAAACTCTACTCGAATCTTCTATAAATGACTTAACACTTTGTCTTATTAACTCTGAAAAACTAGGAAAGGACTCTTTGTTTTTATTTATAAATTTTTGCCATTCTCCTTTAATCTTATCGTCAACATATAAAGATATTCTTTCCTTGTCTCGCGTATAAATTTTTTCGCCTTTTAACCATTTTTTAAAACCTTCAGTTATCGCTCCTCTCCAAACTGCGTACTTATCGTTCTCTTCTTTGTATTTTTTCATGTATTGCTTTATTTTTTCGTCGTTAAGATTAATATTTTCTATTTCTTTTTCGCTCATACTTAGTTTATCTTCTGATTCATCCTTACTCGAACTCTTTTCATTCTTAGTGGATGGAATTTCTTTCTTATTTGATTTTTCCGGTTCTTGCGATATCTGTATTTCACCTTAAAAGAAAATTTTTCTTTGAAAAAGACGATAATAAATCCAAAAAATTAGTGGTAAAAGTTTTATTTAAGATTATGTAAAAAGATAGCACGATAACTAATTACTAATTTTAACGCGATTAAGAAAACAGTCGCAATTTTCAAGAAGCAAAATCAAGGAAATTATTTCACCCAAGGTTCTAAAGGTGTCATATTTTTATTCAAATATATATCCTAATCATACATCTATTATTAATTCAAAAAAAAATAGTTATATTCAAATTCCTTTTATTCATAGGAAATTAGGTAAAAAAAAAAAAAGTTACTACTAAAAGTAATTTTTGTTTAAAAAAACATAATATTTAAATACAAAATTATCATTGTTTGTTATAACAATATGTGTGTTCAAAAACTGGTTCAAATATATATTGTGTGTGAAAAGAAAAAAAAGTTGTCCTATTATTCCCTTGAAAAACGAGAATAGTAAAAAAATAGGAACGACAAAAAAAATTTTAAAACTGTAAGCAAAGTGGTATTTTATTATGATTGTTGAATTAGATGTATCATCAAGTTTGTGCCCCGAATGCCGTGGGAATACTGTTATTATACAGGAAAGAGGAGAAACTGTCTGTCAACAATGTGGACTAGTTGTTGGAGAGAGAGGATTGGATATTACCCATAGTGGGATAAGGGCTTATTCGAAACACGAAAAAGATAGAAAGGAGCGGACAGGGTCTCCTATGTCTATCTTGATGCCAGATATAGGTCTGAGTACTGTTATCGATAGAACCAAAATCAAAAATCCTGATTTACGAAGAGCTGCTAAATGGAATACACATCTGTCTTGGGAAAAGAGAAACATGTTAATGGCCATTACCGAACTGAAAAGAATAGGCGGTAATCTAAATTTTCCCGAAAGAGTGAAAAAATCTGCTGTTAGATTATATAAAGAAGTTTTTAAAAGACAACTTTTGCGAGGAAGATCGATAAACGGGATGGTTGCAGCATGCGCGTACTACGCGTGCAAAGACGAAAAAGTGCCTATAACGCTTCAAGAAATACTAGAAGAAGCTTCTATTAACGACAATATCGTAAAGAAGTGCTATAAGATTTTAGTTCGGGAGTTAAATTTAAAAATATCACATATTGATCCCGTAACTCTTATCCCGCGTTACTGTGCTGATCTAAATTTAGGAATTGAAGTGGAAAAAGAAGCAATGAAAGTGCTTCACAACTTTATAGTAAGAACCTCTATTTCTGGAAAAGATCCTAAAGGATTATGTGCTGGTGCGATATATCTTGTAGCGAAGTTGAGGAATGTAAAAGTGTCTCAAAAAGACATATCTCGTGTTATTTCAGTCACTGAAGTAACTTTACGTTCAAGATATAAAGAACTTCTAAGGAATGTTAGTATTAATTTTAATTCATTGAATTAAAAGCATTAAAATTTTCAATATTTCCCTTTTTTTTTAAAAGAATTAACACATTTTACTTAAATATTAATAAATTTTAATAAGCTATCTTTCCTAAACATTCTACTCTAAAGCACACTGGAACTTGTAAGAAGAACTATTATATAGTCGGCAACGCCTTCAATAGAATCGGATATTGCTTCCAAAATGTCGAATATATTGCCAACAGTGAAAATTGTAAAGAAATTAACATTATATTCTGTTTTCTGAAGACTTTCTCTTAGTTTAATATTTAAAAGGTCTACTTCGTGTTCAAGTTGATTTATCTTTTTAGCATACTCTACCACACTTTTCCTTTCGCCCACTAAATCAATAACAAGCTTATCTAAATTGTTTACCGCTTCTACGGTTGTTTCACTTATTTTTAATATTAGTTTTATAGTTTCTTCACTACTTTGCTCCCAAAATCTTATAGGTACGGTAGTAATTCTACGAGCAACGCCCGTACTACAATTTGCTACATCATCTAATCTTTTTATAAGATGTGATAAATTTTCTCTAATGCTTGGATTTAATTCTCCTTTTGAAACATCTTTTGATATTTCTCTTCTTAACTTGTCTGCTTCGTCCTCTAAAAAATCAACTTTGTCAAAGTTTTCGCGAGATTGTTCAAGATTCTTTTCCTCTAGCAATACTTTTAGCCCAACTTCTAATTCTCTTACACATTGTTGAACGACCTCAGCATGTTTAATCGTTTTTTCTAAAACATTCAATGCCGTTTTTCTTTTCAAATATTCTATTAATGAACCCATTTTTATCACACATTTTCTTTTCTTTATTAGTGCTATATATTACAATTACTCAGTATTTTTTATAGTTTATTAGACTAATCCAAATAAATTAAATCCAAAATAAATCAACCCTGCGAGAATCGCAGCAACTGGAAAAGTAAGAATCCAGTATATAGCCATTTTTCCTAAGCCTTTGTAGTCAACTTCCTTTTTTTGAGCCACACTCATTCCAATTATGCAAAATACTATTACATGACTATGGGAAATAGGTAAGCTTAATAAGGTAGCAATCATAAGAATCAAGGCTGAACTTATTTGAGTAATGAGACTTTCGCTAGGTCGAGAATCTATCATCTGAGATGCTAGATTTCTAACAACATACCGTGCTGCAATATAAATCCCAAGACAAGAGAAAACACCACAAAGAAATGCAAAGAATAAATATTGCTCCAAGTTCAACGTACCTCCATCCAATAATCCATAAAGTATACCTACCGCCTCACCAGAATTTGCCCCCACCCATATCTCAGCAAAAATTACTGCAATTAACAATAACCATTTGAAAAATTTCTCAGATTTCTCGATTTGATTTAGACCTTTTAATTTGGATAGATAAGTTTTTGCAAGTAATTTAAAAAGCACATATGTTATGATCAATCCGAACGCTGGAGAAAAGAACCAACCCAGAATTACATTATTTAATTTTACCCAATTAAATACTGTTTCAGGATTAACTGTTTCATGTGTTATTGAGTATACAAATACTACTCCGAATATACTTCCTACTAATGAATGAGTGCTACTTAAGGGAATTCCTGCGAAACTACCAATTACTAACCACAAGATACTACTTATTAATACAGTTAACAACATAAATTCTGTATAAGTTATTGCCTCACCTAATAAATCAGCACCAACGGTTTTTGCTACAAACGCAAAGCTAAAGGAGAACATCCCTACTCCAACTGCTAAACCACCAATTAGTAAGGCTACTTTGAATTTAATAACTCCAGCTCCAACTAAAGTGGATAGAGTTTCATCATTTGCACCTATAGAAAATGCAAGGGCGATTGCCAAGGCAATTAAAACTACTACTACCATTGAAATAATGTCAACTGCCATGGTTAATCAATTTTTTACTCAAAGATTAAATATTTAGTCGCTAAAAATTGAATATACTCAGAAAAGCTCTTAATGTGGTCAGCCAACATCATAATATTTTCTATTAATTCTTTCAAGTATAGGAAAGTTTTTGATAAGTAATCCATATCATAATTATATAATTGATTAAGTAATTTCCATTCCGCTTCTCTCATTTTTCGTCTTTCATCTTTTACTTCTTCACATATATCATGAGCTTTACTCAAATCTGATCCAATTGTTTTTACTGCTTCTGCTAAGTCATTAGAAATTGTTTTTAATGATTTTAGAATACTTAAGATTTGGAGTTTAAACTCTTTGTCAGGAAATATAACTTGATAGAGAAGCATTTTATGGGCGAAAAATTCTCCTATATTTTTGATATCATTAATTTTATTGAATAATTTTAATCTGTCTGCTTTTGAAAACATTAATTTAGATTTAAATATTTTAAATTCAAAAGCTTTCTTGATTCGAACTTCAGTATTTGTTTCAATGACAATATTTAGATTTTGATTGAATTTTTCAAATTCTTCGTCAACAAGAAATTCAATGCCTTCAATTAATTTCAAATTTTGTTCATTTATATTTTCTACAAATAAGTGCGTTAATTCGTTAATATTCATCTTTTTTAACTCGTCATCACTTATTTCTCTCACTGTGAACCATAACTCCTTAAAATTTTTAAGTTTTGATAAATTTGATATTGACTCTATTAAGGAATAATAATATCTTTGGCAAAAATAACTTTACTTTTTGGTTATTAACCTCAAAACATATATGTCACGGGTTAGAAAACTTTTAGTCTTATTGGAATTATAAATCTTTCTTTTTTATATTACCTTACGATGCGTAATGTCCAAAAATTTTACTTTTTTCGTTGTTACCATTGTGGTGAATGGTTTTATAGTAATAAAATAATAAAAACGAAAAAATGTTGGAAATGTAATCGGTCTTTCCAGTTCAAAAACTCAACTAAATTTTCCAAAACGGCAACGCTTCAAGGAGCGATTAAAATTATTAAGGATTTGAAAATGAAAGGAGAAACAGAGTCACTTTTTAAATTTCTGAACATGTAAAATGAATGGAATAACTAATAAGTTCAAAAAATAAAATTATTTAACCCTCTCTTCTTCAATCTTTTAAAGCTCTCAATTTTTTTGATGAATTGATATTTATACTTATATTGTGATTTGACGAGTTTTATGGAGACAGATGATGAATTAAGCCTATTTGACAATGCGTTTTTTGCAGATTTATTACGAGAGGCGGGGAATAAAGTAGAATATTGGGATATTAGAGCAACGCTCAGTGAAGGGACGACTTTAGATTTCACAGATCAAAGGAGCACGGAGATTTCTTCTTATGAGATGACAAATTGTGGAATAAGAGCTTTTATAAATGGAGGATGGGGTTTTAGCGTTCTCAAGGATCTTAACAAGGATAGTATTAGATCTAGCTTCTTAAAATCAATAAAGCTAGCGAAATTAACAAAATCGTTATTAAAAAATGAGTTTAAAATAATTGAAAGGGATCCCATAGAGAAAAGCTTCAAAATTGATAGTAAACTACCCTTATCGGATGTAAATATAGAAGAAAAAATAAAATTAGTAAAAAATCATGAAAAAATAGCAGCAAGTTCTTCTAAGTTAGTAACAAATACGCGAACAATTTATATGGATGGCGTTAGCAATTATATCTTTATTAATTCATTTGGAAGTAAAATTAAACAAAAACTTTCATATTTGCGATTACTAAACATGGTGTATTCCCAGAAAGCAGGAATAATCCAGAGATCCCTTAATTCTGTAGGAGGTTTAGGTGGATTTGAGATATTATTAACAGAAAAGGCAGAAAAAATAAGCGAAAAAACGGCTCAGGAATCGATTAAATTACTAGATGCGAAATCTCCAATAGGTGGACAATTTACTATTATTGCTGATCCTAAACTAGCCGGAACCTTAATTCACGAAGCCCTTGGACATGCATGTGAGGCAGATTTGGTCTTAAGCAAAGAAAGTATTTTGAAAGAAAAAATAGGTAAAGAGATAGCTTTAACAGATATTAATGTCATTGATGATCCTTCAATGGGACAAGGTAAAAAACTTGGACTTCCTTATGAGTTATTTGGGAGCTATTTTATAGATGACGAAGGAATTCCATCACAAAAAACAACGATAATTGAAAATGGAGTACTAAAAAACTACTTGCATAACTTAGAAACATCATCAAGAATGAATTTACCCCCAAACGGTCACGGGAGAGCTTCATCTAGTTCCGCTAAACCTCAAGTCCGAATGGGGTTCACTTACATTGAACCAAAAGATTGGAACATCGAAGAATTAATACAAGACACAAAAAATGGAATTCTTTGCGAAGATTTTTTGTACGGTTATACTAATCCGACTACTGGAAACTTTCAATTTAAGTGTAAGTTCTCGTATAAAATCGAAAACGGAGAAAAAAAAGAATTAATGAGGGATGTTGCGTTATCGGGAATGATTCTAGAGGTTTTAAAAAGAGTTTCAGCGATAGGTGATCAAAAATCGTTTAGCTATTCTGACGGCATTTGCGGAAAAGGTGGTCAAAGCGTTAGAGTTTGCGATGGTGGACCTTATATCAGAGTTGAAGACATCACAGTGGGTGGATTGAATTAAATGTATGAGGATATAGACATATTTGAGCTTGCTAAATTTGCTATTAGGACTGCAGAAAAAAATTATCCAAATTATAAATGTGCTGAAATTTTTGTAGGAAAAAGCGAATATCTTAATATCGAAGTAGAGGAAAATTCGGTAAAATATAGCGAAACCGGGAGAAATCATGGAATTTCAATTAGGATTTATCGAAAGAATGGGTCCATTGGGTTCGCATTTACAAACAAATTGAATAAAAATGTTGTAGAAAAAATTGTTAAAAATGCCATCAAAATGATGCGTGTTGGAACTCCTGATCCAAACTTTAAAAATTTGCCTGAAAAATTAAAACCCTACCCAGTGGTTGAAGATTTATACGATAAAAGCATAAAGAGCTTATTAATCGAAGATGCAATAGATCATGTTAAAGACTTGATTAATGTTTGTACTGAGGATGACCAAGCAATATCGCAATCTGGGGATTTTACAGCTAATAGCAATCTTTCTTATATTTTCAACTCGAACGGGATTGAGGTAAGTGGAGAGGAGACTATATTCGATATCTCGTCAAATATGATAGTGAAAGATACGATTAATGGAGAAGTTTCAAATGGCTACGAATCTCAAATGAAAAGAAAGCTAGCTGACATTGATGGGACAAAAACTGCAGAGGAAGCGCTAAAAAATGCTAAGAGAAATCTACATAGAAAAAAGATTAAAACAAAAAAAATGCCTGTAATACTATCTCCTAAGGGGACAATAAATCTAATATTAAATCCAATTGCATCTGCAATTAATGCAGAAATGTACCAATATAAACGAAGTTTTTTAGTTGGCAAAAGAGAAAAAAAAATCGGTTCAGATTTGATAAATATAGATGATAACGCTATAATTAATGGTAGAGTTGGCTCTAATATTTTTGATGGTGAAGGTTTTCCTTGTAGAAATAAAAAAATTATAGAACGTGGATATTTTCTGCAATCAGGATTGTTGCACAACAGCTATACCGCCGGAAAGGAGGGAGTTGAAAGTACTGGAAATGCATCAAGAAGCTCATTTAGCTCCGTTCCTTCTATAGGAATATCGAATTTAATTCTTCATCCTGGAACAGCTCAAAAAGATGATTTAATAGAAAATGTTAAAGAAGGTATTTTGTTAAACTCAACCGCAGATTCACCAAATATTGCAACTGGTGATTTTTCCGGTTTGATTTCACAAGGTAATTTGATACAAAACGGAGAAATAAAACATGCCTTAAATGAAACTATGTTCGGCATAAACCTATTAGACTTATTTGAAAATATTACTTCTATATCAAAGGAATATAAGATTTACGGTCCTTACTCCGCACCCTATGTAAAAATTGATAATGTTCAAATAATAGGAGCACAGAGTTTAAAAAATTGAACAATTCTAAGTAGCAATTTTTATAGAATTATAGTCTTAGAAGAAGATCCAAATGACAACAAATAATAATCCCAAAAACAATGATTTAAATAATTTATTTTAAAATGTAATAGTTACTCCAATACCAATAATTTAAGGATTAAAAAGAATGGATAAAATTTTAATCATTGACCAAGATTATTCAATAATATTCTCTAGAGGATTAATTGCCAATAGTTTACTAAAAACAGGAATATCATTTCTCGAAGCACATAAGATTGCCGAGGAGATAAAAAATGACTTGCTGAAAAGGAATATACAAGAGATATCAAAGCAGGAAATGGATAACAAAATTTACAAGATTTTAGCAGATAAAAAAGATGCACAATACGCCGAAAATTTTCTTGTGTTTAAGAAGATTACTAAATTGGATCAACCCATTATTATCTTAATTAGTGGAACGACGGGAATTGGAAAATCAACAGTTGCTCTAACGCTAGCCCATCGATTAGACTTTCGTAGTATGATTGGGACTGACTCAATCCGGGAAATAATGAGAAAAATATTGAGTAATGATTTAATACCTGAATTACACCAGAGTTCTTACGAAGCGGGTAAATTCTCGAAGCATTATAGGTCATCAAGGTTTAACTCCACAATTTTAGGGTATAGTGAACAAGTCAAAATTGTGATAGTAGGCGTTGAAGCTCTGATCAAAAGAGCCCTTTATGAAGGAACTAACATGATCATCGAAGGTGTTCACTTGTCCCCTGAATTCCTTTCCATTGACATTTTAGAACATCCAAATATAGTATTTGTGATGTTAAATTTATCCAACGAAATACAACACAAGAATAGATTCTCTCTTCGAGCATATAATGTTTCTATGAGGAGCCCTGTTCACAAGTATTATGATAATTTCGAACAAATCAGAATAATTCAAGAATATTTAAAAGAGCAAGCAAAAATTGTGGGGGTTCCTATCGTTGAAAATATTAACCGTGATGATACAGTGAAAAAACTGACCGAAATTGTAACTACACGAATCAAAAAAATAGTAGAAGCTAAAGATATGAATGTAAACCTCTAATTACTTAAATATTGGTTAATGTTGGACTTTGCGCCATGAATAATTTATTTCTTATCATATTATTGCTAATTGTTTTAATAGTTGCTATAATTTTAATTGCGAAAATAATAAGCGAAGAATTAAGAAATCCCTCCAAATCATAGGAGTAAATAACTAAGAAGTAATATTTAATCGCATATCTACCACATCATAAAATCTTCTAATACCTACAGAAGGGATTTCCCATAATTCCGCAATTATAATTTGATTTGTTCCCGCCTGTGAAAAAGAAACATTGAATGCACTTGAAATCCATTCTGCTCTATGTGGTAAAGTAATTGTAGACGAATTTACAAAAGAAGTTGCGTTTAACGAGGGGTATGGGCCTAGTACAGTATCATTGTTTCCCTTCAAAATTTCTATTTGGAATGAAAAATCCCGATTTAAAAAATTTCCAATAGAAATATAAAAAGTTATATTTTCATCAACTGCAGCATTTTTAGGGTATTTTTCTGCTTTTTTGTCAGAATTCAAAATACCAATATACCAATAACCAGGTTTAGGAGTTATAAAGGCGTAAATTATGAACCCAGATATAATGATTATACCAATAATTAAGAGAATTTTAAGAATTCTATCAAATTCTTTATAATTTCTGTCAATTTTATTTGAATGTTGACTCTCATTCACTCTGGACATTTTCTTCAAACCAAGTTATAGTTTTCGACAATCCCTCTTTCAGAGGAGTCGTGGGTTGCCAATTTAAAATTCTTTTTGCTTTTTTTAAATCAGCACATCTTCTTATTGGATCATCAATAGGTAAGGGTTTAAATACAATATCTGACTTAGAGTTTGCTAGCTCTTTAATTATTTTGGCTAATTCTAAGATAGTATATTCCTTATTATTACCTAAATTAATAACCTCTCCAATCGCTTCGTCTTTATGAACAATTCTTAAAAGTCCTTCAATTTCATCAACAACATAAATAAATGATCTTGTTTGTGAACCGTCACCAAAAATAGTTATATCTCCGTTATTCAACGCTTGATGGATAAAGTTAGGTATAACTCTTCCAAATTCAGGACCGAATCGGATCCTGGGACCAGATGTATTAAAAATTCGAACTATTTTTGTTTTAATTCCATGTTGGAGTTCGTATGCTTTAACGAAAGCTTCTCCAGCTCTTTTAGATTCATCGTAACAACTTCTTGGACCTACAGGGTTAACATGTCCAAAATATTCTTCAGATGTTGGGATAACATCATCGGGAGGATTCCCATAAACCTCAGAGGTGCTCGTATAAAAAAATATAGCATTGTGAGCTTTTGCAATTCCCAAAGCATTCATCGTCCCTAAAGTATTACTTTTTAAGATGGGTATTGGAAATTTACTAAACTCAAACGGAGATGCTCTGCTTGCCATATGCATCACGATGTCGATTCTTTTAATATCGCCGATACATATTCCATTTGGATGATGTGTGAACCCAAAAAATACTGGATTAGAAATATCGTGATTTATAAAGCGAAAGTTATCTTTCTCCATTAAATGTGAGATATTTTCAAATCTTCCTGAAGAAAGATTATCTAAACAAATACAATACGCTCCCTGTTTTACTAGTACATCACAAACCCATGAACCTAAGAAGCCCGCTCCTCCTGTAACTAAAATTGTTTTACCATGAAAAGAAATTCCATCATCTTTTAAACGCTTTAAGATTTCGTTGAGATCATCGTTTAAATCGTATTTCAAGTTAAAATACCTATTTTTTAGAATATTATTTTTGATAAGAGTTTTATTTTTTAAAAAGATATAGATTCTTTATTCCTCATGTTCGAGAATAAGCAATTAACAGAATTAACGTGTTTTCTGACCACAAAACTGACAATACTTAAGCTCTAGAGGGTAAAATTTTTCACAACTTGTACATTTTTTTAAGGAATTCTTGATTATCTCCCTTCCAAGCGTTTCAAATACGGATTCAACATTTTCTCCTGTTTTTGATGACACACCATGGATATCTCCCTGAAATTTGTATTTATTGAAAAATTCTTTAACATCATCTTTATTTACTTCTCTTTGGTTTTCTAAGTCAATTTTTGCCTCAATCAATAGCTTAGTTTTAGGATAGTTAGGAACAGAACTAATAGTTTTTACCCAATCATGAAGGTCTTCTAGAGATTCTTTATTTGTTATATCATAAAGAAATAAAGCCCCAGAAGCTCCCGATACATATGAGGGAAATAGAACTCGAAACTTTTTCTCTCCAGCGAAATCCCAAATATTTAAAAGAATCTCAGTATCATCAACAACTACCTTCTTTGTTTCAAAATCTACTCCAATCGTTGATAAAGTTGATTTATCAAATTTCCCCGTTGCATACCGTCTTATTAGAGATGTTTTTCCGACATTTTTAGCCCCGGCTACGATTACTTTAAATTTGATTATGGTAAATCACATCAAGTTTTTTAATAACATTCTAATTATATTACTACTAAAATAAAAATATTAATCTTTAATGATAAAAGTTTTGTTATTAATATTAACTAATTGTTTTAGGGGTTAACTCCATCACTTTATTCATAAGGAAAATGCTTTTAGTCATCGATTAAATATTATAAATATTTTAATGTAAAAAATAATTCTGTAAAATCATGAAAAATGTTTCAAATAAGAAGTTTTTTGGAACTTTATCGCAGAAAGAACTACTGAAGTTATACGCAAAGCATGTGAATTCACCAAAAGTTCATCTTTTTAAAGGATTTGGCCTTGGAGTTATCCTTGGTGAGAGGGGGGGTGTTAAGATTAAAACATTGGAAGGACCAAAACCCACCGATCCACCAATGGAACTTTATAATTGCCACACGTGCGGAGGTGTTTATAATTTAGGTCATGGTAACCAAAAAATTGTGCAAATCCTGAAAGATGCTTTGGATAGTGGATTGGACATAGGTGACCACTTATTACTCTCAGAATGGAGAGCTATTTTAGGGAAAAAATTAGCAGAACTTATGCCGCCAGGAATTACAAAGACCACATTTGGAGTTAGTGGAGGTGAAGCAGTTGATGCAGCTATTAAATTTTCAAGGGCTTATACTAAACGGAATAAATGTATCTCCGCAATTGGAGGATATCATGGTCATACCGGATTTGCACTAGCAACTGGAGATTCTGGTTTTAAAGAGAATTTTCTTTGGAACCTCTCGGATTTTAAGCAAGTTCCTTTTGGTGATGTTGATAGCTTGAAAAAAATCATTTCGGATGATGTTGCTTGCGTCATTCTGGAAACAATCCCCGCTACTGCTGGAGTATTGATTGCTCAAGATGGGTACTTTTCTGAGGTCCGACGATTATGCGATGATCATGGTGTTATGATGATAATTGACGAAGTTCAAACAGGACTTGGGCGAACTGGTCATTTTTGGGCGATTTATGGAGGGCTCTATCAACATGAGAAGGTTATACCTGATTTTATTGTACTAGGAAAGGGTATGAGCGGGGGAATTTATCCAATATCAAGTTGTAGTTATAAACCATTCATAGAAAAGGCAGTTTTTAAAGATGATCCGTTTATTCATATTTCTACAACAGGAGGTTCTGATTTAGGTTGTGTCGTGACATGTGAGATGTTAGATATTCAATCAAATCCTGAGTTTTTAAATCATGTCAGGGAGATGGGTAAACTATTTGGTAAGGGTTTAGAAGAAATCGCAGACGATAATTCTGAATTAATAAAAGAAGTGAGAGGAAGAGGACTTATGTGGGGCGTGGAGTTTAATAGCGAAACACTCGGACAACTAGCGATGCTTTCCATAATAAAAGAAGGTGTTCTTCAAAATTATTGCGGAAATAAAAAGGATACGCTGATAATGATGCCACCATTAGTCGTGAAAGAGGAAGAAATCGAAGAGATCTTAAAAAGAGTCGGTGAAGGTGTTAAAAAGATTAAACGCTTAGTTTAAATATTAATTATACCCAATTTAGGAGTTATCTTGGTATTTAAATCTACTTAACTTATAAATTTCTTGAGCAATTTTCTTTCCAACATTTTCAACTTTCATTAAATCCCCGATATCTGCGTTAAAAATCTCTTGGAGCGATTTTAATTCTTTAAGCAAGTTTTTAGCTCTAAGAGCATTTATGCCCGGAATACCTGCAACGATGTATTCTAATAAACTTGAAATTTCTATCGGTTTTTTATCAAACCTTAACTTTAATTCCATTTTAGAGTCTGATTGTTCCTTTTTCGCAAGCTGAAAAATAAACATCGCAGAGTCAGACGGATCGTTTGTTTTATATATTGTAATTCCTAAATTCAAAATTATTGATGTGATCGCACCGTAAAGTGCGTTTTGGCTAATATTTGAATTCATAAAAGGGTCTCCTTCTAAAATTAATATGGGTCTAATAAAATTGTTTTTTAACTCAAATAATTCGTTAAATAATCTCCCATCTTTGATTGAATCGCTAAAGTCTTGAGCTGATTTTCTTTCAATCCCAACTCTTTCTGAGAGTATATAGTCTGCAACAGTTAATTGTTTTAGTTCTAAACCAACTCCCAATAGGGATAATGCTCTAACGACAGCAGAAGCTGTTTCTCTAACATCACAAATTACTATGTAATCCTCAGCACCCTCAATCCTCTGGCTAAACGAGATATCTGAAGTATTTTCAATATTACTAGAATCCTTACTGTCTTCGCCTTCTTTTATAAAATTTAAAAGGTTTGATTGTCCTGCTTTAGAACTCAAATCAGTTTCTTTCATGGTTTTTAAACTTTGATTCATAACACGTTCCTTAGCCTTTTCAGCCCAATAATAACCTTCATCACGAGTACCTTCAGCCATCAATATGAAAACCTTTCCTTCCTTTTTTCTCCCAGTCCTTCCACGACGTTGAATAGAACGTACAGCACTTGGTACAACGTCATAAAATATTACTAAATCACATTCCGCTATATCTAAACCTTCTTCTCCAACACTTGTAGCTACTAATGTGTTAAAAATTCCTTCTTTGAAGTCTTCAAGTAGTTGTATTTGTTCTTTTTGAGTTAGACCTTTATCTAGAGATTTAGTAACTTGTCCTACAAATTTATGAGCCTTTATAACCTCATCTCTTTCAATAAATTTAACTATATTATTGACGGAGTCTCTAAAATGACAAAATACTAAAATTCTCGAGTCTCTATTTGCGGTGATCTGATTATGTAAAATTCCAGCAAGTTTTTCTAGTTTAGGATGGACAACACCTTTTTGTTTGTTAGTTTCAATTATCTCAAGAATACGCTTTATGCCAGAATCTCCAAAAAGTTCTTTTAGTGACTTATTTGCTGTGTTTTGTTTTATTTTTTTAATGCTTTTTTTCATGTAATCATCTAATGCGCTTACTCCTTGAGTCTCAATAAGCTCATCCATATGGGATAGTCTTATCGCATTTGCTACAGACTTTTTCGCATTAAATAGTTGAGATTTCTCCTCATCTGTTCTTGAAGATGAAATTCTTCCATTAATTACTCTGTCTAACCCAAGCAAATCTTTTCTAGTAACTCTAGTAATATCTGATGAATTTAATAATTCCTGTTGTTTTAACCATTTATATATTGTTCTTAATTTCTCTGTTATTATTATTTTGATATCCATAAATTCACTTGGGAGCTTAACTTTTATCCATTCGTTATCGACCTTATAGATGTAAGGTTTTACATCCAAATCTTGTTCTGTTCTGATTTCGACACGGTCGATATACAAATTCTTCCTTATTTCGTTAATCTTCCCTTCCGTAGATCCTGGACTTGCGGTAAGCCCTAAAATTTGATGGTTCTTAGCGGTTTCCACATATTTCTTAGCAATAAAACAATAAGCGTAATCTCCTACACTCCGATGGCATTCATCAAAAATTATTAATGATACATCGTTTAACGAATAAAGATTGGAAATGATATCATTTTGAAGTACTTGCGGTGTCATAAAAGCAATTTTTAAGTCCTTCCATATCTCTCTCCTTTTTTCTGGTAAGGTGGTTCCAGTAATTGCTTTTAAGTTTTCCTCAGGAATAACCGTTAAATCTAAAAAAGATTTATAATGCTGATTTACGAGTGGCTTGGTTGGAGCTAAGAAAATTATTTTAGAATTAGGTGTTTCTGATAATCTGTGGACTGCTAACATTAAAGCAATTATAGTTTTTCCCAATCCCGTTGGAATGACAACTAAGCAGTTTGTATTAAGACAATTTATAAAAATATTTTCTTGGTATGCTCTCCTCAGAACAAAGTTTTCCTTTAAAAGCGGGTGGGATATAAAATCTTCTTTATTTGATACTCAAATCACCAGTAAATATCATAACGAAACTCTTTCAAAGAGATATAGCTTAGAAATTTATTAAAGTTACAGAGTCTATAGAATCTCTTAAATTATATTAATACCTTTTTAATAATTAATCTATAGTATTTATTCACAATAGGCTGCGCGAGTGGTTTAGACGTATAACGACACTTTCTAACGTGTTATTTTGGAAAGCGTTAAACGCTCACACCGTGTAAATTTTCGCTAATTCAAGGCGTCAATCTCGACGGTCGGGGGTTCAAAAGTCTGAAAAATTCTTTTAAACTGAAAAATTCCCCCCTTGCGCACTTTCACTAACAACGTAAAAACAATCGTTCTAATTGATATCGGAAGAAAACCAAAAAAGTTTTATTTTAAAATACATTTTTAAAGACAGTTACTAATTCTTAGGTTTATGCTATGTCTTCTTTTTTAGAATCTCGTGAATTGAGGAAGTTATATAAAGAAGTTCGAAAAACAATTAAAGTTGGTTCTATATTTCTTACAAGATATGAAAAAGCCCGAATTACTGGCGCTAGGGCTTTACAAATCTCGTTCGGAGCTCCTATCCTAATACAGAAGCCAAAAAATGTTATAGATCCAATTAAAATCGCATTATTAGAATTAAAATCAAAAATCTTACCTTTAACTATAAGGCGTAAATATCCAAGCGGAGAATACCAAGATATTTCCATTAATAGCTTGATTCTTAAGAAGGATTGAGAGTTACGGTTCTATTGAAGTCTATATTTACCCCTCTCTGTTAAAATGTACACATTTTTCCCTTCGACCAGTTCAACTTCTAAATAACCTTTCGATACTAAAGAATCTAAAAATTTTTCCAAATCTGCTTTTTTGAATGGTTCAAAACCTAAAGGAAGCCTACTCTGATTAGCGATAATCGCGATTCGCGTTAGGAACATTCTTTTACTAGTAAAAGATTCAAGCACCGTAAGCTCATCATTTGTAAGGCGTTCAAACTGATCGTGTTCTAAATATCGTTCTTTAAGAGCGTTTGCTAGGTTTTGTGTCTGAGGACTTATTTCTTGTTTCTTTACTTCGACATGTTTTAATTGGACGAGGTCTTTTGCAACTGGAGTTTTCTTAGACAGAGCCATTTGTTCTATGTAATCGCGAATTTTTTCTTTATCCCCCGAGTCTTTTTTCACCTTATCGTGTTCGTTTTTCTTTTCCATAATAATACGATAAGAAATTTAATTATAAAAATTTATATTTAATTAATGAAAGAAGTCGTCAAACTAAAGAACGGAGAAAAAATTCTCATCAGACATGTCATTGAATCCGATATTGATGGTATTTGGAATAATTTTAATGAAGTTGTTGATGAAGGAATCTATCTTCCGGTGTTATTTCCTGTGAGATCAAAATTTGAAAAACGATCATGGTTTCATAATATTGAAAAAGAAAGAGAAATATGTATCGTAGCATTCCAACCAACAATGATAAGTCCACACAATATTTTAGGCCAATGTGAGATATCGAATCTCGAATGGGACGCTGCTACTCATGTTGGTAGCTTAGGCATAATTGTTCAGAAAAACTTCCGAGATTTAGGCATTGGCTTTAATTTAATCGATAAAGCTATCCGCGAATCAAAAAGATTATACAATAAGGAGAAAATAATTCTAAGCTGTTTTTTAGATAATGAGAGAGCTCTCTATCTTTACAAGAGAATTGGTTTTAAAACGGCCGGAATAAGGAAAAAGCAATTTTACATGGACTCGAGTTACTATGATGAAGTTATGATGGAACTTTGGATCGACGATTATCTAAATAAGAATCCATGATGATTGGAGTTATTCGGAAAATTCGTATTTTTCCATTATTTCCTTTAATTAAAATCTTCTGTATACACAAATGATTTTTTGAGGTCTCAATAGCAAATATTTTGTTTACACAAATTAATGTAAGAAAAAAAAAAAAGAAAACAATATATGCATTTGTTTACTTCGATCTCATAGATAAAAAATTAATTCTTCGAAAGAAACACTCTAAGAGATCTCATTTTTTTTGTAATAAAAAAAATTTATATATACCAAATTTATTATTATGATAATTTGAATTTGTTATAATTTATCGATATTATTATATCTACTAAAAAAATAATATGGATAAACATTAAAAAATTTAAAAACCGTTTTGAATAAGAAATAAAGTTTTTATAAATATAAATTAAAAAGCTGAATATTATGGCAGAAGAAGAAAGTTTTTTAAACGCGAAAGCCTTGGTGGTTGATAACGGAACTGGAATCTCCAAGAATGGCTTCGCTGGTGAAGACCAACCTCGTTCTGTATTTCCAACTCTTATTGGCTATCCAAAATATGAATCGATAATGACTGATGTTGAGCATTACACTCGTGAATACTATATCGGAGAAGAAGCAATGCAATTAAAAGGTGTTCTTAAGTTAATGTTTCCCGTAGAACATGGTATTATCGAAGATTGGACCGCAATGGAAAAGATTTGGCATTACACTTTTTATACAGACTTGAGAATCGATCCTAGCGAACACCCGGTTCTATTAACTGAAGCTCCATTAAACCCTAGACCAAACCGAGAAAAAATGGCTGAAATTATGTTTGAAACCTTTAATGTTCCAGCCCTTTATGTAGCAATGCAAGCAGTTTTGTCGCTATATGCTTCTGGTCGTACAACGGGATGCGTCATAGATATTGGGGATGGAGTCTCTCACGTAGTACCTATTTTCGAAGGCTTTGCTCTAAGTCATGCAATCCAAAGAATCGATCTTGCTGGCCGTGATATCACAACGTACCTACAAAGATTACTCCGACAAAAAGGATACTCCTTTACAACTTCTGCAGAGAAAGAAATTGTTAGAGATATCAAAGAAAAACTCTGCTATGTAGCAATCGATCCAGAGAAAGAAATGATGCTTTCAAAGAAAGTTGCTGGAATGGAAAAAAGCTACATGCTTCCTGACGGAGAAACTATAAATGTAGGTGTCGAACGATTTTTAGCACCTGAATGCTTCTTCAATCCATCAGTAATCGGGAAAGAATTAGAACCTCTCGATGATGTAATTGTCGGTGCTATTTCAGAATGTGATGTCGACCTTCGTAGAGACCTTTATGGCAATATTGTACTTTCTGGTGGTTCAACAATGTTCCCTGGAATCAAGGAAAGATTAACAAAAGAAATTAAAGAACAGATTCCAGAATCAGTTGATGTCAAGATTATAGCCCCTCCAGAACGTATGTATTCCGTATGGATTGGTGGTTCAATCTTAAGTTCCTTGAAAACATTCCACAGAATGTGGGTAACTAGAAGGGAATATAAAGAAATGGGACCACAAGTCATTCACAGATGCTTCTAAGCCCATTAGGGCAAATTCTTAATTTTTTTGAATTTTTTTATTTTTCTTTTTTAATTTTTACTACTTGTTTTAAACAATAACTTTTAAATATCTCAAATATAATCATAAATTTGATTGTATTATTGAATTTAAAATATCTCTAAGGATATTTTAGGGTTTAGTCCAAAAATTTTCAAGCAGCAACAATGAAGTGATAATAATATGCCTGAAAGTAGTATTATTTTAAATGATCTCAACAAGGTCTTTATACCTTGTAGAACGATTTTGGAGATGGAAGCATTAACTTCCTTGTTCTTAGAATACTATAATTATGATCTTATTAGAGAAATACCAAAAAGTCAACCTTCAAGTCAAAAAATCATTGAAATTTTCCAAATTTTAGACTGCCGACCTCTTGAAAATATTATTAAATATTTTGTCGATGGCGTTGTCCAAAAACTCAAACCCATTGTAATGTATGAAAGGGATCATCACGATCGATTTAGAATGGGAAATATTGTAGCCTATACGAAAACACGAGTTTGTCTTTATGTAGCATTACATAGATTGAAGTTAAAATTTTTGTTCATTAAGCATTTTATGGATATTTTTAAAGACAACGAATTTAAATTAAATAAACCAGAAGAACAAGTAGATTTAGGTCCTCACTTGTTTATATCTTCCTTATATAAGGACTATACTCATAAGAATAATATGAATCTTAAATTAATGCTTTCTTCGAAAAGAGTCTCAGATAGAGTTAGTAAATTACTAGATCTTAAAGATATAATAACTAACGAGGATATAATCAATGCAATAACCTTTAAGAAATATTTAGACGATAATAATCGAATAAAGTTTATAATGAGAGAGATTAAAGCTTCAATTTTCGTATGTAAAGTAATGTTCGCACAAATTGATGTATTTAATCCTTTTTCTGTAGGAACAGAAACCATGATTAATGCTGAAGAAATTATGTTAAACCAAGATTTTATTCCAGTATTAATCCCTGCAATTTCAAGTGCTTATTCTGAAAATAAAAAGGTTCAGCTAGAAGATTTATTCCGAGCGTATGAATTTATGATGAGAAGAGTATTAGAGGGTATTAATTACGCTATAGAAATAGCTTCAGGTGGACAAATTCTTCTGGATTTAGAGGATACAATATACAACTCCGGTAATATCTTCGACATCTAAGTCAGAATTTTTAAAAAAACTCAATTTTACCTCCAACTCATTTATTTTTAATGCATTATAAGAAACATTAAAAATTAAATTAGATAAATTATTACAGAATGCAAGAATACACACTTTTCAATGATCCATGTTAAACAAAGAAATTGATTCAAATCGATTCACACCAGATTTTACCCATATGTTAAAAATCGTAATTCTTAATAGCTTAGGCTTTTTTTTTATAGGCTTTTTGGTCCCTATTATTGCTCGATTAAATATGTCAGCAACTGCCATACAAATAAGTTTAATTGTTTCTATTCAAGTATTAGGTCGAACTATTAGCGGTACAATTACGGGATTTTTAACTGATCGGGTGAAATCAAAGAAGAAACTCGTATTAATAGGATCAATTGGTAGAGGAACCTCTTATTTCATAATCTATACCGCCATAATTTTAAATTCTGTAATATTGTTAGGAATTGGAACATTTACTCTAGGCTTTATGGCGGGTGTTTTTTGGGTTCCATTTAATACCCTGATAGCAGAAAAATCAAATAAAGATAACCGTTCTGAAGCCTATGGAAAAAGA
>Ga0307376_10001803_pt1 | contig 22121 bp, 24 predicted proteins | sample TR2MG_FD_202536 | JGI IMG/M metagenome (GOLD analysis project Ga0307376, IMG submission 202536) | Soil microbial communities from Risofladan, Vaasa, Finland - TR-2 | ecosystem: Environmental > Terrestrial > Soil > Coastal area > Acid sulfate soil | place: Finland: Risofladan, Vaasa | collected...
TTTGTAATGTAGTATGGTTGATTGCTAACTATTGCGCGTGTGATGGTTGGTAGTTTGTCACCATAAGTTCTAACGAACTTATTGATGGCTCCACGCGCTTTGCCATAATGCTCTATGGCTTCTGTCAAAAGTTCGCTACCATCTTTACGCTCTTTCTCGTTTAGCACTTTGTTGCCTCCTGTTTTTGTTGTGGGACTAGAATCCCGCTGCGATTTTCAGTGCGAGTGCATGACTGCACAAGTGGTGAGAGTCGCTTCCATTGTGATTTCCCCAACGGCACGTACAATTGAATGCACCTTGCATAGTGACCTGGCTTTGGTATGTTCCAGTATCACCCTGCACGGCACCATATGCAATGCCATTTTTGGGGTCAAATCGTGTGAGTGTTACACAATCTTTGTCCAACAATCTACGTGCCTTTGCTTGTACGTGCTTGCTCATGTGGCTGCTCCTCTTTGTGTGTGCAGAACATTTGTCTCAATAAAAAAGCCCTCTCCGAAGAGAGGGCAAAAGATACGTATGAAGTTAGCGGTGTGTCATAATTCTACTACCGTGATTGTAGTGCCTGGTATGTCACACATCCTTTCCAACATGCGTTTAGCAATTGATGCAGCCTCGCACCATGATCTGCCACTACCTGCGTTGAACCAAAAGTTCAGGCGAAAACATCCCCATCGAATTGTGTTGCCAGGGCCAGGATGTTCATTACTAGAGTGCATACCATTCCGGAATTGTGGCTCGAATGTTCCACCACTCTTTTCGCCACCATCTCAGTAACCATATATTGGCTCTGGGAATGTTACTGTTACTGCATATTGTTGATCGTTCACTGTGTTGCTCCTTGTGTGTTTGTGCATTTCACCATGTGCCAAACAGCGTTACGAATACCCCCTCAAATAACCAGCTGCATACTTTGGTTAGCCAGAGAATGTGTACGCCATTGTAGTGTAGCACTGGTAGTATGTAGCTAGCAAGTTGGCCCAACAGTAAATACGTGCTGATTGCGTGTCCTATCCTACGCATTGTTATTCTCCTTATGTATGTGTGTGTACTACGCGTGAAAGGCTCTCATGCACTGAATGCAGCAGAATGTTTCTCTTTGCCAGTTTATCCACCCTATGAGAGAATCATCGTTGCGTATGCCATATCGAAACGCGCCACCTTTTGCACGTTCGTTGCCACACCATGCACAATTGGCATTGTGCTCTACTTTGCGCATGATGCAGAAACGGCCAAATGGATCGTGTGATACTTCTGTTGATTGCATTGCAATTCTCCTTATATGTGTGTGGGAAAAGCCCCAACGCAAAGTGTATAAGCAAACAAGTGTACAAGCAAACAGGTGCATAAGCGTGTTGCTGGCTGCTTATACACTTTGCGTTGTCGCCTTTCGTTTCGTTCTCTAATAGATTGCACGTATATGCTTTCGTTTTACTTGTACGTATACTAGAATTCGGGTATCACATGCTTATCGTGGTTGGTTCTCTTTTGTTGCTGTCTACGTCCATTTACACAAAAGTTATGATTACTTATTGCGTAACTACGAATTCGCATTATATGCTCGCTCTTAGATATTATATTTCTCTGTTGCAGGGTCAGGCTCTGTATTACACAAGAAAATGTAGTGTTCTTTACAAACTTTAATAATGAATGTACCATTTTATGGTACACAGCAACACACAGCCTGCAAAAGAGATATATAATATATAATACTAATACTAATACTAATACTAATACCTTTACTTATAGGCTTTCACTTTGCCCTGAAACAATTTGTGACCTCAAAAGGGTTTTCGACATAAAAACCACTTATAGGGGCTGACGGATTAGCCCCTATTTTTTGTGCTCGCGGTTTCTTGCCGTTGTGTGTGGTGTTGCCCATAATTCTGGTGCTGGCCTTTGCTTTGCATCAAAAAAGCCTACTCTTGCGAGTAGGCTTTTTGTGCTTGCGGTTTGTTGTGGTTATCGGCGCGTCACCTTGCGATGATTGCGCTTGCAACATGCCAAGCATATCTGGTGCTTTGTTGGCGTCACGATCATCGTGTGACCGCATTGTTCACACTTGCGCTCGTATGTCTCCATGTCAGTTCTCCTCATGTGTGTGGCTATTGCGAATTGTCGCTATACCAACAGGTCAAGCAATGTGGGCAATGCAGCGTCAAGTAGGCCCTCCGACTTTGCAAACGTGATACCATATTCTCTCCAAAATCCTGGCCGCAGGCTTGGCAGTGATACTTGCCGTTGGGCAAGCCCACCACGGCAAACATGGGCAGCTGATCGTATCCTGGCCTGGCCGGTTTGCATGATTGTATTCTTGCCGTCAGATATGCTATCACGTCTGCCAGGGCAGCCAGGGGATACACCTTCCCGTCATACTCGCGCCTGGCCGTTTGCAAGGCCAAGCGCAAAGCTCGCATTTTGACTGTATCAGCCATGCTCTTTACTCCTGACAAGCGCAAAACCCTGAAGCTTATGCGTCAGGGCTTTTGCGCGAGACTATTCAGTTGTTGGCCCGGCTATTCGAGAGTGACGGCTCCTACGTCCAGAATGTCAGTTGCGCTTGCAGCTATCGCCGTGAGGAGGTGAGTATTAGCCCATGCCTCTGCTACGGTGTTGTTGTCGTCAGACGCCTGATCGACAACCGTCCGCCACATTCTCACCGCGTCATTTTCTAGAGCACTATCCTGGCGCTCCTGCGCGACGCGCTCGACATACTTGACGATGTCCAGTACAGAATAGACAAGTGTTCCATCCTTCAGCTTACCGCACCGGATACCATTCTCTTTCGCCCAGTCGGGCTTCAGGAGGGCAACCGCATGGCTACCAACGAGTAGGCCTTTGGCCTTCTTGCTATTCACGAAACGATCAGCTTTACCTGGCATTGTACGTACTCCTTGCTGCGAATGTGTGCGGGTGACCATAGACGCTGAGACCGGATCATTCACATAAACACACTCCTTCGATATTCCACACCGGCAGCTTCTATCATGCGCTTGATAGCGTCATTGTCAAAGCATATCTCTGCCGGTGTGGTATCCAGTTCATCGAGTGCTCGCAGGACGTTGTTTCGCGCATTGACTGCTGCGCGCGAGACGTAACCCCCTGATCCATAATCCTTTGCTATCTCGATAATCATATCGAGCGCATTGACTGCCGTTTGCAGTTCCTCTATTGCCGTCATTGTAGCATCTCCTTTGTGTGTGTGTGTGTGTGTGTGTGGCACATATGTTATCGGCAATTCTGCGCCACACTTTACTTGTTGGCCTTGCCGTGACTCCAGTATAGCACAACTCGCACCACTTGTCAAGTGGCAGTTTCAGACGTATAGGGCAAGGTGCGTGTGTGAGCACACCCTGGCTAGCCTGCGTGTGATCCTCTTGTGGCCACAACATGAAGACGTATCCCAGCGAAAGTGGGGGGCCACTCTCCATACACTTTTGCGATACTAGAATACCCTCCACCAAAAAGTGGTGTGTTCATGTTACTTTTGTGTCAGCGTACACATCAACGTATGATATTGACAGCAGAAAATGTTCGTGCTATAATGGTGTGATAGAAAGAAGGGGAAATATATCGTCTGCAACGGAGTAAGGGATAAAACATCCGTGGTCAAACTTCCGTCTCCCGCTGAGAGCTTCCCCCTGGAAAAGTACCAGGAGTTTCTGGATGCCCTTCGCATTAGAGCTTCACAGCAACCAGTTGCTCCAGTTGCACCAGTTATAGTTATCGAAAATAGTGAGCACAAGCAAGCTATCTTCAATTGTCTCGCAAACAATTGGAGTGCGGGAAGAATTCATGCTTACCTGTTGCAAACTGTGCAAGTTGATATTCCAACAGCAGCTATACAACAGTACCGCGATAGCTTAGATAAAGACGCCTTTCTCCCTATTTCTTTTCTTCAAAGCAAGTTTAAAGAGTTAGACATAGAGGTTGATGCAATCGGTGAGCTTGCACGTTTATTGAAACTGAAAGCAGAACGTTTGGACATGGCCCTCTTCCTTGAAAGCGTCACATTCCCTTTACATTCTATCGTAGATCAGCAATTGCGCGAATATTGGGATTTACTCAAAGAGTACCTTGCGATTCAGAAGGGGCTTGGTTTCTTTGCTGTGGACACTGTAAGTAACGCTAGCCTACAGAATGTACTGCCAGCTAATATGCCACCAGGTGAGATACCATCTATTAGACATTTGTTGGAATTAAGAATAATCTCCGAGAAAGCACCGCGCCGCCAAGAACCAATTGATGCTGATGTAAAGGTGCTTACATGAAATGCGAAGGAGATACATTAGAAGGGGTAAGTGTAATCGGTGTGGATGGTGTTGCATAAAAGAGGGGTGTGAGCATTTGGCTTGGAATGGAAATATCGCAGTCTGTGAAATCTATGAAAGCAGATTTGATCGCTGTAAATGGTTCCCACAAGCACCGCCTATATTGATTGATAAATGTGGGTACTACTTTCTTGATACTTGGGATGATAGAGTCGTTGGAGCCAGAGAGGTCTAATGACCGTAACAATTACTGGTAAAAACTATCAATCTATAAGCGACTGCGAAGCCCTTGGAACGTGGGTTGGTAATAAGATTGTCCCTGTGTCAGATTATTTCAAGCAGGGGTCAAACTCTCTTGGATTTACTCTTATTACTGCGGGAAACAATGATTGCTACCTTACGGGATCGTGGAATTTAAGCGCGACGCCACACTTGAGAATGTGGCTGATGACCAGTTGCTTGAAGGAATTAGACTCAGACATCAACGGCGGGATTCAGATTTATGTAACGGGTGGAGGAAACACAGGCTATTGGAAGATCATTGGAAAAGAGTCTTATCCAGGTGGTTGGTATAACTGCGTCGTTGATGTTAGTAGCCCACCTGATTTGGGTACTGCGCCCACTCTAACATCTGTCACAGTGATAGGGTTTAGACTTGTATTAACTGCGGCTCCCAAGAACATTCAGAACACATGGGTTGATAATGTTATCTGTTGCGATGGACTAATTTGCACCAGCGACGCCCAATTTGGTCTTCAAGAGATATATGATAAAGACAACGCACCAGCAGGTGCTTGGGGTGTAGTCAGAAAGATTGGTGGCGTTTATTTGCTCACCGGAAGCCTAACATTCGGAGATGCTTCTGGTTCTGAATCATGTGATTTCAAGGATGTTAGCCAGACGATAGTTTTTGAGAGTAGGAAAGTAAGCACAACGCTTTATGGCCTCATCGCTGTGAATAACACAGGTGTCTGCAAAGTTCAAATGGGGGATGCGGGCGTATCGGGCTGTATGGTAAGAACGCAATCACTAACACAAACGCCTAAATATGCCATAACTTGTATAGACACTGATGTTTCAGATTTTAAGTTGCATGGGAGCACTTTCCTCGATGCGGGAATAATCTCTTTACCTCTTAATGGAGTTAATCGAGAAGTATTGAGTTGTGCCTTTGAAAAATGCGGGAAGGTAATAGCCAGTACATGCAAAGTGCAATACTGTAACTTCATCTCATCGGATGGAGATGCGGTTTTGATAAACGATGATCCACATTACGTCACGGATTGTAACTTCATCAGTTGCACTAGAGGAGTCGAGATTGATGCGGTAGGAGATGGAACTTATGACTTTGATGCTTTGGTGTTTAGCGATGCTGGTTGGCCTCACGTTAATAACACATCGGGAAGCGCCCTGACGGTTGCAAATGGGCCTGGATCGAATGCCTCGACCTATACAGGCACTCAAGTTAATTTCAGTACATCAGTTCAATTAACAATGACTGTCAAAGATGAGCAAACTCCGCCCCAACCCGTCGAGGGAGCCTTTGCCTATATCGACGATCAGGACGATGAGCCATACATTATGAATACGACTACCAACGCGCAAGGTGTAGCAACAGTGCCTTACGAGGGTAGTACAGTTACGAATGCTAGGTGGAGGGTTAGAAAATATGGTTACAGAAATTTTAAGCAACTAATAAGTATAGCAAGTGATAGTATTAATCTTCCAGTAACGTTGGTTGTAGACCCGCAACAAACATAGGAGGAATAAAATGCCTTTAGAATCCGATTTCACTGTGAATGATACGGCAAAAACGGTGACGCATATAGGTGGGACGGAGATTTTCACCGTATTAGCCTTTTTCCAATGGTTGGCTGCTAAGTTTGCTGCGGCAGCCTATATGGATGATGACTACCCCTTTGTATCAGACACTCCGCAGGTTTATCGTTGGGTGAATGCTTGGGATATGGGAGACGAAGCATCGTATCAATTTTTGAAAGGTGGAGCAATCGAGAGTGCAGATGGCAATAAACTGTTTGCCAACTTGTATTCGATTGGTTCTCAGTTTAGAAATTCAATGATCTACATAATCCAGGCCGATGCTGAGGTAACGCCTTGGTGGACACCTGGAAACATCGATATTCTCATCAAAGTTAGAGAGGGAGGTACTCCAATAGATAGTGGAAAGGTCATGGGATTTTCTAGGGATACAGATGCTCTATATGACCACAACGAAGTTGACTTGGCTGCTGGTGGAAGAAACCCTGTTGGTATTAATACTTTTGATGACATCAACTATAAGGAGACGGGGGATATTTACCTCGATGTTGATACAGTAGCCAACTTTGATGCTGGCAACTTCGCTTACGGTGTAACATCTACGGCGTCAGGTAGAATACAATATGTCGATGTTACCAATACCAGGCTCTATCTTTGCCAAGTAGAAGGAACTTTTGTGGTAACAGAGACAATTGTAGAAAGGGTGACTAGGGGTGGTACTAACTCAGATGGCACGGCGACCAATCACGCTACTACTGCTGAGTTTGATGTCATCAGGGGATATGATGACATTATGGAGGTCTTTGTCCAGAGAAAATTTGAGGGCGGCACGGTTGGTGGTGGCCCATTCATAGTCGGTGAGGTTGTTAATCAGGCATCTTCTGGTTGGGCTGGTAAGTATGTAGCCATACTGAGCAACGTTCTTTATATGGAAAACACAACGGGCACGCCAGACAATACAGGCCAATTGGTAGGTGTTACATCAAGTGCAACTTATACACCAACTTCTACGTCTGCCCAAACTACCGTTGACAAGGACTTGAATAACGGTAATGGGCCACAACCTTACAACTGCGTGGTGGATTGTGCAGGTCGAACAGTTCTTCAAATTTACCAATATCTCAAATACATCAGTGCTCACAACTCAGTTGCAATAATAAACGGAGATGAGGGCGAGGAATATCGTTCAGCGAACGAGTCATTGCCATACACTGATACTAAGCAAGCTCCATTCGGCACATTCGCTGGTGGTACTTTCTTCGGCGCTAGAGGTATTTGGATTGAGGACTATGCAGTAGCGGCTTTCTCCCTTACTGATGCAGATGGCGATTTGCAGAATCCTCCAAACTATCAGAAGGTTTCAGTTGCCCATGACGAATTAAATGGATGTCAGATTCTGATAGCAGAAAGGTCAGGGGCAAGCATCATTAAGAATCAATATGTAATAGATACAGTAACAACCACGACAATAGTTGTTACTACTGACATCAATCCTAATAAAGTTCCTCAAAGTGGTAATCTCAGGGTTGGAGACTGGCAAGCTACCTATGCAAGTTTTGCTAGTAAAACATTCTCAGGTGTATCCCCTGACCCGACTGGCAAAACTGGGGACTTGTATGTTCCTCAGTTAGATGTTCTTGCTGATTTTACATCTGAGGAGTCTGCCAATCTCATTCTAACTACCGCCTTTGATGTTAAGGCTAGGGTAAGGAAGTATGGGTGCAAGGATTACACAATGGATACTTCCTTCCCGACGACTGGTTTGGTGGTAACACCCATTCTAGCAACTGACCCACAGGCTACATAAGATGGGGTGTAAAAGAGTTAGAGTTGGAATTACGCTTAGAGGACAGGCTTGGGTTGCTCTACACGGTGATTTCACCATAGAGCAACTCAAATCCCTTATTCGAGTGCTTGAGAACAACTGTGAAGGTCTGGAGAGAAAAGGTGCCAATAAGGGATGACTTAACCATCAATTGGATGGTGAGTCCACGAATAATTGAGGTAATTGACTCGCCGCTTGTTGTTCAAGATTTATATGATACTCTCAGAGGTAAGGCTGCGGTTGGAGAGGCTATGGATGACGATGAGATAATTGATGGTTCTGGTAAAGATGATTTGGGTGAAGGGGTGTTAGTTGGTCTAACAGTCAAACTTTTAAATGCTAAGGTAAAGTTTGAAGCTAGAGCATCTCCAACCGTCTGCATTATACGGGGTGGGAATCTCATCGCGGTAGATGTAAATGGCAATAGTATGACTCCCATAGAACCCTCAACCAATATCAGCGTTGTCATCTCTCAATCAACGTCAGCGTCTCTTATTGAAGGGACTGGTATTGAGGTGGATGAGATAGCAGATGCGGTTTGGAATACGGTTGCCGCCAAACAAATCTCTGAGCTGGTTAACTTTATAGCAGACGTTGAAGGTGGGCGTTGGAAGATAGTGAATAACCAGATGATCTTTTACAAAGCAGATAACGTAACCGAGATAGTACGTTTTAACTTGAAGGGCAAAGAGGGTCAGCCCACAGAGACAGATGTGTACGAGCGAAGCCGCGCATGATAGTCACACGCGGCTTTGGCCTCGGTCTTTTGGTGGTCACGCGGGGTTATGGCCCACGTTGGATCACAATAGAGATAGTGGAACTGTCACTTTATGATCGAGAGGTCAATTTGACTCTATCAATTCGAACGAATATTTTAACGCTCGATCCAATGCGAGCCTTTGGGTTAATGCCGACCAGACGAGTCGTCGATCTAACATTAGAGCCAAGAACTACCGACCTGACTGTGGAAGATAGAAGCACTGATCTGACACTTCTGTTGGAGTGAGTTATGTCACTAGCAGTGAGAGAGAGAGTCCCATTGAGCAGGGACGAAACGAGGAAATTTTATACAAACTCATTACGACACCCTGGGGAGGTAAGCCGTCGAACGTTTTGGTGGCGGCCTACGACGCTACCGAATCTTTCAGAGATGTAGGTTCCGCGGTACTAAAGGGTTCGTCTGAAATAGATGGTGATGTCATTACGCTTCCTGCTTTGAAGTCTTTGTCAATGGGGCACAATTATTACGTTGAGATAAGATTCACGTCTGGTGGGGATGTTAAGGAAACCCACGTTGAGGTACGTTGTGTGAGATAATATGCAATTAACCACTAAAGACCTTTTATTGATCCGCGCTGCACTTATGCGCAACTTCACAATTGAGCAACTGGATAAGTCGGGATTAATTAACGAACCGATTGACAGTCGCACAATTCGCCTTGCCTTAGCAGAGGTTGATTTTGAGTTCTTCAAGATGTTCTACCTTGAGCATCACTTCTTTCTACCGTCTGCAAGGATGCACCGTGAAATTACTGAAGAGATTGAGTATATCATTCGCACGAAGGGGAAAATCTACAGCGCAGTCGTATGGCCACGTGGTTTCGCCAAAACCACTACTGTTACGCTCGCACTACCTCTTTGGTGTGCATTACTACGCAAGCGACGTTACATTCTAATCGTCTCCGATTCTCACGATCAGGCGAAGCAACAGCTTGCTAACCTACAAAGTGAACTAGAAAACAATGAACGTATTCGTGAAGACTTCGGGGACGTACAAGGGCGTGTGTGGCAGCGTTCCGAGATTGAACTTTCCAATCGTGTTCGTATAGAGTCCCTTGGAACGGGCATGAAGATTCGTGGACGTAAGTATTTGCAATTCAGACCCGACCTCATTATTCTTGACGACATTGAGAACTTGAAGAGTGTGCAATCCAAGCTACAACGTGAGACAACCTACTCGTGGTTAACACAGGAGGTCATTCGTGCTGGTTGGGATGACACAAAAATCTTCATCGTAGGTAACTTCCTCCACTTCGATTGCCTACTGAAGCGTGTTGTAGCTAATCCAATGTTTAGGCACATGGTTTTTCAGGCCGTAGTCTCATGGGCTGAGAACCAAGCCCTCTGGGATACATGGCGCGGCCTCATAACCGACCTCAGTGATGAGCGTAAGAACGAGACGGCTAGTATGTTCTTCGAGCTAAACAAAGATGAGATGCTTAAAGGTGCTGAAAGTGCCTGGTCAGCAGGTTACTCCTACTATGATCTCATGGTCATAAAGGTTTCCGAAGGCGATGTGTCGTTCTTTACCGAGCTACAGAACGATCCACGAGACCCATCGAGATGTATCTTCAGCCGTTGGTACACGTATAGAAAAGAGTTTCGACCCAACAAAGATGATGTACCAGAGCTTTGGTTAATCCCAAACAAAGAAGGTGCTTCAGTGCGCCTGATTGATTGTAAGATATTCGCATTCACTGATCCTTCGTTGGGTAAAACGTCATCCGCTGACTATTCTGCAATTGTTATTATCGCCAAAGCGCCTAGCAGACAGATGTTTGTCTTGGAAGCCGATCTGAAGAGGCGTCCACCGACGCAAATAATGGCGGATCAAAACGCATACACACTGGATTATACTTTCTCGCGTTGGGGAATTGAGAGCACACAGTTTCAGGCTTTCTTCGCGTCCGAGTCTGCACGTGTGAGTATGGAAGCCGGTACTAATATTCCATTCATGCAGGTCAACCAGCAAAGCAATAAAGAGCTTCGCATACAATCGCTACAACCCGATTTGGAGAATGGTTACTTGCTCCTGCTCGAAGGTGGACAGGATTTGTTGAAGCAACAGTTAACCGAGTTCCCGGTTGGTGCTTACGATGACGGCCCAGATGCTTTGGAGGGTTGTCGTACTATAGCACAGAAGTGGGAACCTATTATGAGTTCTGAGATAATGCAATCAGAAGCCCACGACTTTGGAAGAACATCCGTACCACATGGTTATAGACCGATTGGCTCTAGTGATCCTTACGCCGAGCATGAAGCAAAAGCGATAGAAGAGGAGAACGCACGTCGTGTGCTACAGAAACTCCCACCACTACCAGAGCCAGCGTTTGTACCCATAATGTTCTGGTGAAAGGGGATAATGTGATCCAAACTAAAAGGGGAAAGCAATGACAAGTGAGGAGTTGGCAACTGCTGTTAGGAATTTCTGTGCACATTTTGTTATGCCGGAAGGTCTTTTGCAGCTTTGCGAAGAGCGTGTTCTTGGCCCAGGCGATGAGCAATACTCACATGGCAATCAGCAGGTGTTTGAATTGCTACCAATTGCCAAACTTGCTGATATGTTTGAAGAGGAGATTGCAGACGCGCTTGTGTATGTAGTAATGTTGTGCATCCGTTTCAAACAGTGGAGCTATCATTCCACTGTTCAGCACCTAGAGACTTTTGCCAAAGCCTTAATGGTAGCGTACTGTGATCTCGAAATGTCTCTCGATGATGAGCTTTTCGCCGAAAAGGTAAGCGAGGACGATGCCAAAGTTTGTTGATGAGACGGGGAATCATTATGGGAGATTAACAGTATTGAAGCGTGCCGAAAGGGTACATGGAAAGGACAGCGCATACTGGCATTGTCGTTGTGACTGTGGAAACGAAACTATTGTTCGTAGCACCTGTCTGCGCGGTGGACATACGAAAAGCTGTGGTTGTCTGCAAGAGGAGCGACGCTGGGAGGCTCTCGCTTTACCGGAGGGTGTAGCTGCTTTTAATTCAATGGTCAGCAATATACAGCATGGTGCTAAGGCACGCCAACTTGAATGGAATCTAACGGATGAACAGGTGGCCTACCTGACCAAACAACAATGTTATTACTGTGGTGCAGAACCATCACAAGTGTCACATCCTGCCAAATGTAATGGGGTGTATGTTTACAACGGACTTGACCGCATTGACAACGATAAGGGTTACATGATTGACAATGTAGTTCCTTGCTGTATCAAGTGTAACCGTGCAAAGCGCACAATGACGTTGGGAGAGTTCGAGTCGTGGATTGTGAGAGTATATGAGCAGCTTATGGAGCGTACTGGGAAATGACACAAGATTCTGTTGCTACCACGATAATTATTCCGACCTTTAATGGTAAGGAGCACTTGGAGCGTTGTTTGTCGGCTATTAGTCGGAATACTGCCGCGCCTTATAAACTGCTGATTGCTGATGACAGGAGCTCGAACCCTGCGTTTCGTGCTTATTTACGTGGACTTAAAAGTAGGTACAGCATTATAAAGTCACATGTGCGCCGTGGTTTTGCCGGCATCAACAATTGGGCTGTATCCAAAACAGATACCAGGTACATTTGTCTCCTCAATTCTGATACTGAGCCTGGTTATCAGTGGTTGACGTTTATGCTAGAAGAACTTGACAACAATGGGGATGTTGGTATAGTTGGTGCTAAATTGATGTATCCACCGCAGAAGGGTTGGAGTCTCGGTGGTAGCATTCAGCACGCAGGTGTCGCACGCAATAGCGACGGGCTCCCATATCACATATTTGGTGGACAGCCTGTGGACTTTCCAGCGGCTAATGTGCGCCGAGAACTGAATGCTGTAACTTTTGCGTGTGTGCTAATCCGTCGCACGTTATGGGACGAATTAGGTGGTCTCGATAAAGGCTACATCATAGGACAATTTGAAGACATCGACTTTTGCTGGAAAGCACGAAAGAACGGTTGGAAAATCGTGTATCAACCAAAAGCTACACTTCTACATTATGAGCATGGTTCAGGTGATGATGTTGTCTTGAAACATAGTATGCAAAATAGGGATCGTCTTATGCGTGTTTGGGGGAACTTGGGCAGTGATGAGCATTTGTTTACGCAGGGGGAAAGATGTTTGAGTTTTCCGTTGTAATTGCTGTTTATAACCGACGAGAGAGCCTATATCTCACTCTCTGTGCGTTGGACAAGACGCTATTGCACTACCAACAGCCTGTTGAAATAGTTGTCGTAGACGATGGTTCTACAGATAATCCTCTCGAAGTCATGTTTGAGTTTCAAGATAAATTTGCACTGCAATATCGTTGGCAACCACACAACGGCTTTCAAGAGGCTTTGGCGATCAATCGCGGATGTGCAATTGCACGTGGTCACAACTTTCTAATCACGGACGCTGACATCCTTCTAACACCGGAATCACTTGCACATCTTGCCAACATCATTCGAGCAAATCCAGGAATTATCGTTGCTGGTCGCTATGATTGGATGCTACCAATGAAAATACGTCCATATGACATTTACTACAATTGGGACAAAATAGTTGACGGAACACTTCCTCCAGCGCAGTTTGGTGGTAATCCAAAAGGTTTTATCGGCGTCGATCCACGGCACATAAGCGACCCACATCTGTTTGATGGAGATAGATTACATACACAGTTTGCCGCGATACTTTTTGCTGGCGTTCTAATGTTTCCCAGAGCACAGTACACTGCATTGGGTGGTTTTGATGAGCAAATGGTTGGGCATGGTGGTCAGGACTGTGAGTTGAGTATTCGTGCACAACAGGCAGATTATCACGTGATTTTTTCAGGGCTGGTGCATGGGTTTCATATGTATCACGACAGGGATCAGGTTGCCAATCAGACGGCATGTAACAGGAATGTCCAATACATAGCAAAGAAACACAACCTGGAAGATGTGGGCCTGTACATGTGGCATGTTGGGAACGTTATGGGCATAGCACGTGCAGGGGAAAAGTTACCATGACAAGTATTTGCGTCGTGATGGCAGTACACAATCGTATAGACAGTGTGCACTGTGCTCTCCATTCATGGGCATTGCAAACACGCAAGGGCTTTTCTGTAGTTGTTGCAGATGATGCAAGCACCGAGGACATGTGTGGGTTAGTTAAAGAATACATGGGTGCACTAAATGTATTTTATGTCTCTACTGGAGGCTCTGTGCCTCGCACTGTTCCAGTGGCGCTGAATGTAGGTACAAAAGCAGTGCCTTTAGAAACGACACATCTTTGGTACACAGATGGCGACATCATCTTCAATAGTAAAGCTATGCAGGTGGCCTACGAACACATTGCGCTGCATCCTAATAGAGTCATAACTGGTCGGTATGATTGGATGCCACCCATGATCTTTTCACCACAAGATTTGGAACGGGACTTTCAAGGGTTTGTAGATTGCAGATTCCCGCGTAGGGATGTTGATGCTGCTCATATAGTGCGACGTGTGGATCATCGAACAGGAAGTCGTGTACCAAACTGGTTCCAACATCAACTTCTCGACTCTTGCAGGCCCATTCTAGGAGCCAACGTAATCATGCCGGTGCAAGCATGGTATGACATTGGCGGTTGGGACGAGCACATTCCTGGCGCAAATGCAAATGATTGCGACTTTGGTTGGTGTTTAACTGATGCGGGTTATCATCTACTGACTTGTGAGTGCATCATAGGCTATCATCAGTGGCATCCGAGAGACATCAAAACGCTGGAACTCTTTAAGGTATCCTTGCCGTATATCTTTCGTAAGCATGGTGAGGAAGTTCCTGACCAGTGGAAGCCCTATGATACATTTAAGGAAAAGAATTGTGGCCAAGTTCACCTATGATGGTGTACAAATAGAAGTCTCTGAACCTAGACGCTGGCCTATCGAGTGGATTACATTTAGGTGTCATCCATGTACCGATTGGTTTGGTGTAGGACAGTATATGAGTGGAGAACTTCCCGAAGCTCCAATTGTTATTTGTAAGGATTCCTTTGTTGTGTTGGATGGTTGGCATAGATTGGCAGCAGCATGGCGATTGGGTCATCATTATATTATGGTACAATTTGCAGACTTTCATCTCGGAGGTGCTCAAGATCGCTGTCACATAGATAAGGTGAATTGGATGGAAACGTTGCGTCCGTGGGTTGATCTCGAATGTATCTCAGGAAGCTATCATAGAAAAGATTTTGATGTTACCTCGTTTGCTGAGGTAGTTGCTTCACTTAAGCAAGCAGGCGACATTCATATGCCAGTAGCACGATGGTGGGAACATACAAGGGCGGTTGTCTGCTTGGGCGTATTAGTCGGTCGGCGCATCTTAGATGTAGGGACAAGAGAAAGTATTATTCCAGCTTATCTTGCGGACAGGGGTGCTTACGTTGTGGCTACGGATTTGAACGTAAAGCAAATAGCGTTGCACCCTAACGTTGAGATCACACAGGCAGATGCAACGGCGTTGCAGTTTGAGGATGCCAGTTTCGATCATGTTCTTTGCACTGCTTGCATAAAACACATCACCAATGATACATTAGCAGTATCTGAGATGTTGAGGGTGTTAAAACCTCGCGGACTATTGGCATTGTCATTCGATTTTGGACAAGAATATGCAGAGTATCCTAGTGAGGCTACAGGACGGCGCATCTACAATAAGGCAGCCGTTTATACACGTCTTATTGATCCGTTCCGAGATGTGGCTATGTTGTGTGAGCCTGCCGACTTTGACCGCAATGATTGGAATGACTGGCCAATCGAAAACCAAGCGCCCTCTGTCTTTAGGAAAGGCGTAAACGTGCAAGTAGCATTTGTGCTGATGAGGAAACGATGAAAATAGCATTCGTGTACACCAAGGGGCGACCAGGAAGTTGGGCAGATCAAACTTTTGACTTGCAGGACTTTGGTGGTTCTGAAGGAAGCATGATTCGGTTTGCACAGGAATTTGTTGGTCTTGGCCATGAGGTAACGATTTACACTTCAGGGGCCAAAGCACAGCGACACGCTGGTGTTGAGTGGCACGACTTTGTTGGTGGTATATGCTATGACCAGACTTTTGACGTGGTTATTTCTGTGCGATTTCCTGTTGCCTTTGCTGCTGAGGCTGAACTTGGTGCGTTGTTTTGCACAGACCCAGAAATACCAGAGTTGCAACGTTGGGTTGCACGCGGAGACATAAATCTGGTCATCGTCATCAGTGAGTACCAGAAGCGCCTGTTTCAGTCGCAACACCCAATAGATGAGAAGCTATATCTCGTTAGTAATGCAGGTGTGGTTTACGCAGACTATGTTGGTAAGAACATCTCTAAGGTGCCAGGAAGATGTATCTACTGTAGTGTAGCAGATCGTGGTTTGGAACACTTGGTATCAATATGGCCAAAGATTCGTAGGGAAGTTCCTTGGGCAACGTTGCATATTACTGGAGGTTATTCTTTGTGGGGCTTAGATATACCACTACAAAAACAGCCTGTCCTTCGTCAGATGTTAGCGTTAGAGGGTGTGACTTATTTGGGGGTTATTTCTCGTGAGAAGCTAATTGAGGCACAATTGCAGAGTCAGGTGTTGCTACTTCCAGGGAAAGAGCTCTCTCCAGAAATGTGTTGTATGGCTGCTATGGAGTGTGCGGCAGCAGGTAATGTTTTGATAGTTGGTGACATAGCGGCTCTTCCTGAGCGTGTCATCGAGGGAGAGACTGGTTATGCTGTTAAGCATGAGGGTGATTGGCAGACAGTTTTTGCACAAAAGGCAATAGTGGCACTTACCAGTCCTCGCTTACAAGAAATGCAAGCACTAGCTCGTGCAGGCGAGTGTGCACATGATTATTCAGTATTGGCTCCTGAGTGGATAACACGCTTCGAGGAAGAGATAAATGCACGCAGGTAAGAATGTCACTATCTATGAGTTGGCAAAACTGGTGTATCCTGAAAACGTCACGCTTGGGCACCACGTCATCATAGACGATTTCGTTTTCATCGTGGCTAAACTGCCATCTGAGATTGGCAGCTATGTTCACATAGCTTCGTTCACCTCCATCACTGGAGGTGGGAGTTTTAACATAGGAGACTACAGTACGCTATCCAGTGGTGTTCGCATATTTACTGGGACAGAAAACGTTAACGGGGACAGTTTGCTAGGCGCAGCAATTCCAGCGCCGTATCGAAAAGCAATCCGTTCGCACGTACAGATTGGAAAGCATTGTATGGTGGGTGCCAACACTGTTGTTCTGCCAGGCGTGGTTATTCCTGATGGTACAGTGGTTGGAGCGATGTCTCTAGTATTGCAAGATACGACCTTAGAATCTTGGAGCATTTACGCTGGATGTCCTGTACGAAAACTCAGAGGGCGATCTAGTATGATGATACTTGCACTAGAAGCAAAGTTGCGTGCAGACGAAGGAGCGGCGACGTGAAACTTGCGATATTTGGGGCAAAGCCAGCATTTAGCACTCCGTTGCACGTTGGTAGGCCCAACCTTGCTGCGTCTACAAAACTTCTTTCTGCCTTTGAGAAGATACTTGATAGCAAATGGCTCACGAACGACGGTTGTTGGGTTCGTTCACTTGAAGGTGAAATAGGGCAATACTTGAACGTAAAACATTGCATAGCTGTGGCAAACGGAACGCTAGGATTGGAGATAGCAGCTAAAGCCCTTATGCCTGAATGCGGTGAGGTCATTGTACCTTCGTTCACATTCGCTGCGACCCCACACGCATTGGCGTGGCAGGGATATAAGCCTGTTTTTGCAGACATCAATATGAGCACTCATGTTCTTGATCCCAATGATGTGGAAGCGAAAATCACTGACCGTACTATTGGCATTCTCGGTGTACACACTTGGGGTACTCCATGTGCTGTAGATGCGTTAACTGTAATAGCGAAAAAGCACGGCTTGAAGCTCTTTTTTGACTCTGCTCATGCGTTTAGTTGTAGTAGTATGTACGATGGTAGAAGTTCTGGAAGTTTTGGTTGTTGTGAAGTATTCTCATTTCACGCCACGAAGTTTTTCAACACAGTTGAGGGTGGTGCAATTACCACCAATGATGCTAGATTAGCTCAAAGGTTTAGAGAATTGCGGAACTTTGGGTTTGTTGGAGACGGTACGCACGAGGCATCCGATATTGGTATTAATGCCAAAATGAGTGAACTCCATGCTGCTGTGGGTGTGATAAACTTGGTGGAGATTGGGTCGTTTGTTACCCGCAATTTTGTGAACTATGCTGGATATATGCACGGTCTACAACATCCAAATCTGTGTGTCTATCCACATGAAGGTGGGAACTATCAATATGTGGTTATTGAACTGTTGAAAGGGGCACTGTCGGCAGACGTTTTAACTAAAGTGTTGCGTGCTGAGAATGTTCTAGCGAGACGCTATTTTTCACCGCCATGTCACAAGATGGTTCCATACAACCAGGAGGCGCATTTTCTACCAATAACTGATGTCGTCTCGGACAGGGTTTTTGTCCTACCAACCGGCATGTCAGTGGGGCAGCAGGATGTAGACAAAATCTGCGAGCTAATTCTATATTGTGTTGACAATGCAGAGGCGATTATGGAGAAAGTAACATGACAGATACACCTAAAAGGTCAGGTTTTATTGGTCGGGTTCTTGCAAAGATTCGTACAATGCTTAGTACACCACTTGTACCTGAGACTCAGCCGACTTCCGCTATCGGCGTTGTAGAAGACAACCTGGATATGCTCTCGAATCTTTTCTTCAATATCTCGACCAAGCGCGTGAATGTGTACATAGATACTGAGGAAATGGATGAAACCGTTGACGAGGTAACTTCAGCACTTGATATTCTGGCTGACAATGCTGTTAACTCGGAGCAAGGTGCTGGTCAATCTTTCATCCTTCACTATGTCGGCGTGCCTGAAGCTCTAGTGAATAACATAGAGCAAATGCTGGCACGCACTAGGTGGGCAGATAAAGCCTACTCGTTTGCTAGGCAGACTCTCAAATACGGTGACTGTTTTGTTCAGTTTGTCTTTGACAAACAATTCAATATTGTGCGCCTTATGGATATGCCTGCAAGCACTATGAGGCGAAATGAGGACAAACAGGGTTTGCTGCTGAATGGTAGTAAGCAGGGTGAATTTGCATTTGAGCAGTATGTCAATGCCGGTATGCAGTTTGTCGCTGGCTTTTATCCGTGGCAGATGGAACATATGCGATGGAATCGCGTTGGGGGTAGCAAGTATGGAACTTCGCTGCTCTTCACAGCACGTACAGCATGGAAAAAGTTGCAGGCAATGGAGGAAGCATTAGTAATTAACTGGCTTACTCGCGCCTTCGCTCGCTTACTATTTATCATTGACACCAGTGGTAAAGGGCCGATGGAATCCCTGCAAGCTATAGAAGACTTTAAACACACGCTGAGGACGCGTGATGTCGCTACTGATACAAAAGGCACGGAGCAACTATCAGTGGTCAAAGATGTCTACATTGCTAAGTCGTATCGTGAAATGGGAGGTCGTGTTCAGGAGGGTTTGACAGACGTTAAGGTACTAGATACCAGCAACACAGGATTCTGGAACTTGTCAGCAATTGAGTATTACCAGAACAAGATCATCACGTCACTGAAAGTTCCAAAGGCACACCTTGGCATAGAGCGTGACATCAATGCTAAGGCTACCTTGCAGCAACAGGATCGTAGATTTGCACGCACCGTCAGGCGTGTGCAATCAATGTTGAGCATGTCGATAGAGCATACCATTGATCTGCAATTGCTAATGTGGGGACTTGATCCTAACAGTGTGGAATACAAAATTGTGTGGCCGGCCCCTAGTTGGGAAGATGAACAGGAGAAGAGTGTCACCACGAAGAACTATGTTGATGCTGCTGCGGTAGCACTGAAGTTGGGTATCGTAGACCACACTTACATTCGTAGTAATTGGTTGGGTATGTCGCAGAAGGAGCTTAGGGAAATGAGTGGGTTGGAAAAAGATGTTGAGCCAGAAGCAGGGCCGAGGTCGAACGCTGATTAGTGAGGGATTTTGTTATGCCAGCGATGGTCAACGAAATGGGTAATCGCTACGAAAGATTGACGGTGCTGGAACGCACTCAAAACAACAGACATGGAGCAGCACAGTGGTTATGCAGATGTGATTGTGGAGAGTTAACCACTGCGCTTGGTAGTAGTCTCCGTTTTGGGAGGACGAAAAGTTGTGGATGTTTACACAAGGAAGCTGTGAGGCGTGTGGGCGTGTCCAACGTTGTTAATCGTGAAGGTCATAAATATGGCAGGTGGACTGTCATTAAAAGGTGTGGTTCTAATGGAAGTGGGCAGGCGGCTTGGTTGTGCAAATGTGACTGTGGAAAGGAGGGTGTCGTTACAGGTACTAACCTTCAATCAGGAACTTCTAAGAGCTGTGGATGTTTGCGGAGGGAAATTGTAAGAAGGTTACACACTTTACCTGAAGGCGAAGCAGCTTTTAACGCAGTTGTTAGTGTAATGGAGGGTAGTGCTAGGGTACGCGGTTACGAATGGCAGCTAACAAAAGAGCAAATTCGTTACCTTACCAAACAATCGTGTCATTATTGTGGGGATGCTCCATCACAGGTTTATAAAAACCCACGGGTAAATGGTAATTATGTCTACAACGGCCTAGACCGCGTTGACAACGACAAGGGTTATACAACTGATAATGTTGTGTCTTGTTGCTTTGTGTGTAATCGCGCAAAAAGCGTGATGACTTTGAAAGAGTTTAGATCGTGGGCCTTTAGGCTTTGTGAACACCTTGCTGGTTGTACGAGCTGGATGGACATGAGTCAAAAACAATTGAAAGAGCTTGAGGGAATAGAGAAGAACATAAAACCAGAACCGGAATCGGAACCAGAACCAGAATCAGACAACAAAGAGTGAGGTGAAACATGTTTATCAGTAAGAAGCAGTGGTTAGAGTTGTGGCAAGAGATACGTGGACAGGGCAGACACATTACGACACTTAACGAAGAGATGGGTGCTGTACAAGAGCACACCAAGTACATACCAGTGATGCGTAACAATATCAAGTGGCTTATGTGGTTAGTTTGTGCAATCTTTCTAGCAGTTCTCGCTGGTCTGCTTAAACAGTTCTTTGGGATATAGGAGGTATTGTAATGCCTTACAAAAAGGGAACGACACCACGACAGTTGAAAGGTAGAAACATTCCGCAGAGGTTTATGGACATCTTTATCAGCACGTACAACAGCTTGGTAGCAAAATACAAGGATGTTGGACGGCGTTTCAGGATTGCGTACTCTGCCATGAATAACGCGCTACGTAAGGCTGGCTATCGGACGGGTACAGACGGTAAATGGCACAAAGTCCGCAAGGGTGAAGCCTTTGCTTCTGTTCTTGAGGAACAAATCAATGAGGACATGATTGCTGGCATCTTTGGTCAGGGCATTGTTGCTGAAGAGCTTGCTTTGTCAGAGGCATTGAGCAGCGGGTTACATTACGAGGGAATTGCGCTGATAGACAATGTTATCAGTCAACAAGGCACAGGGTGCGAGCGTTTCTACTCACCGGAGTTCAATAATCTCTGCATGGAGAATACCAATGCTCATATGGTACTTGGGCACGCCATTACCATTTACAACAAGCACGGCAGTGCTTATGGTGGTCTATTCACAATGCCAACCAAGAATCCCGTTGGTAAGATTACCAAACCTATGTGGCGGGATGGTGAGGTAATTCGTTATGCGGCGTTCATTTCCCCTACATCGGAGGGAAAGGATTTGATTCAACTGTATTATGATGGCATAGTCAAAGAAACTTCGGTGCGCATGAATGAGGTCACAAGTTTTACACAACCAATAGAGGCAGATGGAGACGACGGTGAAAAAGAGACCACTGGTTATCTTGAGGTGATGATGAATGCAAAAATTATTGGGGTTGACTTTTGTGACGAAGCTGGTATAATTGGGGCAGGAATAACTAAGCCGGAAAATCTTGGTTTCGATTTTAGTGAGGAAAGTGAGGAAAGCGACATGGACTATAAAGAACTGACTCTGGAGCTTCTGGAGAGTAATGCAAAGGCGTTGCTGGACGAATACCTGACAAAACACTTGGACGCTGCAAAGGCAAAGATCGACGCGCTAACCACAGAAGTTGAGACACTGAAGGCTACTGTGCCTGATGTTGCACTCACAGAAAAGGTCACTGAATTGTCTGGTCTGCTTAGTGGAGCAAACAGTAAGGTAGCAGGGTTGGAACTTAATCTTGCTATTGAGAAGGCTTCGCAGCTTGGCCTTAGTTCTGTGATAGCAGATGTTTTGCGCGAGGAAGCAAAAAGCGTAGATGAGATTGCAGCCAAGTTGCCTGGGATTAAAGAGCGTGCAATGGCAACTTATCTAGCGTCTTTTGGAACAGAGGTTCGCCCACAAGGTGTGAGCAAAGACAGTGATGACGATGACAAGGATGATTTGAAACCGGACATTATAGACAAAAAGGAATTCACCGAAGCTCAAGAGGAAATGGCGGGATTCGCCAGTTCTGGATAACAC
>Ga0307376_10001804_pt1 | contig 22109 bp, 19 predicted proteins | sample TR2MG_FD_202536 | JGI IMG/M metagenome (GOLD analysis project Ga0307376, IMG submission 202536) | Soil microbial communities from Risofladan, Vaasa, Finland - TR-2 | ecosystem: Environmental > Terrestrial > Soil > Coastal area > Acid sulfate soil | place: Finland: Risofladan, Vaasa | collected...
TTGGCCCAACTAAGCCTTGGAATCCATCATTGCCTTGGCTTCCTTGAGCACCATCTGCTCCATTACCTTGGGCACCTGTCGAGCCAACTAATCCTTGAGAACCTTGAGAACCTTGAGAGCCAGTTGAGCCTTGCAGGCCATCAGAGCCTTGTAATCCTGTTACGCCAACCCCCTGGACACCAGTTGAACCAACTAAACCTTGGAATCCCTGAGCACCCGTAGCACCCGTAGCACCCGTAGCACCCGTTATCCCTTGATATCCCTGAGAACCTTCTACTCCCTGAGAACCTTCTACTCCCTGAGAACCCTCTACTCCCTGAGAACCCTGAGAACCCTGAGAACCCTGGATTCCCGTTCCGCTTACACTTCCTTGAACGCCTTGAAAACCAACCTCACCCTGAGCACCTTGCAATCCAGTTACGCCAGTTGCACCAACATTTCCTTGGAATCCCTGGTTGCCCTGAGGACCTGCAGGACCCGGACCTTGAGGTCCTTCAAATCCTTGGTTACCTGTTGCCCCTGTTATGCCTTGCGGACCTTGGTCACCCTCTAATCCTTGAAATCCTTGAGGTCCCACATCACCCATTGGTCCAGTTGCACCACCAGGTCCTTGTAAACCTAAACCTTGAGAACCAGTTGAACCTTGGAATCCTTGAACGCCATCGTTACCCTCTGAACCTTGAAGCCCAGTTACGCCTGTCGCACCCTGAACACCTGTCGCACCCTGAACACCTGTCACTCCATCTTGACCTTGATTCCCCAGAGCACCCTGAGCTCCATCAGAACCTTGTAATCCAGTTAGACCCTGAGAACCCTGAAATCCGGCTGAGCCCTGAGAACCTTGGGTCCCATCAGAGCCCTGAGGTCCCTGTATTCCCGTTCCACTTACAATCCCTTGTAAACCCTGAACGCCTTGAACACCCGTTGAACCATCACTACCTTGAGCTCCTTGGATTCCTGTTGAACCGACTAAACCTTGAAGGCCATCTAAGCCATCACTACCCTGAACGCCTGAACTTCCCGTTACTCCTTGAAATCCTTGGAATCCCTGGTTGCCCTGAGGACCTGCAGGACCCGGACCCTGAGGACCTTCAAATCCCTGGTTACCTGTTGCTCCCGTAATTCCTTGAGGTCCTTGGTCGCCTTCTAAACCTTGAAATCCTTGAGGTCCCACATCACCCATTGGTCCAGTTGCACCACCAGGTCCTTGTAAACCTAAACCTTGAGGTCCAGTAAATCCTTGACTCCCCTGAACGCCATCGACACCCTGAACACCCTGAAGTCCAAATCCACCACTAGGTCCTTCACTACCCTGAACCCCTGTCACTCCTGTGATTCCGTTTCCTTGAAATCCTTGAAAGCCCTGCAAACCATCTGAGCCAACAATTCCCTGAGCACCTTGAACTCCAGTTGAACCAACCAACCCTTGAGTTCCTTCAAGTCCCTGAGTTCCCTGAGTTCCCTGAGCCCCTTGCAGCCCCGTTACTCCGATTAGCCCTTGACCGCCCTGAGTCCCTTGAACACCATTAGAGCCATCATTACCTTGCACTCCAGTTAGACCAATTATCCCTTGATTTCCTTGAGCACCCTGAAGACCATCAGAGCCATCATTACCTTGCACTCCAGTTGAGCCTTGGATGCCTGTTGAGCCAACATTACCCTGTGTTCCTGTTCCGCTTACAACGCCCTGTAATCCCTGAGAACCTTGAGAGCCTTGCACTCCAGCACCTGTTACCCCCACCAATCCTTGAACGCCTTGAACGCCTTGAAGGCCGTCCAAGCCATCACTACCCTGAAATCCAGTTACGCCAGTTGCTCCAACATTTCCTTGGAATCCCTGGTTGCCCTGAGGACCTGCAGGACCGGGTCCTTGAGGTCCTTCAAATCCTTGGTTACCCGTTGCTCCCGTAATCCCTTGCGGTCCTTGGTCACCTTCTAAACCTTGGAACCCTTGAGGTCCAACGTCACCGACTGGACCAGTTGCTCCGCCAGGACCTTGAAGGCCCAATCCTTGAGGCCCAGTAAATCCTTGGAATCCATCATTGCCCTGAGCACCTTGAAGTCCAGTTGCTCCTGTAGCTCCATAGTTTCCCTGAAGTCCATTATTCCCCTGAACGCCTTGCATCCCGGCAGACCCAGTTACTCCAACCAATCCTTGTAATCCAGTTAGACCCTGAGAACCTTGGGCACCTTCCATTCCCTGAAATCCCTGAAATCCCTCACTTCCCTCACTTCCCTGTACGCCTTGAACCCCAGCTCCTGTTGCTCCAATAAATCCCTGAAATCCTTGACTTCCCTGCAATCCATCATTGCCTTGAATTCCTGCGGAGCCGACTGCACCCTGACTTCCTTGCAATCCAATCCGACCCTGATTTCCCTGCGGTCCCTGAGTACCCTGAACTCCAGTACCTCCAGCTCCTTGAGCCCCTTGCGAACCCTGAACTCCTGAGCCTTGTATTCCGGTTACCCCTTGTAATCCTTGATTCCCCTGTACACCCTGAGGCCCAAAACCACCATCATTCCCGTACGGTCCCTGAATCCCCGTTGGTCCAAATTCTCCTTGAACTCCCTGAGGTCCTTGTACGCCAGTTACACCCTGTAATCCAAATCCCTGCGGACCTGTTCCCCCGGTAATACCCTGCATTCCCTGAAGTCCAAATCCTTGAACTCCCTGCAATCCGGTTACCCCTTGAACACCCTGAAATCCTTGGTTCCCCTGTAGTCCCTGTAACCCAAACCCCTGAGGTCCAGTAAATCCTTGAACACCTTGGAATCCCTGAACGCCTTGGTTACCCTGAGGTCCCTGAAGTCCCTGAGGTCCCTGAAATCCCTGAAATCCCTGCAATCCTTGAAATCCTTGGTTCCCCTGAAGTCCCTGGAATCCTTGTGGTCCTTGAAGTCCTTGTAGCCCCTGAAATCCTTGGTTACCCTGTAGCCCTTGGTTGCCCTGATTTCCCTGCAATCCTTGAAGTCCAAATCCTTGGGCACCAGTAAACCCCTGCACACCCTGCACACCCTGAGGTCCTTGATATCCTTGCGGTCCACCTGGAGGTCCCTGCTCTCCAATTGGTCCCTGTTCACCGCCAGGACCTTGAGTACCCGTAAGTGTCAGTCCCCCACATTCATCCTCCATAATATAACCAATAAGCTCAAACCACTCATTTGAAATCCCTAAAGGAGGGGGTTCAATCAAATAAAGCCATGTTACCTGCTCTGGATTATCATACTCAACCCCTTCAATTAAAATATTGAGCAGGTTATCATCAGAGATAGGGGCATCATTAAGAACAATCTTAGTGACGTTCTCCCAACGACAGATATGTGCCCCCACAGGAATATATCTCCCTAGAGTACTCGCAAACTGCCTTCTAATAGCCCTATATATGTACATTTAATTCAACCTTAAAGAATATTTAATTCAACCTTAAAGAATATTTATTCTTCAAAAGGAGTCCATGCCTTTAATACATCCGACATGTAAGGCTTAATGGCTTCATTTAAAAGATTTTTCACGACATCTAAGGCAGCCTCTTGAGCCGCGTTCTCAGGAGCAATATCATCAATATTCTCATCTAAACTGATAAGAGATGCCGTAATCGCATCAAAAGCTTGGTCAACGTTCTTAAGCGCATCCGTATCTTCAGCTTTGCGCCTTACGCCTGCCACCCGATTGGCAATCTTAGTTACTCTTGAATGGTCCATTAAAATCACTCCTTTATAGGAGGGGAATGATTATAAATTTATTTTTAAAATAAAAATGAATCATTTTATCGAAAACAAACACCCCCAAACCACTAAAAATCAAAGACATACGACTAATCTGGACGATTATCCGGGTCTTCATCCAAGTCGGAATCTTTTTCAATTTTCTTTTTTGGCTTAAAACGATTTTTTACATCATCACGAGGAGGCTTAAAATGTGGCTCACGTTCTCTTCCTTTTGATGAACCTCCAGTATCTACCATCGTATCCTTGTCTTTTCGATTGGTCTGATTGCCTCTTGAGCTAAAATGCTCATAAGCCACCCTGTCAATCATAGAATCTGAAGATATCCGCTCAATCATTTCATCTTCAATATCATCTTGAGATGCTTTCTTCTTGGTCTTTTTCTTAGCAGGATTCTTTTTAGGAGATTTTTTCTCTCCTTTAACTTTGAAATCAACCTTCAAAGCCTTTTCAGCATCGCTATAATCCACACCATCTAAAATCTTATCCATCTCTTCTTTAGAAATTCCTTCCTCTAACACTCTTGTCACAGACGCTAAAAGCCAATTAATTAAAACTCTCTGCTCTTCTTCCTCGTCCTGAGCAGTCCTATCAGAAGCTATATGAGAAATAGCATCCAACGCATGATGAACTGTTTCATAAGCTTCAAATCCTAAGAATCCCTCATCCGCCATTTTATGCAATGCCTTAATCGCCACATGTAATTTAAAACTATGACCCAATGCTAGAGCTCCACCTAGAGCCCCACCAGTTACTGCTGCTAAGGCAGTTCCTGCCACATAAACCCCTGCTGCATATAATGCGTGCTTGTCCTCTTTATCAAGTTTTTTACCTTTTGCCAATTTTCCAACAGCATGCCCGGCATGCTTAATCTCTTTCAATTCAGCCTTGGCCGAATCCAATAAAGTTTTTCCAACTTTCTTAGGAGAACCCTTAATCCCATTAGCAACTGACTTTAACTTCTCATTCCGATACCCCTCGTCCTCCGTAAGCCTCTTTACAGATTTTGAAGCACCACTTATCGAATCTTTTATCTTAGTTGAGAAATCCTTAATCTTATTTTTAAGAGCCTCACGCTTATCTTCAGGAACGCTTTCGCTCTCATTAGTGGTAGTATCCTTATCCGCATCTACTGGAGGTTTTTTCTGAGTAACCTCTTCAGCAGAGGGAGCATCCGACTTAACCTTTTCAGAAGAGGGAGCATCTGGCTTAACCTTTTCAGAAGAGGGAGCATCTGGCTTAGTTTGTGGAACAGTTTTTTTAAAAGTATGACGAGCCTTATCGGCATCAGGATGCTCTTTTAAATAAGCATCCATCTCATCTTTTGTATCAAATTCCTTAGCAACTCTCTCTACCATATAGTCAATGGAAGATTTCTTTTTTCTTTCAGTCTTAGGCTTTGCATTGATTAGAAGAGTAACCATTTGCATCATATTATCAAAAAACCCAATCACCTCGGTAGAGCTCACCTCCCCATCTCCCTTTATTTGCTCAACCTCCGTAGCCAAGGCATCAACCAATTCGCTCATGCCATCCGAAACTTCCGACCCAACATCCGTTTCTTCAGGAGTAGATTCTTCAGGAGCAGATTCTTCAGGAGTAGTTTCTTCAGGAGTAGTTTCTTCAGGAGTAGTTTCTTCAGGAGTAGTTTCTTCAGGAGTAGATTCTTCAGGAGTAGATTCTTCAGTCTCATTGATTATAATCTTAGCTGCATTGTCTGAATGCAAAGTATCAAACTCTTTATCAGACTCACTCTTCTTTTCAGTAAGCTTATAAATAGCCTGTTGCACTACTACTTCTTTTTGCTCATCCGTCAGTTGAGCAAATCTCAAAAGTGCATTGTCTACATCTACCATAGTTTACTATCCTCCAAATTTATCATCTACTAATCTCCTTACCTCTTCCTCAGAAGCACTTGGAGATAACTCATCTGCAACCTCATCTGCCATCTTTTCCTCGGCAGGGGTTACGTGGGGAGGAGTCTCCGAAGACGGTTCCTCCACAGGGGATTCCTTGGAAGGTGCTTCAAATGTATCAGTAGCAGGAGCTTCCTCGGCAGGAACTTCCTCAGCAGGAGTCTCTTCCTGACCAAAGCCTCCTCCACCAAAGTCTCCAAAACCACCTCCGCCAAAATCGCCCTCATCTCCTGCCTCGGCATTGTACTCAAGGTCTAAATATTTTGCAATCTTCTCAACAATATTAGTCTTCTCGACTAACTGTCTACCAGTCTCAGAGTTAACATCTTCAACCAAACGATTGAAAGTTGCGTCTTTAACCGTAAACAAGTCTTTCTTAATATTCCGATTAACCTCGTTAGCATTGAGATTAAATAACTCAAGAATAACATCAACATTAAGACTACCTTTCTGATAGAGCTGATAAAGACTATCAAACACCTCAGCATTGTCACGAATGGTAAGACGATTGAAGCTAATCTCAGGATAAAGATAAGATTTTATACCGTTATTATCTTCTTCATACCAACCATGCGCCTCAGCAATTGGTTGAAACAATTGCTTCTCGATATAATTCTTCAAAACCTCACGACTGAGAAGGAACATTGTATTAAGAATTTCAACGGTAATCTTTGTACCAGAGAAAGCACCCTCTCCAGTTAAAAGCTCACGAGTAACACCAAGGCCAGCAAACACCTGACTTTCAATCGTCTCATACTCTCGGCTTAAATCCAACAGTCTATCCTGAGCACCAATCAACTCCCAACTAACATCATAGTTTGTAATAATACTGTATTCTGGGTCAAGGAACCCTAAATCAACCTGAGTACGAAGCTCATCAACCTCTTGAGGTAATAACCCTGGAGCTGTAATTAAATTCTTAGGAGTCATGTTACGACTAGCCAAACTCAATTGAGTATAACGATAATGCTCCTTCTGTAACATAGGGATAAGAACCCGTTCTAAAACAGATGCTCCCAAATCCTCATAAGGAGATTTTCTACGAGCCACATGATGAACGAAACTTCCACTTGCAGGGTCTGTATCCATTACAATACATCCCTCTTTTCTCACCATCTCTTTAATTTCATCGGGAACGCTCTCTAAAATTCCAACCTGAATGCTACTGCGGTCGCACTCATAATTATTACTCCCCTCCAAAGTAGGGGCAGTATCAACTTCTCCCTTGATTAAAGACATTAATCTTTCAGGGCGATATTCAACACGCTTATTCTCGCTAAATGGATACTGAAAAATATAAACTTCTTCAGGGGGCAACATCACGGCTCTCGACCACATTTTCTTCTGAGAGTCCCATTCATGGAAAATAAATACATTACCAATCATGTTCATCTCCCAAAGGATAGATTGGCAAAGCTCAAACATTCCTAAAACCTCTGTTTGATAAGTAAAGAATCTGAGAATTTCTTCCTGCTTTTCAGTATCTTCCATCTCTGGCATATTCAATGTAAGCTTAGACATTGGCAAATCTGCCAACAACTCCAATGCTCGACCGACATACGCATCAGTCCTTGCCCAATACCGATACCATTGATATTTCTCCTGAAGAGTAACTGGCCAATAAAGAATACCACCATTCTGTTCATTCATTGTCACAAAGTAAGTAGGCACATCATATGTACCGCTTCTTTGGTCTAAGCCATTTGCATAAGAAGTTCGGTAGGCATCAAGCTGAAAGCCAGAACTATAAGGCTGTGTCGTTTGAACAAAATCAAACATCATGCCTGCATCACGTCCCCTACCACCACCATTAAATCCGCCAGCGCTAGTCGCTTTCTTAGCAATTCGAGCCTTTACAGGGTCTGCACTTGCGGTCTTAACTCCAGGACGCTTAACACCACCCTGAAAACCATCACCTGTAACTGCTTCTCTTTGTATCTCATCTGACATAATTAAACCTTATTTAACCCTATTTTGCATTCTTCAAGTCCTCTATTAACCGGACCTAACAACCGTGTTAACTTCTGAACTCGTACACGCATATAAGGGTCTGTCTCAAGTTTTTCCTTACTTGCCATTAATTCATGAGCCAGTACCTCTAAAGAAGTAATAGCATTATCAATTTTTTCATTAAACTTTTTAGCAACCGCTTTACGCCTGGAGGAATCTTCTTCCTCCTTCCTCCTGTGTTCCGCCAATTTCTTAGCAGTATCTATACGTTTTGCCTTCTTAACCTTGATGGCCTCGTCCTGAGCTTCCTCAGCTTCTACCATCTCCTCGTACTTATGCTTCGCATCCATTATCTGCATCAAAATAGGATGCCCGGCAGGCAATTTCCCTAAATCTCCACCCAAGCCTGTGAGAATCTCTCGCATCTCTTTCACCATTGGATGGTCTTCACCCTTCTCTTCAATCAAAGCCTGCAATTGCTCCTCAAGTCCATCATCTTCCTCTTGGGCAAGATAACTCTCGGCTGCTCCAATACCTTGAAGTGTTTTAATGCCGGAACTAGGCTCTCCATTAAAAGTTCTTAATTGACCTTCTTGTTCATTTTCTTTCATAATGTCCTCCAATGAGGTTAAGCGACCGCAGCCACTATAATAATAAAATCTCCTTCCTCATCTGAATTGAATTGTGCAACCACATATCCAGTCCAAATATGAGAGATACTTTCCTGCTCAACCGTAAGCAATCCATTACTGCTTACATAAAGCAAATTTCCAGGGGTATAGGTCTGGGGAGAACCCCCCGAATCATCTACCTCATATACATAAAACTTGTGATACCCAGTAGGCGGAATTGACATCTGAACCAATCGACTTCCAGCCTTCTGTAATAATAATTCCTTGTCAAAATAATAATCAGCCCCTGCATCAAATGGTCCCCAATCCGCATGATTATCCCCTCCAGGTCGCTGTCTTGTATTAGTAGTCCACATGTCACTCAACTTCTCAACCGGTTGACGATGCTGAGGTCCAGTAATTAAAAAACCTGCCAATACCCCTGTCCCATCGCTTCTATCCACTGCTGCCATGGCTCCTGAAAAACTACTTGCAGGAATAGGAGAATAGGTTGCCCAAGTTCCCGGCATCCATCCATCTGTAGCCAAAACACCAACCGGTTCAACTGGTATGTTTTCTCCATCTTTTAATGTATATACTTGGTCGCCCATAATTAATCCTGATATTTTTCTGGAATGCCTGCTAAATCAGACAATAATTTAAATCTCTCATCATGGCTCTTCTCATCTGGACCATTGGCCGCATGAATAAGCTCATGAATAACAACCCACTCAACAAACTTCATCCCACGATTCCATGCATTTGGACTTATCGTCAAAACTCCATAAGGACGGTCATCAGTCGCATGTCGATAGCTCGCAATCTTATCCACAGGAAGAGCCCAATCATTAATTGCTATCGTTATCTGCTCAGGGATATCATCATCTTCATCAAACATTTTCCTGTAAGAATTCTTAAAAATAGCTATCCATCGAGATGCAACAGGCCACACTTCACCCAAAAGACTTAACCGATATCTCATCCAATCCATAGCTTTGGAATAATCATAACCACTGGTTTGAAGCTTATCTGCCAAGTCCATTGACCAAAGCATGCTTCGAATCCACGGGTCTTCATCGCCAATCGAATGTTCTAAAGCATATTCTCCATCAATCTCATTAGTGGAGTAAATCGTGGTTCCCAAAGTCCACACATTATCATGAAGAATACTGTGACAATTAACCACCACATGATAATAATCAGAAGGGTCTGTTATAACCAACCTCCAATCCTTTCCATCCATATCAGACCGTAAACTAGATGGATAGGAGTACCATCCTGCACTTTCAATCGCCAAAGTATTTACCGCATCTGCCAATGAAAAATGAATAGATTCAATGCCATCCCATAAGACACCCCCATAATCATGCTGCACCTGCCAATGAGCCACGGCATCCCTAACCTTTTCCTCAAGGTCAGTTTCAGGATACTTATCTTCAATTATTTGTCTCTCAGTCACTAACTAAATCCTTTTTACCAATAAGGCTTAAATATTTAATAATTATCGAATCCCAGGTCGTTTACGCTTGGATTCATACAACCCCCTCGGATGGTCTCCATGCATTTTCCGCTTCTTGATAAAAAAACTTGCTTGGGTCTCCATCTTTTGTTTCTTATCGCCAACTGACGAGCCACCTCCTGCTCCACCTGCTCCAGTCGCCACCCTTCTAGGAGCAACCTTATCCCCTTTATAGCAAATATATACAGCACGAGCTAAAGCATCGGAAAGGTCATCATGAGCTCCTCTCCTTCCAGGTGCCCGAACCTCAATCTTACGCTTACTTTTGCGCTCAACCTCAAGCGATAACATCTCAGGAATCAAAACAGGATGGTCGAAAAGCTCTATCAACTGCTCGGTATAGAGATTTTTTAATAATTGATAAACTTCACTATTTTTATTATCCGTGAAATTCTCCATCTTAAATTGCTTTAACTTCTGATTATGAAGTAGCTCCGCCAATCCGTATCCGTTGCTTTGGTCAAAAATAGCCTGTTTTATTGGAAACCACCGAACCAACTCTTTTATCTCGTTAACCATATCCTGCATTTTAAGCAGGTCTCTTTTGGCATACTTACCACAATCCTCATAAATACTATTATCCAACTCCCATATGTCGCTTGAACCACTAAACCAAACATTGGCATAATCCAACACCACCTTTTGCCCTTCCTTGTGGACAATCACGATGGCAGTTCCATCATTCTTAAAACCTAAATCAATTCCCATATAATAAGCCACATCTCCAACACCTTTCGAAGGAACAGGCTTGTCGATAATACAACGTCTAAATTCTGCCTCATCATCAATCCAAGCTGTGACGCTATCACTAAACTCCGCCCCATACTCACACATGAAGCCAACACGGTCACGCCTTCTTTCAGTCTTTAATAAAGCGGGGTCAATCTTATCGGAATTGACCATAGCTGAATACATTTTGAACATCAAAGTAAACTCAGTCTCATCAAAACTCTGATTATATAAGTCATAGAATTTGCCATATTTAGCATAAGGAGATGAAATGCTGATAATCTTTCCATCACCCCTAAAAGCAGCAATGGATGGGGTCAAAGCCTTATAAACCTCATCACCAGAAAAACGACCACCATTATCAATGAAGTGAGCCATCTCATCCATTATCACAACCATTGCCGAATGCCCACGCAAAGAAGCCGCCGAACAACCACCAGAGATACTAGACAAAGTCGCACTCGGTCTCCCCTTTAACTTTTTATCCACATCTGTCTGTAGGTCAAAATAAGTCATCGTTTGATGAAGCGAACGGTCTCGCAGGTAAGGACAATGCATTGCCTGACTTTTAATCATCTCAAAAACCACGCCTGCTTGGTCATCGGTAGGAGCAACATTTAAAATCACAATCTCGCCCCCAGTTGCTAAATTGTAATGGCCAATTGGGTCACCACGCATCACCAACTTATAAAGTTCATAATTTGAGATACAGGAAGAGAGTGTAGACTTCCCACCACGACGACCAATAGCAAGAACTAACTCTGTAAAGTTTTTACCTTCTATCTCATTAGTATTACATCTCCCCTCATCATAAAGCCATTGAAGAAATTCCTTCTCAGTATGAACAAACAAAACATGCTCATTTACTACATCAGGAATCTTTATGGATTTATCCTTACCATCAAGCTCCATCCCATAATAGCTCTTCAGAATAAATTTCTGCACTGGAGTCAGAGTAATACCCAATCCCCATGAAGCCTCTACGAAGGTAACTATATCAACGACTTCCGTACTGCCAGATATGAATTCGCTAGCAATTTGAGCGATAAGGTTATTGGCCACCCATCAACCTCCGCTCTTTAATAACTCAAATTCTTCCTTTAAATCTTTCTTCCAATTTTCCATCGTAACACCGAATGCATTAAAAAACATATCATTCTGCTCACGAGGAAGGCTTATTTCATCAAAGGTTTCTTTTACACGAGTCATAAAAAATTTGAAAATGACTATCATGCTTGGAGAATCAATATCAATACCACTCTCCTTCTCATACTTTTGCTTAGCCTGAACAGCCCGAATCGCCTTCTCAATAACCTCTGCACGCTTAAATGAAATTACGGAAGCATCTCGCAGGTCGCCACTCTCAGTAGCCACAAGTTCATTCCCAAGTAAATGGTCAGTCTCTTTAATGACCTCATCAATCAAAGCCACCAATATGGAATCGGCATCATCGTTACCACCCTTACGAATTCGCTCTATTAAGCTACTACTTCCACCATGATACTCTTCAACAAGCTTATTTCGATAATCGACAACACTAGAGACCTCTCTATTAGGCCCTTCTACCACCTCAGTACCAAGAGTCGCTAAAGAATCATTTAATGAAACTAGCTCTTCCCCCTCCATGTCTGCCTTGTCAAAATCATTCATAATGTCAAATCTCCTTAATAAAGATTTGTGTTGTTAAAATTGGATATCTATCTCAGAATTCATGTCAACCTTCAGGTCAGCTTGAATCTTCTTATCCTCCTCTAACTCTACAATATCCATTCCCTCAAAACCTCGCGGCTGATGCTCTGCCATATCAACATCTTCCATGGCTTGAAAATCAGAAGCCAACTCAATACCAAAGTCAGTTCCACGCTCATCAATATCTATATTGCCCATTACAGAGGTGCCGATTTCAAAATCTAACGACCCACCATTAGGATTCACCTCAATCGAACCAGCAGCACGCTCGCCACCTCCCAAATCAAAAGAAATCTCAGAATCAAAACCAACATTTACATCAGCCCTCTTAGACTCTGGAGCAACCTCCACATCTGTTACCATGTCCATTTGCCACCCTGAGGCATCGACATGGTCAGAATACTTCATCTTGGCTTCCAAGGTACGCTTTCGGTCAATAGCCCGGAAAGCATCTCTGACCTTCTTCAAAGTACTCTTAGACTTATCATCATGATTCCAAAGCTTCTCAGCATCGTCTTGAGGAACCTGGACAACATTCATCAAATCAATCATGGTTGGGTCCATCTCGCTAGGGTCTAAATCACCCCCACCACTAGCCATCAATGGTAACATGGTAGAACGACAATAAGGAACCTCTTCGGCCACATAAGCCTCGTCAGTCGCAAAGAAGTCATCTGTTGAATCACCACATGAATCTGCCACGCTCATCTTTGAATTATTAGAGGCAACCATCACATGGTCTCCACATTCACACCCAATCACATATTTGATAAAACGCTTGTAAGGAGAATTTGCAGCAACTTTCAAAGCGGCCTCACAACTTGTATAACCACGCCCATCAACTGCCACACAACCAATGATACCCTCCAAAGAAAGCAAACTCTTCAACTCTGAAGATGCAGTCTTAATTTCCTCTGGCGTAAATTTGCTCTGAATGGCAGCAATCAATGCATGACCCATCAATCCACGATTCATCAAATCTCTTGAAACGACAATCACTTTGGATACATCTTCAAGATAGTCTTCAGGAATGTGCCTCTCTACAAATCCGGCTTCAGGGTCTGAAAAATCAGGAGGAATCGACCCATAACCCCATTGCAATTGAAGGTCATCTTTCGAATTATTGTTTTTGCCATCATACTGAGGCTCAAAATTTGGTTCACCCTTCAGGCCTTCCCCATTAACAAGCCACTCCAGGTCAGTCAATGAAGCTTCTTTAGACATTCCAGCCCTCTGCAAGTCAGCAGAAGTCACTTCTTCTGGCTCTGGAAGACCAATATCATCAATAATTTCTGATAATTTGGCCACTCCAGCTTGCTTATCCTTCATCACTTCACGCAAATCCATTCCATATCCTGCGAAATCAATATCATCACTCATGATTAAATATCCTCCATTGCCTGACGGACATCATCTTCAGAAAGGATGTCAGCCGGGAATACTGGTTCTATTGAACTGTTATCATCAGACAATTTCCATAAACTCTTGGTAGTCTTATGGATAAGCGTCGCACTCCCGTTTGCTATAAACATTTTACGATACCCCTCGGTATTAGGCACACTTGCCACAAATTTCTTTTTCTGGGACACTGAATCATCAATTCCCAAAGAACTATGCCAAGAAAAATCATCAAAAAAATCACTCATAATAAATCTCCTGTAAAAAAACCTCTTACTAAGGCTATAAAAATAAAAGAATTATAAAAAAATTAGGAAGGTAAAAAAATATCTTTCATGCAGACCCCACCAACATCATCTTCCTTATACATCCGCTTGATGATGTTAAGGTTATTACGGATAACAACAAATATCTCGTAAATCTCCCACAGCTCTATCTCCTCCATGTGCCTCAGGCACTTATCATAACTATATCTGACACGTACCTGAGAAATACCCATAATCTTGGAAGTCATTGTAAATGAAGAGGTATAGAACATCAGAATAAGCATATCCATCTCCTCTGGCGTGAAATCATCACTCCCATTTTCAATAAAATCAAAGAAAATATCCCACACCGATTGAAGATAACATACGAAACGTAATCGCCTCCGAATACGCTTTATATCATAGCACAGGCTTGGCTGACTCCGTTGAAGAATTTCCTGGACATCTTTTTGTTTTTTATTATTAACAAAAAATAGGAAGAAAATATCCCTATCCTTCTCATTCAAAAAAGAGAGGATAGGCTTTAACGTGCGAACTCGGTCAACATCACACGTTGGAATCTCTGGACGACCCTCGCCCTCAGGATGGCCAGACGACAAATTATCTATTTGCTCTCCAACATACTTGACAGATACAGCCAACAATAATACCCAATTAGTATAACCTGCCCGCCCTTAAAGCGTTCTGGTCTATTTTATTCTGCGGTATGACTGCAACATCTTTGTCTTTTATTCTACACAAGAGCACTGGGAATTTCAACTCATCAAACAAATTACTTTCATAATCTAAAATCGACCTGGGCAAAATATCAATGAAACTTCGAGTATGAAGCTTGAAACATACCCGATATAAATCCTCCTCATCCCTCTCGTAAATAATACCAGTAAGACCATTCAAATATCCATCCGTAACCTTAACCACATCCCCATATATCAAAATAGACTCTGAACCCTTGGGAACTTCTTTCTTAAAAACCCCCTGAACCTCTTCCTCGGTCAAGTAACGAGGATTTGCATAAGAATCCAATACTGTCCGTATCGCACCCACCTTCCGAAGATTTTGAACATGCTTAGAGAAATCAGAACACTTCAAAAAAGCATAAGAATCTTCTACATAATTGTCATCAAGCAATACCTTCAATTCTATAAAATCATCCCCTACAACACCACAGATAGATTTTTCTAGAGACTCATGAGAGCCTCGACAATAAGATGAGTTTACTATGAGACATATCCATTTCCCATCCCCCATCAATACCACCGTAAGAAAATTAAATACCAAAGGTTCTTAAAAACGTTTCCCACAATTTCTTTAAAACGCTCCCAACGACTCATCATGTTCATATCTTGTAAAAACCAAATAAGAATTGCTAGTTTGGGATACTCCTCTCCACACCTCGAAGGAGAAGAAACAATCTCATCAAACTCCGACTCCACTTCCGCCTCAGACAAATTAGCCTCAAAATATGGACAAGTCCTAGCAGACTCATCTGAATCACAAACATACAACCCTCCATGAGAACCAATCACCTTCTCATTTCTGCAAAACCTCACATCCCCATTGTCTTGAGTTCTACGTAGACAATTAAAATGGCAATTATGAGGACGCTTACTCAGAAACTCCACCTTCCGTTCCCGTAACCTTCTTTCTCTCAAGTCATCAAACTTGGATACAACTTCTTCATTTTTTCTCATCATTATTCTCCACGGTAATAAGGAATTTATCCAATTCCTTTTTGGTGCCAAAAAAGGAAATCACCGAGCCTAATTTAATATTTTCCTTCTTACAATCCTTGACAGAAGGCACTCGACCGAGTCGTCTTTGAAAATTAAGATAAGTATCCAAGGTCTTCTTAAAAGAAGCCTCATAAGCACATTGAGTTAAATTGCTCCATCTCCCCCAGTACTTCAATATTTGATACAAACTAGGCAAAATATCAGGACGCAATTTCCTAGCCTCCTCATAAACAGGTCTTGTCCATAAATTAAACTCTATAATACATTTTATCATATATTCAGGGTCGTCTACAGGAACCAGAGTTGGCTCACCATAAACCATATTTTTAACTTTCTGCCAACTACCAAAAGCCTTTACATAATCATAAGGCATTGGGTCACCATCCTGCCTCGTTTTTAAAAGACTTACAATACTCGTTATCTCATTATCCTTAAAATATTCGAGCAACTCCTCTTCACTTCTTTCTGGACGAATTACCCTTTCATAAGATTTGTTTCTGCGCTTAATCTTTCGAGGCTTAAGTCGAAGATTTCTTCGTTTCTCATCAGAGTAGGCAAGGATATCACTTAATTCAACCACTAAGCACTAGCAACTTCTGCCGGTTCTTCAGAACCAATATTACCAATATTACCAATACCCTCTGTGGTAACTGGATTCCGAACTACCTCATCATCTTCTGTAAGGGCATAGCTGTCATGGAAAGAAGGCATTTTTTCAACCACTTCCTTTTCAGTTTGAGCCAATGGGTCAGCAGCCTCAGAATTTTCCATCCAGTTCGGAACACCCCCACTTGCCGCAAATTCCATGAAATACATTTTGATGTCTGGTTGTTTCTTCTTGGCATATTCCTTTGCTTCCGAATCAAACCCACCCAACGGAATACCACACATTACATGAAATACCGCCAAATTCTTTTTAGTCGCATCCATATCTGCCCAATTCTGGTCAAATATCTCAATCAAATAAGGGCTTGAATGAAAGATAATATCAGGATAAGTCCTAGCATGTAGCTTGATAGGATGCTTCTTTTTGCCTTTAACTTTAGTACTGATGTAGTCGATAGCATCAGGATTAAATCCCTCAAACATGACAGAAAAATGTTCTACCATTGCTTCAACAATCTCTTTTACCTCAGGGGCAGCAGTGTTTTCTGGAAAACGTGACATTTTATTCATCTCCTTGTTGTTCATCTAATTTATCAATTATATCCCTGGCATCTCTACTCTTAACATCGAAATCAAAATCCTCCAAATAAGGAAGCTCTATCTCAATATTATTCTCCTCTGCCATAAAAATTTGAAGATTTTGCAACATTGCATTGTAAGGACTTGGACCATCTAAAAAGATTTGGATTACAGGGTCTGCACCTTCTGCCAAAGCATTGTTGTGAAGCCTTCGTATTTTATTCTTAATCCGTGCTCCCCATTCCTGTATTGTATCAGTGGTAGGAGAATCATTCACCTCGACTACCTCATCATAAGTTTCCCCAACATGGTCTTCTAAATTTCTCTCACAAACAACTATCATCGTACTCATTATTAAACTCCTTACGCCATTTATCCACAAGCTCCATACTACCTTCAGGAAGCCTCTTATAGAATATTATACAACATTCTCGATTATTCATTAGCCAATCTAAAGGAAAATCTTCTGTAATTATATTCAAATACTCATAACCACCATCAGCTATCTTACGATTATAAGCCACAAACCACATCAAGAAGCCCTTCTAGCTTTCCGACTAGAGATGTCAATCTTGATATGACGACCCCAAGGATATGGCCACCTCGACTTGTCCATATCTGTGGTCAACACCCACAAAGTCGGAATCCGATACTTCCTTGAAACTCTTCCAGCTTCAAAATCTGTAAAATAAATCGCCGCATCATATTTCCCCTCAACTTCAGCGAGGGCTGGCTCTAAATTTGTGCCACCTCTACCACCAACTATCCCATCAAACTTACCTTTAAACTTGTAAGTCCTCTGAACTATGGTGTCTGCTTCTAAAATCGTAATCTTCACTCCACTCTTGTGAAGCCACTTTATCTCATTGAAAAATACTTTAAGCTCCTCATTACTAATAGAAGCAGAAGTATCCAAAATTACCGCCAAGCTGATAACCTCTGCCTTGCGAATACCAGGACGGGTTCCAAAACGACGACTCTCCCTCTTCATCGTGAACTCCAAAATACTCTCGCTTGAATTTGCCACAAACATCCTCAACACCCGACCCCAAGGAATAATCGCTTTCTCTCTCTTCAATACTTTTTCTATTTGAGCCAAAACTTCACCAGGAATATCCCCATATCGACGTCCACTCTCGCAAAACTCTTTAGACTTCCGAATAATATCCTTAACAAATTCCTTACACAGCATGTCATCTTTGATATCTTTCCAGAGACTATGCCCATCAGCCAGTTCCCCCAAGTCCATACTATCACCCGTTCCAGATTTGGCTTGGTCTTCCTTGAATTGCTCATTATCCTTCAATTGCTCGTAATACCAAATAGCTGACTTACCAAGAGGTAGCCCATATCTACCAACACTAATCCAACTATCATGAACTACTGAAAGATATTGATTAACCACGCAATCCACAGCCACAGCCCCTCTCTCTTCATCCGAAAAAGTAATGAAGAGATGATTGAAAACAATATGAAGAACCTCATGCTCCAAAGCAGCATAGAGGTATTTCCTACCCATTTCCTCTCCATGGTCATCGTAGAGCATTTTAAAATAAGACTTTATCAAATAAAGCTTTATAAATCTATCCCCTTCAACCCTTCCCACACAAGCTGTGCTAATGGGAGCCCCACCTAATAAAACGGGCTCATCGGAGATAATCTTCTCAAATTGCTGAATAATATGCCCATAAAACTCTTTCATCCGAGCGAGATGGACAATCCCCTTTATCAATTCTTTATCCATATCCATAGAAACAATTCCAATAATTTTCAATCAATTCAATTATATACAGTAAGTCCCCCTTTTAAATAAACAAGAACTAGCCAATCCCATTATTGAGCGAACCAAGACCCATAAAAACATTAGCCTCCTTCTCCACCTGCACTAAAATTCCTTATTAAGGATTAGACTGCCCCCAGTCAACACCATTAAACACATACATAACCCATGCCTTATCGGCATTAAGAGTTACTGGACCTGCCGCACCTTCAATATTATTTCCATTTCCATTCACTGTAACATTATCCGTTGCCCAATTTTGAGAAAAATCTTTTATATAAACTCTCGTACCTAATGATGGACTCGCTGGCAAGTCAATATCAAAAGCTCCGACCGTTCCCGTATCGGCAAATATATAATCATTATCAACAGCAGTATAAGCCGCAGTTTTAACAGAGTAATTCCAATCACCGCCACCGCTCGTTGGACCCTGAACTCCAGTTGTTCCAAAAAGACCCTGAGAACCCTGAACACCTTGAAATCCTTGCGTGCCAGTTCCACTTACAATTCCCTGCAACCCTTGAGGTCCCTGCAACCCTTGAGGTCCCTGCAACCCTTGCGGACCCTGCAACCCTTGCGGACCCTGAAGACCATCCGAACCGGTCGCACCACTAGACCCAGCAGGACCCTGAACTCCAGTAGAACCAACTAATCCTTGATTTCCCTGATTGCCCTGAACACCAACATTTCCTTCTAGACCCTGAACGCCATCAGAGCCGGCATTTCCCTGCGGACCCTGTACGCCACTTCCTTGAGGTCCTGTTGCACCCTGCAAGCCATAAGGTCCTTGGGCACCCGTAACAGTTGCAACCTGACAACCAGTTGCCTCAAAGATGACACTTGAACCAGTTAGCCCTGCACTACCATGAAAGGTTATTTGTTGGAAAGTATTTGTGAAAACACCTGATGAATTATTGAAATTACTCTCTGTAACAAAAGTGAGAGTTTGCTCTGGTTCGCTTGGTCCCGTTATACCTTGAAGTCCTTGAAGTCCATTGCTTCCATTATTGCCTTGCACTCCAGTTGAACCATCAGAGCCTTGGAAACCTTGAGGACCTTGAACACCTGTACCCCCTCCAGATATACCCTGAACACCCTGAGCTCCATCAGGTCCTGTTGCTCCTTGTAATCCATAAGGTCCTTGAGTACCCGTAACTGTTGTAACCTGACAACCAGTTACCTCAAAAACTGTATCCGCACCTGTTAAACCAAGACTACCATGGAAAGTAATTTCTCGAACTGTATTAATAAAAGACCCTGCATCATTATCATAAGTACTATTCGTAACAACAGTGATGGTTTGCTCAGGTTCACTTGGACCCGTTATACCTTGGAATCCCTGGTTGCCCTGAGGACCTGCAGGACCCGGACCCTGAGGACCTTCAAATCCCTGGTTACCTGTTGCTCCCGTAATTCCCTGTGGTCCTTGGTCACCTTCTAAACCTTGAAATCCTTGAGGTCCAACATCACCAATTGGTCCAGTTGCACCACCAGGACCCTGAAGACCAAACCCCTGAGAACCTTGAGAACCAGTTGAGCCTTGTAGTCCTTGAAGCCCTTGAGCTCCCGTCGAGCCTTGGATACCCTGAGGTCCATAAGGCCCTTGAACACCAGTTGTTCCAATCAATCCTTGAGAACCTTCATTGCCCTGAACGCCATCAGAACCGTCATTGCCTTGCAACCCAGTTGAACCAACCAATCCTTGAAGACCAATGCTCCCCTGAACCCCGTCTGAGCCATCATTACCTTGAACACCAGTTGAACCAACTAATCCTTGAAAACCAATGTTCCCCTGAGCCCCATCAGACCCATCATTGCCCTGAGCACCAGTTGAGCCAACCAATCCTTGAAGACCATTAGAACCTGCAATCCCTTGATTTCCCTGCACGCCATCAGAACCATCATTGCCCTGGACACCAGTTAAGCCAACTAAGCCCTGGTTGCCCTGAACTCCATCAGAACCGTCACTACCTTGGTTGCCCTGCGTTCCTTGAAATCCTGTTATGCCAACCCCTGCCACACCTTGGGCACCCTGATTTCCATCAGAACCCGAATCGCCTTGAGTACCATCAGAGCCAGTAACTCCCTGACTGCCTTGCGCTCCTTGGAATCCCTGATTTCCCTGAGGTCCCGCAGGACCCGGACCTTGGGGTCCTTCAAATCCTTGTTCTCCCGTTGCTCCCGTAACGCCCTGAGGACCTTGGTCGCCTTCGAGTCCTTGGAAGCCTTGAGGTCCGACATCACCGACAGGTCCAGTTGCGCCACCAGGTCCTTGAAGACCTAATCCTTGATTTCCTTGAACACCAGTTGAACCTTGTAGTCCAGTGCCTCCTGAAAATCCTTGAGTCCCTTGAACGCCTTGAGCCCCTGTACTTCCGGTTGTGCCAGTAACAGGGAAAACTAAATCAATTAATTTTATTTCTTCATTGACTGCTAAGGTTCTTAGATATTGGCTAATTGTAGTTTCTTGAGAAGTGAAAGGCAAATCAAGATTAACACTTGGGTCAAAGATAAGAGCAGCTCCGACATCAGGAGCAAACCCACCATCATCATCTGTAACATCTACATTTAAAGGGGAAGTGGTATTGACGGCAACAATAGTATAAGCATTGCCAAGAATATCATAAAAAACAAAACCGACACCAACATCAGCAGCTACAAAATTTGAAGTACTATCAAAAAATAACCCGTTAACAACATAGTCACCCGTTCCGCCCACTGAGGCAGAAAATATTTGATACCTTCCATTAAAAATTGGTGCAGGCATTACGCCTCCTTATTAAATCTTTATTTAAGACTTCAATATTAATTAAAAATTAAGCATGATTGACCAATCACTGAATACCATGGAAGTCACAGTTGTATCCAAGACACCTCCGCCAAGCCCAGTACACACAATACCAACCCCACCAACTCCATAATTATATGGATAAGGAATTCCCGGAGTCGGTCCGCCAAATCCTACACCCGTCCTATCCATAACAGAAACGGTTGGGAAATTAGCATCAGCATCTGCCGTATTTAAGGGAGCCCCTGTCAAAACTACTTTCGTTGTAAAATCTCCAGGTCCAGTCAAGTCGGCAACCACTCCATTAACTCTTGCAGAAATCAATTCCACTCCAGCCGGAACAGTAATGGTTCCAAGCCCGACACCAGCTCCAGACTTAACAAAAACAACACCAAGACCTGTCGCAGTAATTAAGCAATCTGTTCCTGTTATATATCTAACAATTCCTGCCGATACGCCCGTTGGACCTGTAATACCTTCGATACCTTGAAATCCCTGAAGGCCATCTGAGCCGTCATTACCCTGAAATCCAGTTGCACCAATTGCTCCTTGAAATCCTTGGCTCCCCTGAAACCCTTGCGCTCCCTGAAACCCTTGAAAGCCCTGAAGTCCATCAACGCCAGTTACACCAACCAGTCCCTGAAATCCTTGAAATCCCTGACTGCCTTGAGCCCCATCGACACCAGTTACTCCTGCATTTCCTTGAGGACCCTGAACACCATCGCTTCCATCATTACCTTGAACACCCGTAACACCAACTAATCCTTGATTGCCCTGAGCTCCCTGGAATCCCTGGTTGCCCTGAGGACCTGCAGG
>Ga0307376_10001807_pt1 | contig 22088 bp, 16 predicted proteins | sample TR2MG_FD_202536 | JGI IMG/M metagenome (GOLD analysis project Ga0307376, IMG submission 202536) | Soil microbial communities from Risofladan, Vaasa, Finland - TR-2 | ecosystem: Environmental > Terrestrial > Soil > Coastal area > Acid sulfate soil | place: Finland: Risofladan, Vaasa | collected...
ACGAGAGGTTGAAGAAGTCCTCTACACCCGACCCGAAGTGCTGGAATGTGCAGTGGTGGGCCTGCCCGACCAAGAGTACGGGGAACGCGTGACTGCGTTCATCATCGAGCGGGAAGGCCAGCACGTGGATCCGGACTCGGTGAGAGACTTCCTCAAAGCTCGTCTGGCTGGTTTCAAGGTTCCGAAGGAGTTCATCGTTGTTGACGAACTGCCCAAGAGCAGCACTGGTAAACTGCTCAAGCGGCAGCTCAGAGATTCGGCCTGGACGGGGAGTTGAGCCCCCTCCACGACGAGTGCAGCCATCGCTTGGTCACCATCGGTCGGATTCAGGCGCGGCATTCGGGCTTAGGGCAGATCCGACCTCCGCCTAGATCAGGGCCATCGACGCGGAGCGCAAGGCCGTGCGCGCCAGGCCCGCTGGGAGACGTCGATCCCCGGGCATTAGAGATCCAGGGGAGGAGTATGTCGCGCCGCCCATGCTGTGGTCGGTGGAGCGAGGTGGGAGCAAGACACGTGCGCGGGGCGAGCGCAGCCGTTATTGGCAGAGGGCCTGGTGATGGAGTACAATCCCGGTAAGGGGACTGAAACTCCTGCCACCCGCCCCGCTTCTCCAGCCAGCGGGCAATGAGGTCTAAGAGACATCAATCCTCGTAAGGGGACTGAAACCCGTTGTCCTTCTCAGGTCTTGGACACCAGTCAAACATGTCTAAGAGACATCAATCCTCGTAGGGGGACTGAAACAGCTCGTTCTCTTGCTGGTACCCCTTCCAGCCGACGCGTCGAAGAGACATCAATCCCCGTAAGGGGACTGAAACCTTTGTACTTGAAGACTGGTCTCCCTTGATTGTCGGGTCTAAGAGACATCAATCCCCGTAAAGGGACTGAAACAACTCAGCGTAGGTTAGCGGCGTCCCGCCATTCCAGAGGTCTAAGAGACATCAATCCCCGTAAGGGGACTGAAACCTGAGAAGCTCGAACAAAGCCAGCCCCGGATTTCCCTGGTCTAAGAGACATCAATCCTCGTAAGGGTACTGAAACAAGTTAAGCCACAGCGTCCCATCATCCCTCAGCACCCGGTCTGAAAGACATCAATCCCCGGAAGGGGACTGAAACCTGCGCTCCCTTCCTTTTGTCACAGCTATACGAAAGCAAGTCTGAAAGACATCAATCCCCGGAAGGGGACTGAAACCGGGAGAAGGTGACAGGAACTATACTAGAGACAAGTAGGGTCTGAAAGACATCAATCCCCGCAAGGGGACTGAAACAAAGAGACCAGGGATTGCCCAGAATGATGATCTCTGGGGTCTGAAGGACATCAATCCCCGCAAGGGGACTGAAACTTTGAACCCACGGTCCGTTCCCCCGCTTTCTTGTCGAGTCTGAAGGACATCAATCCCCGCAAGGGGACTGAAACAAAGAGACCAGGGATTGCCCAGAATGATGATCTCTGGGGTCTGAAGGACATCAATCCCCGCAAGGGGACTGAAACTTTATTCTTCGCTTCGACCAGTCACGAGCCACATCATGTCTAAGAGACATCAATCCTCGTAAGGGGACTGAAACCTGAGGCTGGCCCACCAGTAGCCCCCAGACACTGAGGAAGTCTAAGAGACATCAATCCTCGTAAGGGGACTGAAACCTGATTGTCCCATCCGACTCTCAGCAGATGATGTCGTCTAAGAGACATCAATCCTCGTAAGGGGACTGAAACGTCGTACCATTCGTCCATGGCTTTAACTGCCTGAGAGTCTAAGAGACATCAATCCTCGTAAGGGGACTGAAACTCTTCAAAGAACTTGGTGGCAACAAGGCAATCTCCAGGTCTAAGAGACATCAATCCCCGCAAGGGGACTGAAACTCCTCTATTAGACGTGTGAGAGCACACCCTGTTAGGTCTAAGAGACATCAATCCTCGTAAGGGGACTGAAACCAGTTCTCTCTCGCTCACTTCTTCCTCCTGTAGCTCTGGTCTAAGAGACATCAATCCTCGTAAGGGGACTGAAACCGGACACCCAAGTCGTGAATGAACTTCAGCGTCTTGGTCTGAAGGACATCAATCCCCGCAAGGGGACTGAAACGCTTGTTCCTTGAGTTCGTCATAGTCCACTGTCTACCTGTCTAAGAGACATCAATCCTCGTAAGGGGACTGAAACATCTTGGCTATTTGGGCGCAGCTAGGCATCAAGGACTGGTCTAAGAGACATCAATCCTCGTAAGGGGACTGAAACTACGGCGGGGTGGTCACAGCTGGGGTTTTCTACCAGCCAGGTCTGAAGGACACCAATCCTCGCAAGGGGACTGAAACTCGACCTCGGTAGGCCAAGGATTGACCACGCCGCTGGGTCTGAAGGACATCAATCCCCGCAAGGGGACTGAAACTACGGCGGGGTGGTCACAGCTGGGGTTTTCTACCAGCCAGGTCTGAAGGACACCAATCCTCGCAAGGGGACTGAAACTCGACCTCGGTAGGCCAAGGATTGACCACGCCGCTGGGTCTGAAGGACATCAATCCCCGCAAGGGGACTGAAACTACGGCGGGGTGGTCACAGCTGGGGTTTTCTACCAGCCAGGTCTGAAGGACATCAATCCCCGCAAGGGGACTGAAACCTGCTCAACAGCTCAACGGCGGGAAGGCCGAATCGGCCTCGTCTGAAGGACATCAATCCCCGGAAGGGGACTGAAACTTGTAGGTATACTTCGAGTATGGCTTCCAGCACTCCAGTCTGAAAGACATCAATCCCCGCAAGGGGACTGAAACACGTCAATCTGGCCCTCAAGTGCCCACGCCGATGTGATGTCTAAGAGACATCAATCCTCGTAAGGGGACTCCAACCGAGACGCCCGCCACGATGCATTCAGGGGCCCAGTCTGCCTGGCCGCCGATTCCGTACTCGATGGAGCCAGGTCGAGGGAAGACAAGTGGGCGGGGTCAGCGGACCTATTACTGGACTAGGCCCTGGTGATGGGTTACAATCCCTGCAGGGGACTCAAACTTGAATGCCGAGACGTCAAAGGACGGATCTTCCGACGCTCGTCTAAGAGACATCAATCCTCGCAAGGGGACTGAAACCTTCATTGTTGCACGATAAACGAGCACGCTGGTTGGCTGTCCAAGAGACATCAATCCTCGTAAGGGGACTGAAACATGCAGAACCGAATCTCGAACGGCAGGTCCTTGTACTTGTCTAGGAGACATCAATCCTCGTAAGGGGACTGAAACTTCACCTCCGACGCCGACTAGGAACCAATCCGGGGAGTCTAAGAGACATCAATCCTCGTAAGGGGACTGAAACTTAAGAAAGCAGGTTATCTCCAAGGTCTCGACTATCAGGTCTAAGAGACATCAATCCTCGTAAGGGGACTGAAACCTTTCAGATCCGCCGAACGTGAATAACATCTTCCTAGTCTAAGAGACATCAATCCTCGTAAGGGGACTGAAACTAGAAGAGGACTTCACTCATCCACGAGTCTCCGGCCATGTCTAAGAGACATCAATCCTCGTGAGGGGACTGAAACCCGCCAAGCCCTACAGCGCTCTACAACGTCCCACCAGGTCTACCAGACATCAATCCTCGCAAGGGGACTGAAACTTGCCACGGACAACCTGAACGTAGGCGTCTATCTTCGTCATAAGAGACATCAATCCTCGTAAGGGGACTGAAGAGAGTTCAAGGCATGGGAGAGGACGCACTCGTCGACGCGGACGGAGGAGGCGAATGGGCGGCGGCGAGCCCACTTGGAGCCGTCGCTCCTCAGGCAGCAGGGATGCAGCGAGGCAGTATGCGTCGCCGCCGGTCCCGTGGTCGATGGGCCCGAGTCGAGGCAAGATGAGTGGAGGGGCCAGGGCACCCGCTATTGCACCAGGCCCTCGTGATGAGGTACAATCCTCGTAAGGGGACTGAGACTTATCAATGAGTGCCTTGGCGTAGTCGGCCTTGTTCTCATGTCTAAGAGACATCAATCCCCGTAAGGGGACTGAAACCTTCCTCTTCGCCATGTTCCTCCTCCTAATTCTCTTGGTCTGAGGGACGTCAATCCTCGTAAGGGGACTGAAACTGGTACTTCCAATCGGGGTAGTATTCCGTGATCTGTTGGGTTTAAGAGACATCAATCCCCGCAAGGGGACTGAAACCGGGCTTGCACGACTCAAAGCCGACATGATATGCCTCGTCTGAAGGACATCAATCCCCGGAAGGGGACTGAAACCCGGATAACATTTCCTGGTCATACTGAGACCTCCATCACGTCTGAAAGACATCAATCCCCGTAAGGGGACTGAAACGAGAACAGAAGGAGAAGGCCTAATAGCATCAAGGCTACAAGTCTGAAGGACATCAATCCCCGGAAGGGGACTGAAACTGTTAGCATGGTTAGACCTCCGACACAACGTCACGCATGGTCTGAAAGACATCAATCCCCGGAAGGGGACTGAAACTAGAGATCTCGGTCTAATTCCCATATTTCACCCGGAGGTCCAAGAGACATCAATCCTCGTAAGGGGACTGAAACCATAGGACCTCGCCGTGAAGACAAGCCTCTCCGGGTTCGTCCAAGAGACATCAATCCTCGTAAGGGGACTGAAACGACTTATTTGAACTCAGGGTTTCGGCTTCCTCGGCGGGTCCAAGAGACATCAATCCTCGTAAGGGGACTGAAACGTCGGCATGGCATCACCGTTCCAGTACCTTCCGGTAGTCTAAGAGACATCAATCCTCGCATGGGGACTCCAGCCGGGACCCTGACCACGATGGAATCGGCGGAAAAGTCTGCCTGGTCTGCGATTGCGCAATCGACGAAGGTGGTTCGACGCACGATAGGTGGGAGGGCCCAGTGCAGCCATGATTGGCATAGGGCCTGGCGCTAGGGTACAATCCTCGTAAGGGGACTGAAACACTCGGTCGGTGTCGGTAGAGCCTCCTTGGTTGGAAGTCTAAGAGACATCAATCCTCGTAAGGGGACTGAAACCATAATACAGAGCGGAAGCGGGGAAGTCTGCGGGCAAGGTCTAAGAGACATCAATCCTCGTAAGGGGACTGAAACTCGATCTTGAAGTGCCAGATGTTGTACCGCCCCATGCTGGTCTGAAAGACATCAATCCCCGGAAGGGGACTGAAACTCCTGCGGGCCGTACACATCGCTGAGGTCCATGTCCTAGTCTAAGAGACATCAATCCTCGTAAGGGGACTGAAACTTCCCCTCCACCGCCCGCAACAGTTCTAGCAGGGCGAGTCTGAAAGACATCAATCCCCGTAAGGGGACTGAAACTATCTACTGCCTCTTGCGCCTGCGCCACTTCAGGCCAAGTCTAAGAGACACCAATCCTCGCAAGGGGACTGAAACATGACGCCGTGGTGTTTGGTGACCAATCCGATCTTGATGAGGTCTGAAAGACATCAATCCCCGAAAGGGGACTGAAACTTGCCGTTCACGTAGTAGTCCTCGAAAACTTCGCCCAGGTCTAAGAGACATCAATCCTCGTGAGGGGACTGAAACTCCTGCCACCCGCCCCGCTTCTCCAGCCAGCGGGCAATGAGGTCTAAGAGACATCAATCCTCGTAAGGGGACTGGAACCTTGACAACTTCATCCCGCAATCTGATCGTTGAGGGAAGCAGTCAGCAGCGTGTTCCTTATGCCGCAGAGATCCCAACCTGCCCGGATCTCTGTGCACTGATCGATCTATCGAGTTGCACGGAAATCGCAAGTGTGATAGACTAGCAACATGATGTGATGGCTCGCGTATTGACGATCAGAGCTAGACTATGCAAGGCTATGCCGGCCTGCATCCCGAAGATGTCCTGTCGAACGGGAACAGAGCGTACTCGTCGCTGACAGCTACGCTCCCTTCTTCGACTCCAACCGCAGCGACTCTATTTTGCCCTTCGAGCGCTGCGGTTTTCTTATTGCGCACGGGGGATGTGCCTCGGAGCCTGCATGAAGCATGGCGACATCACCGGTCTGGGGGAAGGACTGAACGGGCGCCGTTCTGGCCATCACGAGAGGGATTCACTTGTTGGTCATCGTGGGCCCGGCAAGGGTTGCCTGCACGACTAGGCTAGTGGAATCACACAAGCCACTGGCATGAACGAGGCCACCTGCAATTGAGTGCCAGGCGACGCGGGGCAGTGATGCTTGCGGAGATTCTAGGGGAGGAGGCCTATGCAGAAGAAGGAATCAGAGGAATGGCGCAATGCGACATTGCTTCCCATCCTGGAGTTCGATCGAGCTCGCGACAGCATTGACTCCGTCCTTGACCTGCCTCACGGTGACAATCTGGCTCTACTGAGCGCAGATACTGACCAGATAAAGCAATACGTTTTCGAATCGCCAGGGCTGCCAGAGGTGCGCGGCGCCAGCATGCTTCTTGCGCAGCTGAACGAGCAAGGCATCAAGGAGCTGTTTGAGAGGAGGAATCTGCCCGGCGACTGCATCGTCTATGCCGATGGCGGGAGCCTGGTGGCTGTCGTGCCCCGCTCGGAGGCGCCAACCTTACAGCGCGAGATCGAGAGCCTATACCCCAGGGAGACCGGCCTGGCGACGATCACCTGTGTGTGGAGAGCAGCCACCCCTCAGGAATTGCTCGAAGGCTTCCAGGCCGGGGGTTTGTCGCATGAAGGTTTGCTGGCCTCGAAGGACAGGCTGTCTGGAGAAGAGTGGAAACGGATTACTGACTACTACCATCAGCCCGAGGAGGACGAGCCTGACGTTACATTGGAGCAGTTCCAAAGGAAGAAGAACTTCGGGCAAATGGTCCACCTCATGGGGATTGAGCTGCGCAAAGCCAAGGAGAGTAAGGAGCTATCCCCCTTCCACGAATCCATCCCCTTCGCTTTTCGCTGCGCCTCCTGCCAGATGCGGCCGGCCAGCGGGTTCGTCCAAGTGCGCGGTGAACGGCGGCAGTTCTGCAACGCATGTGCGCGGAAGCTGGAAGATAGACGGGCTCAGAAAAGCAGGTGGACCGATGAGTTCGGGAATTTCCTCGAGGGGCCCGAGAAGGATGAGTTGCGGATAGGGTACTACAGAGAACTGGCCCCAAGGGAGGTGGATTACGCCCAGGATTTCGGCGAGATCGGCGCGGCGAGCAAGGCCGGAGCCGGGGGCTACATTGGGTTTGTGTATGCCGACGGCAATGATGTGGGCGCTTTCGTGGAAGGTCAGGCCTCTCCCCGGGAATACAGGGAGAACAGTGAGGCGATAGGGCGAGCTACGACTCAGGCTGTGTACCAGGCGTTGGCGGAGAACCTGAATCCCTACGAGGTGGAGCGCCGTACCCTCAAAGGGCGCAAGACCGGGGATGTTACCATACACCCTTTCGAGATATTGACCATTGGGGGCGATGACGTGCTGCTGATCGTGCCCGGCGATGTGGCCATCCCCATCGCAATGCGCGTGTGCCAACTCTTCTCCCTAGGCGCACCTCGCAGTCGAGATGGTAAACCCTTGACCATGTCCGTAGGGGTGGTGGTGGCTGACAGCCACAACCCCGTTCGTTTCCTGAGTGACCTGGCGGACGAGCTAATTGGATCGGCCAAGCGGAGGTCTCGCAGCGATGGCGGTGGGGTCACGATAGATTTCCTCATCCTGAAGTCCCAGAGCATGCTGAGGACCCAACTGGAGCAGCTTCGTAACGCTCCGCCCTACAGACTCACTACGGAGGAAACCAAGAAGGACTTGGAGTTGACCTCCCGCCCCTACACCCTCCGTGAGATGCAGATCCTGCTTCGCCTGTTGAAGGAGTTCAAGAGAATGAACTTCCCCAAGAGTCAGCTACACGCTTTGGCCGATTCTCTTCAGGATGGCCGGCATGTGTCCTCCTTGTTCTATCTCTACCAGCAGGTCAGGCTGAAGGAGAAGGGCAAGCTGTTGGAGCGGTTGGGTGAGGACTGGAAGCTGGAGCCGCAAAAGGATCCCATCCCCTGGCAGAGAGTGTTGGATCGGCCGGGAATCGGCTTTCGCACGATCCTCCTCGACCTGGCAGAGCTCTATGAACTGATGCCGCCGCTGGAGGGGGAGGAGTTGGACCAGCTCTGGGCAGAGATACTGGGGGAGGGATAGGCCATGTGCCATTTCAGGCTAGAGCTGGAGCTCGAGTTCGATACGGCCCTCAATGTGGGCTCAGGGGCAATGAGCGAGAGCTGGGCTGACAAGCCGTTTGTCAGGGATTGGCGTGGGTTGCCCATGATCCCCGCGTCCTCTGTCAAAGGGCGGCTGCGGCACGAGTGCGAAAGGCTGGCTCGTGCCCTGTATGGAAAACAGCGCTGTCAAGCGCCCAACCCAGATACGATGTGCCAGGTGGATCCACACGCTGAGAATGTAGAGGGGCAGCTTTGCCCCACCTGTCGCCTGTTCGGTTCGCCGTGGTATGAGAGCCCTGTGGCTTTTTCGGACTTGGAACTGAAAGAGCCAGCCTTTCTGTTAGACCCCAAGTATTCCCCGCGCACATCGCTGCGGTACGGGGTGGCTATATCGCGCCATCGGCGAGTGGCGGAGGAGCGTCTTCTCTATACCACTGAAGTCTTCGAACCCGGCGGGGTCCTGGTCTTCGCCGGGACCATCGAGGGTCGGGCCGCGGATGAGAACCTGGCCTTGCTCGTCGCGGGCTTGGATTCTCTCTTCACCCTCGGTGGAGGCAAGAGCAGGGGGCTGGGCTGGCTCAAGTCCAGCATGAGGCTCTACCGCGTACAGGATGATGCTACCGACGAAGAAACCCCTTTGGAAGAGATCAGGGGGAGGTTTGGCGATGAAGTTGACCAGGCTTGAGCTGGACATCCAACTGGAGTCCCCTCTCCTGGCGGGCAGTGATCGCTCCTATGGCCCATATAGGGATACCATGGAGTACCTGCCGGGCGTAGCCTTGCGCGGCGCCCTGGCTCAGGTGCTGTTGGACGCCTGTGGACAGCGGGAGCACCTCGAGGATCATCAGGCCTGCCCGGCGAGGGAGGATTGCGACTTCTACAACGTCTTCTGCGTCGAACCCTTCCCCATCTTCGAGAACTGCTACCCTTCGGTCACCGGTGGCGTCAGCTATCCCCTTCCCCTCACCGCGCGCACCTGCAAATACTATGACGGTTTCAAGGAAGAAGACTTGGACCCATCCCGTCATGGCGCGGGCGACATTCTGGTACGCCAGTGCATCTTCGAGGAGATGTTGGACAACGAGGAGGTTCATCCCCTGCCTCTGCTGTATGAACCCAAGTGCCCAGAGTGCAGACGCCCGGTCAAGCCCTATGGCGGGTTCTACGGGGAGGGAGGGCCGAAATACTACCAGGTGAAGGTCCCTCTGAGCCGCACCTCGCGCACTGCTATCAACCGCTCCCGAGGCGTCGCGGAGGACGGGATGCTCTACAGTCTGCAGGTGATGGAGCCCCGGATCAAAGAGGGGCTATTCTCCTTGCGCGGTAGCATCGTCCTCGATGAGGAGAGGATGGCTTTGGTGGAAAGCGCCCTGAGCAAGGTGCATCGTGTGGGATCGGGGAGGTCGAGGGGCTTGGGCAAGATACGTGTTCAAACCATGGGACACGATTCTCCACCGTCGACATCTGTGGCTCAAAGAGTCATGGGATTCAACGAAGAGGTGAGGAAGGAGGGAGCGTTCTACTACAAGGCGGGAGGGATCAAGGCGCCACAAGACGGCAGCTGGTTATTCACCGTTGATCTGCTCTCAGATGCGTTGCTGGTCGCTAAGGGCCTGCCGGCTGTCACGCTACACCCCGAGCAACTCAACCTAGGGGATGAGGAGATCACCCTGGTACGCAGCTTTGCCAGGCATCGGACCGTAGGCGGATGGGCTGCTGGAGCGGGCTTGCCCAGAACCACGGAGTTGGCGACGGTCTTGGGCAGTGTGTTCGTCTATAGGGTCGAAGGTGCCGAGGTTGAGGAACTGCTTCCGTCGCTGGAGGATCTGGAAAAGCGAGGCGTGGGCCGAGACAGAGAGAGGGGCTTCGGGCAGGTTCAAGTCTGCTCGCCATTTCATCTGGAGGTGATGTAGATGAGCGTGCAAGCGGAAGGACAGCAGGGGGTTCAGATTCAGCGCCGCATGCTGGTTGGCGAGCTAGTGGATCGGCAGATGAATCAGATCGTGCGCCAGGTGTACTCCCTGGTCGATAACACGGAACTGCAGGTCAGTTCCATGGAGAAACATCAGTTCAGCAATCTGCTGGGAGTGGCGCTGGAGACCTCCAGCGTGGAGTCGGTCGCGAACTTCATCCGGTACCAGATGGGACGGGACGTGCGCGGAAACTCTTGGAGGAACAGGGGGTTCGGCGACAGATTGATCAAGGAGTTGCAGGGCTTGAGAGACGTAGCCGAGGCCATTGCCGGACACGTGGCTGATGCGCTCCGGACGACTGAGCTCTCGCGCACCGATGTGGACGCGATATGGGCGGAGTTGGTGCGTCAGTACGTGGGCCAGCTTAATCGCTACTTCTACTACAAGAAGGAGGCAACGCGATGGAGCAGGTGAAAGTTGATTTCTCCATCTTTCACAGCCGACTTTGGATCAGGGGGACGCTGATGGCCGACACCGCACTGCGCATCGGGACGGGCGGTGCAGGTGGGGCCACGGAATCGGACCTGCCGGTGGTCAAAGACCTGGCAGGCCTTCCATACATCCCTGGCTCCTCTCTCAAAGGAGTTCTGCGCTCACACACGGAATCCCTGCTCAGGGCCTGGAAACCCGAACTGGCCTGCCTGTCCACATCCAAGCCGCAGAAAGGTGAGGTCAAGGGTTGCCTGACCCAAGACCAGGTCAGCAAGCTGAAACAGGAATCCAAGAATGCCGAAGAACTGAGTCGCGAGCTGATCGACGAGTCGTGCTGGACCTGTGGTCTCTTCGGCGCCCCATGGCTAGCCTCAAAGGTCTTGATCAGGGACCTGACGGTGGTCAGCGATACGTGGTTCGGGCATTACCTTGCGCGGGAAGGAGTGGCCATAGACCGGGATACGGAGACAGCCGGCGAGGGGCTGTTGTATGGCTTCGAGGCCGTGCCACCAGGCACGAGATTCCAATTCGAAATGGTGGTGGAAAACGCCAACCAAGCGGAGCAGGGCCTGGTTATGCTGGGCCTGCGCGAGTTGCAGAAGGGGCGAATCTCTCTGGGTGGAGGGCGCTCCCGAGGTCTGGGCCGGGTTGCCTTGGAAATCGACTGGCAGGCGTCGGAGAGGGTGGATTCTTCGACATTGAAGCAGTATCTGGCTACCGGAGAAGCGGAGTCTCTGGCCGATGAGGAAGCACGAGCCACAACGCTGGATGCTTTCCTCGAGGCTGTGGGGGTGAAGGAAGATGCACAAGCAGACAGTGAATGAGCTTCGCCTGGATGTCAGTATCACGCCTCAGGGACCCCTGTTGATCAAGTCGGGTAAGGAGGCGGGGGCCGACCCTACGCTGCTGGACATGAACTTCGTGCGCACAGTTCATGCACAGTTGGGGGAGACGGTCTATCTCCCGGGCAGTAGCCTGAAGGGCACACTGCGCAGCTATTGCGAGAAGATCGCGCGCACGGTGGGGGCTAGGTGTTGCGATCCGCTGAGTGGAGACTCTTGTGGGAAGAGACAGGAAGCGACGAGGGAAAGCTCCGGTGCAAAGGTATACAACAACATGTGCACCATCTGTCGTGTCTTCGGCCATACTACCCTGGCCAGTCACCTGCGGATCAGCGATGCCTATCCTACCAGTCTTGATCGCCCACGAGATGAGGAGATAGAACTGGCCAACAAGACCGAGCAGAGGGACGGGGTGGCTATTGACCGCATCTCCGGTGCCGTGGCCCACGGTCCCTTCCAATTGGAGGTGGTGACCCAGGGGACTTTCTACACGCAGCTTTTCCTGAAGAACTTCCAGCTCTGGCAGGTGGGGCTCCTGGCGGTAGCCCTCCGTGACATCGCCCAGGGGCGTGTGCCCCTCGGCTTCGCCAAGTCGCGCGGCCTGGGACGTGTGGGTGTGGTGTACGACCGCCTGGAGATCTCCTATCCTGGGCAGTTTGGGCAGGACAAGGCCCACGATTTCGGGCGCCACCTGTACGGTGTCACCGCTTTCCCGATTGAAGACATGAAGGCTTATGGCTTCATGGAGGAAGAGCCGATGGCCTTGCCGACCCCGAAACAGGCGGAGCCCGAGTGGGGAAGGGTGAATATCCAGTATGAGGCAAACGAGGAGATCGAGGCCTTGTTGAAGGCAACGGTGAATGCGTGGGGCGATTATGCGATCGCACCGCGCGCTGGGGGAGACTAGCATGAGCGAGGGACCACACGCCTACTACCGTCACGTGCAGGAGAACGAACTCGCCCCGCTGGTTGAGACCCAGTTCGGTGACAGTCTAGGGTTCGTTCTCTTCGAGCGGGTGGATGACATCGGGTTGACAGACTTCTCCAGACCGGACCCACGCTGGCTACGCGCCCGCGCCTTCGGAGACGACTTGGAGTTGCGTTGGAGCAAACAGGATAACGGCTACGATGTGAACCTGCTCGCCGAGGAGGAGACGTCTCTCGACGGATGGGAGGAAGTGGCCCTCGGCCTGAATGAGAGCGAGTCTACCGTGATCATGCTATGGGGCACTCATCGCAAGTACCTGCCATCTACGCATATGCTCGCCGGAGAGGATGTGCCGGACGAATGGATAGAGACGCGCATCCCACGGCCCTTGAAGTACCCGGTGACCGGGTCTCCCCCCTTTGTAGAGATCTGTGCTGTCAACTACACGGCCGACGGCCAGACGCTGCTGACGAGGATGAAGAGCGTGGAGAAGGGTGGAAGCGATGGCTAGTTACAGAGGCCGAAGAGACTACGAGCCCCGGGCTCCCAAGCCCTTTGATTTCGTGCCTATCGCCCCGGTGAAACGAGCGGAGACCGTGGGGCACGAGCAGTTCAGGCCCGACCACCACTCGGGAGAGCTCGTCTACGAGGCGGAAGCCCTGACTCACATCTTCGTCGCCTCGGGAACCTACGCCCTGGGCGAGGATGCGGGCTTTCCCAAGCGGGGCGTGATCAGGACCTGCTACCGTCTCCGCGGTCGCCCCGCGATACCTGGTTCCTCCATGAAGGGCGTGGTGCGGAGCGTGGCCGAGGCGGTCACCGGCTCTTGCATCACGGTGACCCGGGAGGACATGCGCAGGATGCCTGGGGGCAAGGAGACGCTTGGGGGCTGTGAGCCGGGCAGAGCTTGCCCTGCCTGCTCCGTCTTTGGCCGCCTGGGCCGGATGTCGAAAGTCAGTTTTGGCGATGCGCTGGCGTTGAAGGGTGTCAGGACCAAGCTGTATCGCTTGCCTTCTCTCTACCGTCCTCGGGCCCGAGAGGCGCGCCGTGTTTACACTGACGAACGGGGCGAATTCAAGGGGCGCAAGTTCTACTATCATGGGGAGATGGCGGAGGATCCAAGAAACGCGCCGGTTCAGGTGGTGCCCCGGGGCAGCCGTTTCAACGGCAGCCTGCAATTTGAGAACCTCACTCCGGATGAGCTGGCGCTCCTGCTCTTCGCCTTGGCGTTGGACGGCAGCTTCGCGCTCAAGCTCGGCGGAGGCAAACCGGCCTGCCTGGGGTCCCTGCGCATCGTCCCTCAGAGCTTGGAGTTGCTGGACATAGGGGGGTTCACGCGCGCAGAGAGGACGGCGGCGAGCTACACGGGGGACGAATTGGACCACTGGATCTTGGACAAGATCAGGACTGTTGAGCGGCGCCGTGATTACATCCTGCCGGAGCAGGCGTCTGAACTGCGCCGGATACTGGCATATCCTGGGGAGCGGGAATGTCCTGCCGGGATGTACTGAGGAGGATGGGGTATGAAGCGAGAGCTGACCTCTGCTGAGTGGCGCAAGGCTGACGCCATCGCGCGTGACCTGGCTGTTGACGTGGATCGCAACGAGCTGGGCAAGATCATCTCCTACTTCCAGCGCCTGAAAGACAAGGGCAAGCTGTTGGAGCTTCTGAGACGGTTGCCCGATTCTGGTTATGTCCACAGTGCGCGGACGCGTGGATACCTGGCGAGGATCGCCGGCGTGTGTAACGAGCACCTAGCCGGTGTCCAGGACAACGACACGGCATTGTCCATTCTGGGTTGGAGCTTCAGGTTGATGACTTACCACCAGACCGCTAGTGGACGTAGGTTCGCGCAATCTCGCAGCACACCAAAACGGAGGTCGGGACCGTAGTGCCACCGAGTGCATCTGGCACTCGTACCAATGCTCGGCCGAGGGCTTGATCTGTGGAAAGCCTGAGAGTGTTCATCAGTTCGACCATGCGGGACCTGCAAGAGGAGCGAACGGCGATAGACCAAGCCATCTCAACCCCTCCTTTCGAGGCGCGTCGCGCGGAGACCACAGGTGCGCGGTCCGCCTGCTCGCGAGAGACTGTCACGCAAGCAGTCGCGGAATGCGACATCTATCTTGGCATCGTGGCAGGCAGATACGGGTGCGTTCCGCCCAATGAATCTGTCTCAGTCACTGAAATGGAGTTGAACGAAGCCAGAGAACTGGGGAAACCAATCCTGTTGTATCTGAAGCAGGTCGAGGACCGCGACCCGCGCCAGGAAGATTTCATCAAGCGTATAGGAGATTTCGAGGAGGGCTATTACTGGCGGGAATTCTGTGACCGGGACGTCACGGAGCAGTTGGGCCACTGGGTGAGAGAGGACTTGACGACCCTACTTGGAGAGCTCGTTGAGTCGGCCTACACGGGCGCCGGTGACGCAGTACTCGCTGGTAGGTGTCTCCTGGCTCTTGCCGCCATCTCGGCCGAGGAAGATGAACCTCGTCGAGCGGCGAGCCTACTGGAGAGGCTGGGCGCAGAGCAACTTGGAGACCCCCTTGTGCGAGACTACGGCATGGAGCGGTTGGCCACCCTTTACGAAGATCTCGAAGCGTGGGACCTCGCCGTGGACGCAAGCCGCGAGAGAATCACAGAGTATCGGGCGACGCCTTTGGATGAGTGGGGGCACTACTCCCAGCGCGAAAGGCATGAGGGTGAAAGAGAGCGCCGGATTGCGCTGGCCGACCGCTACATGCGGAAGGCCGACTGCCATAGCCATGCGGGGGAGTGGAACGACGCGATGGATGCCTTCGATCAGGCCGCGGAGCAGTACCGGAAAGCCGGTGAAGAAGCGCAGCGCAAGGGAGCATTGGCCTCACTCGCCTGGGTGTGCGAAAGGGCGGGGGACTCGTGGCTTGATCGCGAACAACCCGATGCCGCCATCAGCTACTACAGGCAAGCCTTGCGCATCCATGAGGAACTGGGTAGCCATTCTGACTGGGGAAGACTCATGTATGGTCTGGGCCTCGTGTATTTGCGACAAGGTCGCATCGCCGAGGCCAGAGATCAGTTTGAGGGGGCCATCCCCCATCACCGAACGGCTCAACGCCACGACAGCATGGCCGCCGCTGCTGATCGGCTGATGGAGGTGTACTCGGACAATCCCCACATTGCAGGTGGAACAGACCTGCTCTTCTCTATTGGAGTCACCTATGTCGCGGCCGGCTATTGTGCGAATGCCCTGGAGGCTCTTGAGGAGTGCCGGCGAGTCTCGCGCGATGGGAGAGATCACGACACGCATGGCAAAGCCGCGCTCCTGATGGCAGACCTTCGTGAGAAGGAAGCAGTGACCTACAGGAGAGCATGGGATGAATATAAGCGGGAAGAGTCTGGGCTTCGTGCAGTACAGCTGTATGCGGAAGCAGAGCAGTTGCTGGACGAAGCGGCACGTTCCTTCGATCAATCGGGGAACCGATCCGGCCGCAGAAGGACAAAGAGCAGGATTGAGCGTGTGAGCAAGGCAATAAGGGATCTCGAAGATGAGCTTGCCCCTCTAGTGCAAGCCACTGCTGCCTGAGTCAGCACAACTGGGAGCAACTGGTCTGTGGAACGACTGAAGGTATTCATAAGCTCCACGATGAAGGATCTGCGGGCGGAGCGCGATACAATCGACAGAGCAATCTCGGACCTGCACTTCGAGACTCTTCGGGCTGAGACCATTGGAGCGCAGTCGGTATCACCCGAAGAGGCGTGTCTGATGATGGCCCAGGAGTGCGATATCTACCTCGGCATTGTCGGCGCGAGATATGGGACCGTCCCGCCTGGGGAGACCATCTCGGTGACCGAGATGGAGTTCGAGGAAGCGAGAGCAGGCGGCAAGGAAATGCTGGTGTATCGGAAGCTCGTTGACCAATACGAGCCCCGTCAGGAGGAGTTTATCAAGCGCATTGGGCATTTCAAAGAGGGCTTCGTACGACGAGACTTCTCGGGAGGAGACGTGCCCGAACCGCTCTCTGCCTGGATCAAGGAGGACGTAGCCGGTTTGATCACAAGCGTGTGGAAGACGCGATTGCTCAGTACCCCGGCACCGGGGCCTCAAGGTGTGCTCCTGGCCTCTCTGGGCAAGGCGCCCGGCGCTGTGTCAGGCTTGTACCACGCTCTGACGGAGCGGGGCATCTCTATCCACAAGGTGGTGACCATTTCTCCCAAGAGCCCCAACGTGCGGCGGTGCGTCACGGTGCTGCAGAACGAGTTTCGCAAGCGGAACGTGGAGTATCAACCCATCTACATAGATGCGGAGGATATCCGCTACGAAAGCGACGCTTTTGAGTTCAAGTCTGCCTTCAGTACCGCCCTTCAGGAGCACGACAGGGCGGGAAACGAGGTCTATCTCGGAATCGCTGGCGGGCGAACCAGCATGGGCGCGTTGATGGCTATCGTGGCTCAGATGAGTGCCCCCCACGCCTATCTGTATCATCTGTGGGTGCCTGACGACATCGAAGAGGACGGTGCCATCACCAGGTTGTTCTCCCTATCGCCTGTCAGACAGCAGGAAGTGCTCTTCCCCAAGGAGTATGAGTTGGTGAAAGTGCCCTTCGTGCGGCACGCACGCTAGGCCGGGGAGTCAATCGCATGCCGTATCAAGTCACCGTCACCCTCGCTTCTGATCGGCCAGTAGGGTTGCCCGACAACTGTGGCCGGGCGCTGCATGCACAATTCTTCGCCTGGCTACAGAAGGGTGATGAGGCGGTCGCGAACCACGTTCACGACGAGATGGAGCCCCGGCCCTTCACCCTGTCGCCGCTGCGGCCTCAGCAGAACGGGTATCTGCAGTTCCATATGAACGTCTTGCAGGATGACCTCTGGGATACCCTGTGGGCGGGGATGGCGGGAAGCGGTCGTCTGGAGCTGCTGAACAACACCTTCACACTGGTGCAGGATGAGCTGAAGCTCCATCGCCGCACGTATGAAGAGTTGGCCCATGCGGAGGCCGAGACCCTCATTCGCCTGCGTTTCCTCTCGCCCACCGCCTTTCGAAGCAACGACATGAACTATCCCTTGCCGGACCCAGTGAAGATCTATCACAGCTGGCTGGCGCGATGGAATCAGTTTGCCCCACAGGATCTGCGGTACAACATCAACCTGCTGGACGTCGTGCAGGCGCACGTGGCGCCCTCGTATTTGCGGATCGGCAGTGAGGTATCGGACTTTGGCAGCTACAAGCTGATAGGGTTTCGAGGCCTGGTATCGCTGCGCATCATTAGACCGCGCGCCCTGGGCAGAGAGATGCTGGGGCGACTCAACGCGCTGGCGGACTATGCGGCATACTGCGGCACGGGTCACCGCACCTCCATGGGTATGGGGCAGACGCAGAGGGTGGGCTGATGCACCAACCCCCGCCAGGGGACTGAAACCTATCATGCCAGCCCACTACGAGATACCACGTAGACAGAGTCAGAGGGACATCAATCCCCGGGAGGGGGCTGAAACTTTCTTGTCTTCGGTGGTTTGGAGCGTCTTTGATTAGCGTCAGAGGGACATCAATCCCCGGGAGGGGACTGAAACCATGGCTTCTCCCCCAGGTACTTGTTGCGGATGTGGTAGAGTCAGAGGGACATCAATCCCCGGGAGGGGACTGAAACAAGTACACCAGCCGAGATGCAGCAGACCACCCCTACCACGTCAGAGGGACATCAATCCCCGGGAGGGGACTGAAACTACAGCCACTAGTATCAGAGCTGCTGTTGCGTTTTTCATGTCAGAGGGACATCAATCCCCGGGAGGGGACTGAAACGTCACCTGGAACATAACGCTCCAAGTCCTCTTTTTGCAGGTCAGAGGGACATCAATCCCCGGGAGGGGACTGAAACCTATCATGCCAGCCCACTACGAGATACCACGTAGACAGAGTCAGAGGGACATCAATCCCCGGGAGGGGACTGAAACATGTTCTGAAGAGCATACATGAACCGCTCAAACCAGTGTCTGGACGACACCAATCCCCGCGAGGGGACTGAAACTTCCACTCCCGGGTGTCACTGGGTTCGTTGAATATCTGTCTGAGGGGTGTGAATCCCCGTAAGGGGACTGAAACGGATAGTTGAGATAGTCCTCCTCTATCTCGGTGAACCGGATCGATAGCTGTGAATCCCCGGGAGGGGACTGAAACGTGCAAGTGGCGACGTATAAGCATTCCTCGGGGAACATTGCGGAGCAAGTGAATCCCCGTGAGGGGACTGTAACAAGTTGCATCTGCTGCGGCGATGATATACTGTGTTCTGGTCTAACAGGCCTCAACCCCCGCGAGGGGACTGAAACCTCTTCACCCGAATAACGAATGAGGAGGTCGTACACTACTTGTCAGAGGGACATCAATCCCCGGGAGGGGACTGAAACATCCCAACGGGGTTCCATCCCGATCAAACTCTCCTGGTCAGAGGGACATCAATCCCCGGGAGGGGACTGAAACTCAATCTAGTCCTCCATGGCAACGGAAGTGCCAGTAGGGTCTGAGGGACATCAATCCTCGTAAGGGGACTGAACCTCAGCCTTACGGCAAACTCCCTCATGCTCTACCAGCCCAGTCTAAGAGACATCAATCCCCGCAAGGGGACTGAAAACTGTCATAGTCGTATTCGGCGGCTAGCGTGATGATGGTGGTCTGAGTGACATCAATCCCCGCAAGGGGACTGAAAGCTGAACAACCCCGTCCTGAACCATCCCCTTGTGCGCCATCGCCCCGCGCAACCACGTCGAACCTCTGGACCTCACGGTCGTGCCGCGGACTGCAATCCCCCAGCTTGACGACGCTCAAGAAGTGACGTATAATGTTGTTGGATGAAACGGTGTTGCACGACGTGTAACACGATTGGACAATGAAGCACAGCGGACTCAGAGAGAGGTATACGGCAGTGGGTATGGTCGTGACCAGGATGAAACGCGCTTTTTGTCCAACGTTTCGTGTCGGTAAATGAGCGGGTGGGAAGACTGACACGCATTGAGACCGGATAGAGGTCTCACATCAAGCGATGGAGGTTGTTCAGAGGTGGGTGAGAGCAAACCGATTAGTGAGCAGATAGCCGAATTGGCGGTGGGGCTTCGATACGAAAATCTGCCGGAGAAGGTGCGCCAGCGTGCCGAGAACCTGGTCCTGGACCTGATGGGCTCCATGATCGGCTCGAAGAAGATCGAGTCCAGCAGGATCGCCACTGAGTTGGCCCTGGAGCTGGGTGGTCCGGAGGAGAGCACCGTGGTTGGCCGTGGCCGGAAGGTGTCTGCACCGAACGCGGCCTTTGCCAACGCGATGCAGGGCTACGCCTTCGACTTTGCGGACGACCACAACGAGTCGAATGCCCATCCCAGCGTGGCCACCATCCCCGCCAGCCTGGCCCTGGGCGAGAAGCTACACGCCAGCGGCCGAGAGGTCATTGAGGCCATCGCGCTGGGCAATGAGGTAGTCTGTCGTTTGGGCTCTGCCTTCCTGGGGAAGACCTACTATCAGGGGTTCCATCCCTCGAGCACCTGCGGCACCTTTGGCGCCGCGGTTTCGGCGGCCAAGTTGTTGAAACTCGACGTAGAGCAGACAGTCTATGCCCAGGGCATCGCTGGCAGCCAGGTGGGCGGGCTGATGGCGTGGAACACGTCTGGGTCCTACACCAAGAGACTCCAGGCAGGACACCCGGCGATGGTGGGCATTATCTCAGCCCTGATGGCGCAGAAGGGGTTCGACGGGCCGCCGGAGATCATCGAGGGGCAAGACGGTTTTTTGCAGGCCTACTCATACGATCGTCAGTACGACACCAGCCAAATCACCGGTGGGCTGGGGGACGAATGGACATTCGCCAACTCAAGTACCAAGGTCTATCCTTGCTGCCGCTATTCAGCGGGCCACCTGGATGCCTGTCTGGACATCGTGGCCAGGCATGCTCCTGACTGGCGAAAGATCAAGCACGTTCTGGTGCGCTCCTCTGACTACACCATTCGCCTGCTGGCCATGCCCAGGAAGCGAGATCCGCAGAACGTGGTGGATACGCAGTTCAGCATGCCGTGGCAGGCTGCCATCGCCCTCATCGATGGCCAGATCGACGTCGATACCTTCACCGAGAAGAACATCCATCGCCCGGATGTCCGTGAGTTGATGGCCAAAGTGGACTGGGTGGTGGACGAGGAGTTCGAGCGACGCTATCCCGAGCACTACTCGTGCGCGGTCGTCGTGACCATGGAAGACGGGACGGAGTACACCTCTGTGGTCGACGATCCCAAGGGCGACTACCGGAACCCGGTGACGCAGGAGCACCTCGAGGACAAGTTCAGGGGGCTGGCCGGGCGCGAGTTGAACGAGAAGCGGGTCGAGCAGCTCATCACCTTCGTGACACATCTCCACGAAGCGGACGACGTCGGCGGGTTGTTCTCCCTCACCGGGTAGTGCAGGGGGGCCGGAAACGTGGATCAGTGATGGATTTGGTGCCGCGAAGAGCGAGGCTGAAGGGCTCAAACCGTTAGTATGAGCTGTGGCAAAGGCTCTCCCACTTTGGGAGGGCCTTTTTCTATACCCCCGTGAACGGCATACGCTTTGCCCACAGCTGCCTTGGACTGTCGTTTCACACCCGGCCGAGTGTCCGTCGCCTCGGGGGCAGAGATGCGCATGTTTCCCCCATCTTCTTCCTGGCGCAGCCGTGCTATCTGTCCGCCGACGTCGCTGGTGCGGGGCATCGCTGTGCCTGGAGCAGGCCGGCCTTCCGGAGAGCATCGAACAAGTGCCACCTACCGCGATGCCGCTCCCCCCAATTCTCGATTTGACTTCCCCCGCCGCTCGCGTTAACCTCTGTATGTACAAACAGATCTCCATGGTCAGCACGGTGGCCAGGTGGGCTGCTGAATCGTCGCGCCAGTCCATGCTTTGCTGCCGACGCCAGGGCGTGACTCTGGCCTGGGTTGACCCTTCTGATCTCGAGGTGAAGAGTGTACCAGACAAAGATGTACGGTCTAGGGGGGCAAGGTGTGGTCACCGCGTCCGAGATCCTCGTCCACGCGGCTGTGATCCACGAGCACAAGTATGCCAGAAGCCTGCCCGCGTACGGGCACGAAAGACGGGGCGCCCCGGTCTTTGCCGACGTGATGATCGATGATTCACCTATCTTGTTGAGCTCCTTTGTGTACGAGCCTGACTATGTGCTGGTCTTCGACCCAGCGGTTGTGGACATAGGTGTCGATATCCAGAAGGGGGCGGGGAGTCATACCATACTCTTGGTGAATACCGGCGACCCGCTGGCGATCGCTGATCTGGTCCAAGCTGTGTCGTGGAAAGCGGTTTATCATGTGGACGCCACGCAGATAGCCCACGACATTACCGGTGGCAAGATACCCAACGCTGCGATGCTGGGCGCATTTGCGCAGACCGGGATAATAAGCGTGGAGTCTGTGTGTTACTCTTTGCAGGAAACTTTGGGGAGCGGGCGAAGTGAAGCCAACGTCAGAGCCGCCAGAGAGGCCCACAACCAAGTCCAGAGGCTCTAGAGTACTCCTGGGCCCTGTGGCTACGGTGTTTGCCACCGTTGATACAGGCAGTTGGCGTACCATCAGACCCGAAGTCGATTTCTCTGCCTGTTCCCAGTGCGGCCTCTGTCGCACTCACTGCCCCACCGCTGTTTTGGAGATAGTGAAGGATCAGGCGCAGTGTGTAGCGATCGGCTGGGATAACTGCAAGGGGTGCGGCATCTGCGCCAACGTCTGCCCGAAGCAGTGTATCACCATGGTCAGGGAGGAGAGCGGGGATGCCCACTAGACGTGTCCTCGATGGCAATGGGGCGGCCGCCGAGGCTCTGAGGCTGGCCAGGGTTCGAGTAATCACCG